>OERW01000027.1_pt1 | contig 103843 bp, 85 predicted proteins | sample 1540091 | NCBI WGS metagenome assembly OERW01 (sample SAMEA3891889, study PRJEB23780) | metagenome | biome: terrestrial biome; feature: animal house; material: Caecal content | place: Italy | collected 2015-05-05 | reverse complement strand
GATTTATAAAAATTTGAAACAGAATTTATCTTTTAGAATGGAGGAACAAGGATGAAGAGGAAACGGTTATTAGCTACACTTCTGGCAGGCGTATTTGCATTGAATCTGGCAGCATGCAGCGGTGCTTCAGGCGGCAGCGCAGGCGGCGGCAAGGAAGAGGATTTCCCCTCCAAGCAGGTCACCATCATCATGCCGTGGAGCTTGGGAGGCGGCCCTGATACGATTGCACGTCAGGTAGCTGCATACGGTGAAAAATATCTGGGTGTTCCGGTCATTGTAGAAAACAAGACGGGCGGCGCAGGCACAATCGCGATGAACACAGCCCTGCAGGCAGCGGATGACGGCTACTCGATGGTAGTCACAAACGGCCCGCTTTTCTCCCTGACCCCCAGTTTCCAGAATGTTAGCTACACGCTCGATGATATTACCCCGCTCATCGGCATGCGCATTACGGAATTTGTTGTACTGACCAATGCAAAGAGCGGCATCACCACGATCGATCAGCTCAAGGAATACGCTGCATCGGGCAAGACCATCAAGTACGCCACCACCGGCGGCCCGGGCAATGACAGCTACACCATGATTTCCGTACTGTTCAAGCTGCTTGATATCCCGGCCGAGGCTATCCCCTATGATGGCGGTCAGGACGCGATCAACGCACTGGTCGGCGAGCACGTAGACGTTGCGATCGGCTCTCCCCCGGTATACCGCGACTATGTTGCCAGCGGCGAACTCAACTGCCTGGGCACTTTCATCCCCGAAGGCATTGACGTGGAAGGCATCGGTCATATTCCTTCCTTTAAGGAACAGGGCATTGACGTAGAATTCACCGGCATGGATTACTTTGCTGTCCGCTCGTCGGTAGACGACAGCAAAAAGGCTGTTCTGACCAAGTTCATCCAGGATGTCTATGCAGATCCTGATTTCCAGAAGTTTATGAGCGAAATGGGCATGGAAGCCTGGGGCGCGACCGAGGACGAAATCCTCACGATGATCGAAGACCAGACCACGGCCATGAAGGAATATATCCCGCTCATCCAGTAAGCCACAACCGCACCTGGTGACCGGTTCATCCGGTCACCAGGGACTCCCTGTTGAGGTGACCGACTATGAAAATCAAATACAATACTGAAATCATCTCCGGTCTGGTCTTTATTATTGTTGCTGCCGTACTCTGGCTGCTCATCCCCTCTCAGATTCAGACTCTCGAGAAATCTGCGATCAACGCGCAGACCATCCCGCGCATTGCCATTGGCGGCCTGTTTTTATGCTCGGCCGGTCTGCTTATTCAGGGACTTCTGTCCCATGACAAAAAAGAAATCGTCATCACGCGCGAAAGTTTTCACTCTGAAGGCTTCCGTCGGGAAATGCGCTCGGTTATCTTTGCCCTCATGCTAATCGCCTACTGCTTTCTTATCACCCTGCTCGGCTTCATTATTTCGACCATTATTCTGGTCATTGCCATTTTGCTGTTTTATGGTGCTCGGAAGTGGTATTATTATGCGATCCCGCTCGCCATGGTAGGTGTCGTCTACTATGTATTCGGCGTCCTGCTGCGCATCTCTCTGCCGTGATTATGGGAAGGGAGGATTTTTGTGGAATTATTTCTTCAAGGTCTACAAATTCTGCTGCAATGGCAGAACTTTCTGATTATACCGGTCGGCTTGGCGCTTGGCATTGTTGTTGGCGCTATTCCCGGTCTGACTTCTGACCTCGGTATTATCCTGTGTATTCCGCTGACCTACGGCATGGAGCCGACCATGGCTATCCTCATGCTGCTGGCCATCTACTGCGGCGGTACATACGGCGGATCGATCACCGCTATTCTGATCAACACCCCCGGCACCTCTGCCAATGCGGCAACCCTGTTTGATGGCTACCCGATGGCAAAGAAGGGACAGGCATACAAGGCATTGTCCATGGCATTATTCGCCTCGACAATCGGCGGTCTGCTCAGTGCCTTTGCCCTGCTCTTCCTCGCTCCCCAGATCGCTAAGATCACCCTGCTCTTCGGCCCTGCCGAATATCTCGCACTCGCGGTCTTCGGCCTGTCGGTCATCGCAGGCGTATCCAACAAGAGCGTCTTAAAAGGTCTTATCGGCGCATGTATCGGTATCTTCATGTCTACGATCGGCATGGATAACATCAGCGGCACGACCCGCTTTACCTTTGGCAATATCAACCTTATGAGCGGCATTGATCTTATCATCGCCCTGATCGGTCTGTTCGCGATCTCGGAAATCATGATGAAATCGCAGTACAACCCCAGACTCGATCGTCAGAAAGTCGATGTTGCTTCTCTTACCAAGGACAAGATAACCCGCGACGAATATCGCCGCTGCCGCAAGCCCATCGCACTCGGTTCGCTCATCGGCATCATCATCGGTGCTACGCCGGGCACGGGCGGCGGTCTGGCTGCGTTCATCTCCTATAACCAAACGAAGCAGTCCTCCAAGCACCCCGAAACCTTTGGTCAGGGCGAGATTGAAGGCATTGCAGCTTCGGAATCCGCCAACAACGGCGCGTGCGGCGCTACTATGATCCCCATGCTGACGTTGGGCGTCCCCGGCGACGGCGCGACCGCCATCCTGATGGGCGCGTTTATGATCCACGGTATGGTGCCCGGCCCGATGCTGTTCAAGGATCAGGGCAACATTCTGTTCGCAATCATGCTGGGCCTGATCGTAGTCAATGTTTTCATGTATGTGATCGGCAGCGTATTCACCCGCTTCTACGCGCATATCACCCGTATCCCGTATGAAATTCTGGCCTGCATCGTTCTCACCTTCTGCATTGCAGGCTCGTATTCCACCAACAACCGTCTGTATGATATCTATATCATCCTGATTTTCGGTATCATCTCTTACTTCCTGCGCCGCATGGATTTCCAACTGGTTCCGATTCTGCTCGGCATCGTGTTGGGGCCGCTGGCAGAGGACAATTTCCGCCGCGCTATCGTCCTGTCGGATGGCAGCCTGAGCATTTTTGTCACTCGGCCGATCAGCTTGTTATTCCTTGTGATCGCAGTTGGCTCGATTGTACTGTTCGCATGGCGTAACCACAAGGCAAAGGTACGCAGCGCGCAGGCAAACAGCTAAGCGTATTCCCCATCATTTGTTCGATATAAAAAAACGGCGGAGTTCTGTAATAATTACAGCCGCCGCTTTTTTATTCAGAAAGGAGAAAAACCGCATATGAGAAACTCCATCAGAAAAGCGATATCGGTATGCCTGTTTACAGGTATGATGGCAAGCTCGGCCCTCGCTGCACAGGATGCACCGCAACCAGATAATGCAGCATGGTTTGGGGTAACGTATCGGGATAACAGCGTGCTGATGGAAAGCGCGAAAGATATTGAAATCCTGAGCGGTAATTTTCGCATCGATGAGCTGAAAATCACAGAAGGGCAAGATCCTGAAGGGAAAAATCAGGTTGGCCAATTACATGAATTGACGGATCATTCCTTCACCTTTACCTGCGGCCGTCAAGGCTCGCAGGAAGTAGCGCAATGGTTTAACCAGAAATTCTCCGGATATAACGATCCGGCAGTCACTGGCGATCGAACCACCTTTGATCAAACAGCAGATGAGCTGAATTTTGCCTTTGTGGGCGATTTACAGCTCACGGTAAAAGCGCCGGCTTTCCCAGAGGGCTGTTCTGTCACCTTTGAGGATGTGGCCTTTGCACAGGGCAGCACTGCCTTCCGCAACAACTGGTGGTTTGGCCAGCTGAAAGGGCAGCACACAAGAGATGCTGACGGTCCGAATCGGATGCTGGCAATCGGCGCAGATGAAGCGGGAAATACGGTATTCGCCTCCTTCCTGCGCGGCGGAAACGATGTCAATGCGGTTTCTCTGGAAGCAATCGCCCCAGCCCATCCGGCAAATGATCACGCCGTAACGCTGCCAAACGTACAGCAAGCCTTTCATGCGCTACCGGACACAGGCACCCGCAGCGAACTGAAGGGGTTTGGCGGAAATTATGACCCCTCGGTCAACCACATACAGGGCTATGCACAGTATCTGGCTGAGGACGGAACAAATTACGCACTTTTGACGCACAGTGTTTCAACTGCGCCGTATGCCCATATTCTTGTCGGTCAGAAAAACGGCGAAGAAATGTGGGGTTTCAAAACGTATTTGCAAAACTGGCAGCATCCAGGCGGCGTGCAAAGCATCGGTGATTATCTGCTTGTGCCCAGCGAGCACGACAATCAGGCGCACATCGCGCTATATGATATGCGGACGCTTTCCGTGCAGGAATTGCGCAGAGTAGAAACGTTTGACTTGACGGTGGATCATAAAGCCGGCGCGCTTGGCATCACTTCTTATAAAGATGCAGGCGGCACGGAATATTATTTGCTGCTTGTCGCGCATCTGGATGGAGAAAACAGCGTATACCATGCGTACCGTGCACCGGCAGCAAATGGTCTGGAGCAGGCCGTTTTCCAAAAGGTGGGCAGTTTCCCGCTGAACAAAGACTTTCAAGGATTTGGTCTGATTACCGAAGCAGAAACCGGAAAGGTTTATATGATCGGTCTCTGGTCGCCCAGCGAAGGCGCAACCTTCGCCGACTATGCGTATCTTTATGAACTGAACACACAGAACTGGACCATTGGAGATGCGCTGGAAGAAAGACATCTGACCAGCCAGGGCGGTTTCCCCGGAATCATGGGCGTGCATTTCCGCTATGGCGCGGGCGTGCTCGTAACGCCAGATCAGAATCTTATGCTGTATGCTTCCGAACGAAATACCGTCCTTGGAAGCGTACTGGCAATCAACGATTGGAGAAGCGGACAATGATAGCTGTCCCCTTCTGCATGTACGTATCCGCATCCTTTCACCCCTCTTTTCTCTCACATAACAGACTATATGTCTCTCCTTCTTCTATATAATATAGGCCAAAGCGTCGGTTCTTTTGAATCGGCGCTTTGGCCTGTTTGCAAGCTCCATGCCATGCAGCAGCAAAAAACACTTGAACCGCATCGCACGCCATGCTCTACAATCCACCTTCGGGTACATTACCGCTATCACATATAGCTTTTAAGCATAGTATTCTATTTTATATGAGTATTTGTTATTTATTTTTCCATGTGATACAATCAATTTAGAAGTCTTACTTGCCCGAAGTATGGCATAAAGGAGGAACAGCAATGAGCAAAAAGGTTTTGATTATTTCCACCAGCCCCCGAAAAGGCGGCAATTCAGATATGCTGGCAGACGCATTTGTGCAAGGCGCGCAGGATGCCGGGAATGATGTAGAAAAGGTCTCTCTTCACGATAAGAATATAGGGTTCTGCCAAGGATGCCTGACATGCCAAAACACGCAGCGTTGCTTCATCCGCGACGACGCGGATACCATTGCTCAGAAGATGCTGACGGCAGATGTGCTGGTATTCGCTACCCCCATTTACTATTACGGAATGTGCGGCCAGATGAAAACACTGCTGGACAGGGCTAATCCCCTGTTCCCTGCCGATTACGCTTTCCGGGACATTTATCTGCTGGCTGCAGCGGCAGAGGAGGACGAGCATACGGTGGATGGGGCTATCACCGGCCTCACCGGCTGGATCGATTGCTTTGAAAAGACCCGGCTGGCCGGTACTGTCTTTGCAGGCGGCGTGACTGCAGTAGGCGATATTCAGAAGCACCCCGCTCTGCAAAAGGCCTATGAAATGGGCAAACAGGTATAAGGAGGATCACAATATGAAATCCAAATATAACGGCTATTCCTTCCCCCTGCGTGATACGATCACCCGGGAGAAGGTATATTTCCACAACCGCTATGGCATCGAGCTGTGCGGCGATTTATATCTGCCCAAGGAGGCTGGCGAAGCGCTGGCCGCTGTGGCAGTTGCCGGGCCTTTCGGCGCGGTTAAAGAACAGTGCGCCGGACTCTATGCAGAGGAGCTGGCCAGCCGCGGTTTTGCTGCTCTGGCCTTCGACCCCTCCTTCATCGGAGAAAGCGGCGGTGCGGTGCGAAATGTGGCCTCCCCCGATATCAACACCGAGGACTTTTCTGCTGCGGTAGACTTTCTTTCCACACGCGACTTTGTGAACCCGGAACAAGTGGGTATCCTGGGCATCTGCGGCTGGGGCGGCATGGCTCTAAACGCCGCTGCTATGGACACCCGTATTAAGGCTACTGTCACCTCCACCATGTACGACATGACCCGTGTCAACGCCAAAGGGTATTTCGATGCCACAGACAGTGCCGATGCACGATACGAAATGAGAAAAACCCTCAACGCCCAGCGGACGGAGGACTATAAAAATGATACCTATGCCCGGGCAGGCGGCGTGGTGGACCCGTTGCCGGAAGATGCGCCCTTCTTCGTCAAGGACTATTATGATTACTACAAGACCGAACGGGGCTACACCGAGCGCTCTCTCAATTCAAACAATGGCTGGAATGTTACTTCCTCCCTATCCTTCCTCAATATGCCCATTCTGCGTTACAGCAATGAGATCCGCAGTGCGGTACTGGTAATTCACGGAGAAAAAGCACACTCCTGCTACTTCAGCAAGGACGCCTTTGCCGATATGGTGCGGGACAATCCCTATGCCGACAATAAGGAGCTGCTCCTCATCCCCGGCACAGTCCACACCGACCTCTACGACCGGAAGGACATCATTCCCTTTGATAAAATCGAACAGTTCTTCTGCACGTACTTGAAGTAACTGCCGGAGGTGAGCCTATCAAGGTCAGCCGGATAAGGAATCTCTGGAATGATATGCGAATGTTGCGATTTGCTTTTCTGTAATACCTGGGAAATTTGCATACGATATAGTATAATGAGAATAGAAGACCAGACAGAGAAACCCATTTACGGAGGAAGCGAAAGATGGCGGGCAACTTGACTTTTAGAAATGCAGAACGACAGGATGTTCCTTTGATTTTGCAATTTATCAAAGAATTAGCAGACTATGAAAAAATGCTTGACGAAGTGGTAGCCGATGAGGATACCCTTGAAACATGGATTTTTGACAAACAGAAAGCTGAAGTAATCTTTGCGCTTGAAGATGGAAATGAAATTGGATTTGCGCTATTCTTCCATAATTTCTCTACTTTTCTTGGCTGCTCCGGAATATATCTGGAGGATTTATACATCAAACCAGCATTCCGCGGCAAAGGCTATGGCAAGGCTATTTTAAAAAAACTCGCTTCGATTGCCGTAGAGCGAGGCTGCGGACGATTAGAATGGTGGTGCCTTGATTGGAACAAGCCAAGCATTGATTTCTACCTATCCTTAGGTGCAGAACCCATGTCCGACTGGACCGTATATCGTATTGCAGGAGATACGCTTGCGCAGATGGCGAAAGAATAAAGAATATGTTCAAAACCTGGGTTGTCAAGCTGCTGGGCCTCCGAGCAACCAACGTTGCTTTATGATAATAGCTAAAACCGCACTTTATCTTTTGATAAAGTGCGGTTTTTTTGCGAAAGTCATAGCTTTGAAGGAGAGAGATTATTTTCTACCAAAAGAAGGCTTCTGACGCAAGATATCCAGTGTGAACGCTAAGGCAACACGCGCGGCCTGTGCATTATCACCGACCACCTAAATATGGCGACCGGCTTTTGAAAGCTTTATTAAGTACCAAGTGATGATCGCAGAAATGATCATGAAACAGGCAGGAGTTGTGCGCATCTGCCGCGCGGCTGTGTGCAGAATTTGGCAGAATAATGCACTTTAGGGGCTATTGTAGCCATTTGAGATGGCTGGCCACGATTGTGCAAAAATAAGCAATTACGTGCAAGAAAAGGTACCTCCCGGAATGATATGATAATGCCAGTGAATGAGATCGGCGCAGCGGGACAGGGAAAAACCTGCGGCGCAACATAGCATGAGAAAAAGGAGAAATTATCATGAGTGTACTGAATGACATTAGCTCCTGGCTGCAGCAGGGCCGCGCTCCAAAAGTAAAAGCATGTGTTCAGCAGGCGTTGGAGGAAGGAATCCCGGCCGGTGAAATTTTGGAGCAAGGGCTTCTCAATGGCATGAATATCATCGGCGCCAAATTCAAGAATAATGAAGTATTCGTACCAGAAGTGCTGATTGCCGCCCGCGCGATGACCAAGGGCATCGAAGTGCTTCGCCCCTATCTGGTTGAGGATGGCGTGGAAGAAAAAGGGACTGTTGTCCTCGGCACAGTAAAGGGAGACTTGCACGATATCGGCAAAAACTTGGTTCGCATGATGATGGAAGGCAAGGGACTGAAAGTCATCGATTTGGGTGTCGATGTGCCGGTGGAAAAGTTCATGGATGCTGCCCGTGAAAATAATGCCCAGATCATTGCCTGCTCCGCTCTGCTGACCACCACCATGGGCGAGATGCGCAATGTGGTTGAGGCCGTCAACGCTTCCGAACTCAAAGGCAATGTCAAAATTATGATTGGCGGTGCACCGATCACTCAGGCATTTTGTGACCAGATTGGCGCAGACCGCTATACGCCCGACGCGGCTTCTGCCGCTGATGTGGCATTGGAAATCTGCACGGCTTAATCTCTCTCGTTTATATACTTCTACTCCAGTAAAAGAGGACGGCTTACCCCGTCCTCTTTTATCGTTGCCTGGTCATATAAATCATTGTTTTGCCAACGTTGGTTTTCTTGATGTCATCCAAAAGTCATAATGAGTATATGCGTCGAGGAACAAAACAGATATCGGAAATTGTATAGTGCTCTTTGGAAAATACATTGCCTATATATTAACTCCCTATGATCGGCATTTCTCCTACAAAGCAACTATTATCCAGTTGTTCCACCATAAAAGCCCCAATATCCGCACGAGAAACACCAAAATTCATTTTTGTATCTCCAAATCCAACCTTGATTTTACCGGTATACGGAATATCTTTTGGAGCCATAAAGCGGACAATCGTCCAATCCAGACCAAATGTCTCGATTCGTTTCGCAATCGCAACCATCTCCCGCTTTGCCTGCGGGAACAGAAGCACCGCCAAAATACCGGGCGCTACGGTCACAAATGATTTTCTGTCCCGTGCAGAGTGGATACTGGGCGTTCCCCAGTCAATCAGCCTTTTCACTCCGCGCTCCTGCATCGCTTGGATTAAAACTTTATGCCCCTCCAACGACTGCTTTTCAGGATATTTCCACTTCATAGGAATCCCTACACACCAAATGACTGCATCCTGACCGACAAGAGCATCCGCGACCTTCTCCTGATCCGTAATTTCGCCCTGCACCACCGTCAGGTTTTCGTTGTCCTGCTGCATTTTTGGGGGATGCCTGACATATGCCGTAACACGATGCCCGTTTTGCAGTGCATAATGCACCACCCATGTTCCAATTCCGCCAGACGCACCGAAAACTAAAACATTCATAGCACTACTCCATCCATTTCGGGTTTACATGGAGGTAAGTATGCAAGAGTTTCAGGGACTTGATATTTTAAACTGTCCGGTGGCAAATGTATAAAAAATCATTCGCGGCAAGTGTACCATGGTTATCATCTACTTTCTTTGCGGCAAAACGCTTCGCTTCAGCCAACTCAAACGTCTGATGCCGCAGGTCACGGAGGCAAGCCTGACAAAAGAGCTGCGCATGCTGGAACAATACGGTTTAATACATTGGGAAGTATACCGCGAAGTACCGCCCCGGGTAGAATACTCTCTGACAGAAATCGGGCGCAAATTCATCCCCGTTCTGGAAGCACTGGAAAAGTGGGCAAGGGAATATGAACAACAGCAAAACAAACTGTGAACCCCTTGCCTTTCAGAAAGACAGGGTAAAAACCATTGTACATTTTTTTCGGCCGTTTAAGCCGAGCCCTCAGCAAGCTGACACAGGATATTTCCAATATCGCCATCCATGCAAATGGACTGGCGTGCAATCTCCTTTGGGGCATATGCCTCAGACAAATTGATGCAGAGATAGGTGGCATTGGGGTTCCGTGCGGCCATTTTCCAGAACGGATACTTGATGACGCCCGGCGTATTGGCGCCCACACCCAATTCCAGAAGCACCACGCGAAGCCCCTGATACCGCCGCAGGAAATCCTCATAGCGGGAACACGCCGCATACCAGCCCTCATCCAGCACAAAGGTGTCATCGCTGCGTAAATTCATCGTCATTGGGCTGCCGCAGTTGGGACAGTATGGAATCAACTCGCTGGGGATGCGCATCTCTTTTTGCTCGGCCACCATACGCCGCACCATGTCCTCATTGTCCCATGTTTTTTGGCAGCAGGGCTTGCTGCACTGCCACAGCCCGTAATCCCCCTGCGTATAAAACAATCGTTTTTTATCAAAGCCTGCCAACTGAAACTGATGATCGACATTGGTGGTCAGCACAAAGTACTCTTTGCCACGCAGCAGCCCAAGCAGCTCCTCATAAACCGGCTTGGGCGCTTTTTCGTACCGGTTGATCCAAATATGGCGGCTCCACCATGCCCAATATCCCTCCAATGTTTCAAATGAATAGAAGCCGCCAGAATACAGGTCACGGATGCCGTACTTACGGATGAAATCCCCAAAATGCTCCTGAAAACGTGCCCCGGAATACGTCAGTCCCGCTGAGGTGGACAGGCCGGAGCCAGCGCCGACGAGAACCGTATCAGCTTGCTCCAGCGCCTGCTTTGCCCGCACAAGCGGATCAGAGCAGGTCGGCATAAATTTTTGCATCACAATCCTTGAAAACATTCAGAATCACCTTTCGGATGGAAGTAGGGGTTTGCAGGAAGCGCTCAACCGTCTGCACTGCAATTTCGGCCGCTTCCTGATTGTGGAAGTGGAACTCCCCTGTGGAAATACAGCAGAACGCCACGCTGGCAAGTCCTTGCGCTGCGGCCAGTTCCAGACAGGAGCGATAGCAAGCGGCGAGCAGGTCCCTGTCCCACTGCGTTACATGCCCCTGTATAATCGGCCCCACTGTATGCAGCACATATCTGGCAGGCAGATTATAGCCCTTGGTTATTTTGGCCTGCCCGGCAGGCTCAGGATGCCCCTGCTGCTGCATCAAACGGCTGCATGCGTCCCTCAGCTGCAGCCCTGCGGCTGAATGGATGGCATTATCAATACATCCATGGCACGGGACAAAGCAGCCCAGCAGCGCACTGTTGGCCGCGTTGACAATCGCATCTGCCTTGAGCCGGGTGATATCCCCTTGCCATAGAGCGATTCCCGGATGGCCGGGACACTCCGGCAGCGCAGCCGCATCTACAATGCCCTTTTTCTCCCGCTCCGCCGCAAGCAGCGCATCCTGCACGGAGAGGAAATCTTCATCGAGCGGCTTGGGCGGACGGACATTCATCAAGCTGCGCAGCAGCCGCCTCTGCGATTGCTCGTCTGCCGGGAAACTCTCGGCCTGTGTCCGATACACAGGCATCTCGCCCAGCAGATATTCATTCAAAAATCGGATCTGTTCCAAACGGTTCATAAAGCCATTCCCCTATCCGCAGCATGGTCAATCCCCTACTTTGTACACTGCACCAACCGGACAGGTACGCAGGCAGTTTCCACAATGGATGCAATGCGCCGGATCAATCTGCCGTGGGATCGTATTGGAAATACACCCCACCGGACAGACATGACGGCAGCCTTGGCAGCCGATACACTTATCTTCACGGATGCGGTAGCCGCTTTCCTGCACGGCTTCCCCGCCAAAGGAAAAGCCCTGCCGGTACGGCGGAAGCTGGCTCAGGTCAAAGTACTCCCCTACCCCTTTATAAATCTGGAATACCTCCAGTGCCTCCCGGCTTTGCTGCGTGGGATAGATCTTTTCCATATAGGGGTTCTGTACAAAAATCTCATCCAAGAGCCCTTTTCCGATATTCCGCACCGCACCCCGCACCGAGACCGCCACCGTTGAAAGGGTGTCACCACCCTTCATGCCGGAAAGCGCCACAAAGGGGTGCCCCATCAGCCGCGTATAAAACGCCTTGCCGCGGGCGGTCAAGAAGTATAGCCCTTCTTCGTCGGAAAGCATCAGGTCGATGACACAGGTCTGGGGCAAACCATTTCCGTCGAGCGTGGCAAATACCGTGGAGTGGATATCTTTTTGCAGGATTTTCAAAATTTCTTGTGCTGTCACGGCAAATGCACCTCCTTGCAATTCACATAGGCGAAAGCTGCCCGCAAAGCACCGGGCAGCTTTCTTCATTTTTCACCAGCAGCGCCGCTGCAGACCAGCATGTCCGCAGCTTCCCAAAAGGCGCCAGCCTTTATTCTTACAGATTGTACTCTTTCGGCGGGTTGCCGGAGAAATCCGCAATAACCGCGTGCGCCTCTGCCAAATAGAACACCTCGAAAATGGGGTTGTCCGCAGTCTGGTACTGGCTCTTGACGATGGGGTTCTGGAGGCACATCTCCTTAGCCGCCTTATCATTCTCGAACACCGCCTTGCCGTTCAGACGAATCCAAGCATAGGTGGGGCTGGACACGGAAAGCTCTACATAGGGATTTGCCTGCATATCCTTATAAACATCCTTCTGGTTGTTGGTGCAGAACCAGAGTTTCCCGTCCTTTTCGCCGGCGAACATGAAGGGGCGGCATTTTGCCTTCCCATCCCTGCCGACGGTTGCAAGATACTGTACCGGATTCTCCTGCAAAAATGCAACTACTTCTTTCATTGTAAAAGCCTCCTGTCAGAATAGATATGAGATCTTGCAATCTCCTGTTTACAGGATTATAATAGGTCCGTAGTGAAGAATTGTAAAGTAAGCACTTTATTGTACTGTAGTTACCAAAAAGATACTATTGGAGGTGACCGCTTTGATGCAAGCTGCAATGGAACTACCTGCCTGCCCAGTGGAAACAACGCTTATGCTGATCGGGGACAAATGGAAAGTGCTGATTTTGCGCGACCTGATGCCGGGAACGCGTCGGTTCGGAGAACTGAAAAAATCTATCGGCAGCGTTTCCCAAAAAGTCCTGACCGCGCAGCTGCGCGACATGGAAGCCAAAGGGCTGGTCAGCCGAAAGGTATATGCAGAAGTGCCCCCTCGGGTCGAATACAGCCTGACGGATTTGGGTCGGAGTCTGAAGCCCATTCTGGACGCCATGGGGCGTTGGGGCGAAGGATATCAAGCACAATACGGTTAAAAATGTCGGGACAGATTTGCTTAGAATCTGTCCCGATATTTTTTATATGCAAACGGGCAATGCGTTTGCCTTGGCCTTACTTCTTCAGCTCGATAAAAGCCTTTAGCAGCTCTGCGGTCTTGGGGCCCAACACTCCCGTATCCACACAGAGATGGTAGTTTGCAGGCTGCCCCCATTCCTGCCCTGTATAATATTTGTAATATGCTGCGCGCCGTTTATCCATACGAATGGCCTGCTGCATCGGATCGCTCGCCTTATATAGGCCGGGCTTTCTCTTCATATGCTCCACGCGCTGTTTCATACCGGAATAGAGGAAAAAACTAAACCGATTGGGATGATTACGCAAAACGAAGTCTGCGCAACGTCCGACAATCACACAGCTTGACTGTGCCAGCTCTATAATTGTTCTGGACTGGAGGATATACAGTTGCTCATCGGATTCCGAGAACGATCCAAATGCGTGCGTCAGGCCAAAAGGAAGCTTGGATTCATCCTCCATTTCCTGCAACCGCTGTGTATCAATCGGATGCTTACGCGCTGTCAACTCAACGATTTCCTTATCGTAAAACGGGATCTGCAGCAATTCCGCCAGCTGTTTTCCAATGTCATGCCCGCCAGAGCCATATTCGCGGCTGATTGTAACAACAAAGTTATCCATTTCAACACACCTTTCTGTTTTCTAGTCTTGTGTAAATAAATATGGAATATGGGCGAAGTATCACAGCTTCGCCCACGCCCCATTATATGAAGGAGATTGCAGCATTTTCTGCGCCCGTTTATACATCCACCTCAGAGATTTTGACTGGGCGGCCTTCCTTGAGCGACTTATTTGCCGCAGCTGCCATCAGCACCGGATACAGGCCGTCCAGATCGGTGATCGGCGGCACCTTGTCATTCATCACCGCATCCGCAAACGCCTTCATCTCGTCGATGAACGCCTGCGTATAGCGGTCCCACATGACCTGATATGCCGTGCCATAAGAAGTGCCGTCCGCGCGGGAAACCACAACCGTATTCGGGATGTCGTTTTCATCCTGTACCGCGCCCTCGGAGCCGAACACCTCCAGACGCTGGTCATAGCCGTATACGGCCTGACGGCTGTTATCAATCACGCCGATCGCGCCGTTCTCAAAGGTCAGCGTAACAATTGTGGTATCCACGTCGCCTTCCGCACCGATCGCCGGATCGACCAGCACCGTGCCCTTGGCATAAACCTCGGTCGCTTCGCAGCCCGCCAGGAAGCGGATCATGTCAAAGTCATGGATCATCATGTCGTAGTAGATGCCACCCGAGCGGCGCACATACTCGATCGTAGGCGGCTGCGGATCGCGGGAGCTGATGCGCAGGATATGCGGTGTGCCGATCTTGCCGGCGCGAACCGCATCATATACAGCGCGGTGGTTGTGGTCGAAGCGGCGTACAAAGCCAATCTGCATCTTTACGCCCGCTTTCTTGACCGCGTCGAGCGCCATGCGCACCCGCGCCACGTCATGATCGACCGGCTTTTCGCAGAAAATATGCTTGCCGGCTGCCGCTGCCTTCAGGATCAGGTCGGCATGCGTGTCGGTAGAGGAGCAAATCAGAACCGCTTCGATCTCCGGATCGGTGAAGATGGAATCCACATCCTTGGTCACGTTCGGAATGCCGAAGCCCTTGACAAACGCCTCGCCCTCCGCGTTGAAATACGGATCGGCAACCGTCTTGATCTCCATTTCACGCACTGCCGTGCAGATGTTTTCAATATGGACGCGTCCAATACGTCCCGCACCGATTACTGCTACTTTCATGTTTTTTCTCCTTTCAATGAAAAACTGGTTTTACAATGGCCTTGCTTCAGCCGATTGTCTTCTTTAAAATCCGTATATCCTCCCGCAGCAGATCATACGGGTTTTCCGCCTGCGTACGCAGCGGCAGCTGGTCGTAGTAATTCTCCAGCAGGATATAGCCGGTAAAGTCGTGGCGGTCAAGCCATGTCATAGTCTCAAAAAATCCGCTTTCACCTGTGCCAAGCAGGCTGCCGCTCAGCGCGCCATTGGCGCCATCCTTGACATGCAGCTGATTACACATCAGCGGGAACAGGCCCTCCAAGATGTCGGTTTCACGATAGCCGCGGTTGAGATAATAATTTTGGCTGTCAAAATACAGATAGAAATTTTTACGGTCCACCATGCTGTACAGCTTGCGGAATTGTTCCGGATTCATCACATTTTCGCCTGCAACCGAAATGCCGTACTCGCCTGCCGCGTCGCACAGGTATTGCAGCGCACGCGCCGAATGCTCCATGTCCTCCTCCGTTTTCACCTCGCTTGCGGCAAAACCGGGCACCTGAATGATCGGCACACCGAGCGCCCGCGCCGTCTGCACGGCGCGCCCTAGCAGATTCCAAACGATGTCGTATTCCTTCGTCCCCTTGCGGGCGTGCATCGGAATGTTGTCGAAGTCATTGAGCGCGATCGCACAGTACTCAATGCCATATTTCTGCTGCTCGCTCAGGTAAATCTTCTGCATTTCCGGCTGCGTCAGCGGATAATCGGACTCATATAGTCCGATTTTCAGCGACAGCGCATCCAGACCTACCTGTGCTGCGATCTGCGTGGCATACAATCCGTTCCCCGGAAGCCCCCAGTCGCAAGCGCCGATTTTGATATTTTTCATATAAACCACTCCTTCTGTCCGTCAGTTACATTTCTCCTCTTGCTTCCCGCTCCGCCAGATCTGCCATAACCTTGGGATAGATCTTATCCAGCTTATACAGGATCAGAACGATAACGGCAATACCCCAGATGATGGCCGGGCCGAATTTGTAAATCGCAATGATCATTTGCTTTGCGCTTTCGGGCTGTACCGCACCGCCGGTTGTCGAGCTGAGATAGCCTGCACTGGTGAGCAGCACACTAATCAACGCACTGGTTAAGCCCGTGCCGATCTTAAAGCCCAGCGAGCCGCCGCCAAAGACCAGAGATTCCTGGCGGATATGGAATTTCCACTGGCCATATTCGATTACATCGCCCATCATGCCAAATACCAGTGCGGTCAGCGGTGCCTGACCGATGCCGCGGATAATGGTTACCGCCATCGCCCATTCATAGCTCATTGGGTTGAACAAGAACAGCAGATGACCCACAACCGCCAGAATCGCACCGGCGAGGGACAGATCCCGTTTGTTGAATTTTCCCAACAGCAGGGGGCAAACCATTGCGCCGACAATCAAAGTAATGTTTTCTGCGAGGTACAGCGAACTATACATCCATGTGTCATTACCGAATATGTATTTGCAATAGTATGGCAGATCGGTGCCGACCAGCGTGGAATGTACGCAGGTGATCGTCCAAAGGATCAGCGTTGCCCAAAAATACGGATTTTTGACCAGCGCCAAAAAGTTGCGCTTGAAGCCGCCAGATGCCTTCTGCACGGTTACGTCAGGCACTTGTACATGCTCTTTGCAGGTGACAAAGCTGAAAACCAGCAGCACAAATGCAATCGCACACCACATCGACATGGCCTTGACCCATGCCGCCTGATCGTTGCCGAACAGCCGTACCACCGGCATCGTAAAAGTGACCGAAATCAAACGTCCGACCGGCGCCAGCGCCATGCGTACCGTCGAAAGCAGATCACGCTCATGCGAGTCACGGGTCATCATGGTGGACAGCGAGCCAAGTGGCACATTGATCGCCGTGTAGCAAACCGTGGTACACAGGTTATACGTCACAAAGATGTACCAGAATTGCAGGCTTTCCGAAGTCTGCGGCACCGTAAACAACGCTACGGATGTAATGACATACGGTAGTGCTGTCCACAGCAGCCACGGACGCGACCGCCCCCAGCGGGAGCGTGTCTTGCTGACCAGTACGCCCATGATAACGTCCGAGCTTCCGTCAAAAAAACGGGAAATCAGCATCACCAAACCAACGGTTACAAACGAAATGCCCACGTAATCCGTGTAAAATAACGTCAGCAAGGTATTAATCATACCGTATACAATATTGCAGGAGCTATCTGCCAAGCCATAGCCAATGCGCGATATCCACGGGATCTTGACAAATCCGCTTCTCTCCGAAGTACTTGTGCTGCCTGTTGTAAGATTTGCAGCGTTGCTTTCCATGCCCTTCGCTTCCTTTCTTTTCTGCGTTCTGTTACCCTCTCTCATTCATGAATGGTTCATGCTCCTTATTATATGGAATGGCATCCGACTGCGTTAGCATATTCTTGCTTGTTTTCTGCGGTCTGTCCGCAGCCTTTTTTCACCGCATGTTTAGATTCTTGCTTTGGATGATAAAAAACATCTCATTGGGTTTAGCAAAAATAGACAAAGCGATCGTCCTTCTCGCTGCATGAGATGATCGGAAGCAAGCAAGCAGATCATGGCGCACAGCAAAAAAGAAGGCCCCTTTTACGGGACCTTCTTTACATCTATGGGTTTGGGCCGGACGAATTCCGGAAGTGTTGTCGATATTGCGTCGGCGTAATACCGATATACTTTTTGAACGTCGTGCTGAAATGGCAATGGTCGTTGAATCCCAGCCGCTCGCTGATGATACCGATCGGAAGGGATGTATTCATCAAAAGGTTTTGCGATTCACCGATTTTGCGGCACATGACATATTTCATCATGGAGATACCGGTTTCCGCTTTAAATATATGCGCAAGGTAAAACGGACTGATATGAAACCGCGTTCCCAGCTCATGCAGCTGCAGCGGTTCAATATAGTGCGTATCCAGATACTGCATGATATTCTGAATGAATTCCTCTGTATTCTTGTCTGCGATCATGTTGGGTTGCTGTCTTCGATGCAATTTATCATATACAATGCTCAGCAAAGCGTTCGCCAGCTGCCCCAATGCCGTTTTATGATCTATATCCTGCCGATCCAACATATAAAGCGCAAGCAGAATATGCTCCACTGCGGCCCGGTCATCCGAAAAATATAAAACCGGATTTTGCTCCGGTTTGCTCAGTGTATTAGGGGCCAGCCCTTGCAGCGAAACCCCTTGCAAAACGCAGCAGTAGCTTTCCATATTGTGCCGGCGAAACGGTTCTTCCCCGTGCATGATTCCCGCATTGCAAATCACCAGATTGCCGGACTGTACAAAGTATTTCTTCCCCGCGACAATATATTGCCCTTCCCCTTTCATCACATAGAACAGTTCGATCGCATCATCATGCTTATGCAGCAGCTGCGAATGTTGCTCGTGATATTTTTCATCGACAAAGTGGAGGTGAACAAATTGCCCTTCCAAAACGGCACTATTCGGCATGGCACACCCTCCTTAGTATTGATAGGATTATCATACCGAAATTTTGTGTCAATCGCAAGAATATCCACATACTTTCGCAAGATGTTGAAAGATATCTATTGAAAAAATTGTATAATAAGAAACTGGAAGTCTCATCTTTACATGCACGAAAGGAACGACCTATGCTGCAGCATTTTATGAAAACGCAGGTGTCTCCCTGTTTTTGCTCCGAGCATCCGCCACAGCTTTTCTATATGGGGAAAGTACTGCCTGAAATCAGCAGCTATCCCCGTATTTTGCACTCCCACGCAGAGCATGTAGAAATCAGCATCATTTACAGCGGTACCAGCGAATACCTCATCGGCGACCAGCGCCAGCTGATCCGTCCGGGCGATGTCATCATCTACAACGCCGGTGTTGTGCATGACGAGCTTTCCAATGCAAACGCACAGATCGGCAACTATTTTTTCGCCATCGGCAATCTGCAAATGCCGCATCTGCGCGCCAACGCCCTGATTCCGGACAATGTCAATCCGGTGTTTCACATCCAGCAGGATTTTGAAGAGATCAAATTGCTGTCCGAAACCATGCTTTCTCATTTTGAGCACTCATCCGTCTGGTCACAATACATGATCCATTACGAAACGCAAGCGCTCCTTGAAATCATCTGGCGGGTCATCCATACGGAACAGCGGCCGCATGAACCACCTCCCAACTACTATTTGGGATATAAAATTCAAAACTACATTGATACACACTATTTGGAACCGCTCACCATGAAACAGATCAGCGCAGCATTGGGTATGAGTGAATCCTATATCTCACATGTATTTAAGGACATGCTCGGCTATCCTCCCATGCAATATGCGCTGCGCAAAAAAATCGGAGAAGCGCAAACCCTGCTGATTTCTACTGACTATCCCATCTCGCAAATTGCGCAAATGGTTGGTTTCGACGCGCAAAGCCATTTCAATAAGCTATTCAGCAAATATGTATGCATCTCTCCCGGACAGTTTCGTAAAAATTATCGCAAAGCACAGCAAGCAGACGAAACGTAACCAGTCAGGGATATGTCAGCAGGCATCCCCCTGCGTTTTATTCCCGTAAAACAGAAATATACAAATTTTTGCCGTAAAATCGCACAATTATATGCTGTATTTGATCTCAGGTCTCTTTTGAACAAACGCACCCGACAGCAACCAATCCTGTCAGAAGTGCATCGTTTTCCCAGTTTTCCACACTTTCTCCCCGCTGAAATATTTGTGAAGTTTTATAAATAATCCTGCTGTTTTGTAGAAGCAAAAAACAGACGAATCCGCGATAATGAATACACCAAGAAAAAGCGTCAATCCACGCACACAAACACTGGTAAAAGGAGTTACGACTATGGGCATTCATATCTGCGGCGCCCCCTGCTGCTGGGGCGTTGACGACATCAACAATCCGCATCTGCCGACCTGGCAGCGCGTATTGCGCGAAGCGCACGAGGCTGGTTACAGCGCGATTGAATTGGGGCCGAACGGCTGGATTCCGACCGACGACATCGAGGGTGTGACCGAAGAACTGAACAAGAACCAGCTGTCGATTGTCGCGGGCACGATCTTCGACGATGTGCTCAGCGACGACAACTACGAAAAGCTGCTGCATCAAGTCGACGGCATCTGCCAGCTGATCACCAAGCTGCCGCCCCTTCCCCGCGAGGATGGCCAGCGCTGGCCGACCCCTTATATGACCGTGATGGACTGGGGTCACGATGAGCGCGACTACGCGGCAGGCCATTCCGACCGCGCCCCCCGCTTGGACGAAGCCGGCTGGGCCAAGCTGGTCAGCCACTTCAAGGGACTGTGCGAGTGCGCCAACAGCTACGGTGTGCGTCCGGTGCTACATCCACACTGCGGCGGCTACATTGAGTTCGGTGACGAGATCGACCATCTGGCGGAAGAGATCCCGAATGAGCTGGCAGGCTTCGTTCTGGATACCGGTCATCTGCAATACGCGGGCATGGACCCGGTTGCGTGGCTGCGCAAATACAAGGACCGCCTGGACTATGTGCACTTCAAGGACATTGACCCCAAGGTATATGACGAGGTCATGCACGAGCATATCCGCTTCTTTGAGGGCTGCGCCAAGGGTTCGATGTGCCCGATCGGTCAGGGCATGATCGACTACAAGGCGGTTGCCGATGTGCTGGACGAGATCGGTTACAACGGCTACATCACCATTGAGCAGGAATGTGATCCGCGCAACGTCGAGAACAGTCTTGCAAACGTCAAGGCAAGCGTGGACTTCCTCAAAGGCATCGGATACAAAATCTAATCATTTATAGCAGAACAGAAAGGAACAGATACTATGAAGCAGGTAAAAGTCGGTCTGATTGGTGCAAACTGGATGGGTAGCTTCCATTCCATTGGCTTAAACAACGTCCGTCAGGCCTATCACGATGTGGAACCGGTATTTGAGCATGTCGCAGACGTCAATGAAGCGGCAGCCAAGCTTGCCGCCGAGCGCTTCGGCTATAAGAAAGTCTCCACCGACTGGCATGACGTCATCAGCGATCCGGAAGTAGAGCTGGTCATCATCGCAACGCCCAATTTCACCCATGCAGAAATCGCGATTGCCGCGGCTGAAGCAGGCAAGCATATCCTGTGCGAAAAGCCGATGGCGAACACGCTGGCCGAGGGCAAGGCGATGGTAGACGCGATCGAAAAAGCAGGCGTCAAGAGCTTGGTCGACTTCATCTACACCAAATGCCCGGCCAATGTGCTGGCAAAGGAACTGATGGATTCCGGCAAGCTGGGCGACTTTGTCACCTTCCGCGGCGAATTTGACTGTTCCTACTGCGCAGACCCGAACACCCCGGCAACCTGGCGCCAGCTCGCCGCGACCGCCGGTACCGGCGCGCTGGGCGACCTGACCGCACATGTGGTCAGCCTGTCCGATATGATCGTCGGCAAGAAGATCGTCGAAGTGTTTGCATCCTGGGATACCCCGTACAAGCAGCGCCCGGACGCGCGCGATCCGTCCAAGAAGCTGGATATTGATACGGACGACCAGATCTATGTGATTGTCAAGTATGAGGACGGACGCATCGGTTCGATGTCCTCCAGCCGTGTCTCGGTTGCGCGTCCGGTCAGCCTTGCTTACGAAATTCAGGGCAGTAAGGGTTCGGTCAAGTTCGAGATGACCCGCATCAACGAACTGCTGTATTACTCCAATGACTGCGACCCCAAGGAGCGCGGCTATAAGATCATTAAGGGCAACACGCGCAACGGTGATTACGCCAACTTCTGCGGCACGGATGAACAGGGCATTGCGTACAATGAGATCATGTCCATTCAGGCGCATGACATCCTGACCGCCATCACGGAAGACCGCAAGGTGGATATCGACATCGCTTACGGTCACTATGTCGATACGATTCTCGAAGCGATGGCAACCTCCGCGCGCGAAGGCCGCTGGGTCAAGGTTTCCGAAATGCAATAATAGAGATAAACGCGGTACAGCCCTATCGGGCTGCACCGCGTTTGCGCACCCATAAACGATTCCACAGATTCCGGAATTGACATTCCAACCGGACATGCTACAATCAAATTATCCGCAAAGGATTCTCATGTTATGAAAAGGAGCTGCATTTGTATGAAAAAAATTCGCGTCGGCGTTATCGGTATTGGCGATATCAGCGATGTTTATCTGAATAATCTGAAAAAATATGACGCGGTCGAGGTGATCGCATGCGCCTCCCGCGGGCTGGAAAAAGCGCAGCGCAAGGCCGCGCAGCACGGTATCCCCAAGGCGTATGCCTCGGGCGCAGAGGTTATTGCCGATCCGGAAGTCGACCTGATCCTCAACCTGACCACACCGCAGGCGCACTATGAATACAACCTTGCAGCGCTCAAGGCAGGCAAGCATGTCTATACCGAAAAGCCGCTTGCCATGACCTATGCAGAAGGCAAGGAGCTGGTCACGCTGGCAAAGGAAAAGGGGCTGCTGCTCGGCTGCGCACCGGATACCTTTTTAGGCGGCCGCCTGCAGACCATCCGTGAGCTGATCGACAGCGGCAAGCTCGGCCGTATCACGGGCGGCGGCGCCTACTTCATCGGCCACGGGCACGAATTCCACCATCCTGCGCCCGCCTTTTTCTATCAGCCCGGCGCAGGCCCGCTGTATGACATGGGACCGTACTACATGACCGCGCTGCTCAGCCTGCTTGGTCCGGTTCGTCGCGTCTGTGCGATGGCCACCAAGGCCGCCGACACCCGCACAGTCCCGTCCGGTCCCAGCAAGGGACAGGTGCTGCCCGTCGATGTGGATACCCACATCAACGCCATTCTGGAATTTGCCTGCGGTTCGATCGTCACGCTGACCTGCAGCTTTGACGTATGGGATTCCGAAATGCCGCGTATGGAGTTGTACGGCACGGAAGGCACCGTGCTGATCGACGAAAAGGACCCGATTTCCGGCCCCAACCTGTTCGGCGGCGACACGCTGCTGCGCACCCCTGCAGAATACCGCTGGGCAGCCCCCGACCGCAATCCCGCGCACGTAAACACCCCGTGGACCGTCGTCCCCAACCACCATCCGTTCAATTCGGTCAGCCATGCGGAAAACCCGCGCGGCATCGGTCTGGTGGATATGGTCTACGCACTTGCGCAGCACCGCACGCCGCGCGCCTCTGGCGATATGGCGCTGCATTCGCTGGAAGTGATGGAATGTATCCTCAAGTCTGCGCATGAACATATCTTCTGCGAACCGGAAACCACCTTTGAGCGTCCCGCTCCCCTGCCACTCGATTTTCCCGCGAGTGAAGCAGCAAACTAAAACCTGCTTTTCCACAAAACAAAGGCTGCCCGCAGGCAGCCTTTGTTTTGTTATGTTACTGTTTTCTTGCTATCGCCTGACAAGCCGCAGCCACAATATCCGCAGCCGTAAGTTTGTACTGCTGCATCAGGAAATCCTGTGGGCCAACCTGGCCGAAGCGATTCTGGATACCAACACGCTCGAGCGGTGTCGGGCACTTGGCCGCAAGCAAATTAGCCACAGCTGAGCCTAAGCCGCACGAAACCTGATGGTTTTCCGCGGTCACAATGCAGCCGGTTTCGGCAGCTGCTTTCAGAACCAGTTCGTCATCCAGCGGCTTCCATGTGTGCATATCGATCATGCGTGCGGAAACGCCGTCCTTCTCCAGCTGCTCCTGCGCCTTGAGCGCCTCATCCACCAAGATGCCAGAGGCGATGATCGTTACGTCCTTGCCGTCACGCAGGGTAACGCCCTTGCCGATTTCAAATTCCGAACCGTCCGCATACACAGTAGTGAACGTCTTACGGATCAGACGCATATAGGACGGCCGGCCATCCGCCGCCAGCTTCTTGGTCAGCGATTTGGTCTGCGCAATGTCGCACGAATCAATAACAACTGCGTTCGGGATGGTCATATACAGGGCGCAGTCCTCAAACGGCATGTGGGTTGCGCCGTTGAACGCTGCCGTCACACCGGGGTCAGAGCCGATGACATGCACCGGCAGTTCGGAATAGCCCGCCGCCAAAAATGCCTGATCGAACATGCGGCGGGAGGCAAAGCAGCCAAACGAATGTACAAAGGCCGTCAGGCCGGTCGCTGCCATGCCTGCGGCAACGCCCATCGCGTTCTGCTCCGCGATGCCTGCGTTAAAAGTCCGCTTGGGGAATGCCTTTAGCAGCTTTCCGGTGTTGATGCAGCCCATCAGATCGCAGTCGATATGTACCAGATTTTTGTTTTCCGCCATCATCTCCAGCATGGCTTCCACATAGCCGTCGCGGTTCGCGCGGCTGTCCTTCTCATGTTTGCCAATCAATGTTACACTCATCGTTTTCCCCTCCCTTACTGCTCATTTTTGACCGCTTCCAGCGCAGCCTCTGCCGCGGCGATGGCTTCATCCCACTGCTCCTGCGTCGGCTGCGAGGAATGTGCACCCGACGGCTCGGCAAATGTCGCGCCCTTGCCCTTGACCGTATTCAGGATCAGGCAGCTCGGCTTGCCCTTGCAGGCGCAGGCCTGCTGCAGCGCATCATAAATCTGCTCAATGTCGTTGCCGTCCTTGACATTGATGACATTCCACCCAAACGCGTCAAACTTGGCGCCGATGCCCTTGCCATGGCTCATTACGTCTGCAACCGCACCGTCGAGCTGCCGCTTGTTATCATCCACCAGGCAGATCAGGTTGTCCAGCTGGTAATGCGCGGCAAACTGCGCGCCCTCCCAGATCTGGCCCTCATCTGCTTCACCATCACCAATCGCCACAAACACATGATTGTCACGGCCCTGCACGCGGCTGCCAAGCGCTGCGCCAATCGCCTCACTCATACCCTGACCAAGCGAGCCGGTCGTCAGGTCAACGCCGACCGTCTTGTTGCGGTCGGTGTGGGACGGGAAGTCCGTGCCCGGCTGGTTGAGCGTATAGGCAGTCTCGATCGGATAATAGCCCTTCAGGCCCAATGTGGCGTACATGACCGGTCCGCCGTGGCCCTTGGAGAGCACAAACCAGTCGCGGCCCTCCCAACGCGGGTTTTGCGGGTCAATGTTCATCACTGCACCATACAGCACCGCCATTGCGTCGGCCATGGACATCGATCCGCCAACATGGCCAAAGCCGCGCGAGCCGATGATCTTCAGCGTTTCCAAACGGATTTCCGCTGCGAATACGCGCAGTTCATGCAATTTCTGCTGATCCATAATTTCCTCCTTTATTCATGCAAACCAGCGCCCGCCCGGAAGACTTCGGACGGGCGCTGATCCTTTGGTTTATTTGATCCGTGCGATTTCCTTGGCAAGCTTTTTCTTCATATCGAGGTTGGACTGGCGCGCGATCATAATGCGCTGCGCCTGCGGCGAGCCGGCGCCGTGCATGGACTCGGGCAGGTAGCCTACCGCTGCGGTGCCCATCGTCATGTTCTCGATCAGGCGCAGCACGCGCATACGGTCCTCGGTCGGGACGGATGCCACGCCCTTGAGGTACTTCTCGATGTAATCGTGCGTTGCCGGGTTGCGGTAATCCGCCTCGGACGGCTGCGTTACCATCAGGCCGCCCGCAAGATCCTGCGCCAGACGCGCGATCTCATACGGGAAGCGCGTAACGTTCTGCTTGCAGACGTTCGCCAGCAGCAGGTCGATCAGGTAGTTGCCGCTCTTGGTCTTGGTGCCCTGCGAAGAGCACGCAATACCGCAGCAGTACAGGGTCTCGTTCAGGTGCGTCATCTCGATGATCTTGTCCTTGACGTGGCTTGCCTTCGCGCAGCCCGCCATTTCGGTAGCAAGCGCAGTCGCGCCGATCAGCACATCGCCTACGCCGACCTTGCAGCCGCCGTAGCTCTGGCGATGGTAGCCCGCAAAGCGCTCCACCATCATGCCGGCAAACTCCACTTCGCCGTTGAGGAAGATCATCTCGTTCGGGATGAACACGCGGTCGAAGATAACCAGAACCTCGTGGCCACCATATACTTTGTTGCCTACGTCGATATCGTTGTACTCCTCAGTCTTGCGGGTGTCGCAGGACTGGCGGCCGAGGATCAGCGTGATACCCTCCGCGTCGGTCGGGCAGGCAAACGAAATCGCATAGTCCTCGTCGCCCTTGCGCATCGAAATCGTCGGCATGACGAGCACATAGTGGCTGTTCAGGTAGCCGGTCTGGTGCGCCTTGGCGCCCGTGACATATACGCCATCCGGTGTGCGCTCCACCACATGCAGGAACAGATCGGGGTCCGCCTGCTGAGACGGAGACAGCCCGCGGTCGCCCTTGACGTCGGTCATCGCGCCGTCGACCGCCCAGTCATTATTCTGCACTTCCGTCCAGAATTTAACAAAATTCTCATGATACTGCGTTTTGCAGGCCTCATCGGTTTCATAAGTCGTAGAGTACACAGCGTTGGCCGCGTCCAGACCTACGCAGCGCTGGAAACACGCTGCCGTCTTTTGACCCAGCAGGCGCTGCATCTTGACCTTGCGGATCAGGTCGTCGGTCGACTGGTGCAGGTGCGTGAAGCGGTTGATCTTCTTACCCGTCAGGTTGGAGGTCGCCGTCATCAAATCCTCGTACTGCGGGTCCTCGGCCAGCTCATAGGTCGCAGCAAACGAGTTGAGCGACGGACGCACGATCGGGTCATCCACCACGTTTTCCACCTTTTCCCCGAAGCGGTACAGGTTGAGATGCAGCGTCCGCAGCGACGCGATGTATTGTTCCTTTGTCATCATAATTGTATATCCTTCTTTCTTATCCAAATTGAAAGAAACCATCTCGCACAGGCAGGAATCCGCAGAAGTCAACTTCACATCCCCCTGTGCACGACGCTGTTCCATCACTGAAATACGTTTTAGTCCATTAACAGATACGTATAATATACACAATACCCGGAAAAAGCAATCAGCGCCATTAATATCAGATAAATCACTATAATCTGACCCCGTGTAAACGGTTTTTTCTCTGCCGCCATAAGATCACTCCCCTTGCGATCCGACACGCGGTTTAAACCGTCAGTTTTTCCCCAAAGCGCTTCTCATACTCCTCCGCCAGCTCCGCGCGGAACTTGGGATGCGCAATCGCGATCAAGCGCTTGGCGCGCTCGCGCAGCGTCTGCCCGCGAAGCTGCGCCACGCCGTATTCGGTCACGATGTAGTTGACGTCACAGCGGCTGGTCGTGACCGGCGCGCCGGTCGTCAGCGTGGTGACGATCTTGGACGCCGATTCGTCCTTGGTTGTAGAGTGCAGCGCAATGATGGAGCGGCCGCCCTTGGACAGGTTCGCGCCGCGCACGAAATCCATCTGTCCGCCGATGCCCGAGATCTGCCGCAGGCCGATCGCCTCCGCGCATACCTGCCCCTGCAGGTCCACCTCGACGCACGAGTTAATGGACACGACGTTGTCGTTCTGCGAGATCACCGCCGGGTTGTTGCACACGTCCACCGGCAGCATCCGGATCATCGGGTTGTTGTCCACATAGTCATACAGCCGGCGCGTGCCCATCAAAAAGGTGACGCACACCTTTTCCACATCACGCTGCTTACGCTTGCCGTTGATCACACCGTTCTCCAGCAGCGGCAGTACGCCGTCCGAGATCATCTCTGTGTGCAGGCCGAGGTCCTTCTTATCCCCGAGGAACGAGCACACCGCATCCGGCAGCGCGCCGATGCCGAGCTGCAGGCAATCGCCGTCCCGCACCAGATCCGCAATATACTTGCCGATCTGCCGATCCTCTTCCGAGATTTTGGCGGGGGCAGATTCTGGCAGCGGCTCCCATGAGCACAGGAAACCGTCGATTTCGGACACATGCACAAAGCTCTCGCCGTATGTGCGCGGCATATTCGGATTGACCTCTGCGATCACCGTTTTGGCGGATTTGGCCGCCTGCGCGCCGTAGTCGCAGGATAGGCCGAGCGACACATATCCGCGCTCGTCCGGTGGTGAGCAGGTGAATGCAAATACATCCACCGGCAGCGTCCCGTCCCGGAACATACGCGGCACGTCCGAGAAGAATACCGGCGTATAGTCAGCGCGGTGCTCCGCAATCGGCTTGCGCGCCGCGCCGCCCACAAACAGGGCGTTGTGGCGGAAATGGCTCTCCATGCTGGGCTGCAGATAGTCGCCCGAGCCGAGATACACCATGTGCGCAACCTCCACGTTATGGAACTGCTCCGCCATGCGCGCCATCGTGCGCTGGAAGATGATCGGCTCGCCCACCGCGTGGCCGAACACCACGCGGTCGCCGTCATGGATCATACTGACCGCCTGCTCCGGCGTCATCGTATGCTCCTTATAATAGCTTCTCCAGTCCATTCCTGTCCCTCCCGCTTAAAACGCCGCGCGGTAGATCGAAAGGATATCGTCCTCGGTCAGTTCCACATAGTTATTGCCCAGCAGGCGCTGCTGCGTCTCGATGACATTGCGCGCAAAGTCCGGCAGTTCATCTGCGGTCACGCCGTGCTCGCGCAGCGGGTCCTTTTTCAGCACCTCATCCATCAGCGCATACAGCTTTTCCAGCGCAAATACCGGCTCGACTTCCAATTCCTTGGACAGGATCTCCTCGAGCTGATTGAGCTTGCCGATCGGCTTCTTCTCCTGATATTTTCGCATAACATCGGCAAACATCAGCTGGTTTGCCTGCCCGTGCGGGATATGGTGCACGCCGCCGAGGGGATAAGCCATCGCATGCACCGCCGCGCAGCCAGCGTGGCCAAACGCGATGCCCGCGAAATTGGACGCACGCAGGAATTCCAGCGCGTACTGCTTCCAGCCGTCCTTGCTGCCGGAGGCGACCGCCTGCTTCCAGCCGCGCAGGATCAGCTGCAGCGCCTTTTCCGAAAACAGCTCGCTGAGCGCGCAGGCGTTCGGGCTGAGATAGCTTTCAACCGCATGCACCATCGCGTCGATCGACGAGGTGGCAAACACGGGGTACGGCAAGCTTTGCAGCATGGCGGGCACCAAAGCTGCCTCGTCTGCAAACATCGCCGGGGAAACCAGCCCGACCTTCACGCCCTTAGAGGTGCGGTTGATAATCGAGATGTTGGTCACCTCGCTGCCCGTGCCGCAGGTCGTGGGCACAATGATGAGCGGGTGCTCCTTTTGCAGGTCTGCCATGCGGTCATACAGGTCGTCTACACGGTCCTCCGGGCGCGCCACGGTCAACACCTTGGCGATGTCGATCACCGTGCCGCCGCCGACCGCAACGATGCGGTCATACACCTTGCCCCGCAGATCGTCCAGAATGGCATCCACCATCACGTCTGTCGGCTCGCCCGCACCGTACTTCTCCTGGAAGCAGGTGTGGCAGCCGAGGTTCAGTGCAGCGATCGTCGGGTTGTAGATGTATTCGTTGGTCAGGATCAGGTCACGCGCGCCGAGCTTCAATTCCTGCGCCATCGTGCCAAAATCCGCATATTCTGCTATGGCAGGCTTGATTTGAAAGGCTTTCATTTGATTTGCCCCCTTTTTCTCAGATATCCGGGAAGTACTTTGCATCCGGCGCCGTTACCCACTCGTATTCCTTGACCGTGGTGGTGACGATATTCTTGTCATCCTGCAGGCGGATGCACCACAGATAATACTCCGCATAGCCCGGCGCGGCCGCCTGCGAATGGGTCACATTGCACGGCATACCGGTAAGGTCGTTGTTTTTCACCTTATATGCGTCATCGCCGTACTCCGCAAGGCCATAGCCGTTTTCCGGGAAGAACTTATAATAATACATCTCCGGTTCTACGTGCTGATGCGGCGGATAAGAGGACCACTTTCCCGGAAAATGCACGACTTCACCGATAAAGAAATTGGTTTCCGGGCAGTTGGAGCGGTCAAAGAAAGTGCGCACCAGACGGGTAGAGCACTCGTTCATCTGGCCTGCACCGCGCTCCTCATTGGCGCACAGGCAATCATCCGGGTGCATCAGGCGGGCTGCAAAGCTGCGCTTGTTCTCGGTGCGCACGACAGCAATCTCAGCATCCTGCTTTGCAAAAATGGTCACCTTGGTGTTCTGCGGCACATGCAGCAGGACGGCACCTTCGTGGAAGCAATCTCTGCGCTCGACCGATTCGAGCTTGCCGTCCCATTCAAAAGTCACTTTGCCGGAGAGCAGATCATAAACAACCTCCTGCGCATAGTCAAAATGCAGCACATCGCCCGCCGCCATTTTGACCACGCCGAACTCCATCCCCATCATTTCCGGGTTTTCCACAGCGGAGATCATCTTGTTATAGCCCTTTTCAAACGGCCCTTTGCTGGTGTATTTCATCGTTTTCGCTCCTTTTCCCTGTTTTTGAGCAGCAAACAGCCGCCCGCTCATAACGGGCGGCTGCACTGTACGCACAATATAATCAAGTACCGATCGCTTCTATTCCGTATCCATGTTCCTGTCTCCGGCTCTTCGGGCAGTATGTACAATGTTGTTCACACTGCCCTTTGAGCGGAAACAAGAGAGAAATATTTTGGAGAATGCACTATGAGCACGCAAGAGAACCATGGAAGAATAGGAGAACGAGTTCTCAGTACATTCTCGCTTCTGCCAGATGGTCGTCGATCCGCTTGCGGGCTTCCTGCACTGCCGCGGACTTCGAGGTGGATGCAACACCGATATGCCACCAGGATTCATAGCCCTCTGCCATGGTCTTGGGCAGCACCTTGGCATCAATGATGCACGAACCCTTTTCCTGCTTGGCCGCGCGCACTGCCTGACGGAACTCCTCCGGTGTCTTAGCGGTGAAGCCCTTCATGCCGTAACCCTCGCCTACCTTGGCAAAGTCAGTGTAGCAGTACTTGCCGTCCAGCTTGCCGGTTTCCTCATTGCGGTGACGCATTTCGGTCGCCAGTGTGCCGACACCATTGCCCATCTGCAGGTTGTTGATGCAGCCGAATGCCGCGTTATCAAATACCACAACCGTGATCTTTGCATTTTCCTGAATTGCAGTCGGGATCTCGGAGTTGAGCATCATAAAGGAGCCGTCGCCCACCAGCGCGTATACTTCCTTGTCCGGCGCCGCCAGCTTGGAGCCGAGCGCACCGGCAATCTCGTAGCCCATGCAGGATGCGCCGTATTCCATATTATAGGAATCCTTCGCATCGGTGACCCACAGACGCTCGAGGTCTGCCGGCAGCGAGCCTGCCGCAGCGACGACGATCGCATCATCGTCGATTTCCTCGCGCAGAATACCGACTGCGTTGGACTCGGTGATCGTGCCGCCGATGTCGTTGATGAAATCGTTCATGATCTTCTCGGTCCAGCTCGGTACGCACGGCACAAACTTGCCCTCGCCAAAGCCTTCGCCATGGTACTGTACGCCCAGCACGCGCAGGCGCTCTTCTTCCCATACCTTGCGGATGTTGTCGATCTCATCGGTATAGGCGGTCTTGTAGTTTGCTTCCTTCAGCTTCGCCATGATCGCTTCGAGCGTTACCTTGGCGTCGCCGACACAGCGGGTCGCGTCCAGCTTCTCTGCATGGAACTCAGAGGTGTTGATCGCCAGCACCTTGATATCCGGGTTGCGGAACAGTACCCACTTGGAACCGGTGACAAAATCGTTGAAGCGGGTGCCGACGCCGATCACCAGATCGCAGTCCTTGCACAGCGCATTGGCTGCCAGACCACCGGTAACGCCGATGCCGCCAACCGACAGCTCAAAGGAATCCGGCAGCGCGGAGTGGCCGGCCTGCGTCTGGGATACCGGGATGTTGAATGCCTTGCAGAACTCCATGACAGTTTCGCCGGCCTCGGAGTAGCGCACGCCGCCACCCGAAATGAACATCGGCTTCTTGGAGGCTTTGATCAGTTCTACCGCCTGATTGATCTCATAGTCGTCCGCAACGCGGCGGGCAACGTGATGTACACGCTTCTGGAAGAAGTAATCCGGGAAATCGAAACTCTCGCCCTGTACGTCCTGCGGCATGGAGATGACCGCGGTGCCGCAGTTTGCCGTATCGGTCAGCACGCGGAACGCATTGATCATCGCGCTCATCAGCTGCTCGGGACGGGTTACGCGATCCCAGTACTTAGCGACCGGCTTGAAGCAATCGGAAGCGGTCATGGACAGGTCGCTCGGTACCTCAAGCTGCTGGAGTACCGGGTCCGGCTGGCGGGTTGCAAAGGAATCGGACGGGAACAGAAGCAGCGGGATGTTGTTGATGGTTGCGGTCAGCGCCGCGGTTACCATATTGGCAGCGCCTACGCCGATCGAGGAAGAGCAGGCGATGATCTTGCGGCGGTTGTGCTGCTTGGCGTAAGAGATTGCAGCGTGCGCCATGCCCTGCTCGTTGCGGCCCTGATAAACCCGCAGGTGGCCCGGGTCCTCCTCAAGCGCCTGTCCGAGGCCGACCACCATGCCGTGGCCGAAGATGGTGAAAATGCCATCCACGAAAGGCTCTACCTTGCCGTCCATTTCGATGTACTGTTGATTGAGGAACTTAACGATTGCCTGACCAACAGTCATTCTGGTTTTGCTCATAATGCTTCCTCCTTGTATTCGTTTGTCTTGCGTGGTCGTTCTCGCGACCCTCGTTTTTTGATGGTTTTAGTTTAGCATTCCGCCCATCGGATTTCTTCTAACATCTTGGTTTGATGCTTGTTTTTACACTTTTGATCTTTTTGACGCATTTTTCTCCGCACAGACGAGTGTTTTTTCTTTTTTTCCGCCTGCAAACGCCCATTTCACACCGTTGCACAGCAGCACAGCTTTCACCGCTGCCGCAGCTGTTTTTTTGAATATCTCGCTTTTGCAGGGTTTTCCCGATGTTCGTCTGCCGTTTTTTCAGCCTGCATGCCCATTCTTTTGCCAAAAATCATAGCCCACCTCAATATTTTGATAAAACCATGCCTTTCCCCGTGCCCCTGTACTTCACGGCAAAGGCAATCGATGCAAGCAATTTTGCAGAATATTGCTGCCGCCTTTCTCGATATCCCCCTGTTTTCATTCCGGTCTTTTGAAATACTTGCCATACTGCCGGAAACACATGGATCTGAAAGAAGCCTGTCAGGGAAAATGCTATGCTATATACAACAAAAAGAACCTGACTAAAACAGGCGGCAATATCTTATCAACCTATTTTGAAACAACTTCAAAAGGAGGAAACATCATGTTATTTACTGTTTTTGCTCTGGCAATTATTTTTGCGAATATGTATCTGACCCGCAGCAGCACATACACCACATTGCCGGATTTGAACGATTACGATTATCGCTGACCACCTCTTACTCTTTTTTCTCTCTTGTGCAGCGCCCCGACACCACATGGTGCCGGGGCGCTCCATATTGCAAAAAAATGCGCTGTACAGCAATTCTGCACGGCGCATTTTTATTACTTCTTTTTTCGTTTCTTGTTTGCGCTCCCGTTTTGTTCCTTTTGCGCAACGATATAATTCTGGCGATACTTATTGGGCGGCATGCCGACGTTTTTGGTAAATTGCAGGTTGAAATAGCTCTGCGTATCATATCCCACCATTTCAGCGATCCGTGTAATGGACAAATCGGTCGTGATAAGCAATGTCTGCGCCTCACCGATCCGGCGGCGCAGCAAATACTGCACCGGTGAATAGCCGCTCATCTGCTTAAAGACGTGCGACAGGTAATAGGGACTGATATGCAATGCTTCCCCCATGCTTTGCAGCGTGATTGGTTCCATATAGTGCCGGTCGATGTACTCCTTGATACGCCGCCCCAGAATGTGCGGCTCCTCCACCGGCTTCTCTGCGATGGCATCCACCCCATCCGTTACCGTCAGCACCTTCACGAGCAGTGCGTGCATCAGGCTATGGCAAAAGGCTTCGGCACGCGGCTCGCCTGATGCAAGATTGCGGAACATCATTTCAAACAGGATGCGCAGGTCGCCAAAACTCTGCCCTGTCGGGAAAACATAGCCTGCATCATCGGGCAGCAGCGCATTAGCGCGCAGGCCGGGCATGTGCAGCCCGCCGATCGCCACACAATAGCTGCCGATCTCCATATCCGGTCCGGATATTTCATCATGCACCACGCCTGCATTGTAAACCAGCAGATCGCCCGGCTGGATATAGCATTTTTTATCATGAATGAGATATTCGCTGGAACCGCTGCAAATCAAAATAATTTCAACAAAATCCTCATGCGCGTGCATCACACGCGGGTGCGCGCTGGCATCCGGCCGGATCTCGCTGACATAGAGCAGACGGGGATCGTTTTCCCCGACGAACATGGACTGAAATTCTTTTTTTACAAAGCACTGTACATTAAGTGAATGTTGCTGCGCCATACCGATCCTCCTTTGCTTTTTGCTGCATCATAGCACGCTCCTTCCCTAAAGCGCTGCCTACATCTTTTTGCCGTCTCCGCCCCGTTTGCCATCCTCACCCGTTTTTCCTTCCCCTTTGTGAAACGAGCGGCGATATTGTCCCGGCGACATCCCCACATATTTTTTGAACATCGTGTTAAAGTGACAGACGCTGGTATAGCCCAGACGGTCTGACACCTCAGCAATCGGCAGCGTTTCATGAATCAACAGATCCTGCGCTTCTCCGATGCGGCGTTTGATGACATACTGCATGGGGGGCGTACCAAACTCTTCGCTAAAAATATGCGCCAGATAATACTCATTCATATGCAGCCGGTCCGCCACAATGCGCAGCGTCAGGTTTTCAGAATAATGCTCATCCAGATACTGCCGCACCCGGTGCGCCAAAACGGACGGTGTCTCCACCTTGGCTGCGGTCTGTTGTCTGGCACGGCTGCTGACCAACGCCTGTGTGAGCAGCACCATGGAATACGCCAGACTGCTGCACACCGCTCCCAAATGCGCGGTATCGACAGATAGCAGATATAAAAGCCGCATCACCTGCTCCACCTGTTCGGCCAATTGTCCGCAAGAGACTACCGGGCATGTACACGGATCAGTCAGGCAGTTCGGCGGCAGCCCGTCCAGCTGCACCCCGGTCAGCGCCACGCTGTAGGAGTAGATCTGCCGCACCAGCGCTGGCTCCTCTCCATGCAGCACCCCTGCGTTGCAGATCACCATGTCCCCCTTGCAGATCGGATACAGCCGGTTGTCGACCATATACTGCCCCTCACCGCTGCATACATAAAACAACTCCAGCATGTTGTCATGGACATGCGGCAGATGCGACTGCTTATCGTTGCTGGTTCTGTCGATCAGCACACAATTTACAAATCCCGGAAGCTCTGTCATCGGATCACACCACCCTCCCCGCTTGAGAACAATGACAAGATTTCACAATTTTGTTTTCCCATTTCGGCTTTTTTCACGCCCTGCCACGCGCTTTTCCCACAAGAACCCGCTAACGCTTCACGGGTATTTTCTTCTATAATAAGTCACAAGAACAGCAGAGAAAACGCAGAAAACAAGACAAAACGTTAGGAAATCAACGTTTTTTGTATCGTCATCTTTCTATTTTATTATAGCACAGCCCGCGGCGATACGCTTTGAAAATCCTGCTTTTTTGATGCCCACTGAAAAACACCCGCTGCTATGAAGAAGGAGAGTGCATGAAAATGAAAAAGGTACGTATTGGTCTGCTGGGCGCTGGACGCATCGGCAAGCTGCACGGGGAAAATCTGGCGCATGCCGTACCGGAGGCCGAGCTATACGCAGTTGCTGATCCGTTTATGAACGACGCGACCCGCGCATGGGCTGCCGACATGGGCATTGCCCACTGCTATGATGATCCGGAACAGATTTTCAGCGACGCATCAATCGAAGCGGTCTTTATCTGCTCCTCCACCAACACACACGCCGACTTTATCATGCGCGCAGCCAAGGCCGGCAAGCATATCTTCTGCGAAAAGCCGATCGACACCAATCTGGCCAAAATCCAAGAGGCGCTCGACGCGGTCAAGGACGCAGGTGTCAAGCTGCAGGTCGGCTTTGTGCGCCGCTTCGACCGCAACCACAAAATGGTGCGCGACACCGTCGCCTCCGGCCGTCTTGGCAAGCCCAACATCGTCAAGGTCACCTCGCGCGACCCCGACCATCAGTCCATGGACTACATCAAGGTTTCGGGCGGCATCTTCATGGACATGACCATCCATGATTTCGATATGGTCCGCTATCTGGCCGGCAGCGAAGTGACTGAAGTCACCGCATACGGCGCAGCGCTGTCCGGCGCGGGCTACGACCAGTACGGCGATGTGGACACCGCCATTGTGATGATGAAGTTTGAAAACGGCGCACTGGGCGTGATCGACAACAGCCGCGCCGCGCACTATGGCTACGACCAGCGCACCGAGGTACACTGCGACAAGGGCTGCGTGCAGGTTTCCAACGACTTGAACGATCAGGCCATGATCTCGAGCGCCGACGGCGTGGAGATCGCAAAGCCCACCTGGTTCTTCCTCGAGCGGTACAACAATGCGTTTATTGCGGAGGCAAAGGCGTTCACACAGGCTGTCCTGAATGATACCGACACCCCTGTCAGTGGCTTTGACGGCTTACAGCCGGTCAAGATCGCCATGGCAGCCGCCAAATCCCTGCAGGAGCATCGTCCCGTCAGCCTCAGCGAAATCCAATAATCCGGGAGGTGAGAGAACATGCAAGCTGCAACCCCGGTGCAAGCCGCTTCTCCCGCTGCTCCGCTCTCTTGGTGGACGCGCATCTCCTACGGTTTGGGCGACACCGCATGCAATGTTGTCATGGGTATCACCACCGCGGTGCTGACATTGTTCTATACCGATTATGCCGGCGTATCCGTCGCTGTTGTCGGCCTTGCGATGCTGATTTCCCGCGTGTTTGACGGCACTTCCGATGTGATTATGGGTGTGATCGTCAACAAGACCAAATCCAAATGGGGCAAAGCCCGTCCCTGGGTATTGTGGATGGCCGTGCCGTATGCGCTGTGCACTATTTCGATGTTCTGCATCCCACAGTCCACCGAAACCGTGCAGTTCTGGTACATATTTATAACCTATAACCTGTGTACAACCGTTTGCTACACCGCGATCAATGTGCCGTACGGTACGCTTTCCACGCTGATGACCCGCTCCTCCCACGAACGGGATATGCTGTCGGTCATCCGCATGGCACTTTCCCCCTTCGGCAAGATCATCGCCGTCACCTTCACCCTGCCGATCGTCAAGCTGTTCGGTGACGATCAGGCGGCGTGGATCAAGGTCATGAGCATCTGGTGCATCATTGCGGTCGGCCTGCTGGTCATCTGCTTTGCCAACTGCAAGGAAACCGTGCGTTTTGAGGTGCAGCAGCAGGCGCAGCCGAAAGTGACCGCGGGACGCAGCCTGAAAGCCCTGCTGTCCAACCCCTATTTCTGGGCGACCCTGATTCTGTGGGCAGTCACCTGCATCCATACCACCATCATCGGCACCGACCTGCCTTACTACTGCAAATATGTACTGGGCAATGATGAGCTGTATAGCTTTATTTACACCGCTGAGATCATTGCGCTCATTGTCGGCGCGCTGGCCTGCCCCTTTTTGCTGCGCCGGTTCAATAAACGGGATCTCTCGCTGCTGGGTTGCGTGATCGTAGTCGCAGCACAGGCACTTATTATGCTGCACCCCAACAGCTTCAGCTGGATCCTGATTATGACCATCATCCGTGCACTGGGACAGGCACCGCTGACCTCGGTTGTGTTCGGCATGATGGGCGACGTGGTGGAGTACGGCCAATGGAAATCCCATATCCGGCAGGAAAGCCTGATTTTCGGCGCCGGTTCTCTTGGATTCAAGGTCGGCACCGGCGTGACCAGTGCCATCATGACCATGCTGCTCGAAGGAGCGGGCTTCCTCAGTTCGACCACAGGCGGTGCGGTGCAACCGGAATCGGCCAAGGAAATGATTGCTGCGATCTTCTACTGGGGTCCCATTCTGGTCTGGGCCGTCGCCATTGTGGTATTACTGCTGTACCGACTGGACAAGATTTACCCCACCATTATGACAGAACTGGCCGAGCGCGAAGCGCGCGGCGAACTATAAAGGAGGATGCAATATGTTAAAACTCGGCTTTAACGAAGCTACCTGCAAGGAAAATTCCACGGTGGAAAAAGACCTCGAACTGTGTGAAAAATACGGCTACGACTATATTGAACTGCGTCTTGATATGCTGAAGGAATACCTCAAGACCCATACCGTCGATGACCTGAAGGCATTTTTCGCCAAGAGCCATCTCAAGCCCTACGCCTTCAACTCCATCGAAAACATCAACTTCTGCACCCCAGAGGAGTGGAAAACGCTCGTCGAACTGTTTACCTTCGGCTGCGAAATTGCCCAGCAGATCGGCAACCCGTACATCATTGTCGTACCGACCGTTACGGCGGAAATCTGCACCAAAAACGAGCAGGAGGTGTTCGAGGACTCGGTCAAGGTGCTTAACCAGCTTGCCGATATCGCAGAGCCTTATGGGGTCAAGCTGTCCTTTGAGCCGATCGGCGACCGCAAATGGTGCTGCAACAGCGTGCGGCAGGCGCTTGAGATCGTGCAGGCGGTTAACCGCGACAGCGTCGGTCTGACGATCGACTGCATCAACGTCTATCTGCACGACAAGTGCGCGGACGTCGACTTCATCCGCAAGGTGCCCAAGGATAAGCTGTTTGTGTTCCATATCAACGACTGTGAAGACCTGCCGCTCGGCATCCTCGACCACTGCCACCGCCTGATGCCCGGTCTGGGCGCGATCCCGGTCAAGGAGGTTGCCGAAGCAGTCAAAGCCGTGGGCTACGATGGCCCCGCCTGCCTCGAGCTGTTCCGCCCGGAATACTGGGCCATGGATGCAGAGGATGTTATCCGCATGGGCGCGGAAACCACCCGCCCGTTCCTGTAACAGCAGGATTTTCAAAAAACACTGTTTTCCCAGTGCGCCGCCTGAAACGCGGCGCACCGCTTTCAAGGCGCTGTTTGGTATTCATTCCACGCATTTTTCCGGCGTTTTTCTTCATTTTTTCTCCTGCGCACACTTTTTGAACAAACCCAAGAAGTTGAAAGAAAAAGCCAATGCAGACTGCTACACTGTAACCAGTAAGCAAGACCGCCACACATCAAACGAAAGGAAGGAATCCCATGTTAGATCCGAATAAAGTCAAAATCGGTATCGCCCCGATTGCATGGACCGAGGACGATATGCCCGAAATGGGCGCGGAGAACAGCTTTCTCCAGACCATCAGTGAAATCGCGCTGACCGGCTATGTCGGCACCGAGATCGGCTGCCAGTACCCGCGCGACCCCGCCATCCTGAACAAGGAATTCGGCCGCCGCGGTATTTCCGCCATCACCGCATGGATCAGCACGTACTTAAACGAGCAGCCGCTTTGGTGGAATGAGCGCGCCTTCGTCGACCACATGAATTTCCTCAAGGCCATCGGCGCGACGGTTATCAACACCTCGGACCAGTCCTTCTCCATCCAGCACCAGTGGAACACCCCGCTCTCCAACAAAAAGGTGCTCAACGACGATGAGTGGGAAGTGCTCACCAAGGGCCTCAACCACCTCGGCAAGATCGCCTATGACAGCGGCATGAAGATCGTCTACCACCACCACATGACGACCACCGTGCAGACCACTGCGGAAATCGACCGCATGCTTGCCATGACCGACCCGAAGTATGTCAGCATGATTTACGACACCGGCCACCTGACCTTCTCCGGCGAGGACCCGATCGAAATCCTCAAGAAGCATCACGACCGCATCGGCCATGTCCATCTCAAGAATGTGCGCAAGCCCGCCATGGACAAGTGCTACGCGGAAAACAAGAGCTTCCTGCGTTCGATCCCGGAAGGCGTGTTCACCGTACCGGGCGATCCGGAAGGCTGCGTGGACTTCCCGACCGTGTTCAAGCTGCTCGATGAGTATAACTACGAGGGCTGGCTGGTCGTCGAGGCTGAGCAGGATCCGGCTAAGGCCAATCCGCTCGACTACGCCCGCATGGCGCGCGCTTACGTCAAGGAGCACACCGGTCTTTGAGGAAAGCGTAAAAAGCAACTGCACAATCGTTCCTATATTTCATCTCTGAATTGTATCAAAGGAGAGCATACCTATGAAAAAGCTGAAAATCGGCATCATCGGTGTCGGCCGTCTGGGCTATGAGCACGCCTGCAACATCGCAAACCGCGTACCCGGTTCTGAGCTGGTCGCGATTGCGGACGCAAACTTTGACCGCGCCAAGCAGGTAGCCGCCGAACTGGGCGTTACCGCAGTGTATAACGATCCCAAGGCGCTGTGCGAGGACCCGAATGTCGAGGCGGTCGCAATCATCACCAACACCGCATCCCATGTGGAGATGATTAAGCTCGCGATGGACGCCGGCAAGCATGTATTCTGCGAGAAGCCGCTAGCTGATACAGTTGAGAAGTGCAAGGAAGCGGAGAAGATCATCGCCGCGCACCCGGACCTCATCTTTATGCTGGGCTTCATGCGCCGCTACGACCACTCCTATCAGGTGGCCAAGAAGAAGATGGAAAACGGCGACATCGGCGACGTAGTTCTGGTGCGCTGCTACTCGCAGGACCCGATCTCCATCATCGAGGGCACGCTGGAATATGCGCCCCGCTCTGGCGGCCAGTTCATCGACATGTCCATCCATGATTTCGACCTGATCCGCTGGCTGACCGGCTCCGAGCCGAAGAAGCTGTGGGCGATCGGCGGCTGCTATGAGTTCAAGCAGTACAAGGATTGGGACGACGGCGACAACGTCTCCGGCCTGATGCAGATGGAAAACGATGCAATGGCGTTCTTCTTTGCCGGCCGCGCGGCAGCGCACGGCTCGCACGTAGAGACCGAGATCGTCGGTACCCGCGGCACGCTGCGTATTGCCTCCGTACCGACCGATTCTCTGGTGGAGGTCATGAGTGCACACGGCGTATGCCGCGAATGCTATCAGGACTTCATCACCCGTTGGCACGACGCTTATGTTACCGAGATGGAAGAGTTCTGCGACTGCGTAGCCAATGGCCGCAAGGCTACCCCGGGCGTCATCGACGGCACCCAGTCCACCAAGATCGCGTTCCGCTGCAAGGAATCCTTCCTCAAGAATGAACTGCTCCCGTTGGAGTAATCTCCGAACATTTCAAAACCATCTCTATCCTCTTTTGTTACTTTGATATGCTGAAAAGGCAGAAGGACGAAGCAACTGTGCTTCGTCCTTCTGCTGTTATTCGTATCGTGTAAACAGAGAACCGATCTATGGTTCTATGGCGTGACATTTCATCTGACTCTTATTCCGGTACATAGCGGCATCGGCCTCGCGGAACATTTGCTCGATGGGTGCATCCTGTCCCATGGCATAACCCACGGCCAGCGACAGTGGGAAAGGCCGTGTCAGATTTCTGCGGCTGATGCACAGTTCCAATTCCGACAGCGCCTTGTTCACTTGGGACTCGGTAATATTTTGCAGCAGCACCACAAATTCATCACCGCCCATGCGGTAGCAGCAGCCCAGCGAATCAAAAACCGACAGAATACACTCAGCGGCGGTACAAATCAGCTCGTCGCCGGCCGAATGTCCCATAGTATCGTTCGCCTGTTTCAGATTGTTGATGTCCACAACAATACAGGCGCAAGAGCCGCTCAGGCTGGGGGACTGCCGGACCCGTTCTTCAAATGCCGTACGGCTGCTAAGCTGTGTCATCAGATCCGTATTGGCTATTTTCTGATAGTAGCGCATTTGGGAGGACTTGACCATTTCCTGATACACATAGCCAATGGATACTATCAGCAGCGACACCACAAGCAGCAATATGCCGACGCTGAAATAAATCAGATACAGCCTCTTCCCCCACAGATAATAATCCAGAAATCCCGCTGCACAGCAGCAGCCAAGGGCTCCAAATCCGCTTAGCATCAACCATGCCTCCCGCTGGAATTCGGAATGGAGCCAAGTCACCAGAAGGCGCAGCAGCGATAACAGCGTTACGATCATCAGCACATGGGTCAGGGGCAGCATCTCATGGAGCTGGACCACCCCCAAGGCCTGCAGCAGACCGCAGATGCAGAGATTCAATAGGTGAAGCCGATAGATCAGGCGCAGCAGAGGGCTATCCTCATCCATCATGCTGCGATAGAACTGCACCATAAAAAGCGGTATAGCCATAAAGGCGTACATAGCCAATACATACATAAGCGCACCGCTGATATGGACCATCTGGAGCACCGCTGCGTCCATGGATATCCACAAACTCACCAGCAGCACAAGCGCACTGAGATACCGCAGCGTCTGGAGCCGTTTTGCTCCAATAGACGCTCTCGCTCCCAGAGACAGCAGACCGATGAGAATCCCAAGCAGCAGAAATAGTCCCGAGAATATCAGGGTAGCGGCGTTGGAGTTGCGGTAGTATAGGATTAGATTGCTATAATCGCCCACCAGAACCGTCAGTTCTTCGGAGGGTGCGGACACAGTAAGGATGCGTCCCGCCAGTTCCGTTTCGGGCAATGAGATCCAGTGTATCATCCCGCCATGATCAAATGTGCCGGGGGTATATTCGTGCAGGAGCACACCGTCCAGATACACAGAATAAGGGGTTCGCTTGGCAATGACGGCGCAGACAGGCTGACCCCAGCGCTCATCCGACAGTGTCGTCTGATAGGTAACAGCGGCTCCGTCCGCCGTCGGTTCTACCGGCTCAATTTGCACAAACTGCCGATGCAGTTCGGGCTGGTAGGACACGGGCGAGCGCAGGGCGAGAAACAGAATGACAAAAAAGCCTGCAAAGGCCAAAACGCTCAGAAAGCAGGATATCAGAAAGGAATCGTGGCGTATTTTGGGCATAAAAAGCCTCCAGCTTTTCAGAATATCAAGATTGGCAGTATAAGTTCAAACTTCGTACAAGTGAAATTATCGCGTTTTTGGTAAACCGGATAGCAACAGATGTGTCGAATGTTCTGCAAGCTGTACGATCTTATAGAACCAATCTTAACCGGAACCAACCGTCAGCCAGATCAAACTGATAGACAGCTTTATTTTTTTTGCAAAAAGCTGATATGGACTGCACCCCAAGACCATGCCCCTCTCTATGCGCAACAGGAAGGCCTTCGGCATCAAAGGTCACATTTTCGTTGCATGGATTGGAGATTTCCAACATGATACCAGGGCTGCCTACCATCTTACAGCAGATCTCCCGCTGTTTTTGAGGCAGCTTCAGATTGGCGTGGATAGCATTTTCCAGTGCATTGGCAACAACAATGGCCAATGCGCCTTCATCCACCGTCAGCGTGTCTGGCAGAGAGATTTTAGCTGTGACATGAATCCCCTCATTATTAGCCTGATCGAAGTAGGATGAAAAAACCGCATCCAGTACTGGCGGGTGACACCAGCGGACTTCCTTTTGCGCATCCAGTCGTTTTGTTGCAGCATCCAAAAACGCGAGTGCTTCTTCCCGGTTTCCTCGTGCTACCAGTTCTGCAACAGCCTGAAGCCGATGACGCAAGTCATGTCGCTCTGTGCGGATTACGTTTTCGGCTGCTTGCACCGCCTCCATTCGGCTCTGAAGAGCAGACAGCTGCAATGCGGACAGCTGTGCGTTGTGCCGGGCGTCCATCTCATTTTTGATGCTGGTAAAGAGGAACATCAAAATGGAATAAACCCCCAGCATTAGCAGAGCGATTGCCGGTTTAATGATGCTGTTGCTCAGTTCGAAGCCTACATATCCAGGGATGAGGTAGACGGCGATGATATAGTAAGTGGCCATCACCAGGCATATCAGCCACCAGCCCCGGTGCAGCTCTAGCAGTATCTGAAAAAACAAGGGGCGCAGGAAGCGGACCAGAAACCAGATAACCCCGGTGCTGAGGACCACGCAGGACAGCACCAGCACCCAGAAGCGGCTGCCAGACAGGTAGTAGATCATCCCTGATATGTGGTGAATCAGCGTACAGAACAAAACGACGGAGAGCTGCTGGAAGATCAGCCGCCATCCCCGGAATCGGCTGAGCGTGAAAAGGAGCAGTATCAGCGGGATGTGGATAGTTATAGCAAAGATCCAAAGGCGGCATCCATATCGACCGCCCGGTGCAGGGCGGCCACCGCCGCCATCAACAGAAGCGTGACGCCGGAAACGATAAAAAGGGTGCGCCGCCGGGAATATCGACTGTCCATAAACAGAAATGCCATAATCATATATAGCACCGTCAAATATTCCATGATAAACAGTTCTACCATGCGTTTCTTTTCCTCTACTGTATTTCTTCAGCCGGTTCTGCAGTTTGATACTCAAAAAATATTATTGTTGCAGACGCTTTTACTGTCCCATCTTCCTGCTGTGAAATCTGCACATCCTCCAGCAGCCCTCGCAGGGTACTGTCATGGAGTTTTTGCAGAATCTCTTGCGCTTGCTCATAGCTGCTGCAAGTAAAAGGAATGGACACACGGCGATAAAACACATGATCCTCGCCCTGCTCGCTCTGGAAGGAAAGGGAATATTCCTGACAGCCGGCCAGAATGGCATGCAGTTCTGTCATGACAGCCTGAATATTGTCATATGCCGGCATATAGGGTACCTGAGCGTCCTGCGCAGAAAGCTGCTCGAGCTTGTTCTCCATCTGCTGCTGGCTTGCCAGCTTGGCGTCCAGCTGGGCGACCAGTTCCTGCGATTGGGTGATTTGTGCGTTGAGGGACTCTATGCGCTGGGTAGTAGGCAAATAGAAGAGCAGGATATATCCGCTGACTATCGCAATCACGGCCAGCAGGAGCAATAGAACCCGCTCACGAGTGGAAAGTTTTCTCATGAGGCAGTCTCCTCCTGTGCAACCTGAAAATAGACATGGACCTCCACCTGTTGGTTTCCATCGGTAGAAGATGCGGTATCCACCTGTGTGTCGGCTACCAATGGAGACTGCTCCAACCGGACTACAAGATCGGCAGCCTGCGCCAACGTAACACCGGAGAAGGAGATTACCACCTGATTATCCGCGATATCCACCTGAGAAACCCGAGCGGCAGGTCGAATGGTAGTATCAATGAGAGAAAGAAGCTCCATAACATCTGGCTGATCCTGCTCCTGCTGGGTGGGAACGGAGCGGATATAATCCTCCAACACCTGATCATAGTTCTCGAGTTGCTGCATCTGCTGGACTGTGCGCTGTTCCAGTGACAGAAGCTGGTTTTCCAGCTGTTTTTCCTGCATCATAAAGTCATAGATCATAATTTTCCCCAAAGCGAGCAGCACTGCCAATGCAAACAGCACATACAGCGTCGCCGTAGCAGGAGCAGTGGTGCGATCTACCTTGAAATACAGGTTCATAGAACGCTTGGTGGGATAAACCGTCTTTTTCCCTGCCATCAGCTGTCGCACATCGGTATTCCATTTCACGGCTCATCCCTCCTTTTCCGGTTCCACCAGCAGCCCGGCGGCGCCCACGAAAGTGGCGTTGTGTCCCTGCCCTTTTCCCTCACCGACCGGGATAAGGGTATCCACCGAGAAGGTGGGCAGACCCAATGTCTCCTCCAGCAGACGGCGCAGCGGCGCAATCTCCGCGCCGCCGCCGATCAGGTATACGCCTTCCAGCTGCTTTTGACGATAGGTGAAGTGATAGAAGTTGATGACCTTCAGCACCTCCACCGCCATGTTCTCATAAACTTCCATACAGCGGGGATGCTCCAAAACCCCTTGGTGATTCCCCCGCTTATAGGTATCGGCCAGAAAAGGGTCTATGTTAAAAAGATCAGCCACCACCCCATCCAGATCCCGACAGCCGATATGTACCCGGCGGGCAGCCTGAATACGGTCGCCGTGGACAACAAAAATGCGGGTTGACAAAAAGCCCAAGTCGATGAAGCAGAACTCCCGTGATACCTCCGGTCTCTCCCGGCAACAATTCTGCACCAAATGAATCAAAGACATTTCCTGAGGCAGGATGCGCCTGAGGGAGAAGCCTCCGGCGGAAAAGATACGGATATGGTCCTGAATCTGCTGACGCTGAACCACCGCCGCCATCATGGTCAGCTGCTCCTCGTCCTGTTCCTCCTGCAAGCCCGGCTCCTGCGGTTCATCCTGACACAGGGCATAGTCGCAGTAGTACTGGTGCGGCTCGCCATGGATAAAGTCGCTGAACTCATACGGCAGGTTGAGCATCAGCTGATCCACCGTCATGCGGGGCATGGTCACCAGACGGCAAATGGCCTTGCTGGAGGGCAGCAACAGACCCGCCGGTCCACCCGGCAGGTGCAGGTCCTTTTTCGCCTTTTTCAGAAAGGCGGAAAAGGCATGTGGCATGAGGATATTATCCTCCTCTATCAAATTCTCAGGCATGGGAAGCTCGTGCAGCTCGAGCCCCCCTTTTTTCCATGCGGCAATTTTCAAACTGCTGTTGCCCAGATCAAAGGCAACTTTTATTTTCTTTGACATCGATTTCATCCTCTCATCCCAGCAGACCCAAATACCACTGGATTAATGGCTCTCCAAACAGGGTGACCGACAGCCAGCCAGCGGCCAAAAAGGGCCCTAAAGGAATTTCCTCCTTGGCCTGCCGCCGTCCCGGCCCGATGGCCCATATAAGAGCCACTGCGCAGGCAAATATCAGCAGCAGAAGCATCTCCAGCCAGCCGAGGTACAGCCCCAGCACAAACAAAAGCTTAATGTCGCCGCCCCCCAGCGTATCCTTTTGCAACAGCCAATCCATCACAAGGGACAACAGCAGCAACGGCAGGGACACACTGAAAGCTCCCAGCGCCATCCGGGGCAGCGTTTCACCCAAAGGCTCTCGGAGCAGAACAAGAAAGACCAACCGGTTGACGATGATCGCCAGCAGCAGCTTGTCGGGCAGGACATGGGCATTCCAGTCAACTAAACTGAGCAGTAAAAGAAGCCCCGCCAGAATCAGCTGCATCACCAGCTCCAGACTGGGGCCAAACCGTATTCCCAAGGCAGCAAAGCCGGCCGCTCCGACCAGCTCCGCCGCCAGACAGCGTGCAGGAATGGCTGCGCCGCAGTGACGGCAGCGCCCCCGGGAGAATAAGTAGCTGAAAATGGGGATCAGCTCCCCTCCCCCCAGCACATGGCCGCAGCTGTCGCACCGGGAGCGTCCGGTGGGCAAACCGCCCCGATCAGCGGCGCAGCAGAGAAAGCTGCCCAGTACCGCCCCGAGAACGGCCAGCCATAAAGCCAGATAAAGGTTAAAAAGCAGGTCAATATCCATGGAATGCTCCTTTGTAAGATGAACAAGGGGCCTTGGGAGAGCTCCGGATGTTCCGGGGCTCTCCCAAAGCGGCTTGCCGCTTTGAGACCGCCGGAGGCCACCCCCCCGGCGGTCTGTAAATTACGATTAGAATTAATAAAGTGTCACAATTATAGTTACGGATGGCCAGTTTTCCATTCGATTGATGTCCCGCCATCAGCGTTTACCGTGACATGAATATGTCCAGAACGTTTAGTGACGGTATCTCCAGCGCCGTTTGTTTCAGTTTCCTGACCATAAGCTGTCGGAACAGAGGGGCCTTTCGTTATGTCTGTAGCTTTTCCATTCTTAGCATCATAGCAATAGACAACATCATTGCCCAGATTATCCTCATCCAAAAGATATTCTGCAACAGCGGCACCCTTGGCAGCACGCTCATTGGCGTCATCGGTAGCTATTTTTGCTTTATTCAAGCTGGCATTGACCATCGGAATCGACACCGCAACCAGAATGGCGATAATCGCCACGACGATCAGCATCTCAATCAGGGTAAAGCCACCGGTCTTTTTCAATTTCTTAGACAATTTCTGTTTCAGATTCATTGGAATCACTCCTCCTTTATTTCTATCTGCCCCGTGGCAGATGGTTACACAATATTACACCAAAAGGCGGGGTGGCCGCCCTTTTATGTCACGCTAAATTGCCCCGTACATACCGAACATGGGCAGGTAAATGGACAGCAGAATGATAACCACAAATATCGCCATCACGCAGATAATGATAGGCTCGAGCAGGGACAAGGCTCTAGCGGAAAGGTTATCGACCTCGTTGTCATAGTACTCGGCTTGGATTTCCAAAGTACTCTCCAAGGAGCCGGTAGCCTCGCCCATGGCGGTCATCTGCACCAGCATGGGAGGCAGATCCCCGCAGGCGCGCAGGCACTCGCCTAGAGGACGGCCGCCCTCCACGCCGGGGATAGTGCTTTGGATCTGCTGGGACAGGTGGGCGTTGCTCACCGAACGGGAAGCCGTGTCCAACGCCTTCAGGATGGGCATACCCGCTGATAGCATGGCGGCCATGGTGTGGGCGAATTGGCTGGCCGAAGTCATGGCGGCCAGCTTCCCGAGGATGGGCAGGGTCAGCCGGAACTGTGCCATGCGGATGCGTCCCCCTGCCGTCCCGGCGTATAGCCGGATCAGGAAAATGATGCCTGCCACCACGCACAGCAGCACCCAGATATACCGGCTGAAAAAGTTGGATACGGCAATCACAATCTTGGTAGGCAATGGCAGCTCCATATCCATGGACGCAAAGGTAGAGGCAAAGGTGGGCACGGCGTAGGTCATAATAATGAGAATGACAAACACCGCCACGACCGTGAGAAAGGCAGGGTAGACCAAGGCGCTGGTGGCCTTGGCGCGGGTTTTGGTCATGCGGTCGTAGTAAACGCTCATACGGTCAAAGGAGCGTACCAGATCGCCCGATTCCTCACCCGCTCGGATGGTCTCGATAAACGTCACAGGCAGGCGACCCTTGCCCCGCTGGGAAAAGCTGTACGACAGGCTCCAGCCGTTGGCGATGTCCAGCGACACCTCATTCAGCAGCTTTTTGAGCATTTTATCCGAGAGCTGGGAGGCCACCAGATCCACTGTCTGCACCAGCGGCAGGCCCGCCTTGAGGATGATGGAAAACTGCTTGCACATCAGGGCAAAGACCTTCACGTTCAGTTTCTGGAACTTCTCCAGCGGATCGGTGCGGGCGACAGCGATCTCTTCCAGTTTGAGCACCACGTCATAGCTTTGGCGGACAAGGGAGACCGCCTGCGCGCTGTCCGAGGCCTCAATCACGCCTTCGGCGCGCTGTCCGTCCCCGCCCATAGCTTCATAGCGATAGGTCGGCATGGTCTATCCCTCCTTCATCGGCCAAAGCCTCGGGGACGGCCGCCCAGACCGGTGCCCATCGGCCCGCCCATGGGAGCAGCCGCCGTCTGGGACGAGCCGCCCCGGAGCGCACCCTCCATGGTTTCCAGCGAGATCGCCCCGCTGCGGTACAGGTTTTGCAGGGAACGGTCCATCAGAATGTTGCCGATAGCGCCGCTGGTCTGGATAGAGTTCTGGATCTGGGGTGTTTTTCCCTCTCGAATGAGGTTGCGGATCGCGTCGTCCGTCTTCATCACCTCGCAAGCCAGTACCCGTCCCGGCTTGCCGTTGCGGGGCAAAAGCTGCTGGGAGAGCACCGCTTTCAGGGTCATAGACAGCTGCAAGCGGATCTGCTGCTGACGCTCAGCCGGGAATACATCCACGATGCGGTCGATGGAGTCGGCAGCCGAGTTGGTGTGGACCGTGCCGAAAACCAGATGGCCGGTCTCGGCGGCGGTGAGGGCGGTCTGGATGGTGTCCAAGTCACGCATCTCACCGACCAAAATCACATCCGGGTCTTCACGCAGGGCGGCCCGCAGGCCGGCGACAAAGCTCATCGTGTCCCGGCCGATTTCCCGCTGGTTGATGAGGCACTGATCCGGGGTGTAGATATACTCCACCGGGTCCTCCAGCGTGAGGATGTGCAGCCGCTGGGTATGGTTGATCTGGTTGAGCAGAGCGGCCAGCGTGGTGGATTTACCAGAGCCAGTCTCGCCCGTGATGAGCACCAGCCCTTGATTGTAGGCGGCAAATTCCCTCACGACCTCGGGCAGGCCCAGCTCCTCCAGCTGCGGAATATGGTCATTGAGCAGACGGATGGCGGCGGAGTAAAAACCCTGCTGGCGAAACAGGTTCACGCGGCAGCGCACCCCGGCAATGGTAAGAGCCAGATCCAGCTCACCCACGCTCTCCAACTGGCCGAAGTTCTCCCCTGCCAGCTCCCGTGCCAGCTCCTCGCACTGCTGGGCAGTGATAGGGGTGGGCTCCAAGTCCTGTATCTCCCCATCCACCCGGTATTTGGGAGGCAACGCGCAGACCAGATGCAGGTCGGAAGCCCGATCGCCCTTGGCTTTTTCGATATATTCCTTGATGTTCATTCTACTTGTCTCCCTACGATCCTCAGGATTTCCTCTGTGGTGGTGACCCCTTGGGTCACAAGCTGGGCGCAGTTCACCAGAAGGGGCTGGAAGGTTGACTTGCGCACCGCCTCCTGCAATTCCTTGATATCCTGCCGATGGATAGCCCGGCGGATTTCCGGAGTGATCGGCATGATCTCAAACACCGCCGTACGCCCACGATAACCGGTCTTGAAGCAGTCAGAACAGCCCACGCCCCGGTAAAATTTCATCTCTTCGCTCCAAGGGAGCTCCAGCAAAGCAGCCTCCTCCGGTGTAGGGGAATAGCTTTGGCGGCACCGCGGACAGATCTTACGCACCAGACGCTGCGAAATGATGCCCCGCACCGCGCCAGCGATGAGGTAGGGCTCCACCCCGATGTCCAGCAAGCGGTCAATGGAGGACAGCGCATCGTTGGTGTGGATCGTAGTCAGCACGAGATGGCCGGTCATGGCTGCCCGCATGGCAATCTCCGCTGTCTCGCCGTCGCGGATCTCGCCTACGGCGATGATATCCGGGTCTTGGCGCAATACCGCCCGCAAGGCGTTTGCGAAGGTCAGGTCGGTGCGCTCGTTGATCTGCACCTGACAGACCCCTTCCATGTGGTACTCCACCGGATCTTCCAAGGAAATGAGGTTCACTTCCTCGCCCTTTTTCTGGTCGATCATGGTATAAAGCGTGGAGGTTTTACCGGAACCGGTTGGGCCTACCACCATCAGCACGCCCTCGGTGCTGCCGGAGAGCAATTCCATAAACTTGCGCCGGTTCTCCCCCTGCAGGCCGATACCGTCGATGGTTACCATCCGGGCGTCCTTGCGCAGCAGACGGATTACGATCTTCTCGCCGTGGATCGTAGGCAGAGTAGACACACGCAAATCCAGCGTTTCCTGCTGCACGGTCATGTTGATACGTCCATCCTGCGGGATGTTTTTCTGCGCAATGTCCATCTGTGCCATGATCTTAATGCGGGAGATGACCGACATCTGCAGTTCCCGGGGAACGGTGATGATATTGCGCATCACGCCGTCAATACGCATGCGAATCTGCAGCTTTTCCCCGGTTGGCTCCAAGTGGATGTCGCTGGCATTTTCCGTATAGGCCCGGTGGATGATGGAGTTGACCAGACGGATGGTGGGAGCGGCGTTCTCATCGCCCTCATCGGCTGCCAGTTGCATCTCCTCGCCGATATGTATTGAAGCGCCATACTGGCCGGAGTCCAAATCCCGACGCATATCCTCAATGGCCTTCATGGTGCCCTGATTGCTGTACAGATTTTGTACCGCGCGCTCCAGCGCGGATTCCGTGGCGATCATGGGAATGACCTGACGGCGGGTAGCCGCCGCCACCTCTTCGATAGCAGTAAAGTTCAGCGGGTCAGACATACCCAGATACAGCTCGGTGCGGGTGGCCCGCACGGGAACAACACAGTGCTTTTTGGCGATGCTCTTAGGCACCAGCTGCGCCATTTCCGATGAGATCGTGCAGGCATTGAGGTCGATAAACTCCAGTCCCAACTGGGTCATCAGCGCCTCAATCACCTGATTTTCCGTAATGATGTGGTTATCCCTTAAAATATCGCCCAGGCGCTTGCCGTTTTCTTTCTGCAGCTTGAGGGCTTCTTGCAGTTGTTCTTGGGTAATGGTGCCGTTGCCCACCAGCAGGTCGCCCAGTCGTGTATATTTCATGTACTTCCTCCCTCTTCGCCCGCAGCGCCGTTCAGGCAGTGGACGGAAAATTCGGCTTCATTGGAAATAGAATCGTGCCCTGTCACTTTTAATTGAACTGTAAACAGCCCGGTCGTTTCATCATAAACAATGTTCCAGGTCTCGATCCGATAGGCTCCGTTGCCATAGGCTCCGCCGGAGAGCATCTGTCGGTCGTTGGCCTCGAACTGCGCGTTCTCATTGAGGGTCAGGATCGTGTTACGGCCATAATTGACGCTGGTATAACGCTCGAGGCTCCCCTCCCCATCCGTCACCACATCCCGGGCATAGCGCAGTTCATTGGACAGCAGGTCGGTAAGGGTGGACAGGAGCAGCTGGCTTTCCGCCTCGCCCGTCATTTTGTTGTAGCTATCCTGTGCCATGGATAAGCCGGTGTTGAGCATCAGCCCCAGCAACGCCAGCACGCCCACCGCCGCAATCATCTCCACCAAGGTCAGACCCCGGCTGTTTTTCAGCTTTTGACGCAGGCGCTTCATGAGCCGGCACCTCCAGCAGGTACCAGAGCGTAGGAATATAGCCCTTCTCCCCCGTATATCTGAACAGGAATGTGCATAACTGTGCCGTTTTCCGTCAGTTGAACGCGTCCCTCTGTCACGGGAGTTTGGCGATTTTCCGCTTCCGTCAGGGTTTGATAAAAATATTCGTCTGTTGTGTCCGCCTGTCGGCCTAGGTTAGCAGACACCACCACACCTCCCAGCAGCATCGCCACCGACAAGGAGGCGATGAGGATAGAGGCCAGCACCTCTACCAAGGTCTCGCCCCGTTGGCTGCGGAGTTTTGTTTTCAGTGCTGTCATGGTTCTGGTGTCCCTCCTTCCTCTTCGCCCAAAACAGTGATCCATCCAAGCTTCCATTTCATTGCTTCCGTCGAGTAGATGCCGATTGGCGGCGATGTGGAAACGGTAGGCTTACTTTCCGTTGGCGTCAGCTCAGCCGCCACTTGATAGGTTTCCAGTCCGTCCAGATACGCGGTAATGTAGATGGCATAGGAATCTTTGATCTCCAAGGTAATGTGTACCGGTGTGTCATCGAGTGCAGTGCCGGTATCGGGCGTGAGCGTAAGGGTGTGCTTCATCTGCGTGTTTTGCGGCTTCAAATCCAACGACGCAAAATTCGCTGCGTTCAGCTTCCCGCTGATTTCTTGAGAGAAAAGGCCATCGAAATTCTTTAAAAGCGCGGCCTTGAAATACCCCTCCTCCGTGGCGGAACTGATATGGGTATATGTTCCCTCCAGCTGCTCAAAATGGCGCAAAGTCACTGTGGATTCCGCTCCGGTAACCGGATCGGTGGTGGTATGTGTTGTCTCCCAATAGTGATACTGCCCTTGATACTGCGACGCATTGAATTCATCGCACAGAGTGCTGACCGCGCTGGAAAGCGCCAGATAAATCTGATGCTCCTCCAGATTGCTGCGGTGCTTGCCGGCATTGGCCACCGCTGCCATAAGGATGGAAGCGGTGACCATGGAACAAATCAGCAGAAACAGTAAGGCCAACAGCATGGAGGCGCCACGCTGACTGCGCAGTTTTCGGAATGTCGTGCGCATCATGGCTCAACCTCCTCTGTGCCTTCCGCACCTCCTTCTGTGGTCTCATTGATCTGTACCATCAAATCTTTCCACACAATGTGTGTGCTGCCCGCATATTCATACTGGAACTGCACACGCACCGAAGCATAGGCCGGATAGATCGTCTGCGGATACGCCGTGATGGACAGCGTTCCAGATTGCGTCTGTCCTTGCGCATCCTTGGCCCATTCCACCAGAAGGATGTCCTTATATTCCTGAAGTACCTCCTCAAAATCGGTAATGGTAAGGCCGGAGATTTCGAGCTGTTTCCCCTCTGCCGAAACGGTAAATTCGCCTTCTCCGCTGCCGGTATATGTCTGAGACTGCGACTGCTCCTGGCTGCCAGAGGCAAAGATAAAGATCACAGGCTTCAAGGCAATTTCCGGGGTGACGATGCGGAGCGCAATAGAGCTGGTGGCATGATAGTCGTTGTCCAGATACGTGAAGTCGTACCCAACCGTTATCTGGGTGCTGCCGGCTTTGGTACCGCTGTCGGCGATGAGAGACAGGCCATTTTTCTGGTCAATGGCAGTCGCAGACAAATAGTCAGGATCGGTTTCCACCGTGATGTTTCTCAGCGCAATGGAGAGATCTGTCGATATCGCCTTATTGTTGCGATCCCGCAGTTCCAGCTCGGACTGCACCGTTTCATTGGTGAACATCAGCAGGGGCGAGTCGGCCTTGGCTGCCAGACGCAGCTCTGCCGTCACATTGACCTCGATATCCAAAGTATACTCGCTGCCGCCTACGGTATAAATTACCGTGACCACAGTACTACCCGCTTCGCGCGCGATGATGGACAGTGTCTGTGTCCCATCTTCGTTGGCTGTCAGGCTTGCTTCGGCAATGTCTGCACTCTCGTCCTGCATTTCAAGATTCCAAGTACCGCCCGAGGATACCCCTTCCAGAGAGAGGATCTCGGTATGTACCGCGCCTTTGTTCTCCGCCTTATAGTCCGCAAACAGGTCCAGATTCACCGGCAGCGCGCCGTTTTCCCGACGGATGCCAGCCAGCGGCCAGTCGCCGTAGTGGACATTGGCTTTCCCGCTGACTACCAGATTGCTGGACTGGGTGAGGATAGTGGGGAATGGGTAATCCTGACCCAGCAGGCTCGGGTCGCTGCCAAAGCTGTACCGTCCTGAGAGCGGTGCTCCGCTGGAAGATACCGTGGTAACGGTCGAGAACCCTGCCCCATTCGCGTTTAACTTTTTCAAAAGGCCGGCTGCCGTTTCGGTATCCGCCATTTCACGATAGCTCATGCCGTTCACTTTTCCACTATCTGTTTTTATCGCGTGATATTGGGTGGGATGCTGCGTGGGAAGGGTGCCGTTGTTGTTTTCCAGCACAACAGAGCTTAGATAGTAGTTATTATCGTAGTTGGTCCAGCCGTGATCAGCGTTGCCATCATTTGTTCCTTGGAGATTGAGTTCTCCGCTGCCGCCCACGGCATACAGGCCTTTGATAAACCGGTTGCTGCCGGCAGCAGGAAGCTCCACATAGGTATAACAATTTTTCAAGGTGTTTTGCAGCTGCTGGCCCGACTGGCCCACCGTGGCATTGCTGCCGCCCACTTTCAGGGGCTTCATGTAAATGCCGCCGACAATGCCGCCAATGTAGATCCCTCTGTCGCCCGGTGTGGAGGCGCTCTGCTGCACTGCAATTCTTCCGCCAGCATAACAACTGCTGATACTGCCCTGACAGCTGCCCACCAATCCGCCCATACGGACATTATCGTTGTTGACAGAACTAAGCTCAATGTCCGTGACGGCAGTACAGCCCACCAGGCTCATATCGGATACGCCGATCAGGCCGCCAAGTCCGGTGCCGCCCCAGCCGCCCGCAGAGGTAGATTTGTGGGTGTCCTTGATGGTGTAGCCCGCGACCGTGCAGTTGACCACCGAGCTGCTTGTAGACGATCCTGCCACGCCGGCCAGTGCGCCGATGGAGAACCAACGGCTCATGCCGCAGTTGGTTCCCTCCACCTTAGCGGAGCCGTCGGCAGAGTAAAGGACAATGTTCTTCAGTGTGCCATTATAGACCGCTCCAAACAGACCCACACAGGAGGTCGCGTCGATGAGCTGGTCAGAATGGGGCGCAATGTTTACATCGGCAATGAGATAGTCGTTGCCGTTGTAGGTGCCGCCAAACCATCCGAACAGCACGCCTTGAGAATTGCTGGTTTCGTCATAGACCGCCGCAATCGGGGTATAGGTTTTTCCCTTTGTCCCTTCTAAGTCGTGGGTCTGCTCCCAGTAAAAACTGCGGATGGTCAGATTGCCGCCGGTGCCATAGCAAAGGTACGGGAACTTCGCCATATTGCCCGTATCCATGCGGCGGACAGTATTTCTCGCATTGCTGTTCCAGTTGATAAACTGCAGCTGATCAATCGAGCGCACTTCATAAGGATTGCTCTTCGTACCCGGCAGATCCGTGGGTGCCGTAGCGCCTTGGTTCCCTGCCTGACAGGACATGGCGTCGGCAAAGAAGGGGTTGAGCTGGACTGCCAGCGCATGTGCCCCATGCTCCAGCTTCCATGTGCCGTAAGGCGGCTGATCTCCCTGCGCCTCGCCCGACTGGATTACGAACAGTCCCTTGTTTTCCTCTGCCCGCCAGGTGTCATAGCTATGGAAGGTATATTGTCCGCCCATCAGTGCCGCTAAAGCATCGTTGGCCGCTTGGTTTTCTGCGGCAGTTTCTGTGGAAAAGTTCACATCAAAAGTGGTTTCTCCGTATGTTTGCGTGCTGTATCCAATCCCGCTGCTGGTCAGCGTAACGGGGATTCCTGCGTCTTGCGACGAGGTTTGCAGGAAATACCCGTAGCCGTACTCGGTAACCACACCGCCGTCGCCATGCGCGGTGGACAGGGTTCCGCTTTTCATCACCTGCTCGCCAGCCGTCAGGGAGATGGCGCTGATATAATACGTACTGCTCTGGTCAACGGTCAGCTTTTCCCAGTAATACACGCCCATCATGCCCAGCATCATACGCTCCGGCCACTGGCCGTAGTGAACCCGCGAAATGGTGTCCTTCTCCTTCGCTGTAACCACAGCAGGATAAGGGTACTCTCCCTTCCAATCGGAAGAGGCACCCCATGCCATGCCCAGCGCATCAACCGCCGCCACTTGCTTCGTCATCTCTTCGCTGGCATTGCTCTCTGCCTGCCCCGCCAAAGCCTCCCATGTTACAGAGGTAGCATAGTCGTCTTCATACAGAGCGGCATAGTTCTCTTCGCGATAGGTAAAGTTGCCCTTATTGAGGTAGACACAGTTTCTCGAGGTATCCGGGCAGAAGCCATAGCGCTGCGCCTCGCCATCAGCCAGCAGATAGACCGCCGCATAGCTGCGGGACAGGGTGGCTCTGCTGCGCCCGGCAAAACCGCAGGCGTATACCGTACCGTATCGGGCCTGAGTGACCGACACCTTACCTACGGCATAACACTGATCGATGACGCCGCCGGCGGTGTTTTCTCCCACAAATCCGCCTGCATAGGCGTGGGACATGGAGGCTTCCGCATGGATGGACGCACCTTCCACGGCGCTGCTCTGCACCGTGCCGTGGTTCTCACCCACAAGGCCGCCCAGATAGATCGTGCTGTATTGATAGCCGTTTGCCTGCAGCTGCACGCCGAAGGCCGCACAGTTATCCACCGTTCCCCCGTTGTACCCGGCCAGCGCACCGACATACAGGGTCTCAGAACTGCTGCCCGATTGGGTCACGGAAAGCGTATCCCCTTCTTCCATCTGATAGACAATGTCCTGAAGCACACCGGTCGTATACCCAAACAGGCCCACATGCTGATAGGCGCTGCCCTCTTCATCCTGAACATCAGGAACCACACCGACGATGCTGTGGTAGTTGCCGTAATAGATGCACCGGAAGGGGCTTGCTGCATCCAGACCAATCGGCTTCTGCGACCAGCTGCCGGTAAACAGGCCATACCCTGTGTAGGTATCATAGTCGATATCCAGCTGCTGGAGGAAACGATACTGGTTGCTGCTCGAATAGTAGTTCTTAAACCGGCTGAGGTGATACAAATGTCGAGGCGTGCGCACCTCTACCTGCAGCAGTTTCGCCTTGGTAGGCAGCTCCTCCTCCTTGACTTCATCGGTCGAAAGGACTGTGTTGGCAAAATGGGGGCTATAATAATAGCTCTTCTCTGTTGCTGCACTGCCTGCTGTGTCCGGAACATCTTGAATCGTAATTTCCTGATAAAAATCGTTGGCAGCATAGTCATTGTTGACAACTTGATCCGGCAGGGGCAGCAGATAATAGTTTTCTGTTTGTCCCGTGGTATCAGCTACACCCACAACCTCATAGATGGGATTTTCCCCAGCGCCGCCATAGGGAAACAACTCGGTCGTGCTTCCTGCTGCGGTTTGGTACGTCACCTTTAAGGTTGCGCCGATGCCGGAGATCGGGTCCGTACTCTTGTACGCCACTGCATAGCCGTCTTCCAATACGGTTTTATCATCGGACAGGTGGCTCAGGCCACCGCCATTAAATCCGTAGGTATTGCCTGCCGCGCCCTGATACACTTCATAGTACACCAAGCTGCCATTTTGGAACTGCGCGCCCCAGTCGCCCCAGTGGTCTGCACCTGCCAGACCGGGATAGGTAAAGGTGGTGAGGGACAAGGTGGTCTGAAGGTTATAAGGATGGGACTGTACGATGCTTTTGGAGGCAAAAACCCCATTTCCGAACAGTTTATTCCACTGGTTGGCGTCAATGAGCGCGCTGTAAGACACGCCCAGTCCGGCTCCCCCTTGGAAGTTAAAGTGCGCAGAGTCCAGAAAGTGCGTCAGCGAATAGGTACCCGATTTGCACAGAGGATAGTTGGTCACCGTTTCCGCTGCGGTAAACAGCATGGCGCTGTAAGAACTTTTGACCGTCGCGGTACTGCTGCCCAGACACAATCCCGCGGCCTGCGCAGAGGTTTTTCCACTGTCAATAAAGCCCACAGCATAGCTTCCGTAAATATTAGCGCTCCCCGTCAAATCGCCTACCAAACCCGCAGCGGCAGGTCCGGACAAATAGGAGGCAGCGTAGGAACGATCAATGTTCAGCCCGCCGCCCCGGCCCACCAGACCGCCCGCCGGACCTGTGCTCTTTACCAAGGATGAGGCGGAGCTGTCGATGATGGCAGAGTTCGTCAGCGTGCCCGCCAAGCCGCCTGCCGGGCCGCTGCCAGTGATTTGGTACTGAATCCCCTCGGTGCTGTCTCCCAGCACATCCCGAAGGTTGGTGGCCTCTTCCGAACGGTTTTCCCAGTAGACCCGGCAGTTGTCTATCGTCAGATAGCTGCCGTTACCCACCAGCGCGCCCGCCGAACCACTGCCAGCCGTCACTTTGGTATTGACCAGACGGATATTCTGTAATATTTTACGCGTTTGCGCTGTGCCAGAAAAATCACCAAACATACCTGCGGACGCACCGGTTTCGCTGGCATGCAAATCATAGATGGAAAACTCTCCGCCGTCGTAGCTGCTCAGGGCTGTATTCTCAACGGGGCGGAACAGGTAATCTTCCACGCCCTGAATGTCATTCTTCTGCACCGCCTTGATCTTCTCACTGTCTACCTCAGACCAATCGGTATCCAGATTTTGCAGATGACGCAGACAGGCGATGTAGGCGGTATCCCCATCGCTGTCCTTGGCAAACAGACTGTTATCGCTGGCGCTCTTCCGGGCGCCGTTGACCTTCAAGGCATCTCCCGTATAGCTTACCTCCGCGGAAACCGTGAAGTCATCGCCATAGGTCAATCCAGTGGCGCCCTCGAAAGAAATTTCGCGGAACTGTCTCTCATCTTCCTCCAGAGAATCCAGTGTCCAAGTGTAGATATAAGTAAGATAGGAGACACCCTCTGTATCGCTGTATTCTTCCGCTTCCATTTGGCTGAGCTGTGCAGAATAATCCTGATAGGTGAGGGTCACATCCAGCTCGACATTGCGCTCCTCTCCCATGGTTTGGAGGGTTCTGGGCACCCAGTAGGTGACCTCTACCCGCAGCGTGTCCTCGTTATAGATATTGATAACCGGGGTACGCATGGAGATCGTCGTACCGCTTTCGGCGGACTCACCCCCGTAGTAACCCACCATGGGTTTGCGGTTCTTTCGATCGGACTTGGATGCAGCCCGCCATTCTTTATAGAAGTCCGGGAAGCTCTCCCCCACCTCCAGATCCTGATCGCAGAAGAATACGTCGATGACGCTGCCGCTCTCCGGTTCATAGGTGATCCAGAAGTCCCCATCCCACAGGGTAGGGTCGATCGTCCCATCAGGAAGCAGCTGGTCCATATGCGAGTTGTCGCAATGGATATAATAGGCCGTGATCTGGATGCCTCCGTTGGAATTCGGGATAACATCTACGTTTTTAATAGCATTTTCTTCCCCAACAACGAGTCCATTCAGCTGCTGGCTGCTGCGCAGAAGGATAGCCCGGTTCTGGGCAGCCAGGAAGATCTCCTTGGCAGAGTTGTCCAGCTGGGCCAACTGCAGCGAACGCATATAGGACACAACCCCTACAATAGACAGCGACAAAAGAACCGTAGAGATCAATATGACAAGCAGCATTTCGTGTATGGTAAAACCATGCTGATTGTGTTTTTTCCCAAGATTCATGTCTGTTCCCCCAGCGTTCCGCAGTAAAATTCCGGACTGAAAATTAATCCAGACTGCGCAATTGCATTATCCCCTTATGGTCTTTTTTGTTGATAAACTATCTCATCAGCCTGCTGATATGACTCAGAAAGGCTGCACGCCTTCCGGCCATCGAACTGCCCGCCAAACAGCCTGGGTCCTGCCATGGAGATATTGAGACGCATCATATGGTATGGATTATGCGCCCTTCTTGTCCCGCTTTTTCAGACGGCTGCAAAGAACCGTTTGGCTCCCGCATAAACCAACGGTTCTTTTCTTCGTATTTCCCGGTTTTATCAGGCGTCTTCGTTTTTTTCATACGCGTTTCTTCTCGGCCTGCTCAGCAACTGATATAAATTCCCCAGTTCCATGGGACGGTAGTAGTAATATCCTTGGATCAGGTCGCAGCCCGTGTCCAAAATGAGTTCATTTTGCTCCTCCGTCTCAACACCTTCAATACATACTGTTTTGCCGAATTGATGGCAGGCAAACACAATACTGCGAATGAAATTCAGGTTCTCTTTCGATTCCATCATTTCTGAAATAAGAGAGCGATCCAGCTTAATGATGCTGGATGGATAGCGAAGAAGCATGCGCATAGACGAATAGCCGCTTCCAAAATCATCCAGCGCAACATAAATCCCCATCTTATGACATTCCAGCACAAAATGGGCCAAATTTTCCGGCTGCTCATCCAAACAGCTTTCTGTCAATTCAGCAATTAGATTAAAGCCTTCCAAACCATATTTCTCTAAGGTATCTTTCATAAATGGGAGGAGCAGCGGATCTGACAACTGCTGCAAGCTCACATTAAACGTTAGATAAAAAGTGGGAGCATATGTGTGAATTCGCACACAAGTGCTGACGGTTTGCTCAAACACCCATCTGCCTACGGTATGAATCAGACCGTTCTTTTCCAGCATAGGTACAAAAATTGCCGGCGATACATCCTTTCCCTCAAAAGACCATCGGAGCAGAGCCTCTCCGCCAAGGACGGAACCATCCCCTGCCGAAACCATGGGCTGGACGGCTATCCGGAAATTCTTCATATTCTGCACGACATTTTGGCTCAGCGTCAGCGCCATGCTGGACATTTTTTGTGCGGCCTGAAAATGTTCTGTTGAATCATCAGCATAGCACAGCGCTGTGTTTTGCTTGGCCACACGAATTAAAGTAAGAAGGCGGTTGATCGAATCTTCCGGCGAGAATTCACCATCGGGATACCGTATTACGCCAAACGCACATGCCCTTTGAACCGTTACCCCATTGCTTTCATAACATGCCTTGACAACATTGCTAATTTGTTCTATAAACTCTTCTGCCCCAATATGCGCGCACACAGGGTCTACAATCGCCATACAGCGTGCACCTTCGAGGCGATAAAAGGTCATTTGCCAAGGAAAACATTCTAACAGCGCATTTGATACCTTTTGAATCAAACGGTCCCCGTATACCCGTCCTCTTGTGCTGTTGATCTCGGTTAATCCATTTAAGCTGAACCCAATAATAAACGTGCCTTCCCCTCTCTTTCGCAGCTCATTCAACTGCTGCGCAGAGGCTTGCTCACACATAAAACCGGTCACAGGGTCTACCGCAAATTTTTTATCTTGGTGCGTAACTCTGCCAGAGAAAAACAGCGGCTTTGTTTTTTCCTCGTCCCATTTTAAAATACCGTAGCAGCGCACCCACTGGTTATTTCCCTTCGCATCTCTGATGCGATAGCGCAAATCATGAACCGTCCGTTTTTCGCGCAGCATCTGCGAAATATCCTGCCAATAAATATCCTGATATTCAGGCGTACTGATCCGTTTCCCCCAAGCTGGCAGGAGACCGTATACCAAATTACTTTGAAATCCGAAATCATCACGCATATTATCGGAAATATAATACAGATCTTTCTGCATATCTCCCAAATAGAAATAGCTTGAATTATTGTCCTCCGAAACAGACTGGATCAGCGACTCCGCATCAATGTTCACTAAGGACAAAAAAGTTTGCAGCGGTGTTTTGGGATCTGTATTTTCGCTTTTCTCCAAACATTCTTGGTCGACCAAAGCACGACGTTCGACACCCGGACGCCCGCCAAAAATACGATAGTAGCTTCTTTTATCCTGATACATTACTTGATCAGCATCCGAAATCAGTTTGTCTAAGCTGAGCGGCTGCTGGTCAGACCAGGCGTAGCCAATGGCAATATGATGCTGATCTTCCCTGATTTTTTTACGAAGTTCGAATACGGTGTTCTGAAATTCCGATTCGGTATATTCCGGACAAAGGACAATAAATTCATCGCCGCCAAAACGATAAATCTTGCCGGAGCCGACCACCTCTTTCAGAACCTCATAGCAATGGCAGATGAGCTGGTCGCCCGCCTTATGACCCAAATTATCGTTTGTCGCTTTTAAGCCAGTGATATCACAATAAATAACGCCCACAGAGCTCATTGGCAACTCTCCATATTGCTCCGTCAGCGCATGACGATTCAGTGCCCCTGTTAATTTATCATGATAACTCAAATCATGGAGCCGCCGGAGCAATTCCCGGCGGCGCAAAAGTGTAGAAGTAAAATACCCGATTACGTTTAAAAACGTTTCAATCATGGGAAGCATAGCGATATCCGGATTATCCACGCCAATAAATCCTATAATTGTCCCGTCTGAGGTAATGGGCCCAGCAGCCAAACTATGAATTCCTTGCGGTTTCAGTATCGCATAAGACTCCGGATACGTCGTACGAATATCTTCTAAATTGGGGATCACCGTTACCTTTTTAGAAGCAAATAGCTTCATCCACCACTCAATAGCAGAATACGGAATACTCTGCAGCATTTCTTTTTGTGGCGTCACACCACTTTTGCACCATTCGTAGGTATTGCTTGCTAAGCATGACTCATTTAACTCAAATATATAGGTTCGATCGCAGCAAAACGTTTCACCAATATAATGAAGCATTTTGTCAATCGATTCCTCTGCATCTGCCGTTGAGAAAACTTTATGTAAACATTCGTTCAATATTGTTTCACTACGCGCATAAAAATATGAGGACTTATCGCTATTCTCAGAATCAGCATCAATGGCCAGTTCAATCCGATACTTTTTCCCATTTTCTTCAATCAGCGTGTCTTTCAACAGCACTTTTTTATTCATAACGGGGTTCATATGCGTCCAGGTAAAGAACTCCCCATTTTTCAATCTGCAATTCGTACAAAATTCGCAGGGGCTGTTGGTTCCCTGCAGAACCTCATAGCACATTCTTCCAATATATTCAGCACTATCGTGAATTCCCATAGAATCACACAGCTTTTGATTCATATAAACCAATTCGTTGGTTTCGATATCTGTGACGTATACCATTTCGTCCAGTTTTTCGAAGAATTCCCATATCTTCAAAGCGGTTTTCCCCTCTCTGCGTCTTGGAAATATTATAACTCGACATAAACTATAAAATCAAGTTAAACGGAAAGTTTATTAAAATGAAAGATTAACTTTGTTAAAGTGGTCTGGGGTGATAATTCGTGATAGATTATAAACTTGTAGGTGAACGAATAAGGAATCAGCGAATCCATCAAAAACTAACGCAAGACCAATTGGCGGAAATGGCTGAGATCACAACAGTATATCTATCCCGAATCGAAAACGGACATGCCAAGCCCGCACTGGATGTGTATGAAGCGCTTTGTGAATTTTTGGACTGTGACCTGTCTTTTCTCTTTTGCGGGGTGTCTGTACAATCCAATCAATATCAGTGTGAAAAAGTATTAGAATTGTTTCATGCGTGTACGCCAAAGGTAAAACCGATTGCACTATGTATCTTGGAGATGCTTTCAAAATTGAAATAAACGCATCGCAATCATTGCGCTATAGGATATTATAAATTTTGAACTGCAAACGCTCTACCACTGATGCAAAATCCAAATCTGATTGCGCAAAATTTGCTTACTGCACATGCCGCTGCTATCGCAGCTATATTAGAAAAGCCGGGCACATGAGAATGGCACGATAACCGATAAAACAACCTCGGTTTCGTATTCTCCTCATGTGTCCGGCAATTTAATACATCAAACGGCAGTTATGAAGTGCAAGATCATGCATTTCAGTATGGCGAAATGACCGACGAACACCTCTCAGAAGTCCACACGGTCATCTTGCTTCGTGCGGAATTGTGATTTTATCCACCGTGATCCTGCCGTCCGCAACTTCCGCCAACATCATGGTAATCTCCTGATGAAAGCGCCGCGGGCCGCAGGAACCGGGATTCAGCCAGAGCACACCGTCTTGTTCCTGCTGCATATATTTATGCGAGTGGCCAAACACGACCACATCCACACCCGAAAGGTCTTTCGGCACTTCCTTTTTGTTGTGCACCATGAAAAATGTCACACCGTCCAGCGTGACGGTCAGGTCGTGCGGAATGGCTTCCGCCCAATCCTTATCGTTGTTGCCGCGGACAACATACAGCGGCGCATACTGCCGCAGCTCGTCCACAATGCTCTGTTTGTTGATGTCGCCGCCATGCAGAATGACGTCGACGGTTTTCAGACGCTCGGTCACCTCCGGCCGCAACAGACCGTGCGTATCAGATAGAATGGCGATTTTCATATAGCTTTGCTCCCATTATGGCGCAACACGGCGTATTTGCTCCAAATCGCCGCTGCAAAGCGCCTCCAGATTGTGAAATATCTTGTCCGCCTCCCAATCCCACCACCGAAGCGCGAGCAGATATTCTGTCAGTTCCGGCGAAAAGCGGGGACGGATCACGCGGCAAGGGTTACCTGCTGCGATGGTATAAGGCGGAATGTCGCTTGTCACCACAGCATTTGCGCCGATAATAGCGCCATCCCCGATGTGCACGCCGGGCAGCACCGTGACGTGCTGGCCGATCCACACATCGTTTCCTACAACGGTATCCCCCTTGAAGGGCAGTTCATCGAGCGTAGGCGTACATTTCTCCCAGCCGTGCGCAAAGATATTGAAGGGATAGGTCGTGACCGAAGCCATGCGATGGTTTGCCCCGTTCATCACGAACTCCACGCCCTTGCCGATCGCGCAGAACTTGCCGATAATCAGCTTGTCCCCGATGAATTCATAATGATGCGTCACATGAGCCTCAAAATCCTCACCGCCAGTGTCCGCGTCATCGTAATAGGTGTAGGCACCCACCTCAATATTGGGTCGAGTGATAACGTTTTTGATGTAGCAGACGCTGGGGATGTTTTCATTCGGATGCACCGCATCCGGGTTCGGTCCAAACATACCATGTCCCCCTTACTTCTTAAAAGTCAATAAATCAAATTGCTCTGCCCATATCACAATTCTCATTCAATATGAAGTGATTGCAGAGAATTTGTGATTTGTGGCGAGACTGCGATCGCACAGCAACGCAGTTCGGCGCGCTCATCTATATATTTCAATGGACCATTATAAAAGGTGGCTATAACAGCCACCTTTTATAATGGTCTTTGTTCATCTGCATATTGATAGCCGGTTGTACCATATTCCCATGAACATCAAATCTAATAGATCTAATGCTTATTCTCTCAGTTCGAAACTCTTCGCAACATTCGAACTATATTTTTGCTGTATACGTACACCGTCTATGGCATATCTGCCAGCATTCGCGCCGTAGCCGTATCAACAACCAAGACGTTGATATACCCGCCTTTCATCGCAGCATAGATCGCTTTCGCTTTGGAAGGCAATCCGGCAACACCGATCCTGACGGGAATCTTCATATAATCTTCCAGTTCAATCGCAATAATACGATCACGATACCGGTTGACAACCCGTGCACCATTTTGATCAAACAAATGCGTGCCCACTTCCCCAGCCAGCTGCTGACCATCTGTCACCTGAGCTATATCATGGATATCGACCCCAACAAAGGAATACCGCAAATCCACATTTTCGTATGCACCAATGCCAACCACAGCAATATTACAGCGCTGAATAACCCGATAGGTATCAACGAAAATGGGCTCCTGCTGTAAAGATTTTTTCATTTCCGCACTGCTCACCACGATTGGCGCAAACAGCATAAACGGCTTTGCGCCCAAGCGTGTCGCAATATTGTGCACAATCTCATTGGCCGCTGTGTTCTGTGGCTCGCTATTGCGGCTTCCCAGCATCTGTACGACTGTAATATTTTTTTTGTGCACCAATGGTATTTGTTCGGCCATTGCCGCAAGCGTATTTCCGCGCGTCAGACCCACAACATCATCGTCGCGCAAAATCGTAGCAAGATATTGCGCCGCCGCCGCACCAAGGTCGCGATACACATCTTTTTCCCCGGCAATATCCACCACGCGGATATCCTGCAGCCGATATTTTTCTTTCAATTTGCTTTCCAGCTCCAGCAACATGGTGCTCGGGCTTGCCGTAATAGAAATATGAACAATGCCATATTCCAGGCAATCGCTCAAAATGCGATTGACGCGCTGCCGTGACATATTCATGCGCTGCGCGATCTGCTCTTGGGTGCAGCCCTCTTTATAATAATAGTGTGCCACACGAGTATATTCCGCAATTTGCGCCTCAGATAATTTCTTTTCGTACATGCCAAAATCCCCCAATGCCATCTTACCTTTATTGTAAAGAATTTGTTTGGAAAATGCAACCATCCGCTTGCATTTTCACTATTTTCGACACGAGGGATCGACGTGCCGTGAACACGGTTAGAGCAAAACACTGACGCGGAACTTGCCCGGTGTTGCCGCTTCCGTAAACGCATCCTGGATCTGATCGAGCGGATATGTATGCGCTTCGATCAGCTTTTTAACCTGTACCACACCCTGATTGAGCATATCTGCCGCCGTGCAAAAATCCGCAAGATCTGCACCGAACGTGCCGATCAATTCCAGACGCCGATAGTGGATCACATTCGAATCGATATCCAATGCAGGCGCCGGATAAGCCGCTCCAAAAAACAAAATACGGCCGTCCAAATGCTTGACCATGTCCAGTGACTGCTTGTTGACCGCAGTTGCTGCCACCGCAAGCACAGCGGCATCCGCACCTTTTCCGTCGGTCAAACGTTTGATTTCCTCCACCGGATCACAGGCATTGCCGTCAATGACCTCAAAGCCCATATCGCGTGCGACCTGCAGTTTATGTTCCATCAATTCGGAAACGATAACACGACAGCCCAGTGCCCGCGCTGCCTGCGCATTAAGCAGACCCATCGTGCCCGCACCAATCACGACCACAGTTTCAAGCGGTTTAACGCGCAGCTTTTCCAAGCCTTTGACAACCGCTGCAAGCGGCTCCATGAACGCCGCTTCACTCGGAGAGAGGGACGGATTCATTTTAATCAGCGCACGGGCCGGACGCACCGCATAGTCCGCATAGGCGAACATGCCGCGATACCCATCCGGACTGATCTTTTTCGGGCCGATTTCATTGTTGTCACAGCCGCGGCCACGCTTGCAGCCGTCGCAAATACCGCAGGTCACATATGCCAGTGCCACACGGTCGCCCGGCTTAAGATCCTTGACCTTATCGCCGACCGCAACCACCGTGCCCGCGCTTTCATGCCCGCTTGCCATCGGATAGCCGCGGCCCTCGCGCAGACCCAGCCACTGCTGATAATCCGTGGTGCAGATGTTGCATGCTTCCTGCTTGACCAGTACTTCATCCGCTTCCATGGGCGGCAGCGGACGCTCCCGCACCTCTGCATGCCCTTTTTCCGTCAGCACACCAAAGCGCATTGTTTTGATTTCCATGGTTTCCTCCTATCTGCTCGCCAGCAGGATATTCAGCACATCCTGCCGATCCAACTTCTGAATACTGCCGATCGGGCCATCCTCGGTTACCAGCTCGGCAAGCTCCTCCAAACGATCGCAGGTTACACCGGCTTCGGACAGCGTCATCGGCACGTCCAGCGATTTCCAGAAGTCGCGCAGCGCCTGAATGCCGGCACGCGCCGTCTGCTCCGGGTCGGCCTCATTATAGGGAATATCCCATACCCGCACCGCAAACTGTGCGAACCGATCGATATGATTGCGATAAATATAATCCATCCAGTGCGGTGTCAGAATAGATAGCGTAGCGCCATGTGCCAAATTGGTGAAGCCGCCCAGCAAATGGGCAATGAAATGGCAGCTCCAATCGGGTACACGCCCGCAATCCAGCAAACCATTGTGCGCCAGATTGCCGGCAAAAACAATCTCCGCGCGTGCATTGTAATCGGTCGGCTCCTGCAGGGTTCGCGGCAGATTATGAATAATCGTGCGCAGCGTTGCCTCACACAGCCGGTCAGTCAGTTCAACATGCTCTTCACAGGTGAAATAGCGCTCCATGACGTGGCTCATCATGTCTACGCCGCCTACCGCCATGGGATACCGCGGCACTGTAAAGGTCACTTCCGGATCCATAATGGCAAACACCGGACGGGTGCGGCCATTTGAACCAAGCAGCTTGATATGCCCATCCTCATTCGTGATAACCGAGCCTGCGCTCGATTCGCTGCCGGTCGCCGGGATGGTCAGCACAACACCCACCGGCAAGGTCTGCTGGATCACATGCTTTTTCGTATAATGATCCCACACATCGCCGTCATATGTCGCGCCCAATCCGATCGCTTTGGCTGAATCGATCACACTGCCGCCACCAAGCGCCAGAATGAAGTCCACCTTTTCCCGCTTGCAGATCTCAATGCCTTCACGCACCTTGCTGAGCACCGGATTGGGCTGCACGCCGGTCAGCTCAATGATCTCCAGACCTTGCGCCTGCAAAGACTGCAATACGGTCTGATAAACCGATGAAGACCGGATAAAATCGTCTCCATAATGATGGAACAGCACTTTTTTACCGTAGGCGGCAATCTCCTCACCCACACAGCCCGCCATGCCACGACCGAAAATAATTTTTGTTGCGTTCTGATATTTGAAGTTTTTCATAGATGTCCTTATGCCTTTCCTTCGGAACCAAACAGACGGATATAATGCTCCAACTTGCGGCGGTAAACCTCCGCGCCTACCAGCGGCGCAACGTAGAAATTCTTTTTCTTGCCCGCATACAGTTCCAACGCCGCAGCAATATCCGAATCCTCGCTGGTTTCTCCCCGCATGAAGCACGCCATCGCTTCACCGGCCGGATTGGCCATATCGGTAAACAGGTTGATCTTCTGAATGCCGCAGGCGATGCACTTCTTCAGGTTTTCGTCACCCGTACCCGAGCCGCCGTGCAGCACCAAAGGAACCTCCACCTGTGCGGCGATTTCACGCAGCAGATCAAACTCCAAACGCGGCGTGCCCTTGTACACACCATGCGAAGTTCCCACCGCGACCGCCAGCGCATCCACACCTGTCTGCTCGACAAATGCCTTTGCTTCATCCAGATGGGTCAGACCGCTGTCGCGCGTTTCCGCATACTCGGTACCTGTCCCCACATGACCGAGCTCTGCTTCGACCGTCACGCCGATTGCATGCGCAATCTTGACTACTTCCTTGACCTCACGCACATTTTCCTCAAATACCAGTTTGGAACGGTCAATCATCACCGAAGTGTAGCCGCAACGCAGCGCGCGCATAATCTCATCGAACGCACCACCGTGATCGAGATGGAGTGCAACCACTGCTTCTGGATATTTTTTTGCGTAGAACTTGGCCATCTCGCCAGTCTCCTCCATGTTGGTCGTACCCAGGCAGGAGAGGATAAGCGGCGCCTTACAATTAACTGCTGCCTCAAAGCAGGCGCGCACAGACGAACTGTTATACGCATCCGGCGCAGCTACACCATAACCGCCCTTCTGTGCCGCCCGCAAAATCGAATCCATAGTTACCAGCATACTATCTACCTTATCCTTTCGCCGCATCAATAAACCGTTTTGCCCGTTCCGGATCAACTTCATTCCACAGGATGCCGTCTTTCTTGACAAATGTGCCAACCACCATGCCGTCCGCAATGCGCATGGCTTCCTTCACATTTTCCGGTGTTACGCCGCTTGCGATCAGGATTGGCTTGTCTGCAAAACGCTGCTTGATTGCTTCCACCTCGGAGAAATCCGGCGCCAACCCGGCATGCTGTCCGGGTACGAGAACACCGGCGGGATCGATCACACTGAAGGCGGTGTCCGCCATATCCGACTGGCTGCGCGTATCCAGCGAACTGCCGCCGTGCGCGTCGCAATAGCAGTAAATGTTCACATTTTCTGCGCCGATATTGCGGCGAAAGCGCATGATATCACCCGGGCGGTACTCGGTCAGGCCGCACATGTCCGCATATACGCCACTGATGTAAGCCCTGATGAACTGCGCGTCAATCGCTTTGGCAATCGCAATCGCTGCATAGGGATCGACCAGCACACCGCAGCCGTACGGGATCTGCACCTCGTCAAGCGCCTGCGATACAATACGCGTATAGCTGGCAATAATCTCCGGGCCAACCTTGGACAGATACGGCCGATCTCCCTCATTGGCAAACACAATCGCGTCAAATCCAGCATCCTGCAAGGCATGGATCTCGCGTTTAGCGCGCTCGACCTGCTCCTTAAACGTACTGGCAGCATCGTAATGCGGCGTACCCGGCAGCGCTGCCAGATGCACACAGCCGATGATCGGCTTGTCCGTCCGAAATATCTTTTTGTGGTTTTCCATCAAATTCATTGCAAATCATCTCCCTGTCACTACAAACCGGATCAACCTAAGAAATTGATAAACGTCAGCACAAAGCCGATAACAAACAGCGTCAACAGCACAAATACCGACGACTTCTGTTTTTTCTTGAGCAGGTAAATAACCAGCGCCAATACAGCCAGCGGCAGCATGGACGGCAGAATACTGTCAAGAACATCCTGCAGGACCACTTCCGAACCGCCAAATGTACCGGAAACGATCGTATTGACCTTGATATTGCCCGCAGCCAGCGCACCGATAACGATCATGCTGACGATTTTGAGTGCATCGGTGATGTTCTTGGTCGTATCCGAAGCAAGCAGCTTCATGACCGCGCCGCGGCCCATGCGGTAGCCGGAGAAGAACGAGAGATAGCTGACAATCAGTGCATAAGCCGTAAAACCGACCACATACAGCACCGGACCAACCACATTGCCCGCAGTTGCCAGATTGATGGAAACGCCGAGCAGAATGACCTTGACAATCGACTGCGTTACTGAATCGCCAATACCGGCCAGCGGGCCCATGAGCGCGTTCTTCATACTGTCGATTACATCAGGGGAAACATCCTTGCCCATGGCGCGCTCTTCCTCCAGCGCACAGGTCGCGCCCAGAATCATTGCACCCCAGTTATTTTCCGTGTTGTAAAACCGCATGTGGCGGGTCAGGGTGTTCGCCTTTTCTGCGGGATCGGAAAACAGCTTTTCTACCACGGCGCTGATTGCCTGACAGAAGCCCAAACCCATTAGTCGTTCATAGTTATAGCAGCGCTGCGCCCAGCAAATCCATCTCCACCAGGTTTTCAGCAGATCCTTACGGCCAAGCAGCCGGGTTTCGGTCGTTTTATTCTCCATGTTCACGTTAACCCTCCTTCTTTTTTGTCTGCATATACAGCATTGCGATACAGCCACCCAGAATCGCCACAAACATGATATTCAGATTGAGATATGCAACCAGGAAAAAGCCGATGACCGCAAAGGGAAGGAATTTCTTATCCCACACATACGTCAACAGCAGGCCAATGCCGAGCGCGGGAATCAGGCCGCCGGTCACGCCCAGCGCGGTAATAATCTTTTGCGGAATCACAGCCATGATCTTTTCGATCGCCTGCGATCCAAAGTACATGGCCAGAAAACTCGGAATAAAATAGCAAAGGAAGGGTACGACCTGCGAACCATACTGGTTCATCACACGAACCATTTTGGCATTGCCCTGCGCCGCATATTGATCTGCTTTATGCACCACAATAGAATTCAGCGTCATATATGCGTTGCGGCAAAGCAGTCCGAGCGAACCGAGCGCCACCGCGACTGTCAGGCCAGCATCAGCAGCCAGCCCGGCGGACATTGTCAACGCTGTACCCAGATAACCTGCAATCGCCAATTCACTGGGCAGTGTGCCGCCAACCGCGATCGCACCCAAATAAGCCAGCTGAATGGTTGCGCCAACCTGTAAACCATAGGTCAGATTGCCGAACAGAATACCGCACACCAGACCACCCACCAGCGGGCCGCCCAGATAAAACGACCATCGCAGGAACATCGGCATCGCTGTGGCCACATACCAAGTGATCAAAGCAACAATAAAAGCCAACAGAATCTGATTCATCTTTACAAATCCCCCATTCTATCGTTTGAATTCACTCTTGCTGTCATCCGGAAGCAGCTGCATATTCACCTTCCAGCCGCGCGCTTGCAAATCAGCAAGCTTGTCCTTTTCCGCATCACTCATGTAGGCGTATTTGGTATATTTGGTGCGCTGCGGTGTGGTAGCAATGTTGCCGACAATCAACTCACCCGGGGCAACACCCTCATGCAGCGCCTCCCATGCCTCAGTCGGTCCCTTGAACAGGATGATGGCTTTCTGACCATCCTGCTCCTGAAGCATCTGCCGGAACTGTTCGTTTTCAGCCACCAAGACTTTGATATTCCTTGGTGCCGCCAGTTGATACACCTGCTGCATAAAAGCATCGTGCGCTGCAGCTTCATCCACGATTACCACCGTATTCGCGCCCGTCTTGGCCTGCCATGCGACCATCACCTGCCCGTGGATCAGGCGCTCATCAATCCGAAACAATACCGATTCCATACCTTTTCCTCCTTTTTTAGCTATTTACTGAGAGAGCTCTGCGAGCAAATCCCGGATACCCTGTGTGCCAACTTCCATAGCAATCTGTTTGAGCTCATGACACGGCAGCGTGCTGATCAGCGGTGTGATCTCAAGCAGCATAGGCAAATTCACACCCGTGAGTACTTCAACATGCTTTCCCTTCTGCTTTGCCTCGGTCAAAATCGAAGCCGCCAGATTAAACGGAGTGCCGCCAAACAGATCCGCCAGCAACAGAAAATCCGTTTCCTCTGCATCCAACACTTTTTCGCGCAGTGAGCACTTGAACTGTTCAATATCCACCCCCAATCCAATCGTCTCCAAACCGGTGCGATCCGCCAGGAACATGCCGGTTGAATCATACAGACACTGCGCCAATTCCCCATGTGTAATAATGATGACCTTTCCCATGTTTCCTCCTTATTGTTACATTTGTAATGATATATTACTTATGTTATGGATTCAGTTTAATTCCTTCCTTTGAGAATGTCAACACAAACCATTTCATTATTTATTTTTCTACGATTCGCAACAAAATTTCAGTTTTTTCTGTGCAACTTTTCCACTACAACCCATCAAGCGGGCTCGCTTTAGGACAGCAGCTTCCATCTGGTGTTCACGAACGATTTCGGACAACCGCTCAACCGCCGTATCTTGTGCAAGCGCCTCAAGCGTATCCTGCTGGACTACGTTATACCTTCCATTCTCTGCGCCACTCGTTTGCCACGATTCCGTAGGCGAACGGCGACGACAGCAAGACGGTGCAAACTCACCTCAGTCACTACGCCGCCTCGTTCACGCTGAAGACCTACACCCATGTCAACGACCAAATGCGGCCGCAAAGTTCTATTTTTTCTTAAAATAGAAAAAACCGCACTTTATCTTTCGATAAAGTGCGGTAATCCGATAAAGATCCAAGGTTTTTAAAATCGAAAAAAGCAACTTTTCAAACTTCTGATGACGCAAATCCATCCATTATGCAGAAAATATAAATTTACATCTTTCCGAATCAGCAGCTGATCGTCTGTCGTAATGCGTCAATGGAAGTATTCACACCTGCATCCACCGTCATGGTCATGTCTTCCATTTCCAGCGATACATCGCCGTCATACCCCATCATATGAACAACAGAGAAGAACTCCTTCCACCACTGCAGATCCTTACCACAGCCAACTGCTACGTAGTTCCATACACGCTCTGCGGACTCGGTCACCGGACGCGGCTCGAGAATACCGTCCCGATCCGCAAGTCCACGCTCAATGCGCGCATCCTTGCCGTGCACATGGAAGATGCAGCCCTTGAGTGCACGCGCTGCAGCAATCGGGTCTGCGCCCAGAATCATCATGTGTGAGGGGTCAAGATTGATGCCGAGCATGGGATCTGTTGCCTCACGCAGCTTCAGCAGCGTGGAAGCCGACCAAACCATGGTGCCCGGGAACTCCTCGATCGCAATCTGCTCTACACCGCATTTTTTACAGTGCGCAATAAACTCGTTCCAGAAAGCGATTGTTACCTTCCACTGATACTCGTACGCCGGCGCCATGAAATCCGGCCATGAAATGGTCGAGGTGATCCAGTTCGGTGTGGTATCGGTCTCACTGCCTGCCGGCAGGCCGGCCATTGCCACGATCTTCTTGACGCCCAACAAACCGGCAAGCGTTGCGCAGTCATACATGGACTTTTTATATGTCTCGCCAGTCGCGCTCGGCCAAAGTGGGTTGCAAGATGTGTTAAGCGCAGAAATACGCATGCCACGCTTGTTCAGTTCATCCATAAACGCCTTGCGCTTGCCTTCATCAGCCAGTAATTCCGCGGTATTGCAGTGTTTACGCGCTCCCCAACCGCCTGCCGTCATCTCGACTGCGTCGATGCCCAAACTCTTTACCTTATCCAGCATATCTGTATAAGACAGATCTGCAAATACGTCTGTGCAGATTGCAAGTTTCATAGAAATACCTCCATAAAATCCGGGCAGGGTGTGCGTAACGCACACCCGCCCTAAAAGTAGAGAGAGAAATGGACCGTTTTATTCACAATAAAATGCCGGCATCTCATCGTATACAATCGGAACGATGCTCTGCGTGTCGCGCGCCTTGGATGCCGCTGCAGCCGCAACCTGTCCGGCATAACCATCCCACGCGGTGGGGCCATCCACACGGCCTTCCTTGGTCGCGTTGATCCACTGCTGGAACTCCGTGTTATATGCTTCCGCAAAGCGGGTCGACCAATCGGAATCGATTTCATGGCCAACATTTGCTCCTGCACATACATTGATCGTCGGAGATTCCGGCAGGTTGAGGATTCCATCCTCGCAGACAACCTCGCACTTGATCTGATAGCAGTGGCCGGTTGTCACGAAGGCCTCCACATCAATACGTACACCGGACTTCGTGGTCAGGATCATAACCTGCGGATCCTGCAGCTTATCATGCGCACGGCGGCACTTCTTTCCATAGCGCACCTCAGCGGTCGCATAGTCTTCGCCCAGCAGCCAGCGCAGCACGTCGATCTCATGGATCATCGAATTTTCCACTTCCATCGGCGTATCATAATCATCGCCCACCAACGGATTACGGTGTGCGCAATGCAGCAGCAGCGGCTCACCATATTTACGGGATGCGATCGCTTCCTTCAGCTGCATGTAGCCTGCGTCATAGCGGCGCATAAAGCCAACCTGTACCAAGTGTTTGCCGGAGGCAATTTCCGCGTCTACAATTTTCCGGCAGGTCTCGGCATCCGGCGCAAGCGGCTTTTCACAAAAAACCGGCTTACCTGCCGCGATTGCCGCCAGTACATATTCCGCATGGAACGGGTCCAGCGTGGTGACGATCACGGCATCTACATCCGGCGCCGCAATCATTTCTTCGCCCGTCTCATACGCTTTCAACCCGTACTTTTCAGCTACCGACCGGCAAAAATCCACATTCTTATCCGCACAGGCAATCACCTTTGCGCCGGACAACTTGTTGTTGATTCGTTCAATATGCGTACGGCCGATTGCACCTGTGCCTACCAGACCGATTTTCAGTTCTTCCATCATGCTATCTCCTTATCTGTCTTTTGTTTGTGGGCGGCATTGCTGCCGCCCACAAGCTCTAATGTTTTCCCACTATGCAGATTGCAGTATGGCTTACTGGTAATCTGCAACGTTATCCTTCGTGATCGACTGGAACGGAACGATGACTTCGCTCTCCGGCGTCTCGCCAGCCTTAAGCTGCTCCAGCACGCCCAAGCATGCCTCCGCCTGACCAGGCGCATCCTGCAGAACGGTCTGCGCCATATAGCCGTCCGCTACTGCCTGCACCGCTTCATCCGTGCCGTCAACGCCGGAAATCAGGATCTCACCCGCCTCGGTCAGCACGCCAGCACCGCGCAGGGATTCCATGCAGCCCAGTGCCATCTGGTCATTCGCGCATACGATTGCGTCAAAGGTGACGCCGCCTGCACCGTCCGAATACGTTTGAATCCAAGCGTCGCAGATACGCATTGCCTCATCCTTGACATAGTCACCGTCCTGATCGGCCAGAATGGTCACATCGTCGCGTCCTGCTTCCTTCAGCGCATCCTGGAAGCCCTGACGGCGATCTGCCGAGTGCTGCAAACCGGCGGTACCCGCGCAATACAGCACGTTGGCATTTTCGGGAAGGGTTTCAGCCATATACTCGCCCTGCATGTATCCTGCTTCATAGTTTTCCGAGCCAACGTAGATAAAGTCCCCCGAATTGGATTTGATACCCAGGCAGATCACCGGTACATTTGCACTGTTCGCCGCAGTCACCGCAGGAACGATTGCCTCAGAATCCGACGGCACCAGAATCAGTGCGTCCACGCCCTTAGCCAGAAAAGAGTTTGCAAAGTCCACCTGCTTCTGCGGGTCATTGTTGCCATCCGAAACAGATACGTTAAAATCCGTGCCCTCTACCGCCGCATTCAGCGCATCAATACGCGACATGCAGAATACGTCCGTATTGGCAAGGTTGACGTAGCCGACCTCAAACTTGCCGTCCGTGCTGCCGCCTTCTGCGCTGTCCGTGCCGCCGCTGCAGCCTGCCAGCATGCTCAGGGAAAAGAGTCCCGCCAGTGCGATCGCGCCGATTCGTTTGTTCCGTTTCATGATAATACCTCCATTTTTCTCTTGTAATGAATATTATTTTTACGTGCTATGCACGCACAATTACAAATTCAACGCGCTTTTTTCGCCGAATTTTTTGTAACCACATCGATAATAACCGCAGCGACGATGATCACGCCCTTGACGATACGCTGGATATTGGAATCCACGCCAAGCAGCGTCTGCACATTGTTGATAATGCCGACGATCACCGCGCCGACCAATGTGCCAAACAGCGTGCCCGAGCCGCCGGACATCGAAGTACCGCCGACTACTACCGCCGTGATCGCATCCATTTCATAGCTCAGACCGGCGCCCGGTACGCCCGAGTTCAGACGTCCCATCAGCAGCAGACTGCCTACACCAACCAGCAGACCATCCAGCAGATACGCTTTGAAAGTAACCATTTTCGGATTGATACCCGAAGCCTCTGCTGCCTTTGCGTTGCCGCCAACCGCGTAGATGTAGCGTCCATACGGTGTTTTATTCAGGATCACCCACATGACCGCGAAGCAGAACAGCAGGATCAGCACTGCAATCGGGATCGGGCCAACATATCCCTGACCCATAGCGGCAAACCCGCTCGAAATACCCGAAATCGTGTTTCCCCCCGTGACCAATACCGCTCCGCCGCGTGCGGCCTCAGTCAGTGCGAGTGTCATAATAAATGCCGGAATACTGAACTTGGTGATAATAAAACCAGTCAATGCCCCCAGCACTAGGCCGATCAGCAGTGCCACAGCGATCGCCAGCCAAACCGAACCGGTCGCTACATCAACCATGCAGGCAATACAGCCGATCAGTGCGATTTCAGAGCCGTATGCAATATTGATGTGGCCGAGAATAATGACAAAGGTTGCACCAAATGCAAGCACAGTCGTGCAAGCGATAGACAGCAATACATTTTTCAGGTTATACTGGCTCAGAAAGCCGGGCACCGCCACGGAAGCGATCGCAAAGATAACCACAAAGATCAGGAAAATGCCGTATTTCCCATAAAATTGTCCAAAATTAAACTTCTTGGCTGCACTTTTATTCATTTCTTACCTACTCCCTTCGTAGCGAGCTTCATGATGCTTTCCTGCGTGGCTTCCGACCGGTCCAAAATCCCTTGGATGACGCCCTCCTGCATGACAACCACACGATCACTCATGCCGAGCACCTCAGGCAATTCAGAGGAAATCATAATGATACCCATACCTTCGCGGGCAAATCGCGTCATCAACTTATGTATCTCTGATTTGGCACCGACGTCGATACCGCGGGTCGGTTCATCCAGAATCATCACTTTTACATCACCCACCAGCCACTTAGCAAGCACTACTTTCTGCTGGTTGCCGCCGGACAGCGTCGCTGCCTCAACATCCTCGTTGGCAATCTTGATTTGCAACAGTTCCCGCATTTCTTCGACGTCTTTGGATATCGCCCTGTCGTCAATCAATCCCTTGGTATATTTCTTCATGTTGACCAGCGATACGTTGTGATGGATGCTGCGGCCAAGAACCAACCCATACGTACGGCGGTCCTCATTGACCATGGCAATCCCCTTGTTGATCGCGTCACGTGTATTCTTGATATGCACTTCTTTGCCGTTGAGATAAACCTGTCCTTTACTGATGGGATCAAGGCCGAAAATCGCGCGCATCACTTCGCTTCGTCCTGCGCCGACCAAGCCGGCAAAGCCCAGAATTTCACCTGCGCGCAGTTGGAAGCTGATATCGCGGAATCGACCGCCATCCTCTTTTTCCTGCGTCAGATTTTTAACCTCGAATATCACATCACCAATCGGGACGGTTGTATCCTTGGGAAATACATTTGTGATCTCACGGCCGACCATGCGGGCAACCAATTTATCTGCATCGTATTCACTCGCCGGACCGGTCTCAATCCATTTACCGTCACGGATGATCGTAATATCGTCTGCGATACGGAAAATCTCATCCATCTTGTGGGTGATATACAGGATTGCAACCCCCTGCTCACGCAGCGAAAAAATCTGATTGAAAAGCACATTGATTTCTTCATCACCAATGGCCGAGGACGGTTCATCCATAATGATAACCGATGCATTACACGAAATTGCCTTTGCAATCTCAACCAGCTGATGTCCGGCAATGGACAGCTCATACATTTTCTGTGTCGCTTTATAAGGGATCTCCAGCCGGTCAAGCAACGCTTGCGTATCCTGATACATTTTAGAAAAATCTACAAACCTGCCCCGGCGCGGCTCGCGCCCCAGCCAGATATTCTCGGCAATCGTCATTTCGAGCACAGAGTTCAGCTCCTGATAGATCATGGCAATGCCCATTTGAAGCGTGTCCTGTACGGTGTGCGGTCCGATCTTTTGCCCTTTATAATACATTTCGCCTTCGTCAGCGATATAAGTTCCGTTGATAATTTTCATCAGTGTGGATTTGCCCGCGCCGTTTTCCCCGCAGATGACATGCACCTTGCCCGGCCGCACCTGCAATTTCACACCGTCCAGCGCGCGCACACCCGGAAACACCTTAACAATATCCCGCATTTCCAGCACATACTCTGGATTTGACATTTGGCTTCCTCCTTTTTCCTTGCATTTTCTGGTTACGAGCACGTGCTCGTAACGCTGTAAAAAAATATTTGCAGTTTTCTGCAAATATTTTTCCCAGATTACACCAGGCTTTCTTTCACCAAGATCTTGGTTTCCGTGAAAATCTGCTCTGCTTGCGGCTTTTTGCCGAACACCAGATAGTCCATGATGATCTGAATTGGCAGCTCACCCTGCCGCTGAATTTCACCAGCCAACGTGCAATCAATCACATCCTGACGAATGAGTTCCACAATCTCCGGATAATCTTCAAAGGAAATAACCCGTATATCCTGTGCACGCCCTTTTTGCTGCAGTGCTTTGCCGACCTGTGCCGCCCCGCCGCAGGTAATATATATCCCCTGCAGATCAGTATATCGCTCCAACAGCTCCACCGTTTTACAGAATGTGATCTGCGGATCCTCAAAGCTCTCAATACAATCTACAATTTCAATCAATGGATACTGCTTTTTGAGGAATTCTGTAAACCCCTGCTCCCGCACACTAACATGATAATTGTTATTCTCCGAATCCACTGCACTGGATACGATTGCCACTTTGCCCTTTCCGCCAAGGAACTGTCCCATCAAACGACCCGCAATTCGGCTGGCACGCATGCCATCTGCACTGACGCAGCATTGGCGTTCTGTGCCATCAATATCCGAATTAGCCGTGACAACCGGTATTCCTGCATGTACTGCACAGTCGATCGCCAGCCGCACGCGGTTGGAATTGATTGGACTGAGAACAATACCATCCACCTGTTCCTCAACTGCTGCGTCAATGAATTCCTTTTGTGCTTGGGCATCTTGGAATTTGCAGATATAGTAGCTGACCTCAATTTCAAATCCCACTTGATTTCGGACACCTTGTTCAATCCCTGCCTTTAGGAATTCCAAGGCATCTACTTCCACTAAAATTGCGGCAATGCGATATATCTTTCCCTGCCGCTGCAACACACGTCCAGCAGGATTTGGCGTATATCCCATCTGATCAATGATTTGCTGCACTTTCATGCGCACTTCATCACTGACACCGACACGGTTATGCAACACTTTATCAACTGTCGCACGATGAACGCCCGCTCTTTCCGCGATCTCTTTAATTGTTACTTTCATAGCAATATCACGTCCCTTTTTCACCCTATTTTCCGGGACCTTATTTTTTAATATTCCACCAGAGAGCACGTGCTCTCTCATCCACGAGCACGTGCTCTTTTCTTTGTGTGTTCATTATTGCATATGGCAGAGATACTGTCAACACATTTTTCCTTCAAAAAATAACTTTGGAAGTTTGCCCAATGTTATATCACCAATACGGACAAAATATCCAAAGACACTTCGCAAACTTTTCAAAAAATAATTCTAATTTTAGTGCATCTCGTCCTATCCACTGCAATGAACAACTTTCTTATGAAGATAATGACACCTGTTCTCCATATATCGCTTTTCAGCGCTTTGCACTCAAACCAATATGATCTTTCACATGCTACCAGTTTATAAAAGGCTGGTGTTTTTTTGCTCACATCTCACTTAGGCGAAATGTAAATTGTTTTTTGTGCTTTCAGGCTGTAAAGAGTACTTTTAAGGGTACGGGATAGCCCCGTTTTTCATCGCGGTTTGATCTCAAAAAGCCCCATCCACTATTGTTTTCCTGCCCCTCGCATCGGCACTCATACCGACGCGAGGGACAGCTTTTATTTTGCATAACGATAGACTATTTCCCAACGCTTGACACACCATTTTAGACTTTACTCAACTGCAATACTTCTATGAAAACCTGTTCCTGTTTTTTCATTTCTGCTGCAAAGCTTTCATAGCAGTTTGCTTTACTCGGAATTTTCAGTCCATATTTGACAACACAGATATCTTCCCTTGGTTCAACATTGTTTTCGTAAGTTGAACCCTTGTTCAGCTTCAACTGTAAAATGCAATCTTCTCCTATTTCCGGATAGAAAAATATTCCTTTCTTTGCATCGAATCGGAACATATAAGCAAGCATTTGCAGATAATCTCTGTTGCCGATATTATGCATTGGCTTATATTTGGCATCCGCGATGATACGCTGTGCTGTATTTTCACTAATAAAATCTGGATATATCAAACCTTTGCGCTGCGCGAACAACCACTGCGCCCCTATATCACGCTTGTTCATCGTATGATAAAAGTGCTTGCCTATCAGGATATTGATATACTCTTCCCACAGCCATGCTCCATCAAACAGCAGTCCGAAAACTTGACGCGACCCTGACCCAATCTGATGCTGCTCATGCTGCAAAATCAAAAGGCATAACCGTTGTAGCGCTCGATACTCGCGATAGTACGCATGTCTTACCGGATCATTTCTATTTTCTGCAACAATTTTTGCTCTATGATAGGGCTGATATGCTGGCGTTGCACTCACAACCAGCGCCACTTCCTCTCGCACCTCTGCGAGCAGGTTTCTACCGAATTTCTTTGGCTTGATGTACTCGATGGTATGGCGCACCAATTCCATCAACGCATTGTCATAGGAATACTCTCTCTGATGATACGCAACAGTTCCGACAAAAGGAGTGTTCTTAGCAATATGCCGGGCAACATCAATAACGCCTTTTACATTGCTATCATTGTAATGGATCTGCACATACGTTTTGTAAACACCCTTGCGCATCGCCGCCTTGAGATAACGCGGAAACAAAAACACCAACAGGTGAAACAGTGCATTGTCCTGATTTGCATCCGTCATTAAATCGACTAAATTGGGATAGCCCATGACTCGGTTCAGCAGGTACTGAAAGAAATGGTCTTTTTCACCGTCTGCGAAGCGCGACGTGATAACGAGCCTCTCATTCCCATACCCCAGAAATCCCATTACATTTCCGGAATGATAACAGTCATTCACACTTTGCAGAATCATTTGTTCTGCTGTAAGGTCGTCCGATTCGTCAACTCGCTCCGGAAACACAAAAACGCCTTCCCGTTCGAGCTGCTTGAGCGTTTTGTTTGCGACCTTTTGTGTAATGTCTGGTATTTCTGAAAAAGGCGCTCTGGGCACGACAGCATTATCTTTAATTCTCAATTGCTTCATCGGTATCTCCGTCACGTGTCTCCGGATAGCCATACGCTTTTTCGAATCGCTGCATTATGCCAGATTCGTCATACATGCCGTGAACATACTCCTGCAGCAAAGGACGCAAGCAATCCGTCCAGAGCTGATCAAAACTCAAGGTTTGCAGCTTCAAAAAGTATGCTGCGCCAATTTGATAGTTTTCATTGAGTTCTTCCGTATTGGCAATCTCTTGATTCAATGCCGTCATACGTCGAATGGCTTCCTCTTTCTTTTCCCCAATCTGATCAAGCATCTCCAGCCGATCGTTCGCCTTGATCTCAATGAATCGAAAACGGCGGCGCATCGCAAAATCAAAACTTTCTACCGAACGGTCAATATCATTCATTGTTCCGATCAAATAGACATTCTCCGGGATATAGAATCTTTTATCCGGATCCACATGCATATTGGCATATTGCGTCGATACGGCACCAGCTTCTCCTCGATAACCCGGGTCTATCGCAAAGAAAAGTTCCCCAAAAATCTTAGAGATCTCACCGCGATTGATTTCATCGATAATAAAGACATAATTCTTTCGTTGTTCCCGCTTCACAGCCGCTTTTGCAGCTTTTTTCTTTCTGGATTTGATTTCTTTATAAAGCGCAAAATCATAGGAATATGCTTGCGTTGCAAATTGCTTGCCAAAAAAACTGGTAACATCCTTTATCTTATCAAATATTCGATCTGATTCCAGCATTTTTCTGATTTCGTCCATATTCAGACTGAGTGTATCCACACATGCATTACCCGGAATGCGGATGCTAATGTGTCGATCATCAATGCCGGTAATGAAAAACGTGTTGCCAGTAATGGTACGAAACTCGTCCTCTCCCAGTTGTATGCTCGCAAAAAACGCCTCCAGAGCATCTTGCGCGGATACTTCCTTTGCAATCATCTCTTGCGATTTCGAAGAATCCTCATAGTTTTTTCTGGCACGGGCAATAAACTTTTTAAAAATACCGTCCTGCAATTCAAAGCCCATCGAACCGTCGTCATTGAGCTTAGGCCGCAACCCCTCAACGAAATCCGTATAATCATAGCTCGGATGAAACTGTACAAACTCCACCTGCTTTTTCTGCTCATCCGACAAATCCTCATACCGATCATGGTATCCATCGCTAACGATATTCGCTGCGATTTCCCTCGCGAGATAGGTTTTACCTGTGCCGGGTGCTCCTCGGAAAATAATATTCTTTGAGGCTCGCAGCAGAGCCGAATATGGATTTGGCGCATCTTCGACGCGCTGTGGCACAGGTATATTTGCTATGTTATTCGCTGTTTTTTCCTCTCTCTCATTCTTATCACGATATACCAAAACAAATCGGTCTCCCGGCTCGCCAAAACGCTTTAAGCATTCCTGCACAAATAAAATTGTCGAGAAAATATTCCAGCAGTACAGCACAAACTGTCGGCCATTATCATAGTCATACGTCATAAATTCAATTGTATTGCGGTATCTTCGATATTCATTGACGCTTGAATATATGCCGCGTATCACCGGGTTGCTCGGCTTGTACTGGCAGATCGGAAACGTTTCTTTTTCCTCTATGGATAATGCCGCTAGCTGTTTCTCAAAAATTTGACACGCTATTCGCGGCATAGTCTGATTGGTATTTCGCCTTTCACCCCTGCCATATTTCCGCCGGATCACTGTTCCGCCCGCTTTCTCAAAATACGTATCAAGCGGCTTATAGTGGTCTCCCAATCCCAAGTCGTCCATTGTAAAACGCTCATCTGTGGATGATATTTGATTCGCAGTGATCGTCAATTCATATTTCTGCTGTTTTTCTTCAATTTCAAACCCTTCGTGCTGTAAAAATGTTTTTGCTTCTACGGCGTTAAACGTATCTGCTGCAATTTCTATACCGTTTGCCAAATGCGCCGACACAGCAATCACATATTTTGGTGGATATCTCTTACCATCTTCTGCGATAAGCTCATATCTTGTGCTTTGATTTTGCGCTGGTACGCCATGGGTATCAATGTACTGCAATGCCGCTATAACATCTTTCTTTTTTATCTTTGGAATAGCCATATTACACCTCAAACCTATTTTTTGTAAAAGTCGTATAATATTAGTAAAACGAAACAGCTTCTCGAGCATTTACAATGAGCAATATTACTTCGATCATCTTCTTTTGTTATCTATTTCCATTGTACTGCATGAAAGCAACATCTGCAAGACGCACCTAATCGCTTCAAACCTTCTTATTTGTGCATACCGTTCCCTCCATTTCTTGTAGAATTTTACATTATATGTTACTATTCAAATAAACACTGTTGTTTTCCGGCAAATTAAGCACCCATACAAACAAAACTTTACCTATCGGTTTATAAAACAAATAACAAGTAGAAATTCAGAAATTGCATGTCAACTGTTGAAATGGAGGTAGTATATGAGCCAGTCCAGACTATTGCATATCCTCTCTATTCTGGAAACAGAAACCAATGAGCGCCATTCTTTATCCTTGCAAGACGTTTGCCAGATTTTATTTAGTCGGTATCCAGAAGAATGTTGTTCCCCACAACGTGTTCGCAATGACATTGCCACACTGCAAGCAGTCAGCGACGAAGGTATCATGTCCTTTCATCTGGAACAGGAGACCACTTGGCGCAACAAAAAGCAATATCGCCTTTATCATCCCTCTTTCGGATTAAACGAAGCGCGCATGGTGTTCGACTCGATCTCTATCAGTCCGTTGTTGAGCCAATCACAAAAGAACGCCATTCTTTCTTCGTTAGAAGGCTTACTTTCCCAGAAGGAAGTGCAGCAGCTTAAGCAGCGTGTACAGGCGCGCCCCTGCCTGATGCAAAATGAGATGCTTCCACATACGCTTCAGTTAATTTATCAGGCTATCGAAGATCACAAGTGCCTTTCCTTCGATTACACGCGATTTGATATCCACGGCCAGCAGAAGGTCGTCAAAAGCTATCGTCATATTCGTCCGATTCAGGTGGTCTGGGAACAGGAACGCTACTATTTGATTGCTCTCAATCCTGCACATGAGGAAACGGATCAACAGAGGAATTACCGCATTGATCGCATCATCAACATTTCCTTCGACACAGGGACATGGAAGCCGTTTGCAACTCCATTACACAGTTATGGCCAATTTGATATGTTTTCCTCGAAGGATAAAAGCGTTGTCACGTTCCGAATACATAAAACACTTCTCGATATGGTTTTTGAAACCTTTGGAACCGATATCATTTGCCATCCAGATTACGAAAAACCGGACTGGGTCATTTTCTCCGCAGAAGTCGATCTCTCTGAAGGTTTCGATCGGTGGGTGCTTCGTCAGACCAATAAAATTGAAATCATCGCTCCCCTGTCGGTAAGGCAGCATATTCAGCAGCTTTTGCAGCAAATTCTTTCGAATTACGGCGATTAAATCGCATCTGATGGTTTAGTTTTTCATATTTCAAAAAACTTATATGCTATCATTATGATAGAACCCATCCCACATTGTGATTCGGAGGTAGACATGCGCAGAGAATTGATACAATATTTTTCCAACTCGCACGAGTCCAACGGTCTTCTTCTCGCACAAGCGCCCACTGGATATGGCAAAACCTATGAAACCGTGCAGGCCATTTTTCAATATGTTCAGTCCGGCGGGCAATCTCAAGTCCTTTTCGTCACCAACCTGCTCAAAAACTTACCCGCAGAGGATTTGCGGAAAATCTACGAAAAGAACGGAATCGGTGACCGTTTTGACAAAGAAGTGCTCGTCTTGGCTTCCACGGCCTCTACGGTCGAACAGGCCATTATACACGAAAGTATCCCTGCCGAATTTCAAACCGATGCGTATCAAGAGCTGCTGTCTGCCTGTAAAAATAAGCAGCGGCTCGAACAGCAGAGCGGCGAATCCAACCCCGGACTCACACAGTGGCTAAGCGAGCAGATCCGCACAAAGCTGGAACCGCAGTTCCGGCATGCGCTGGAGGCGCATCTGCGAAAAGCCTTCCCCAACATACCTGCTCAGCGCCGCGAAGCCATTCGCAGCAAGAAAAAGTATCAATGGATCGCCAAGTTTTACCCCGCTGTTTTTTGGTCTGACTACAAAATCCTTCTGCTGTCCGTCAAAAAGCTGATGGCGCGCAATGTCACGTTGGTCGAGTCCAGTTTTGATTGCCTGTCCGACCGCATGCTCAAAAACCGGATCGTCTGCATCGACGAATTTGACGCCTCGCGCGCCGATATTTTAGACAGTCTGATTGACCAGGCGCTGAAGCTGCGCGCCGATTACCTGCAGCTTTTCTTGCAGGTCTATCAAAGCATTACCACCCATCAATGCTCTCGCGAGCTGGAAGCCGCACGAATAAAATATGAAGCCAACCGCACCCTGACATGGGACAAGCTGTTACAGCTGGCTGAGAAAATCTATCAGGACGGCGCGCTGTATTACAGCATGAAAACTGTTGACACCGGTGCCAACAAAGGCCGGAACTTTCTTTTTCACGACACCTCCTACCACACGGTGCTGAACGACAACCACACGCACATACGAGCAGTGTGCAACGAAAGCGCAGCACAGGTTCAAATCCATTTTGAAAACAACGAAGAGTACCCGACACACAAGCAGGAGACACATATCGTACTGCAAACGCTGCTGCGCCGCATTCATGTCTTCCTGCAACGGTTTCAACGCTATGTCTATGGTTGGGCTTCCTATGATGCCAAAGCGATCAATGCCCGTCTGCCGCAAACCGATGACCTCTATACCACGGCAGCTGCCATAGATACCATCTTTCACGATTACTCACTCACCGCGTGTCAGACGGCGCTTATGACCGGATATCTGACCAAAAGCGAAAAACAGCATGCAAAGCGGGAGCTGATCGCCCCCGACCTCTCCTTTTATGAAACAGGCTTCCGCCTGTTTGAGTTCATCGACGACGACCACCATCGTGCAAAAACCTATCTGCAATATCTTCAGATGCAAAACACGCCGGAACGCATCTTACTCTATCTCTGTCACCGGGCCAAAGTCGTTGGTCTTTCCGCCACAGCGGCATTGCCGACCGTGCTGGGCAATTATGATCTGCGATATATCAAGGAGCAGCTGGGAGATCGCTATCATGAGCTTTCCGCAGAAACACAGGCGCATATTCTGGCTCAGCTGCAAGAACTTTGGACACCCTATCGAGACGGCCGCATCCAACTCCATTTGGAAGTGGTGAATCGAAACAACGTACATTTGCCGATTTTAGATCACTTGACAGAAATTTTCTCCTCAGCCGAACGCGCACGGCATTATGAGCGTCGTTTCACCAACTTAGGCATTAAGGACTATATACAAAAGAGATATTGCAATCTATTCACTGCAATGAAAGCCTTTTGGACGCACGCAGATATTCAGGCGTTTTTATGTCTCAATCAGGTGCTTCCCAAACCAGGAAAGGCAGAATTCGACGAAAACCTATTACACGACGCTTTTCACGATCTGCAGACTATCTACGCCCCCGACATGCAGGGAAACATGACGGTTTTGCGCAGCGGTCTCCAGTTTGAAGCTGACAAAGAATCACTATTGCGAGACTTACAAAACGGTACCAAGCATTTTGTACTGTCTAGCTATCAAACCCTCGGCGCCGGGCAAAATCTGCAATACCACATCAAAGATCACCACGGATTTGTTTTGCTGCAAACCGACTTTGATGAAACGGACAGCCGCTTTCTCAAAAAGGATTTCGACGCCCTTTACCTGGGGGATATCACGCATACTGTTGTCAACCTGAACGAAGAAGGCCCATTGGACGAAAAATCCTTACTCCGTTTCTGTTTTCAAGTCGAATGCCTGTACGAAAACGACGAAATTTCCCACCAAACACTCGTAGACACGCTAAAAACCGCGCTTCGCCGCTTCGCCGGAACACCCATTGCATCTAGTTCGAAGCAGAACAACTTGCGACAAAGCGACAGTTTCTACGGACAAATCACGCGGGATGTGCTGCAAGCTGTCGGGCGCATGGGGAGAACTTTTGTTAAGAGTCCCAATATATATCTGTTTGTCACAGAAAAAACGTTATCCGAATTAAGCCCCGCCTGTCTACGCGACCGTATCCTCAGCCCGGAAATGGAAGTGCTGCGGGACGCGCGGGATGAATTTGGACATGCTACCGCTCCATGCAATTATCAGCACAACGAAGCCGAACGAAAAGCGACCAAGGGTAAAGAATACATTTTACGCATGTTAAGCACCGAATGGACGGAAGACAGCATGCAGTTATGGCGGGCTTTGCGGCAAACCGTACTTCAGCATCCGCGCGCCGATCGGAATACATGGGAACAGAGCCCGATCATACGAGCCTATTACATCCCGCTTTCGGAAGAGCATCACTGCTACTATTACGCACAAAAAGGCGATTTTTCGCAGGTGAAGCTTTCCCATAGGCAAAGCAAGGCAGAATTTGCTGCCGCCCTACCGGAAGGGCAGTTTGTTTCAGCGGTCAGTCCCGAAGACGCACGGCTTGCGCTGCTTCTGTCTTACCCGGGCATGCACGCGCATTTTACCGAACAGGGGTATGCCACTGCATTCAGCAATGCCCCCTATATCCTCAGCCCGGTTCTGTTCCAAAACATCTACAAGGGTGCTTTGGGGGAAGTCGCCGGACGGTTTATCCTGCAACGGGAACTGGGGCTTTGTTTACAGGAGATTGAAGACCCCTCCCAGTTTGAACTTTTTGATTTTGCCGCGCAAAACCATCTCTATTTTGATTTCAAGCATTGGAAATCGAACATGCAAATGGACGAAGGCAGCATGCGTTCCAAAATCCTGCAAAAGCTGGATCAGATCGACGGCAAACGCGCATTCATCATCAATCTGTTTTCAGATGGCTCTTCCGAGCCAACCTGCAACAACGATCAACGACTGATCGAGGTGCCCGGGCTGCTGCTCCCGAACGGGCAAGTCGATCCCGCCGCCCTTGCGTATATCGAGAGGTTTCTTTTATGATAGATACAAACCAGATGAAAATCCATTTTGACCACTCAGCCATCGCGCGAGACTTTGCGATTTATGAAGTCAAACGCGACAGCGGAGATTATTATCAAAGCAAAATCCCTGATTTTGCTTTGGAGGAATGCCATGCGCGCGCTGTCGCATACGAACGCGGAGCCACCTGCTATATCCTTTTTGCACGGAGCGAAGCCGAAAAACATGCACTCAAACAAAAGCTGGAAAGCTGCGAGTCGGATTTCTGCATCCATGAAATCTCCTCGCAGCAGCTGGCCCAAACAGGCCAGCACCTGCTCGCACAGCTGCTTTGCAACGCCATTCCAAGTTTTAAAACGAACCACGCAGAATTTCACAATCTGACCGGTAAACTGTATTGTCAGGATGCTGCTTGGACACGCCAGCGCAAGGATTTTCTGGTCGGGTTCTGGGCGCTTGAAATTTCGTTTACTCGGGACTGCTGCATTAGGCTTCGTGTGCAAACATTCCGCAACACACGCCTTGGTATGAACGACAGCGGCAAAGCCCAATATCTGTTTGATCCGAAACATTATGTCCTGCGTCGTGCATTGTACAGCGAACGTCAGGAACCGGGCGACCGCTTTGTCCAAGGCGCATATCATCCAAAGCGTAAAAACAACATTCCCTTTCTGCTTTTTGGTTCATTGACCGAGTATCAAAAGTGCAAAATCGGCGTTCTGCATTGTTTTTTGCAGGATGTGCAGCAGTTTTTATCCGCCTATATCCAACTGACGCCGGTTGCGCTGGATGAAAATCAGCATGCCAGTACCGCCTGCCCCACCGAATCCATGGACACGATCCGCCAACGCATCCAAAGCGTTCGCCTGTTTTGGGAGGACACCGTGCAAAACGAACAATCTGCCGCACTACTCGCCTTGCTGCAGCAGGAATTGCTGCAATACAGCGGCGTAACTTTGCAAGACGGTGTTCCGCAAAAAGGCGACGCGCTGCTTCGTATCATACACCATCAAGAGTATTTTGAGAACTGTCCTGAGCAAGATCCCTATCCCAATGCGCCCCGTGACTGCATTGTGCAGCATATCACGGTAGAAGATTTTCAGCTGACCGGCAAAAATCAACGCGGTTCACTTCCGAAAGAAGATTATAACCTGCGCAAAATACTTCAGGAACTTGCTATCAAGATTGATGTTTTTCAGCGTCGCATGAAATGCTATTCTTGGCCCGCGCTCGGTTTCTCAACGCCTGTTTCCTTTGTTATGGCAGAAGCAAAATATAAAAAGCCCACCCGATTTTATATGCTTCGCGTCTATCCCGATGGCGAACTCTCCTTTCATACATGGGAGCAAAACTTGCTCGAAAATACCACCGAACAGGAGAAAATCGCGCAGTGTTTCACCACTTCCACCGATCATTTCGATCGGTCTGTGCAAGGTTTGATTTTTGAGGACGAAGATAATATACACACGATTTATAACACCGACCGTTTTACGCTCCCCAATATGCAAGCGCTGGAGCAGCTATTGCGTGCAACCTGCGACGAGGAACAACTAAAATTACAGCCTATTGCAGACGCCATACGGGAATATGCCGTTTCCGCATCCGAGAAGGGAAAAGAGATCTGCCAGCAAAAACTCCTTGCGATCGAACAATTCGGCAAACACACCAGCAGAAAACAATTACGCCAGCTCCTTAATATGAAAACCAAGCTGGGAAAACAATTAAACATGTTTATCTTTGACCGGACAGGCGTTTTGATCGGAGATAACAAAAAGGACAAGGACAATCGAGAGCGACTATTCGGCGGGCTCCTCGGCATCCGGCACTTTGTCCAAGGCAACGCGCAATACTATTATTCCGGGTATATTGACAAAACACTGAATCGTTCGCTGCCGCATGCCTGTAGGATCCGTAAAGTCTGTTCCACCGGCCAAGTTCTGCATTTTGAACGCTATCTTCCTCTGCTTGAAGTGGATTTTGTCCGAGCAAGTGGCTGGACCGTACTCCCTTTCCCCTTCAAATACCTGCGTGAATGGATGGTGCAGCAGCATTGAAGCCAGCCAACAGACAGTTCCCCCTTTTCCCATCCTGTACGACATGCAACTCAGCAACTCTCATTCTTTTCAAATGCACCTTGCATAATAAGCTGAATTGCGCTTTTATGTAAAAGCAAGCTTACCGAAGCACAACAAAGAGGCACGGATTTCCGTGCCTCTTTTTGCACCGTTGCTTTGTTCTAAACTGTATTATCATAACAGATGCAACTTATATTTTCGCCAGCAGCTCTGTCTTTTTTGCTTCGAATTCCTCCTGCGTAATGGCGCCCATTTCCTGCAGCTTTGCTAACTTTTCGATCTTGGCAAAGACATCCTCTTCCGGCGGCTCTGCCGTGTCCGCTTTCTTATTCTTCCCCTTGGCAAACACACTGCCTATGCCGCTTTTCAGATCCTGCATTCCCTTGGCTGCCCGGTCCTTGATCGAGTTTTTCTCTTCCTCTGCCGGAACATCCTCATCCGTGACGTCCTGCATCGCTTGATAATCCGCCATGATCTCGTCCTCGGTGTAATCGAAGTTCGCTTTATCCAAGGACACGGCCAACCGTTTTGCCATCGGCAGCATGGAAGCGAAGTTCAGGCCGCCGGAAACCACGCCACCGACCACAGGGATCGCCTTGGAAATGCCTTTAGCTACCGTATCCTTTGTCACTTTAACACCGACCAACTTTCCAACCTGCTTGACGATCGGATACCAAAGCGTTTTGGTGAGCGCCTTTTGCGGCAGTTTTTTGAGCGTCGTTTTCGCCAGTTGTGACGACAGAATTCTAACGCCAGCCGCTGCACCGGATACGCCAAACATAACGCCACAGTACAGAATCAGTTGTCCACGCACGATCTCATCATCGATCTGCCCGTCTTTCCACAAGTCCTGCGCACCATATAAATACGCTAGTTCCTGCGCCATCCGCAGCGACATGCCAAAAAACTGCAGGGTATCTGCTGGAACAGTCAGTCCCATGGCAAGACCACCCGGAATGCCCATAGCAAAGGAAGCCGCAGACGAAGTGCTTGTCCGCACCAAGATGAGCTTATTGGCGATTCGTGCCAAATCCTCCCGGGTGCAGCCGGCACCGATTGGGCCAAGGTCGATGATCTGCTGCGTATCTACATCCTCTTTGGCGAAGCATTCTCCCAAAAACTTCTGTCGATCGACTTTCACACCCGGAATCTGAACAGCGTTGTTGATAATTGCCTCAAGAGCGACTTCGCTGGTTTGTGTGCTATAAACTTCCTCCATCTTTTGCATCCTCCTAAATTTCGATACGCCCTAATCCATCCCATACTATAACACAATTTATCATTTCAGGAAATATTTTGTTCTTGCTGCCTCCCTATAAGCCCAACCGTCCGACTAATAGTTGGGCGGTTTTTGCTTCTCACCGTTTGCGTGCTAGCGCGGCCACGCGAAATTTGCAACCCCTGTCACGGGGATGTGATTTCGCAATAAAAGTTCTTGACTGCACGCAGCGTGCAGTTTTACGGTGAGGAGGTAATGAAAGCGGAAAAGACATTGCGCGAGGTTTGCGCGGCGCTCCAAATTTCCCGAAGAGCGATACAGGGTTACGAAAAAGCCGGTCTGGTTTCCCCTTCCGGCAAGAACAAATACGGCTATTTACTCTATAACCCAACAGCTCAAAAGCGGATACAAACCATTCACTTCTATCAGCAGCTCGGGTTCTCTATCAAGGAGATCCAAACAATCGCAGACGCTTCGAGAGAGATACAAAAAGCAGCGCTTATCAATCGGATTGCCGTGCTCGAAGCCGAACAAGTACAACTACGGCACCTAATCCAACAAGCAAAGCAGTACATCGCTTCGCTTTAAGCAAATCCATTCTCTATGTGGAATCACACCCTACACACTTCATTCAAGGAGGAACCAAAATGAAAAAAACACTCATACTTATGTTGACCTTATGCCTTACTGGTATGCTTACCGCCTGTGGAACATCTTCTGCTCAACCAGCCAACATATCCCTTACAGACACTTTATCCGAAAGCACCACAGGTAATCCACAAACAGAACAGCCGATTGTTGCATCCGACCTCAAGCCGTCGGAAGGGCTGGAATTTGAAAGCAACGGGGATGGCACATGCACACTTGTAGGAATCGGAATTTGCAAAGACGCCGACCTTGTCGTTCCGACAGAAAGCCCAGATGGTGAAACCCTCACCGTAATCGAAGAAGATGCTTTTATGGGATTAGAAGATGTCAGCAGCGTCACCTTGCTGAACGGCAATTACGAAGTGGAAGATCGTGCATTTCAGTATGGCGAAATGACCGAAGTACACATCATTGGCGGTACGCCGATCATCGGTGATAGCGCTTTCTCCACCTGCGAAGATCTCACGCGCATTACTTTTCAGGACTGCAACGTACAGCTTGGCGAGTACGCGTTTTTGGGCTGCGGCAAAGACGCTGAAGTGGTTTTCACGAACTGCACTGGAACTGTGGATAAGTATGCATTTCAGTACAGTGATCTTGCCAGCCTGTCCATCGACCAATGCGATTTGAACATTGCGAAAAGTGCATTTGCATCCTGCGAAGCGTTGACCGCGATCACATTTCAAAACAGTACACTCACAGCCGGTGAGTACGCGTTTTTCGGTGTAGGGGACAAAGCTGTCGTACAGGCAGATAACTGCGCGCTGACACTCGACAACTGGGCATTCCAGTATGCTTCACTCAGCGAACTGACAATCACTGGAGACAAAGCGGAATTGGGCGATGCCGCATTCGGCAGCTGTGAAGATTTGACAGCTGTAACCATCGACTGTCCCACTGTAACGCTCGGGGAATATGCGTTTTCCGGATGCGACGATCTCACCACCATATCGATCTGCGACAATGGCAGAAAAGATAACACGATCACCATCGACAACTACGCGTTCCAGTATAACAACAAACTGGCTTCGGTCACTGTAGGCAACGGCACGGTGGAAACCGGCGAATACCTCTTTTCCGGTTGTCCAGACGACCTGAGCGTTTCCATCGCAGGAAAAGACTATATGACTTTGGCATAAGCAAACCCCGAAGGAATGCGAACGCATTCCTTCGGGGTTATCTATTAAAGCGTATCAATAATAAGCAGAAATATAGATAAAGTTCACTACACGATCTATAAAAGTACAACTTTAGCGCTTGCCATTCCCATAATACCTGAATAGTTAAATACTACTGTCTAATTAATTCGCAAAATTAAAGTTCGTTTTTGCCTCTCCCCAATATACTTGAAAAATGAAATCTGTTTTCAAATATAACGAGAGGAACGTGTAACATATGAGTACACGGGATTCCCGCGGTACCTCTGGCGGCGGCAATATCCGACAGCGTCCCGATGGGCGCTGGGAAGGCCGCTATACAGCAAGTATCGATCCGGGCACCGAAAAGCAAATCCAGAAATCCAGCTATGGCAAAACACAAAAGGAGGTGCGAGAGCGTTTACGCAAAATCACATCTGAAATCGACGAGGGCAGTTATCTGGAGCCGTCCAAATGCCGTGTGGGCAAATGGTGGGATATCTGACTGAACGAGTACACCGAGAACGTCAAGCCGTACACCAAGTATTCCTATCAGGTGACCATCAAAAATCACTTAAAGCCCGCTTTCGGCTATGTCCGTCTGGCCGAACTGAACACTGTCATGGTACAGGCGTTTCTTAACAATCTGGTGCGCAGCAAGGCGGAGGGTGGCAAAGGGTTGTCCCCCAAAACCGCGATCAACATTCACGGTGTATTTCACCGCGCGCTCAAACAGGCAGTCAACATTGGTCTGATCCGCAGCAACCCCACCGATGCCTGTATCCGTCCACGCGGTGAACGAAAGCCGATCCGTCCGTTGGAGGACGAGGAGGGCGGCGCATTTCTACGCGCGATTGAAGGGCATCGCTTTGCGTCGCTCTATCTGGTCGACCTGTTCACCGGAATGCGGCAGGGCGAAATTTTGGGGCTGACTTGGGACTGCGTGGACTTCCGGCGCGGCACGATTTTTCTGTACCGCCAGCTGCAGCAGCGACAGGCGAAGGGCGACTTCGGATATTACTTCACTTCGCTCAAAAACGGAAAGTCGCGCACCATTACGCCTGCCCCTACGGTTATGCGGGTATTGCAGGCACAGCGAAAAGCGCAGAACGAACTGCGCCTACGCGCCGGTGCTGCTTGGCACAACGACGAAGAACTGGTATTTACCGACGAACTCGGCCGTCCGCTTAGTCGGCGCACCGTATACAAAAACTTCAAACAGATCGCAAACCAGCTTGATCTTCCTAATCTTCGCTTCCACGATTTACGGCATACATTTGCCACCATCTCTTTTCAGTCCGGCGATGATCCCAAGACCGTACAGAAGAATATGGGACATCATTCGGCTGCTTTTACACTGGATGTTTACGGTCATGTGACCGACCGCATGAAGCGCGAAAGTGCCGAGCGCATGGAACGCTTCATCCACTCCACCATTGCCCGATAAGGGTAAAAATAAGGGTCAAACCGCGATAGTAAAAATATGAGTTCGAAAATAAGTTCTGAAAACGACTTGAAATATAAAAAAAATACGGTATTAAACCAAAGTTTAATACCGTATTTCTGGCGGAGAGTCAGGGATTTGAATTGCCAAAATCCCGTTTTTTATAATAGTTTTTATCCATATAAACGCATTCAATCCGTATTCATCAAATATTTGTGACAATATGGCCAATTGGATTCCGCTGATTATTTCCTGTTTGTCGTCACAGTTGTCGTCAAATCATTTCATCGCAGCATAGACCGCAATTTAGCGTCTCCTCGATATAGTTATGGTTAGCAAGTCATGCTTTTGCCATCTTAATTCTGTTGATACCGGATATAATCCATATAAATAAATTTGCTTGATTTTCTTTCCAAACACAGCAATAACCATCACCTATCCTCTGAGCCTTAATAGGAATACTTACATGCGCTGTATCAAAACATCGTATACCTCATTATTCGTGAGCTGTTGCGGACCATTTGGCGGCAAATTGACACTGTCCGCAACCTGCCGCAGGAGCGCTGAAGTAATTTCCATTTGGGAATACAGTTGACTCAGTTTGTAGCGGCCGAAGCAAGTTTCCATATCGTAGTTCAAGATGTCAAAGACCACTGAAAGCACCTGTATTCGGAGCAGAGTCATGGTATAACACGTGGCCTTTGACTATGACAGTCTGATTTGCTTTACCGTACACTGTTTAATACGCCATCATGCGGACAAGGACAGCAAAAGTTCCAGCCGGGATTGGACCGGGTGATTTGTTTGCTGGCATTGTCAATCTTCTGTCCATCCACATCAAAGATCTCTTTTACAGCTTGTACTCCATGACCAGACCTACAGTGACAGTATCATACTTTTTCTCCTCGGTCTTATCCATATCGCTGGAGAATGTCGAATCACCCCTTTGCTTTTCGTCAGCAGTGAAGATAATTTCTACTCTGCGATCATTTTTCGAGGTCAAACCGGCCGCTCATGGAAATTCGCCGGCAAGGCGGCCTTTTGACTCATTATGCGGCATTTCCCTAATACAGTATATAATAGAGAACATCTCTCACAAATTATTCCATAGAGCGACGGCAGCAAGCAGTGATGCTTGCTGCCGTTGTTGATTTTGACCTCAAATACATTCCTGTCAATGTGTATAACTTGTATTTGCGCGCTATAAAATATCGAAAACAGTATAGATCCCAATATCTCTGATCAAAAATAAGAAGACACGGTTCCAGAGATAAAATATTCCAGAGACAGCGCTCATTCCCGCTGGTGGCGGGGGCGACTCCGAACCAGCTTCACCGCCTCACCCAAGGCGGCAAGCACGTCGGCACGGAACTGGATGTCATAGCTGCTGAGCTCCACCATCATCCGTCCCGCCTCTGTGCAGACGTAGCGGGGCGGCAGGTGATTCAACGCGTAAGCTACGACATCAGCCTTGCAAAACGGGCAGGAACAGCCGCTGCCAGTGGCAATGGACTCATCCGCATACCGCAATACCACATCCTCCATCAAGTTGTGGTATAGGAGTTTCTTTTCTTCCATTGTAATAATCCCTTCTGTTTATGCTATGAGTCGGATGAAAACAATTATAGCGCCACATCTTGGGCAAATCGCATCAGGATTGTGGCCGCCTGCGCTCTGGTTGCTTGCCCTCTGGGTTCCAGTCGGTCATTGCCTACACCCGTGATCAAACCTTGCTCCACGGCCCAAATCATGGCTGGCTGCGCCCAACTGCTGGTTTGTGCTCCATCTGTGAAGGAGGAGAGACTGCCATCTACCCTGGGGCTTCCAGCATACCGCCACAGCATGGCGGCCATTTGCTTACGGGTAATGGCATCGTTGGGGCCAAATTTGCCGTTGCCATAGCCCGTGACTACGCCGACGCTGTCCGCCCAACGGACTGCCTCGCCGTACCAGTCCTCTTCTTTTACATCGTCGTAGTCCAGAGAAGTACCCACAATCGGACTGCCTTCCAGCCGCCAGAGAATTGTGACAATCATGCCTCGGGTAGCGACAGTATTGAGGGCAAAGGTAGTTTGGCTGGTGCCCATCATCAGCCCATGTTCCACACAGTAGTGGACGCCGTCATGATACCAGGCGTTTCTGTCCGCATCGGTGAAGGGGGCCATAGGACAGCTCTCGTCCCGGGGACAGTCGGATACGCTGGCCAGCTGCCGGAAGGTGACCGTGATGGTCACTTTGCCGGAGGGCTGGAGAAAGGTATAGGTTCCGTCATCATTGGGAGTAACTGCCACCTCCTTGCCATCGGGGTCGGTGACGATGACCGTATCTACGGCATAACCATCATCCGGAGTGGGCGTAATCGTCACTTGATCCCCTTTTTCGGGGTTCTTCGGGCTGACGGTGACAGAACTATGCTCCGGCTGCACAATGGTGGGTGGATAGGTAGTCGCAGAGGAACCGCCGCCACCGCTGGTCTGATTATTGTTATTATTGTTATTGTTCCCGCTGGATTCGGCGTAGCCAATGGCGTAGGTGGAAAACTTTTTCGCATAGATGATCATATAATTGTTTTCCACGTGAAAACCTTCTTCATTGCTGCGGGGATTGGCTTTCATCGCCTCAGCTTTATCGTCGTGCACGCGGTAGACCGAATAGCTGGCTTTGCCCTGCAATTCCACGGGCAGGGGCAGCCGAATCTCCAGCAGAACATTGGACTCGGTAATTGGTTTGCTGGCATCCTCAATTTTTGTTCCTTCCGCGTCAAAGACCTCTTTTTCCAGTTTGTAGTCCATGACCAGAGCGAGATTACTGTCTCCGGACACTTCCTGAATTTTGTGAAGATCTTCGCTTACTTCGGTTTCCTGCTTTTCGTCGGCAGTGAAAGTAAATTCTACCTTGCCGCCGCGGATAACTGTTGCTTGATCGGCCTTGGTATATACCGTATCGTCGGGTTGCTGCTGAAAGACGGTATTCAGATTGCCCACCACGATATCTGGCGAGCCCTCGGTCACCTCGACAATGGAGTTGGTAGCGCCCTTGGGCAGGTCAGCGTCTTGTTCTACGTTTTCGGTGGTAATCTCCACCATGCTGGTGACGATGCGGTCACCTTTAGTGACCACCAGATTGTAGATGCCGGGCAGCAAGTCGGTAAAGGTATATGTACCATCAGCCGTTGTAGTCTGTTCGTCCAGTTTGTTCGCTCCAAGCCACAGGCTGACCACTGCATCGGAAACCGGCTGCATATCTTCACCCTCGGGTTCCTGGACGGTGATGGTGATACCGTAGGTGTGCTGCCACTGAGTGGTAAAGGTCACGTTCTGAGCAGGCAGGGTGAAGCTGTCGCTGGGCTGGTAGGTCTTTCCATCATAACTCCAGCCGGTGAACTGATAATTCGTCCGCGTAAAAGTGCTCTCCGGCAGAATGATTTTGGCATCTGCCACAGCGGATAACGCCTCCGGCGCGGTTCCGGTTACATCCTCCCCGCCCTTTGCAAAGGTCACATCGTAGAGTACCGGCGGCGCCTCGGTGATGGTAAGGGTTCCCACCTGCATCTGGGTCGTTCCGTTGGTGTGCCGGTAGTTGCCGTTGGTGATTTCCACCCAGATTTCATAACTGCCCACTGCGGTGGAGGTAGCAACCGTGGTCGTCCCCTGCCGGTAAGTAACCATATAACCGTCTTGTGTCAGAGCATTGTCCGTCGGGGTGACGGTTGCTGTTTTGGCGGTGTCGTCGCCTTGCACTGCATTGTCAGTGACCGTAAATCCCACGGTTTTGGGCCGAATGGTCAGGGTTTCCGTGCCGTTTTTCAGGGTGTAGTTGGCCGCATCAGCGCCGGTGAGGGAAACCTCTGCCGTATATTCACCGGCGTTGGTAGGCGCTGTTACCGGCGTGTAGCTTTGCTCATAGGTGATAGCCGAAAGGGTACAGACATCATTTTCAAGAACACCATCGAGCACCGCGTTCACGGAAGAACTCTCCCCATATCCCCGCATCAGCCCCGACCAGGTGACCGCAATACCCAAAGGTTTTATCTCCACTTCCATCGGCGCGCTGGAAGCTGTGCTGCTTTGGCTGACGTCGCTGGCGGTGACCTTGACTTTATATTCGCCGCTGTCTGCTACGGCAGAAAGCACCAGTGTTGATTTGGTCTGGTCTGTCAGTTCCGTATCGTCCTTGTACCATGTATAGGTGTAATCCAAATCGGGAACATCGTGGGTAACCAAGGCGGTGAGGGTGACAGCATTTCCGTATGTGACAGGTTCTTCCGGTGCACCGGTAATCGTCACCGAGGGTGTTTTCAGTGTCCACTTGGCGTACAGAGTGATGTTGTCGGTCACTTTGTCGCTGCTGAAATTCCACTGGGTTGCATAATTTTCATCCTTGTACCACCCGGCAAAGGTATAGCCGGTTTTGGTGGGTTCGGTGGGTGCAGAGATGGTAGCGTCATAGGAAAGACCGTCCATATCAGCAACCGCACTGCCGCCGTTTTCCTCAAACTGAACGGTGAGCGTTGTGGTACCTTCCGGAATGGTGCAGGGTGTTGTCTCGCCGTGGGGCGCGTTATCTGTTGCCTTAATCCGTACCATGACGGCGGTATCCGCGGCAAGGCCGATGATTTCAGTGCCGGGGCAGTCTTGCCAAGTCTGCCCGTCATCTGTGCTGTACTCCATGGTGGTATCAACGTCTGTTACTTTGCCGTCGCGCTTGCCTTTGATCGTCTCGGCTACGGCGGTAACACTGGGCGCGGCAGGGCGGGCAGTCACGATGAAGGGCGTAAAATCGGAGGGGTAATGGTTGTTGTCCTCTTGGCGGCGGATGTAATACGTCGTACCTGGTGTAACCGTATCTCCGGTCTGCACTGCTGTGCCGCCGTCCTCAGCGGTATAGACCTCGTAGCCGCTGGTCACGGTGATGGTCTCATTCGCATAGTCGATGGTGTAGCCCTCGTTTGCGGCGGGCGCGGTCTGGCTGGCCTTTTCGATGGTAAAGGTCACGCTGGCCGTAGCGGTGTCCTTTGTGATAGTTGCCGTGGCGGTGCCCGCGTTGATGTTGTTTTCATAGGCTGGCGTCAAATTGCCACCCTGCCAGTCTTCACTATAAGTCACTTCGGCGGGTTCAATGGCGCTGCCGGTGTAGGTAAGGTCAGCGTCAGCCCGAATGGAAATCGTCGCCGTGGCACTGTGACCGCAGTCGCATTCCTCGGTGATGATGCTGCCGCTGACGCTGTATGTATAGCTGTGGGTATGGTCGGGCCGGATGACATAGCCGCCTTCGTAGGCGTAGTGATAACCGTCGGAGTCATTCTTGAGGCTGAACTTCCCGTCGACGCCCTTTATAGCAAAGCCGTTCGCACCGCCGGGAACATCGTTCTCCTCCACCTCCAGCGAGCCGCCGGTGTAATCTGTGGCATCCACCGCGGCATTTTCCAGCGTCGTGCCGCTCTTGGTATACAGCTTCAGTGCCGCCGAAGTGCCGGAGAGGGCAGGGCTGCCCGCAAGGGTGAGTTTGGCATTCCCGCCCAGATCGACCGCGTATGCTCCGCCGGATAGGGTGCCGCCGTAAATGCTGATATGGCCGCCGGTGGCCGTAATGCCGCCGGTGAGCTGGCCTGTGGTCTGACAGTCGCAGATGGTGAGACTACCGCCGTCCGTCACCTGAAACGGGCTGCTACCGTCACTTCTTTTGATCGTATTCCCGTTGAGGCAGAAGTTGACATCCCCTGTGATGGTAATGGGTTGGCTGAGCGTCACAGTGACGGTCAGATAGTAGCTGCCGCCGCTCAATGTATAGCCGCTTGGGGTGGACCACTGCTGCCATGCGGGGTCGTTGTGGGATGCATCTCCGTGGTCGCACGACGCGCCGCAGATGGGATGGGCGTTCTGGTTATAGAGGCGGAGCGCGCTGTTTTCCGTGTCATATTGATAGACAAAGTTCCCATCGCTGTTGGTAAATTGGAATTTATCTTTATCGCTCTCATTGACCTTGATCGCACAGCCGATATATCCGCCCTGATGTGCGTCGGGGAATTTCCGCTCCTGTACGGTCAGTGCGCCGCCGGTGTATGCCGCGGCATCCACCGAGGGGTAGTCTGTTGTGGCGCGCATACTGTAAATATACAGATCTGCCGTGCCGCCACTGATCGAGGGGGCGCCGACGAGGGTAGCGCTGCCATCCACGCCGTATTTGGTGGCGTTGATGGTGACGCCCTCCCCGATGGTGGGCCGCAGACCGGTACTGACGTATATGCCGATATAGGCGGTGATGCTGACATTGCGCAGGTCGGTCTTACCATTTTTAACACTCGTCCAGATACCGAAATTGATACCGTTCTCGTTCTCGTTCTTCACAGTGCCGCCGGTCATGGTGAGCGTTCCCCAGTTTTGAATAACATCAAAGCTGCCGTTGGAGATATCAGCGGTACCATATACCACCAGAAAACCATTTATGTCGCCGCCATTGATGGTGGCGGTACCTGTTGCGTCCTTAAGCGTACCGATGGACACAGCGCCCGCCATTTCACCACCCGTACGCGACGCAGTGATGGTGCAGTTATCCTTCACGGTTACGCTACCGTTTTTGGTGACACAAAGCGCGCCGTAACCGGGCGCACTGTTGGGTTTCTCTTCTGTTGTTGTCCATTCAAACACAATCTCCGCGCTGCCGCCCACCGTCACGCTGCCGCCCTCCTGATACACAGTGGTGGCACGGTTATTATCCACCGCGGTAGTCAGATGCACCTCACCGCCGGTAAATCTGCCGGTGCTGTTCGACAGCTCCACCGCCTGAACTCCCAATTGGGCGCCTTTGCCCGTGTGATTCAGAGAGATCGTGCCGCCGGTGACATTCAGCTCACCGTCCGTGACGGAAATCAGGCTGCCGCTGCCTGTTGTCGTACCGCTGATGGTACCGCTTTCCAGGTTCAGCGTACCGCCCTCGACAGAAATGACATTGAGGTTGATGTGTGATTCTGTTCCTGTGATGGTGCCGCCGCTTTGGCAGTCGCAAATGGTCAGCGTCGCGCCGCTGCTGACGGTGAGGGTATCCGTTTTCATATCCAGCGTATGGCCGTTCAGGCAGAGGGTGACGTCGTAATTGATTGTGATGTCGCTGTAGGTAGTGCGATTGCCATTTAGGTAGTAGTTTCCATCTTGGTAAAAGCTATTACTACTGATTGTCCCACTTAGCGGCGTCCAGCCGGTGTGGTTGCTGTAATCCGCCGTCCCTGTACTGGTCAGCGTATTTGCGCTGTGTATCTCCGTATCCGGGGACAGGGTATAGATCGTCTCAGTGGGTTCTGCTTCGAGCTCCCCACTTTCCGCGGCCATGGCTGACACTGGCAGCATGGTCAACAGCAGGGACAGGATCAAGCCCCAGCTTAACATTCGTTTTCTCATGGTTTTCCTCCTAACAATCAACCACTTTTACTCCATTTGCTTCTCCGGCCAGCAGCAAATGCCTACCTCCAGCGCCACCGGGCGCGTCAGGTGAAAATCCGCGTACCGGCAGAACCAGCACTGGCTATCCTCCGTGGGCAGGTGTCCCTTTCTGGGCATAAAGGCCGGGCAGCTCTGCCGGGGCCATACGCTGCCTCCCGAGTTGGGGGCGGGCAAGGAGTCCCGCCGGTCACAATATGCTGTACAGTCGTATCGCATCGCCAAACCTCCTTTCGGCGTACACTCTTGACGGCTTCCTGCTTCCATGCTATTTTCATTATACAAATCGTTTGGATGTTGAAAGATGGTTGTTCAAAATTTGTTTTAATGTGCAAAAAATTAGCACTCTGATGTGGAAGGAAGGCTGTCATGCTGCGAATTGCTCTGTGTGATGACGAAGAAAAACAACTGAACCATTCAGCAGCAATGCTGAATACCCATCTTAGCTCCCGCCCTGATTTGAGTGGACAAGTGGAGACTTTCCGGAATGGCAGCGTACTGCTGGCGCGGGCAGAGAAGGCAGGAGGCTTTGACCTCTATGTACTGGATATCCTGATGCCAGAACTGAGCGGGATCGACACCGGGCGGTGTCTGCGTGCTCTTGGCGACGGCGGCGAGATCATCTATCTCACCAGTTCCAACGACTTTGCCGCCGACAGCTACGATGTCC
>OERW01000023.1_pt1 | contig 113659 bp, 102 predicted proteins | sample 1540091 | NCBI WGS metagenome assembly OERW01 (sample SAMEA3891889, study PRJEB23780) | metagenome | biome: terrestrial biome; feature: animal house; material: Caecal content | place: Italy | collected 2015-05-05 | reverse complement strand
GCCCAAGCTCTCCCGGGAGAAGCTGGCCGACGTGATCAACGCCTGTCTGGCCCTTCACAAGGACAGCGCCCTTTTGCTGATCCGCGACGAGAAGGTGTCCGCAGCCCACTCCGGCGACAGCCGGGATTACTCCGTGCTGGAGATCGACCAGTTGCTGGACGGGCTCCAGAGCAAGATGGATGAGCGTTTCCCTGGCAATCAGTTTTCTGCCGGGTATGTGGACCACGCCATCACCAGCGCATCCTGGACGCTTCCCGGCCAGCGGGAGGAACTCCTTGACACCTACATCAAACTGCTGGCTGCGGAGGGCAAGTCGTCCATGGCAGCCAAGCTGATGCCGGGTATTCGATTCTCCACATCGGATACCGGCATGGCCTCGGCTAAGGTGTCGGCTCTGCTGGCCGGACTGCAGTACCCCATCCACATCGGCGGGATGATCGCCGTAGAGCACCGCCGGCAGTCCAAGGTGCCTGATTTTGTTGGGAGCCTGGATATGCTCTTTGCTCAGTTCGGAGATTCCGTTGCCAGACTGACCAGCCTGCTCTCTGTCCATTTGGATCACCCGGTCAACGCGATGACTGCGGTGTGCAAGCGCCTGGCACTGCCTAAGAAGGCGGCTCTGGAGGCCATCAGCATGTTCGAAATGGCGGTTGGCAATGACGAGGCTACCGCTCATGACGTGTTCGTGGCCATGCAGGAGATCCCCTTTACCCTGAAGACGCAGGGGGTGCCGGAGAGTAAGCTGCTGGCGTTGCAGGAGAACATGGCCCGGGCGCTCACCATCAACTGGCGGGACTACGACTACGCCAAAGAGGTGAAGTGGTAATGGCCGCGCCCAATATCCTCTGCGATTGTACGGGGATGACCAATGAGATGTGGCTCAAATGCCGGGAACACGGTCCGAAGGGCAATATTGAATATACCGTTGGCGGCAGTGATGTCGCAACGATTTTCGGCCTTTCCCCGTGGACGACGCCCCTGGAACTTTGGATGGTGAAAAAGGGGCGCATGAAGCCGAAATCGCCTCCGAACCCCGACCAGTTGGCCATGGGACACATGTTGGAGCCGATTGCCGCTCACTTCTACGCTCAGAGGACGGGAAACACCGTCACGGACGACAACTATCTCTATCAGCACGCCACGCTGGAGTACGCGCTTGCCAATATTGACCGGCGCTACACGCGGAAAGAAGATGGTGAGGGCGGCGTCCTGGAGTGCAAATCTCTGACCTACCACAAAGCGGCAGATTGGGCTGACGGAGCCATCCCCATCTACTACGAGCTGCAGCTGCGCTATTATCTTGCAGTCCTGGACGAAAAGCACGGAGCTTTCTCGGCGCTTTGGGGCAACAATCCGGAGAATGACTTGGCCACGCCTCACATTGAACGGGTTCAGGCCAAGGAGGACATTATTTTTGAGAAGCTGGACCGATGGATCTGGAGCTTGCGGCATGATAAGCCTCCTACCATGGAGGATGTTCAGCCGCAGCTGGCAATGGACGCCCTGGCGCGGATTTACGGCGCCGGTAAAAAGGGACTGCCCACCATTGAGTTCCCCAGGAAATATGAGCCGCAGCTTCGGAAAATCGCCGCGCTGCAGGAGGAAAACGCGCAACTCAAGGGCGCTATCAAAAAGAACGAGGAGGCTATTGAGGCACACAGCGTGCGGATCGCGGAACTGATGAAAGAGCACGAGCATGGGATCCTGACCACGACCACAGACAAATTGCTGGTGGATTTTGTGACGAGTACATCCCGGCGCGTCAGTTCTGAGTACCTGAAGCAAAACTATCCATCCATTTATGAGGAGGCACGAAAGCCGTCCAAGAACCGGAAAGTCAAAGTAACCATTCAGCCTCTGTGATTTTTGGACAGGCGTGGGGAGCGGCGGAATCGTTCCCCACGCTTTATTTCAAAGAACAAGCTGGCGGTATTACTGGAAAGCAAAATCGGAGTGCTGGGCCGGGGTATGGAATGAGAGGTTTCTCATACAAGCAGCCCCGCCAGCAAGAAGGAGGCTCAAATAAATGAAATGCAGTTTCAGCCGCCTGCTCTATCCCAAACGGTTGGAGGAGGCGCGGGACGGCAGCTACATGATCGCTCTGTTCAAGCCGAATGAGAAGGTGCTGGACGCGCAGGGCAATCGCCTGAGCAGCATCAAAGTGGTGGGGCACTTCCTGCCCACGGTGGCAAGCGTGAAAGTCGATATGACCGGGCACTGGAAAAAGGACGCCCGCTATGGGCTCCAGTTTGAGATGGAGTCCTATGAGGAAATTGTCGGCTCTGACAAGCGCAGCATCGTGGCCTATCTCTCCTCGGGAATGATTCCCGGGATCGGGAGCGTCCTTGCGGAGCGGATTTATAACGCGTTCGGAGCGCAGACGCTGGAGGTGTTGGATCAAAACCCTGCGCGTATCGCGGAAGTGCCTGGCATCAGCAAGAAGAAGTGCGAGAAGTTTTGCTCGGCATATATGGAGACACGGAGCGCCCGAAAACTCATCAACATGTTGGCACCCTTCAATATCAGCGCACCGCAGGCAATCAAGCTGCGGGAGCAGCTGGGATCGGATGCGCCGGCCCTTCTCACACAGTTTCCCTACATGGTGTTTGAGCACGACCAGATCGACTTTGAGACGGCAGACCAGTTGGCCCAGGCCAACGGGATAGCGCGAAATGCACCTGAACGACTGGATGCCGGGCTGCTCTACACACTGAAACTGGCGGAGCACGACGGGCATCTTTGTATGCACAAGGAAGCCTTTGTGAGAAAGGCGGTAAATCTGCTCCACGCGCCGCAGGTGACCTGGAAGGGTGTGGCTCAGCGCGCCTTCGAGATGATCCAGAGCGGTCGTCTGATCCTCTACAACGACTATGTCTATCGCCCGATCATGGCGAGGGCAGAGGAGGAAGTGGCAGCCGGGATCTGTGATATGCTCAAGCGCGACAAAATGCCCTACATGGGCGACCTGGACGATGAGATCGACAGGCAGCAGGCTGAGATGGGCTTCACCTTTGCACAGGAGCAGCGTCACGCCATCCGAACCGCGCTGACTTCGCCCATCTGCATCATATCGGGAGGACCCGGCACTGGAAAGACATCTATTCAGCGGGCGATCCTGAATATCTATAAGAAGGTATTCCCAGACTCCGATGTGGTATGCTGCGCCCCCACAGGACGCGCGGCGCGGCGCATGGAGCAAAGTACCGGATATCCGGCCTCCACCATCCATAAGGCGCTGAATCTGATGGCAGGCGAACTTCACAAATTGCGGGAATTGCAGCTGCTGGAGGCTGACCTGGTACTGGTGGACGAGGTGAGCATGATGGACATGGTGACTACATGGTGCCTGTTCAACGCCTTGCCGCCTAACTGCCGGCTGATCCTGGTTGGGGATGCTGACCAGCTCCCATCTGTCGGACCGGGCGCGGTGCTCAATGAACTGCTCGCCAGCGGCCGGCTACCGGCAGTGATCCTGGACAAGGTGTTCCGCCAGAGCGAAGGCAGCCTTGTGGCGGAAAATGCGCAGCGGATCCGGCACGGTGTATCGGAGCTGGACTTTGGCGACGATTTCCAGTTCTGGACCTCCGCAGACGAGGTGCAATCGGCGCAGTATCTCATGCGGCTTTACAAAAGGGAAGTTGCAAGATTCGGCGTGGATAATGTGGCGCTTTTGACCCCATTCCGCAAAAAATCGGAAACGGGGGTCTATAGCCTGAATGCGGCCCTCCATGACGAAGTCAACCCGGCAGTCCCCGGGAAGGCGGAGATTGAAGTCGGGCAGCGGGTCCTGCGTGTAGGTGATAAGGTCATGCAGATGAAAAACCGTGACTTTGCCAGCAACGGCGATATCGGATATATCTGCACCAGTACACAGGGAGAGGATGGCCTTTTGGTGGAGGTCGATTTCGGCGATGACCGTGTTGTCGCCTACGAGGACATCGAAGCGCTACGGCAGCTGGAACTGGCCTACGCCACCACGATCCATAAATCCCAGGGCAGTGAGTACGACGCTGTGCTGATCAACATTCAGGACATGCACGGCAAGATGCTCAACCGGGCGCTGTTCTACACGGCGGAAACCCGTGCGAAGAAGCGCGTCATCATTGTGGGCGACTGGGATGCCGTCGTGCGGGCCATCCAGACCGCGGACACCAAGCGCCGGCATACGATGCTGGCCATGCGGATCAACGAATTGACAAAAGAATAGGAGGATGAACAATGGCTACGGTGCTTGAAAACTACTATGGGTACCGGCAGCAACTGCTCCAGCGGATGGCCAAGCCGCCGATCAGCCCCGCTGACCTGTGGATCTACGGCGAGATCCAGTATCGGATCGGCGTTCTGGAAACCTGCCAGATGTACCTGCGCAGCGCGCCCATCACCAGAGAAGTGCCCTGCTTGCAGGGGCATTACATGATGCTGGATGCTTACGTTCAGAACCTGGCCAGAGAGCGGCGCTATGGCCCGAACCGGGGCCCCGATACGCAGAAAGAGCGGGATGCGGCTCAGGTCAATCTGGAGCGAGTGATCCAGGATTACCGGAAGCGGTTTACTGGCTTTCAGCCCGCAGAGCCTGAGGCTTATCAGAAGGAGATTGGCCGGGTCATCACGACACTGCTGCCTGCGTGGCTGCAGTACCGGAACACCTTTGTGCCCCTGAAGAACAAGAAGGAGGAGAACAGGTCATGAACGATGGGAAGCAGGCCGCTCTCTCGGCCATCCAGAAGATCAATGCGGTGGAAGGGTTCGATCCGACGCCGCTTGCAGTGGAGTATGTCGACCTCAACACCCAGGAGAAGCGCTCCCGGCTCCCGGTGATGGCGCAGCTGGCGTGGTTCCGGCTCAAATATCCGGAGGGGCGCGTGGCTGTTGCAGTTACCGCCGCCAAGGACTGCTTTGTGGCTACGGCCAGAGTCTATCCCAGCTACACAAACCCGCCCGAACAGTATCTGTCGGAGGCGACCGCATCCCGTGGCTACCAAGCCGACAAACCGACGGTATCTCCGCGTGAATGGGCGCAGACCGCCGCCATTGGGATCGCTCTTCGCAATGCCGGCTTTGGACTTCAGTTCAGCGCGGCCGGCGATTCCTTCGACTCGCCGGCTGTGGACGAGCTGGGCGGCATCATCTGGAGCGGTGAGGACGACCCCCAGACTCCGCTGTCGGCCGACATGCCGCCAGCGGCTGCTCCGGTGGCAACGCAGTCCCCCGCAGAGCCAGTGGATCCGCTGGAAAAGGCTATGAACACGCTCTGTCCCATCAGCAAGTACAAGGGCAGAACGCTGGGACAGGTTCTCCGTGAGGACCCCCGTGCTATCCTGTGGGTGGCGACCAAATTCACCGGGGATCCGGAGGTCTCGGCGGCTGCAAAGCTCATTTGTGAGCAGTCCGTGGAGCAGAGCGCCTGAGAAAGTGTGGGGGCGGCCAGTTGAATGGCCGCCCCCAGAGAGGAGCGTTCCATGGAATTACGCTACCAAATGACCGATATTCTTCCTCTGCTGCCCATCCCGCAGCCGCCGCATGGGAGAAGCGCCTATAACATTCCATGCCCACTTTGCGACAGGCCGGGCACAAGGGAAAAGCATTTGAATATCAACCTCAAACGGAATGTGTATCGGTGTCCCAAGTGCGGACAATTCCAGGGCGGCGTCTTCGACCTCTATGCCTACTACATGGGCATCCCGCGGGATAAGGTGCTGGAGGATATAACGGCAAGACTGCATGGAGGTTCGCCTATCCCTTCCGGGAGTGGCGGATCCAGAAAGAAACTGCAACCTCCTCTGATGAAACCCCAGGCAAGCCTTGCGCCGCTGGAAGAACGGGATCGTGTATACCGGGCGCTTCTCAGCCGGCTGACTCTTGCGCCGGATCACCGAGAGAATTTGCTCCGGCGCGGATTGACCGATGAAGCCATAGAGCGTCTGGGCTATAAATCTACGCCTGTCGTAGGCTTCCACGCTCTGGCCCAATCCCTGCTGGACGAGGGCTACACACTGTTCGGTGTCCCTGGGTTCTACCGGGACGAAGATGGGCGGTGGACGATGGCCGTATGGCGAAGGGGCATCCTAATTCCCGGGACCTACCTTGGGAAGATCCAAGGCTTTCAGATCCGCCTTGACAACAAGATGAAAAAGGGCGGTAAGTTTTTGACCTTTTCCAGCAGAGACGAGTTGGACGGCGCCATGGGTGAGAACTGGTGTCATCTGGTTGGCCCGGTGCGGGAGAGGATATTGCTCATTGAAGGATACATGAAGGCTGACATTGTCAATTACTTTACAGGACAGACTATGCTTGCCATTCCGGGTGTGACTTCATTGCAGCACCTGAAGGCGGCACTTCGGGATCTGATCCCGCTTGGCGTCCGCCATGTCATGACCTGCTTTGATATGGACTACCTGAAGAACTGGCATGTAGAAAACGCATATCGAAACCTGGTGGCTCTACTGGGGAAACAGGACATCACATTCGGTACTTATCTATGGGTCCCGGACCACAATGGTCTGGACGACTACATCTGGGAGTTCTGCATGAATCAGGGCAAAGCGCCAGAGTAGTAGAGGACAGCGGGGCATTCGCAGAATGCCCCGCTGTTTTTACGCATTCTGTTGCAAAAACGCATTTTGTCCGGTGTAATGAAGTACCAAGATAGATAAGGAGTGGTTCCTCATGTTGTTTCCCATTGACCATGGCAATTCGGCCATGAAGACGGTCAACTTTGTGTTTCCGTCCGGCCTGATCGACAATCCCATCCGGCCGCCTGTAGATACAGAGATGCTGGAATACGATGGTAAGTTCTGGACGCTGTCCGGCCAGCGGATCTCCTATATGCGAGATAAGACCAAGGACGAGAGGTACTGGATCCTGACGCTGTTCGCCATCGCCAAGGAACTTGAGAAGAGCGGAAATACAAGCCCTATGGTCGAGGCGGATCTGGCGGTCGGCCTGCCGCCGGAGCACTACGCGCTGCGGCAGCGATTTGCGGACTATTTTAAGCGGGGGAGGGTAAACTTCGTTTTCAACGGTGCTCCGATTTGCCTGCTGATCCGGCATGTGTTCGTCTATCCCCAGGCCTATGCCGCTGTGGTGCCGCAGGCGGGGCGCCTGAAGGAGATTCCGCGCACCTTCATCATTGACATCGGCGGCTACACCACGGACGTCATGCTCCTTCGCAACGCGGCGCCGGACCTGCAGTTTTGCCGCAGCCTGGAGATGGGGGTGATCCCCATGTCCAACGACATCATCAGCCGGGTGAGCGCCATGTACGACATTAAGATTGATGACGATCACATCGCGGACATCATCCAGGGCCGTCCTACCATCCTGCCGCAGGAAGTGCGGGACGTTATTTTTGCAAAGGTACGCAGTTATGCCTGCGATATTCTTGACAAACTGCGGGAGTTGCAGGTCGATCTGCGCGCGAACCCTGCCATCTTTATTGGGGGCGGTTCGATTTTGTTCAGGTCCTTTGTGGAAGAGTCGCCCCTGGTGGCGCATGCGGACTTTGTGACGGATCCCAAGGCAAACGCCATCGGCTACGGGATGCTGGCCACTGCTCAGCTGCGGCGGATGGCTCCGCAGAATTACGGAGGGGAGTTCTTTGCGCAGGGATGACAAATACCGATTTTCTCTCAGTTGGGGCAGGGAAACCGCTGAAAAGATCGCTGTTGGAGACTTTCTTGAGAAGCTGAAGAACCACAAGAGCGATCTGATTGTCCAGGCAGTCTGGGAGTTTATCGGAAATCATCCGGAAGTGATGGCGGAGAACACAAAAATAGTGATTGCCGTCCAGTCCACACAAACGGACGAGCAGACCCTTGCACAGATCCAACGCATGATCGACGCCTCGATGGAAAGGCTCAAGGACAGCATGAAGTTGCAGGTCCTACAGGAACAGCACGGAGGGCAAACGGCTCCTACTGGACCCAATCAGCAGGATCTGGATGACATGCTTGACAATCTCACAATATTTGACCAGTGAATAGGGACAGCCCTGCGCCTTCCAGCGGCGTGGGGCTGTTCTTTTGTGGCAAAACTGCCGGCAGAAAACGGGGAATGAGGTGAAGACGAAATGGTCTTCCAGGAAGGCATCCTATTGCACCTTGACAAACAGGCGTGCTGCGCCTCATATTCAGCAGCGGGTACGTTGCGTGTATGGAGAGCCGCACAGGCAGACCAGGCCATGATCCCACATAGGGAAGGGAGGACAAGGGGGAGCCGGATGCTGTGTGCAGACGAGCTGTGGCGGCTTGGTGGCCATGACCCATACTCGTTGATCATGATACGTCGCTTTGGCCGTGATCCGAGCGGTAGTTATTCCGTCGCAGGTTGCGGGAAGTGCCAGAAGCTCGGGGAGTAAGTCTCGCGGAGTGGCCCAGCCAGCCGCCGCCCGCTGCTTTCTTTTGAACTTTTCCTTGGAGGAGATGAATAGATGGAAAAGAAAGAGGTGCCCATTTGGGAAAAGGCCAATCTGACGATTGATGAAGCGGCGGCCTATTTTGGGATTGGGACAAATAAACTGCGCGATATTACCAGTAACCCTGACTGTGAGTTTGTTATTTGGGTCGGGACGAAGAGGCTGATCAAGCGGAAAAAATTTGAGAAATATTTGGAAGATGTAGATGCCGTGTAGGGCATGAAAAAAGGGCCTGGATATAGATTTAGACTATGTCCAGGCCTTTGGCTTTTCGTTCATATCAGTACAAATGACGCACAGGTTGAAAAAAAGAGGCTCCTGTATTATAATTAAATGTGTAATTAGGAGGCTCTTGGAAAGGAGTAACCGTGTCCGAAAAACGACGCGATAATAAAGGACGACTCCTGAGACAAGGGGAATTACAACGCAGCGATGGCAAGTATGAGTACAGGTATTATGATGAAAAGGGGGAGAGAAAAAGCGTATATAGTTGGAAACTGGTAGATACGGATCGGATCCCATCCGGTAAGAGATGCAACGAATCACTGCGCTCAATGGAGAAACGGATTCGCAGAGATCTCGAAGATGGAATACAAACACATGAAGCGGACCGAACGACTTTGAACGGCCACTTTGATCGGTATATCGCCCAGAAAATTGAGATTAAGGAATCTACCAGAGGAAACTATAAGTACATGTATGATAAGTATGTCAGAGATGAAATCGGATACATGAAGTTGGCCAATATCAAGTATAGTGACATCAAGAGATTTTACCTGTCGTTGATTCATGAAAAAGGCTTTAAGCCTAACAGTATGGAAATCATCCATACCATACTTCATCCGGTTTTCTCTACTGCAGTTCGGGATGGCATCATTCGATTGAATCCGACTGATGGTGTCATGAACGAGATCAAAAGAACCCACAACTGGGAAAAACCGAAAAGAAAAGCCTTGACAGAATCGCAACAATCTGCTTTTATTAGTTATGTTTCTTCATCGCCGACCTACAAACACTGGCTACCTATTTTTACTGTGTTGCTCGGGACCGGGTGTAGAATCGGCGAAGTTGTAGGGTTAAGATGGCAAGATTGCGATTTTGCTGAGGGAATAATCTCCATAAATCATAACCTAGTTTATCGCAAACGTGAAAAAACAGGGAAGATGGGTTTCCACGTTACAACACCTAAGACAAGTGCGGGAATCCGGATTATTCCGATGCTTGAGGAAGTTCGGCGTGCTCTTCTCCAGGAGCGACTTCGTCAAATGGAAGATGGCTTCAATGATACTGTGATTGATGGTTATAGTGGATTCATTTTTTCATCCAGATATGGTGAGGCAATTAGTCCGCATTGCGTCAATCGAGCTATTGAACGAATATGCCGAGATTACAATGCTGAGGAAACGATACGTGCTAAGCAAGAAAAGCGAGCGCCGCAGCTCCTGCCGCATTTTTCATGCCACAACCTAAGGCATACATTTTGCACTCGCTTTTGCGAGAACGAGAAAGATCTCAAGGTTATTCAGGAAATCATGGGGCATGCGGATATCACGACAACAATGAATATTTACAATGAAGCTACGAAGGAAAGAAAAGTGGCCAGCTTCGTTAATCTTGAGGGGAAGATCCGGGTAAGTTAATTTACACCTGATTTTACACCAGTTGAGGAAGTGACGATGGAATATTATGAAACAATATAAGAACATTATGGCCCAGCTTCCGGGCAATGCTGAAGATATGGGAACTTGCGGGGGGATACAGAGCACCGGTTTTCTGTTCCCCACGATGAAGCCGCTCGGCGCAGAGCAATAACAAGCCTGGTAAAGCCTGAACGGTCCCGTTCAGGCTTTTGCATATCAGAAAAGGAAGGAAACCACAATGGACTGTGAACATACACGGGGGTGGAGACGGCCGCGCCGTCCCGCCATGCACGCCACCATGGTAATTGTCATGGGGTTTGCCATTATTATTCTGATCGGGGCGGGGCTGCTGACACTGCCCATATCCGCGCAGGACGGTAAGCCGACCGCGTACCTTGATGCGCTGTTCACTGCGACCTCGGCCACCTGTGTGACCGGGCTTGTACGCGTGGGTACGGCGACGCACTGGTCCGGTTTTGGGCAGGCGGTCATCCTGCTGCTCATCCAGGTCGGCGGTCTGGGCTTTATGTCGCTGGCATCGATCGCTTCATTCCTCATCCGCCGCAAAATCACCTTGCGTGAGCGCATGGTGATGAGCGCAGGGCTGAACCTGAATGATAATGCAGGCATTGTGCGCCTGACGCGCCGTGTGCTGTTCGGCACGTTTGCATTTGAAGGAATGGGGGCGATATTGCTTTCGATCCGCTTTGTGCCGCGCGTTGGCTGGGCGCAGGGTATCAAAATGGGTGTGTTCCATTCGGTTTCCGCGTTTTGTAATGCGGGGTTTGACCTGATCGGCACGCCGGATAACCCGTTTGCCTCACTCGTGGGATTTGTGGACGATCCGCTGGTCAACCTGACGATTATGGCGTTGATTGTGATCGGCGGCCTGGGATTTTTCGTCTGGGGCGATATCTGGGATAAGCGCCGCTTCCGCCGTTTCCGGCTGCATACTAAGCTGGTGTTGACGACGACTGCACTGCTGCTTGTAGTCGGCACAGTGCTGACACTGGTTTTTGAGTGGAGCAATCCGGCGACGCTCGGCGGTTTATCGGCACCTGAAAAGCTGCTTGCCGCAGCCTTCCAATCGGTTACGCTGCGTACAGCGGGGTTCAATACGATCGACCAGGCGGCATTGACCGGCCCTTCACAGGCGCTGGCCTGTCTGCTGATGCTGATTGGCGGCTCGCCCGGTTCGACCGCGGGCGGTATCAAAACCGTGACGGCGGCGGTGCTTGTGCTCAGTGCTCTGTCTGCGCTGCGTGGACGGACGGGGGTATCCGCTTTTGGCCGCACGATCGTAACGCGCAGCATTATGAACGCCGTTACGATGATGATCGTCGGTGGTGCGCTCAGTCTGACCGGCGCCTGCATCATTTCCCATGTGGAAACCGCGCCGTTTGGGCAGTGCCTGTTTGAGGCGGTGAGCGCCTTTGCAACCGTCGGCCTGTCGATGGGACTGACGCCGACGCTGAGCACGCCGTCGTGTCTGATCCTGGTTGCACTGATGTATCTTGGCCGCGTGGGCGTGCTGACGCTGGGTGTGGCAGTGCTGATGCGGCACCATGCGCCCCCGAAGCTGCAGTATCCGAATGCGGATGTTATGGTCGGCTGATTGGGATATTGATAACGAAAAGATAAGGAGAGAACAAGATGCGATCCTTTCTGGTAATCGGTTTGGGCCGGTTCGGCTCATCTGTGGCACGTGAACTGGCGTCATTGGGGCAGGAAGTCCTTGCGCTGGATGAAGATGAGGAAAATGTCCAGCATATTGCGGACGATGTGACACAGGCCATTTGCGGTGACGCAAAGGAGGAGTCTGTGCTGCGTTCGGTCGGCGCGCGTAATTTTGACTGCTGCATCGTCGCGGTGGGTACGGATATGGAAGCGAGCATCCTGATCACAGTCATGCTCAAGGAGATGGGTGCGAAGTACGTTGTGGCCAAGGCGCAGAGCGCGGTGCATGCACGCGTACTTGAGCGCATTGGTGCGGACCGTGTTGTTCTGCCGGAAACCGAGATGGGACAGCGGCTTGCGCAGCGCTTGGTGCGCACGAACGTGGTCGACTATATCGGCGTATCGGATGATTTCTCCATTCTGGAGATTCATCCGCCTAAGAGTTGGGTCGGGCGCTCGCTTGGTCAGCTGGGCGTGCGCGCACGTTACATGGTCAACGTATTGGCGATCCGGCACGGTGTGGGCGGCCATGTGGACGTTACGCCGCAGGCGGATCAGATCATCGGTGCGGATGATCTGGTGATTGTCATTGGCACGAATGAAAACGTCGACAAACTGGTGGAACAGCAATGATTACGATTGAAAGCCGCCAGAACAGCGCGCTGCGGCATTTGGCGCGGCTGGGACGGGAGCGCAAATACCGCCGCACGACGGGGGAAATGCTCTGCGAGGGCGAAAAGATGCTTGAGGAAGCGCTGCGCTCGGGCGCAGAGCGCGGCGTGCTGCTTGTGCGTGAGCGCGCGAAGGACAACCTGCCGGACGGCCTGCTTGATCGCGCCGCAGCGGCGGGCGCGGCGCTCTATTGCGCGTCCGACGCGTTGTTTGAACTCGCCAGCGACGTGGAAACGCCGCAGAACGTGATTTTTTCCTGCAAGCAGCCGGCATGGTCGCCACAGGCGCTTTCCGGCTGTACGCAGGCGCTGCTGCTCGACGGGGTACAGGACCCGGGCAACCTTGGCACGATCTTACGCACCGCCGAAGCGTTCGCGCTCGGTGCCGTTGTGTTGTGCGAGGGCTGCGCCGACCCGTTTTCTCCCAAGGTTGTGCGCTCGACGATGGGCGCGGTGTTTCGTCTGCCGTGTGTGCGCTTGTCGCTTGCGGATGCGATCACGCAGCTGCGCGGGCAGGGAATGGCTGTTTATGCGACAGCCCTGCACGCGGACAGCGTGCCGCTGGGTACGGTGCCGCTTGGCCGCGCGGCGGTCATTATTGGCAGCGAAGGGCGCGGTGTGACGCAGCAGGCGATTGAAATGAGTGACAAGCGTGTCATTATCCCGATGCACGGCCGCGCCGAGTCGCTCAATGCAGGCGTTGCGGCCGCCATCGTGATTTACGAAATGACGAAATGAGGAGGCGTGCGGTATGTCCTCAAGGTTGAGTTATGTGTGGCTGGCCACCCGGCCGGGATTGGGCGCGGCAGCGGCAAACGGTTTGCTGCGTGCGCTTGGCTCGCCGGAAGCGGTGTTTGCAGCCGACCGCAAAGCGCTGATAACACTGGAAGCATGTCCGCTGCGCAAGGCGCAGGTGGATGTGCTGTGCGATAAGGATACAGACGGGGCTGCCCGTATCATCGAGCACTGCGCGAAGGATGGCATCCAGATCATCACACTGGGCGACAGCGCTTATCCTGACCGTTTGCGTGCGATTGAGGACCCGCCGGTCGTGCTGTATGTGCGTGGGCGTTGGCCGGATTTCGATGTTACGCCCGGCATTGCTGTGGTCGGCACGCGCGACGCTTCACCATATGGGCTGCATACCGCGGAGAACATTGGCGCGACGCTTGGCCGCGCGGGCTTTATCACGGTCAGTGGGATGGCGCTGGGCATTGATGGTGCCGCACACCGCGGCGCACTGCGCGCGGGCGGACTGACGGTGGCCGTGCTCGCAGGCGGCGCGGATGTTTGTTATCCGCCCAAGCATCGCGGCCTGATGGGCGATATCCTGCTCGCAGGCGCAGTCATCAGCGAATACCCGCCCGGCACGGAGCCGCGCGGCGACCATTACCATGCCCGAAACCGCATCATCAGCGGACTTTCTGTGGCCTCGGTTATTGTCGAAGCGGCGGATTACCGCTCGGGGGCGTTGATTACTGCGCGCGCCGCGCTCGATCAGGGACGCGATGTATACGCTGTGCCCGGCGCGCTGGATGCACCGCAGTCCGCGGCTTGTAATGCGTTAATTGAAAAGGGAGAGGCAGCGCTGCTGCGCAGCCCAGAGGCGCTTGTGCGCACCTATCACGGGCTGCTGCCAAAGGCAGGCCACCCATCCGCACCTGTGCATTCTGCGGCAAAGCGCACGCCGGTGAAGCCGCGTCCCGTACCGCAGAAAACAGAAAAGCAAGCTGAAAAAACAGCCCAAGCAGCCGCTGCAAGCCGTTTATCCGGCGACGAGCGCCGTATCTTGGAACTCGTGCAGGCAGGCGCGGGCACGCCCGAGGAACTGATCGAACGCTGCGGCCTGCCCGCGCCGCGCGTGATGAGTTTGGTCACCATGCTGGAAATGGACGGCGTGCTGCGCCGTGAAAAAGGCCGGCTGGTGCCGGGTCAAATGGAATGAAACCCCGGCCGTCAGGATGGCGGCCGATAACGGAGGAAATATATGTCGAAATTAGTCATCGTGGAGTCGCCCGCCAAGGCAAAGACCATCGGCAAGTATTTGGGTTCGGATTATGTGGTCAAGGCCTCGATGGGGCATCTGCGCGATCTGCCGAAAAAGAAAATGAGCGTCGATATTGCGCACGATTTCAAGCCGGAATATGTGCCGATCGAAGGTAAGGATAAAATCATCAAGGAAATCCGCAGCGAGATCCGCAAAAGCGATTTCGTCTATCTCGCAACTGACCCTGACCGTGAGGGAGAAGCCATTTCGTGGCACATCAAGGAGCTTTTCAAGCTCGGCGACAAAAATTCCAAGCGCGTCACCTTTAACGAGATCACCAAGCAGGCGGTCAAGTATGGAATCGACAACCCGCGCGACATTGACATTGATCTGGTCAATGCGCAGCAGGCGCGCCGTATCCTCGACCGTATCGTGGGCTATGAGCTGTCGCCCTTCCTGTGGCGCAAGGTCAAGCGCGGCCTGTCGGCGGGACGTGTACAAAGCGTCGCAACCCGTCTGGTCGTCGATCGCGAAAATGAGATCCGTGCGTTCGTTCCGGAGGAATACTGGACGATCGAAGCGTTGCTGCAAACCGCGGATGGCGGTAAGTTTACCGCGCGGTATTACGGCGATGCGTCGGGCAAGGTCGAACTGAAAAATGAGGAACAGGCGCAGGCGGTGGTCAGCGCTGTGACTGGCAAGCCCTTTGTTGTGGGCGATATCAAGCGTGGCAAGAAAAAGCGCAGCCCCGCGCCGCCGTTCATTACTTCAACCCTCCAGCAGGAGGCTAGCCGCAAGCTTAACATGACGCCGCGCCGTACGATGAGCATTGCGCAGGAACTGTACGAAGGTATCGAACTGGGCGAGTACGGACTGACCGGCCTGATCACCTATATGCGTACCGACTCGTTGCGCTTGGCCGATGAGGCCACCGCTGCTGCCGCGGGCTTTATCCGCGGGCGCTATGGCGACCAGTACTATCCCGGCAAGCCGCGCGTGTTCAAGACCAAGGGCAATGCGCAGGACGCGCACGAAGCGATCCGCCCGTCAGACGTAAAGCTTTTGCCGGACGATATCCGCCAGTACCTGACGCCCGACCAGTATAAGCTGTATAAGCTGATCTGGTCGCGCTTTGTCGCCTGCCAGATGGCGGACGCGCTGCTGGATACGGTTTCGGCCGACATCGTGTGCGAGGGACAGGTGTTCCGCGCATCCGGCCACACGGTGGCCTTCCCGGGCTTTACCGCCGTGTATGAGGAAGGCACAGACGACGAAAAGAAGAGCGACGCGGGCAAGCCGCTGCCGCGCTTCGATCAGGGCGACAAGCTGTCTGTCGAAAAGCTTGATCCCGCGCAGCACTTTACCCAGCCGCCCGCGCGCTATACCGAGGCGTCGCTCATCCGCGCGATGGAGGAACGCGGCATCGGCCGTCCGTCGACCTATGCGCCGACGATCTCGACCATCCTTGACCGCGACTATGTCACCAAGGAAAACCGCGCGCTGCGTCCGACGCCGCTCGGCGAGGGCGTGACCGGCCTGCTGGTTGATGAGTTCAAGTCGGTGGCGGATTACGAGTTCACCGCCAACATGGAGGAACAGCTCGACGAGGTCGAAGCGGGCAAGCTGGACTATATCCAGCTGCTGCATACCTTCTACGATGGCTTTGAAAAGGCGCTGGGACAGGCGGAAATCGACCTTGAGGGCAAGCGCATCAAGATTCAGGATGAGGTCACGGACGTGATCTGCGACAAGTGCGGCCGCAACATGGTTATCAAGTCCGGCCGATTTGGCAAGTTCCTTGCCTGTCCGGGCTTCCCGGAGTGCACCAACACCAAGCCGATCACAGAGGACACAGGCGCTGCCTGTCCGGTATGCGGCGCAAAGGTGGTCAAAAAGAAATCCGCGCGCGGCTATGTGTATTACAGCTGCGACACCTACCCGACCTGTCAGTTTATGACGTGGGATAAGCCGCTCAAGACCAAGTGCCCGCAGTGCGATTCCTCGCTGTTCCGCCACACCGACCGCGATTCCAAGGAGGTCACGGATGTGTGCCTGCGTGAGGGGTGCGGTTATAAGGAACTGGTCAAGGAGGGCTTGTCGCCTGAGGAGACCGAGAAGAACCGTCAGCGCCGTGAGGCGCGCGCTGCGAAGGCGGCGGAGCGCGCGGCGGCCAAGGCAGCGGCCGAGGCAGCGGGTGAGACCGAGGAAGCACCGAAAAAGGTGACGAAAAAGGCGACAACCGCGAAAAAGACCGCAGCCAAGAAACCTGCCGCGAAAAAGCAGGTGCCGTGGATGACCAAGACCACGAACCGCTTCAAGAAGCTGAAAGATGAGGACGTGCAGGCGCTGACCAAGACACAGCAGGCACAGTATGCCAAGGCGCTGGAAAAGTACGAGGCCGAAAAGGCTGCGGAAAAGGCGAAGAAGGCAAAAACCACGACCCGTAAGAGCGCAAAGGAGGCCGCCGATGCCTGAGTTTGTAACGGTAGTCGGCGCGGGGCTGGCCGGCTGCGAGGCCGCATGGCAGCTCGCGCAGCGCGGTATTCCTGTGCGGCTGCATGAGATGAAGCCACAGCAGCACACGCCCGCGCACCATTCGGACGATTTCGCCGAGTTGGTCTGCTCCAACTCGCTGCGCTCGGATGAACTGAGCAATGCTGCAGGCTTACTCAAAGAGGAACTGCGCCGTTTGGGCAGTCTGATTCTTTCCTGCGCGGATGCAAACCGCGTTGAGGCGGGCGGCGCGCTTGCGGTAGACCGCGAGGCGTTTGCGCGTGCGGTGACCGAGAAAATCAAGAACCATCCGAACATTGAAATCGTTTACGGCGAGGTGACCGACATCCCGGAGGGACGCGTGGTCATCGCGTCCGGGCCGTTGACCTCGGATACGCTCTTTGACGCGATTCATCGCAAGGTGGGCGGCGAGTTCCTGCACTTTTACGATGCGGCCGCGCCCATCGTGACCGCCGAGAGCATCGACATGGACTCCGCCTATATCGCTTCGCGCTATGGAAAGGGCACGGCGGACTATATCAACTGCCCGTTCACCAAGGAGGAGTACGACGCGTTCTGGAATGCGCTGACGACCGCTGAGGAAGCACCCGTGCACGGCTTTGAGGATTCCAAGGTGTTCGAGGGCTGCATGCCCATCGAGGTCAACGCTCGCCGCGGGTATGACACGATGCGCTTCGGCATTCTGAAACCCATCGGCCTGCCCGACCCCAAGACAGGCAAAGACCCGTATGCGGTGTTGCAGCTGCGGCGCGACAACGCACAGGGCACACTGTACAATCTGGTCGGCTGCCAGACCCATCTCAAATGGGGCGAGCAAAAGCGCGTATTCTCCATGATTCCGGCGCTGCGGAATGCAGAGTTTGTGCGCTATGGTGTGATGCACCGCAACACGTTTCTCGATTCGCCGCGCCTGCTGGACGCAACCTACGCGCTGAAAGCTGATCCACGCATCCGCTTTGCCGGGCAGATGACCGGTGTGGAGGGTTATGTGGAGTCCACTTCGTCCGGCTTTGTCGCGGGTGTCGCGACCGCGCTCGAGGTGTTGGGCAAGGCAATGCCCGCGCTCGATCGCCAGACCGCGACCGGTGCGCTCGCGTGCTATATTTCCGATCATACGGTGGCCAAGTTCCAGCCGATGAACGTAAACTTCGGCATTCTTGACCCGCTGGGCTATAAAATCAAGGGCAAGCGGGAGAAAAACACCAAAATTTCCGAGCGGGCGCTCGAAAAAATCGAAAGTCTGAAAGGGGAGCTTTGAGATGAAGATCATCGTAGACGCGATGGGCGGCGATAACGCGCCCGAGTCCGCCGTTGTCGGCGGCGCGCTGGCGGCAAAGGAATACGGCGAGCAGGTGGTGCTGGTCGGCCAGCAGCAGACGATCGAGGAAATTCTGCAAAAGCGCGGCCTTTCGGGCACGCCCGGCCTGTCCATCGTGCAGGCGGACGATCTGGTCGATATGCACGACGACCCTGCGACCGTGCTGCGCAAAAAGCCGGACTCGTCGATGGCGGTGGCGTTTAAGCTGCTCAAGGCGGGCGAGGGCGATGCGCTTGTCTCTGCGGGCAACACCGGTGCGCTGCTGACCGGCGCGACGCTGTTCGGCGGTCGCATCAAGGGTATCCGCCGTGGTGCGCTGGCACCTGTCATGCCGTGCAGCGGCGGGCAGGTCATGCTGTGCGACGCGGGCGCAAACACTGAGTGCACCGCCGAAATGCTGCTGCAGTTCGCCTTCCTCGGCTCGCTGTATGCCGAGAAGATCAACGGCATCAAGAACCCGCGTGTCGGTCTGGTTAACAACGGCACCGAGGACACCAAGGGCGACCCGCTGCGCAAGGAAGCGTATGCGCTGCTCAAAAAGGCGGGCGACGAAGGCCGCTTGAACTTTGTCGGCAACGTTGAGGGCAGCATGGTGCCGCTCGGCGCGTGCGACGTGGCCGTGGCCGACGGCTTTACCGGTAATGTCATGCTCAAGACGATCGAGGGTGTGGCGAAGTTCATGGCGGGCGCGATCAAGGGCGTCTTTATGCGCAACACGGCGACCAAGCTGGGCTATCTGGCCTGCAAGAAGGGCATGGACGAATTCCGTGACCTGTTCAATCAGGACAAGGTCGGCGGCGCGCCCTTCCTCGGCATCGCAAAGCCGGTCATCAAGGCGCATGGCTCGTCGAATGAGATCGCGGTCAAGAACGCGGTGCGGCAGGCGATCGCCTACACCAAGTCGGGCATGATCGACGAGGTCGCGCGCAATATCCAGTACATGACGGTCGAATGACCGCCCCCGCGCTGCGGCGCGGACAAATTTGCGCGCGGATATCGCGCGCGGAAGGGGATAACATGCTGAATATCGATTATCAATTTCAAAATACTGCGCTGCTGGATACCGCGATGACACATTCCTCCTATGCCAATGAGCATCGGGGGAACCACCTGCACCACAACGAGCGGCTGGAATTTCTGGGCGACGCGGTGCTGGGCTTTGTCACGGCGGATTACCTGCTAACGCACTATCCTGACCTGCCTGAGGGTGACCTGACCAAGCTGCGCGCGGCGGTCGTGTGCGAGGGCGCATTGTGCGAGATTGCGCACGAGCTGGGCATCCCGCAGGCAATCCGGCTGGGACATGGTGAGGAAACAGGCGGCGGCCGTGAGCGGCCGAGTATTCTGGCTGATGCGACCGAAGCGCTGCTGGGCGCGATCTATCTGGATGGCGGTATCGAACCCGCGCGTGCGTTCGTGCTGCATTTCATCCCGAAAAAGGTCGAGGTTGCGATCGCGGGCGGCGCGTTCAAGGACTATAAGACCATGCTGCAGGAGATCGTGCAGAAGAACAAGCAGGAAACGCTCGAGTACCGTCTGGCCGGGCAGTCCGGCCCGGATCACGACAAGCGCTTTACGATGGAGCTGCTCTTAAACTCCAACGTTTTTGCCTCCGGCACCGGCCGGAGCAAAAAAGAGGCCGAGCAGATGGCGGCCAAGCAGGCGCTTCAGTCCATGGGCGTGCAGTAAACAGACGAAAAAAGGCTCCGAAGGACAGCTTTCGGAGCCTTTTTCTATGTCTGGTACCGGGAAAAGCGCAAGGTATGAACAGGGCGTAAATTCTGCATTCCGCATTGAAATGCTGCGCTTTCGGTGGTAAAATAATACCATATATACTTTCGAGGTGTTACATGGTTCTCAAGAGCCTGATTTTGCAGGGCTTTAAGTCATTCCCGGACAAAACCGAGATACAATTCCTCGGCGGCGTGACGGCGATCGTCGGGCCGAACGGTTCGGGCAAATCGAATATTTCGGACGCAATCCGCTGGGTGCTGGGCGAGCAGTCTTCGCGCTCGCTGCGCGGCGCCAAGATGGAGGACGTTATTTTCGGCGGCACTGCCAAGCGCGGGCCGGTCGGCTTTGCCGAAGTATCGCTCATTCTGGACAATTCCGAAGGCGTGTTCCGCTCGGAGTTTACCGAAATCATGGTCACGCGCCGCTATTACCGCTCGGGAGAGAGCGAATATTTCCTGAACAAAAAGCACTGCCGCCTGCGCGACATCCATGAGCTGTTCATGGATACCGGCTTGGGGCGCGACGGCTATTCGATTATCGGTCAAGGCCGCATCGACGAGATCCTGTCGCTCAAGAGCGAGGACCGGCGCGAGATCTTTGAGGAAGCAGCGGGCATCACCAAGTTCCGCTACCGTAAGGAGGAGGCCGAGCGCAAGCTGGCTGCTACGGAAGACAACCTGACCCGCATTCAGGATCTGTACGATGAGTTGGAGCGGCAGGTCGGCCCGCTGGAAAAGCAGGCGGAAAAGGCCAAGCAATATCTGCTGCTGCGCGACGAGCTGCGTGTGCTGGAGATTTCCCTCTGGCTGCTGTCGCTCGAGCGCATCAAGGCGGACAATGCCAAGCTCGAGCAGGATACCGTTATCTGTTCCCGTCAGCTGGGCGACGCCAAGCAGGCGCAGGAGGCGCTCTACGCGCAGTCCGAGCAGTTGTCCGAGGATATGCGCGCGCTTGACCGCGAGGCTGACCATCTGCGTCAGCAGCTGCGCGAGACCGAGCAGCGCGCCGCCGAGCAGGCGAGCCGCGCGGCGGTACTGCGCGCGAACATTCAGAATAACCGCGAAAATATCGACCGCGCACGGCGTGAGAGCGCGCAGCGCAGCGAACAGGCGCATAATCTGGGCACGCAGCTGACCGAGCGGCGCGCCCGTGTTGAATTGCTGGATACCCAGCATACAGGATTGACCGCACAGCTGGCTGATCTGGAGCAGCAGCTTGCCGCGCAGGACGAAAGCCGTGCACAGGCGGAGCAGGCGCTGCGGCAGGCGCAGCAGCTGCGCGATGCACGGCAGAATGAACTGCACGCACTCGCGCTTGACCGTACGGCGGCGGAGACCAGCCTTGCCGGTATGGATGGGCGGCGCGACACGATTGCGGCTGACATTGAAGCCGCGGCTAAGCGGCTCGAGCAGGAGCAGCAGGCGCAGGACGAGTTGGAAACGCGTATGCAGGCATGCCTTGATACGCTCGCAGGAGCGAAAAATAAGGTGCAGGGTATTGCCTTGAAAGCGGACAGCCGCCGCAAAAAGGCCGAGAGCGCACAGACTGAATTGCAGCAGGCGCAGGCGGCGTTAACCGATGCGAAAAACCGTGTCAAAATGCTGCGCGACATGCAGCGCGATTACGAGGGATTTTCCCGCTCTGTCAAGTCGATTATGCAGCAGGTCGAACGCGGCGCGATGCGCGGTGTGCATGGCCCGGTGTCCTCGCTGATCGCGACGGACGACCGCTTTGTTACCGCGATCGATACAGCGCTCGGCGCATCCGCGTCTTCGATCGTTGTGGATACCGCACAGGATGGCAAACGCTGCATCGAGTACCTGCGGCGCACGGACGGCGGCCGCGCGACCTTCCTGCCGGTTGATACGATCCGCCCCGCATCGCTGCGGGAAACCGGTTTGGAAGCCCAAAACGGCTGTTTTGGCACGGCTGACCGACTGGTCACTTTTGATAAACGCTATACCGCCATCGTGCAGAATTTGCTCGCGCGTACGGTGGTTTCCGAAAATATGGACACGGCGCTGGCGCTCGCCCGCGCCTATGGGCATCGCTTCCGCATTGTCACGCTCGATGGACAGATCATCCAGTCCGGCGGCGCGATGACCGGCGGCTCGGCTTCGCGCGGGACAGGCGCGCTCGCCCGCGCGGGACGACTCAAAGCGGCCGAGACGCAGGTGCAGACGCTTGAACAGAAACGTGCGCAGGCAGAGCAAGCCTTCCATGCGGCCAAAGAAGAATACGCCGCGCTGGAATACGACCTCAAGGCGATCGAGGCCGAGCGCATCCGCGCCGAGCAGGACGAAGCCGGATTGCGCGCGTCGGTGTCGCAGCACCGTGTGCTGCTCGACAGTTTGCAGCATCAGTACGACGGTTTGGTGCTCGAGCGGGACAACCTTGCGGCTGCCAAGCAGCAGTACGCCGATCAGATCGCCGCGTGCGACGAAAAACAGGCAGCTGCGCAGCAGGCGCTGGATGAAGCCGAGCGGCAGGTTGCGGGGTGTCGTGCCGCGCTCAATCAGCAGAGTGCACAGGCGGCAGAAAACGCCGCGCGCTTGACCGCGGTGCAGACCGAACTGGCACAGAACCGTTCGGAAGCTGCAAGCGAAGCGCGCACACTGGCCGACCTCGAGCATCTCAAGGCAGAGTTGGATGCGGGCGTTTCGGGCACGGCGGATACGATCGCGGGTTTTGAAGCCAAGATCGCACGCCTGACCGATGAACTGACGCGGACCGAGGACGCCGGCAAGGGCACAGCAGCGGCCGAGGCGCAGCTGCACGAAACCTTGGACGCGCAGATGCAGCAGCGTGAACGGGTCGAGGGAGAGCGTGCCCGCGTTGACCGTGAGGCACAGGGCAAAAACGAGGAGATCCTGAACCTCGAGCGCGAGTCCGCGCGTTTGGAAAACCGCGCCGGACAGCTGAAAAACGAGGAAACGCAGATTCTGGATAAGATGTGGGAAAACTATGAGCTGACCCCCACACCCGCGGCCGAGGTTGCGCGTCCGCTCGAGGATGTGCCTGCGGCAAAGGAACAGGCGCAGGGCATCCGTACCAAGATGCGCGCACTAGGCAATGTCAACCTCGACGCGGTCGAGGAATACCAGCAGGTGCTCGAGCGATACACTTTCATGGGTGAGCAGAAGGACGATCTGGAAAAAGCGCAGCATGAGCTGTACAAGGTCATTGAGCAGCTGACGGTCAACATGAAGGAGATTTTTGCTTCCGAGTTTGCTAAGCTCAACGCCTATTTCGGGCAGACCTTCCGCGAGATCTTCGGCGGCGGCCATGCGGAACTGCAGCTTGCCGACACGTCGGATATCCTCAACTGCGGTATTGACATCAAGGTATCGCCGCCGGGCAAGGCGGTCAAGACGCTGACGCTGCTTTCGGGCGGCGAAAAGGCGTTTGTCGCGATCGCGCTGTATTTTGCGATCCTGAAATTGCGGCCGACGCCGTTCTGCGTGCTCGATGAGATCGAGGCCGCGCTCGACGACGTTAATATCGCACGCTTTGCGCAGTACATCCGGCGGCTGACCGATTCGACGCAGTTTATCGTCATCACGCACCGCCGTGGTACGATGGAAGAGGCAGACATGCTCTACGGCGTGACCATGCAGGAGCAGGGTGTAAGCAAGATGCTGATGCTCAACCTTGCGGAGGCGGAAAAGCAGCTGGGAAACACAATTCGATAATGGGAGAGGAATATGGGACTTTTTGATAAGATCAAACAGGGCTTGCAAAAGACGAGCGACGCGGTGAACCGCTCGCTGGACAATGTATTCGCGGCGTTCGTCAAGATCGACGCGGATTTGCTGGAAGAGTTGGAAGAAGCGCTGATTTTGTCCGACGTGGGCGCGGAAACCTCGATGAAGATCGTTTCTGAGGTGGAAAAACGCGCGAAACTCAAAAAAATTACGACCGCGCCCGAGCTGCGTGAGCTGCTGCGTGAGGTGCTGACCGATAACATGCTGGAAAACCAGCCGCTCGATGTGTCTGGCAAGCCCGCGGTCATTTTGGTGATTGGCGTCAACGGCGTGGGCAAGACCACGTCGATCGGTAAGCTGGCCGCCCGCTATGTGAGCGAGGGCAAAAAGGTTATGCTGTCGGCGGCGGACACCTTCCGTGCAGCGGCAGCCGATCAGCTTGAGATTTGGGCGAAGCGCGCGGGCGCGGATATCGTGCGCCACGGCGAGGGCGCAGACCCTGCGGCCGTCGTGTTCGACTCGATCGCGGCAGCAAAGGCGCGCGGCAGCGATGTGATCATTGTGGATACCGCCGGGCGCCTGCACAACAAGGCCAACCTGATGAATGAGCTTGCCAAGATCGACCGCGTCATTTCCCGCGAGCTGCCGGACGCTTCGCGTGAGACGCTGCTTGTGCTCGACGCGACGACCGGCCAGAACGCCGTGCATCAGGCTGAGGAGTTCAATAAGGCCGCGCATCTGACCGGCATTGTGCTGACCAAGCTGGACGGCACAGCCAAGGGCGGCATTGTCATCGCCATTTCGGCGGGACTGGGCGTTCCGGTTAAGCTCGTCGGCGTGGGCGAGGGTATTGACGATCTGATTGATTTTGACCGTGCGGCATTTTTGGAAGCCATCCTGCCGCCTGTGGAAGGAGAAAACGCATAATGCAGAGACCTGACGGAAGAACATCCGGCGCGCTGCGGCCGGTGAAAATCACCAAGGATTACACGATGTACGCCGAGGGCTCGGTGCTCGTCGAAATGGGCAACACCAAGGTCATCTGCACGGCCTCGGTCGAGGATAAGGTGCCGCCCTTTCTTGAGGGCAAGGGCCTCGGCTGGGTGACGGCCGAGTACGCCATGTTGCCCCGCGCGACGAACACGCGCAAAAAGCGCGACATCAAGAGCCTCAAACTGGATGGCCGCTCGAGCGAGATTCAGCGGCTGATCGGTCGCAGCCTGCGCGCGGTAGTCGACCGCGAAGCGCTCGGTGAGCGCCAGATCACGGTCGACTGTGACGTTATTCAGGCGGACGGCGGTACGCGCTGCGCGTCTATCACAGGTGGATTCGTTGCTCTGTGGCTTGCCTTCAAAAAGCTGCTGGACGAGGGCGTGATCGAGAAAATGCCGCTTTCCGCGCAGGTTGCGGCAGTGTCGGTCGGCATTTTCGAGGACGAGGCCATTCTCGACCTCAATTACGCGGAGGACAGCCACGCGATCGTGGACTGCAACGTCGTCATGACCTCGGCGGGCGAATTTATCGAGGTGCAGGGGACGGGCGAAGGCCGTCCGTTCTCGGATACCGAGCTGAAAAAACTGCTTGCGCTTGGCAAAAAGGGCTGCCTGCGTCTGTGCAAGGCGCAGAGCAAGGTGATGGGGGAGAGCCTGTAATGCAATTTGTGCTTGCCTCCCACAACAAGAAAAAATTAAAGGAAATGGCGGAAATCCTGGGCGAACTCGGCATTGAAGTGCTGCCACTGCCCGAAAACGCGCCGGAACCAGAGGAAAACGGCGCGACCTTTGAGGAAAACGCGCTGATTAAAGCCCAAAGCGCGGCGGGCTTCACGGGCCTGCCCGCAATCGCGGATGACAGCGGCCTGTGCGTCGACGCACTGGACGGAGCACCGGGGATTTACTCCGCGCGCTACTGCGAGGGAACTGATCAGGACCGCAATGCGTTTCTATTAGAGAATATGCGGGACAAGGACAACCGTGCCTGCCGGTTTGTGTGTGCGATCGCGTGCATCCTGCCGGATGGACAGCAGATCACCGTGCGCGGCGAATGTGAAGGCGAGTTGCTCCGCGAGAGCCGCGGCGCAGGCGGCTTCGGGTATGACCCGTTGTTCTTCGTGCCGCAGTTTGGCTGCACGTTCGGCGAGCTGCCGGGCGAGGAAAAAAATCAGGTCTCGCACCGCGGCCGCGCGCTGCGTGCGCTCAAAGAAGCGCTCAAAACCCGCATTTGAAACCAATAAGACAGGAGAATATCATTTATGCTGACAACCAAACAGCGCGCCCAACTGCGCGCTTTGGCAAATCCGCTTGCCGATACACTGATTATCGGCAAGGAGGGCGTGACCGACGCGGTCGAGCGTCAGCTCGACCAGCTGCTCGAAGCGCATGAGCTGGTCAAGGGCAAGGTGCTTGAAAGCGCCTTCCTCACCCCGCGTACGGTGTCTGAGGCGCTGTGCGAGGCGACCGGCGCCGAGCCGGTGCAGTGCATCGGGTCAAAATTTGTTGTGTACCGACAGGCACGCGATAAGGATAAGAGAAAGATTGTGCTGGTGAAATGAGGACGGGCATGCTCGGCGGTACCTTCAATCCGCCGCATCTTGGGCATATGCGCGCGGCTGAGCTGGCGCACGATGCGCTGCAGCTTGACCGGGTGCTGTTCATCCCGACCAATATTCCGCCGCACAAGGCGCTGCCGGAGCATACGGCGACGGTGGCTGACCGTTGTGAAATGGTGCGCCGCCTGACCGCGGATGCGCCGTGGGCGCAGCTGGATACGATCGAGATCGACCGCGGCGGCGCGAGCTATACCGTTGACACGCTGCGCGCATTGCACGCGCGGGGAGAAAACGACCTTTATTTGATTGTCGGCACGGACATGCTGCTTTCCTTTGATCGTATCTGGCGCGCGCCGGACGAGATCGCGCAGCTTTGTACGCTTACCGTATGCGCGCGCATGCAGGACGACTGGGACCGGCTGCGCCGCAAAGCCGAACTGCTGCGCCACAGCCTGCATGCGAAAATCGAGCTGGTGCAGGGCGACAGCATCCCCATTTCATCGACCGAGCTGCGGCAGGGCGGCGCATTGCGCCGCTACACCGCACCCGCGGTCGCGGATTATATCGAGCAACATCACCTGTATGGGTACTGACCACAGCGATATAAAAAGAAAGGCGGGAAGAAAGTTATGTTGTGTAATGAGGAAATGCGTAAGGGGATCCTGTCGAGGCTGCGCGGATACCGGTATGAGCATACGCTTGGCTGTGAACGTGCAGCGAGGAAATTGGCCGAACGGTTCGGCGGCGATCCGGAAAAAGCCGGGGTGGCTGCCCTTTTGCATGACATTACAAAACATCTTTCTCCGCAGGAACAGTTGAATTTATGTGAGAAATACGGTATAATACCCTGTACCGTTGAAAAAAGCGAGCCGAAAATGCTGCATGGCAAAACGGCCGCGGCCATCGCGCGCGAGGAATACGGCATGCCCGAAGAAATCTGCGACGCGATCGCCTGCCATACCACCGGCAGGCATGGTATGACGCTGCTGGATAAGATCCTTTATCTGGCCGACTACATTGAAGATACACGCGACTTCTCCGGCGTGGAAAAGGCGCGTAAGCTGGCGCGGCAGGATATTGACCGTGCGCTGCTTTATTGCTATGACCAGACCTTGACCGATCTGGTGGAACGAGGAAAATTGATCCACAGCGATACTGTCGCGGCATATAACGATATGATCGCGCACGGTGTCCGCTGGCGGGACTGATAATCAAACGGGAGGCAGAAATCGCTTGAAGCTATTCGGAGGCGGCGGCAGCCGCAGCAAACATACGGCACGCACAAAAAACAGCCCTGCGCCGCGTCAACAGGCTGAGCCGATGCCTGTGCCGGAGCGTGTCGCACCCAAGCCGGCAGGGAAAAAACCGGCCGGGGCACATGCAGCCAAGCCCACAGGGAAACGGCCTGTTAGCCAAAATGCTGTCGGCATATCGGCCAATGCACCGAAAACGGCCGCGAAAAAGGGCGGCAAGGTCAAAAAGACGCTGACCAAACGCCAAAAGCGCAGGCGGATCATCGTGGTGACGGTGATCGTTCTCGCGTTACTGCTGTGTGTGGCTGCTGCTGCAGTTCTTTTCATTCGGCCGCCGCAGGCGAACGACCCTACGATTAAGGATAAGGAAAACGGCGACAAGATCGACGTGAACAGCATGCTTAACTCGGGAACGCGCATTGACGACGTGGTCACGTTTGTCATTGGTGCGGTCGATGAGGATGAAACAAGAACCGACGCGTTGATGGTCGCGACAATGGATATCAATAAGAAGACCGTCAATGTAATGAATATCCCACGCGACACGATGTGTAACAACGGTGTGTCGGGCGCAAGCCGTAAGATTAATGCGGCCTACGCAATGGGCGGCATCGAGCAGACCAAAAAGGAAATCGAACGCCTGATGGGCTTCAAGCCGGACTACTATGTCATCGTCAACTTTGACGGCATCGCGAAAATTGTGGATGCAATCGGCGGTGTTGATTATGAGGTACCGTTCCGCATGCAGTATGACGACCCCTCTCAGGATCTGCATATTGACCTGTACGCGGGTATGCAGCACTTGGACGGCGAACAGACGGTAGAGTTCTTGCGTTGGCGTCACAACAACGATTACTCTATGCAGTACGAAAACGGCGACGAAGGCCGTGTCGAGAACCAGCAGAAATTCCTCAAGGCGCTTGCGGCTGAGGTATTCCAGCTGCAGAATATCACCAAGATTCCGGATATCGCGGACGCGGTGTTCCAGAATGTTAAGACTGACCTGACAGCAGGCAACCTCCTTTGGATGGGTATGCAGGCGATGCAGATCAAGAATGAGAACATCCAGTTCTTTACGCTGCCTGGTTATGGCGCGATGAGCTATGCCGGCAGTGATCCGTACCAGTATTCGTTCTTCTTCCCGTATTATCAGGAAACGCTCGATCTGGTTAATAAGTACTTTAACCCCTATGAAGAGGAAATTACCACGCTTGATATTGTCAGCGGGCCGGAGAGCGGCAGCTCTGGCGGCTGGAGCGGCGGCGTCAGCTCGGACGAAGATACCAACGTTTGGGGTGATACCTCAGGCAGTTATGAAGATAACTGGTCGGATGAGGGCAGTTCGACTGGCGGCGACACCTCGGGTGGTTCTGACCCAGAGGGCGGCGGCTCGACCGGCGGCGATACCTCGGGCGGCGGCTCGACCGGCGGCGGTGACACCTCAGGCGGTGGCTCGACCGGCGGCGGCGACACCTCAGGCGGCGGCTCGACCGGCGGCGGCGACACCTCAGGCGGCGGCTCGACCGGTGGTGGTGACACTTCGGGCGGCGGCTCGACCGGTGGCGGTGACACCTCAGGTGGTGGCTCGACCGGTGGTGGCGATACTTCGGGCGGCGGTGACACTTCAGGCGGCGGTTCGACCGGCGGCGGAGATGTCCCGGTTGATCCGGAAGCATAAGCAGAAAAGGAGACGGAACATTGACTGCAAAAGAAACCGTAAAAGCGATCTGCGAGGCGCTTCAGGAAAAGAAAGCGCAGGAAATTCAAGTTTTGCAGGTGGAGCGGTTGACGGAGCTGACGGAATATTTCGTTATTTGCTCGGCGACTTCGACCACACAGGTTAAGGCATTGGCTGACAACGTCGAGTGGCGGATGAAGTATGATCACGAGACGCTTGTCCACCATACCGAAGGTTATGAATCCGCGCAATGGATGTTGCTGGACTACGGCTGCGTGGTGCTGCATGTGTTCATGCCGGAGGCACGTAAGTTCTATAACCTTGAGAATCTGTGGAAGGACGGCACGCCTGTACCGTTGGCCGACCTTGGGCTTGCGGAAGCATAAGTAAACCGGCAAGCGGCGGGCGCAAAATTGCGTCCGCCGCGTTACCGCGTTTTATCATAATCCATTTACTTTAGGGGGAAATACCGTTGAAGTACGATCACAAACTGGTGGAAAAGAAGTGGCAGGACGCGTGGGACGAGGCGCACTGCTTTGAAGCGGAAAACAGCGGCGACAAGGAGAAGTTCTATGCGCTGGTTGAGTTCCCGTATCCGTCCGGTCAGGGCCTGCATGTAGGCCATCCGCGCTCCTACACCGCGCTCGATATCGTTGCGCGCAAAAAGCGTATGCAGGGCTATAATGTGCTGTATCCGATGGGCTGGGATGCTTTTGGCCTGCCGACTGAGAACTTTGCTATCAAGAATCATATCCATCCGGCGGAGGTAACCAAGAAGAACGTTGCGCGCTTCAAGAGCCAGCTCAAGGCGCTTGGCTTGTCGTTTGACTGGTCGCGCGAGATCAACACCACCGACCCGAACTACTATAAGTGGACGCAGTGGATCTTCCTGCAGCTGTTCAAGAAGGGGCTGGCTTACAAGAAGGAAATGAGCGTCAACTGGTGCACCTCCTGTAAGTGCGTGCTGGCAAACGAAGAGGTTGTCAACGGCGTATGCGAGCGCTGCGGCAGCGAGGTTGTGCACAAGACCAAGAGCCAGTGGATGCTGGCGATCACCAAGTACGCGCAGCGTCTGATCGACGATCTGGACGAGGTCGATTTCATCGAGCGCGTCAAGGTGCAGCAGAAGAACTGGATCGGCCGCTCGACTGGTGCAGAAGTCGATTTCAAGACCACCGAGGGCGACACCCTGACCGTTTATACCACCCGTCCGGACACGCTGTTCGGCGCGACCTACATGGTTATCTCGCCCGAGCATCCGGCGATCGAGCAGTGGGCGGACAAGCTCGCGAACATTGCCGATGTACGCGCATACCGTGAGGAAGCGGCGCGCAAGTCGGATTTCGAGCGCACTGAGCTGAACAAGGACAAGACCGGCGTCAAGCTGGACGGCGTTGCAGCGATCAACCCGGTCAACGGCCGTGAGATCCCGATTTTTGTATCGGACTATGTCCTGATGGGCTACGGCACGGGCGCGATTATGGCCGTACCGGCGCATGACGACCGCGACTGGGAGTTCGCCAAGAAGTTTGGCTGCGAGATTATCGAGGTTGTTTCCGGCGGTGAGGATGTACAGAAGGCGGCATTCACCGCGAAGGATGAGACCGGTATTCTGGTCAATTCGGATTTCCTCAACGGCAAGACGGTTAAGGATGCCATTCCGGCGATGATCGCTTGGCTGGAGGAGAAGGGCATCGGCCATGCCAAGGTGCAGTACAAGCTGCGCGACTGGGTATTCTCCCGTCAGCGTTACTGGGGCGAGCCGATCCCGCTGGTGCACTGTGAGAAGTGCGGCTGGGTGCCGGTTCCGGAGGAGCAGCTGCCGCTGACCCTGCCGGATGTGGAGAGCTACGAGCCGACCGAGAACGGCGAGTCTCCGCTTGCCAAGATGACCGATTGGGTCAACACCACCTGCCCGTGCTGCGGCGGCCCTGCCAAGCGTGAGACCGATACCATGCCGCAGTGGGCTGGTTCTTCGTGGTACTTCCTGCGCTATATGGACCCGCATAACGACAAGGCGCTCGCTTCCAAGGAAGCGCTGGAATACTGGTCGCCGGTTGACTGGTACAACGGCGGCATGGAGCACACCACGCTCCACCTGCTGTACAGCCGCTTCTGGCACAAGTTCCTGTATGACATCGGCGTGGTGCCGACCAAGGAGCCGTATGCCAAGCGCACGAGCCACGGCATGATTCTAGGCGAGAACGGCGAGAAGATGTCCAAGAGCCGCGGCAACGTCGTTAACCCGGACGAAATCGTCGATACCTACGGTGCGGACACCATGCGTCTGTACGAGATGTTCATCGGTGACTTTGAGAAGGCTGCGCCGTGGAGCCCGAAATCTATCAAGGGTTGCCGCCGCTTCCTCGAGCGTGTCTGGGCTCTGGCTGAAAAGGTGCAGGAGGGCGACGAGTACTCTAAGCAGAACGAAGTGCTTATGCACCGCACGATCAAGAAGGTTGGCGAGGATGCGGACAACCTCAAGGCCAACACTGCGATCGCAGCACTTATGACTATGCTCAACGAGTTCTACGACAAGGGCGTCAACAAGGCTGAATATATGACCTTCCTGACGCTGCTCAACCCCTTTGCGCCGCATATCACCGAAGAGCTGTGGCAGCAGATGGGCGGCGAGGGCTTACTGTCGGTTGCGCCGTGGCCGGTTTATGAAGAGGCCAAAACGGTCGAAGATACCGTCGAGGTTGCCGTTCAGGTATGCGGCAAACTCAAGTGCACGATCAAGCTGCCGGCAGACTGTGACAAACAGACGGCTATCGATACTGCGCTCGCCGAGGAGAAGGTGCAGCGCGCGATCGAAGGCAAGGAAATGGTCAAGCAGATCGTCGTACCGGGTAAGATCGTCAATCTGGTCGTCCGGTAAAATTGCATAGAAAACCGCCCGCCGGAATTCTTCCGGCGGGCGGTTTTTTGTATTACGTCAATTCTTGCAGCAGCTTGCACAGCACGTTAAAGTCGATCGGTTTGACGATGTGGGCGTTCATACCGGCCGCCTGCGTTTCCGCGATATCCTCGGGGAAGGCGTTGGCGGTGACCGCAATGATCGGGATAGTAGCCGCGTCCGGACGATCGAGTGCGCGGATGGCGCGCGCTGCCTGACAGCCATTTACGTTAGGCATCTGCATATCCATCAGGATAGCGTCCAGCTCGCCCGGCTGGGAGGCTGCAAACGCGTCAATTGCCTGCTGCCCATCCCACGCCTGCACGACTTGTACATCGTGCATCGCCAGAATCTCGGTGGCGATTTCCATATTGATCTGATTATCCTCAGCCAACAGCAGCTTTTTATCCGACAGGTTGGAGGGGGAGCCTTCCGCAGCTGGTTCCGGCGTGGGGGTGCTTGGCGGCTCGACGGTCTGCATCGGCAGGGTCACGGTAAATGCACTGCCTTTGCCCAGCTCGCTCGATACGCTGATCTCACCGTCCATACGCTTGACAAGGCTGTACACGATCGCCATGCCAAGCCCTGTGCCAACAACCGCACGGGTACCGAAACGGGTTTCACGCGCATAGGGCTCAAAAATGTGCGTCAGGAATTCTTCCGACATGCCCTGTCCGGTATCTGCAACCGAAAGCTGATATTTGCCGTATTTATGGAAGGATTTTTCGCTAAGCTGTACTGTGATGGATGCGCCGCTTTCACTGTACTTGAATGCGTTGGACAGCAGGTTGTTCAGGATTTGGCTGATACGCACCGCGTCACCCAGCACCATGCGGTTGCGCAGGTCAAAATCTGCTGTCAGGGTTTTGTTTTCCAGACGCGCCTGATGGCGGAAGATATCAACGCAGTCCTCCACGCACTGACGCAGGTCGATGGGATGGTAGTCGAGCGCAATCTTGCCCTGCTCCATGCGTGAAATCTCCAGCACGTCGTTGATCAGGTCGAGCAGCTGCCGACCGGAGAACAGGATCTTGCCCAGCAGCTCACGCACTTTGTCGCGGTCGTCCAAGTCGTGTTGCGCCAGTTCGGACAGGCCGATGATGGCGTTGAGCGGGGTGCGCATATCGTGCGACATGTTGCTGAAAAAGGCGTTCTTTTCCGCCTCGCTGCGGCGGGACAGTTCAAGTGTGTTTTGCAGCAGTTCGAGTTGTTCAAGCTGACGCGTCTTCTCCCGATTGACCTCACGGAATGCGAGCACAACCTCGTCCTGCGCAAAGTCTTGATCGAAGAGTATGCTTACGTTTACCCAGCGCTCGCCGTTTTCAAAATGACGCAGGTAATCCCCGCCGAATTCGGAAACCTGATCCTGCACCAGCCGCTGGATATTGCTGAGGGAAAAACTGTCGGCAAACTCTGCATAGGTATTGTTGGTGACGACTGTTTGCACCGTGTGCAGCAGGTCTTCATACCGGCCGGTAGCGCCGATGGCGGGTGCGGTGTCCTGCGCGCACTTGATGGTTTCATAGGTGCCGGTTTTATAGTTGATGCGGTAGAGCGCATAATACAGGTTGCCTAATGCGCGCACGGTATCATCGGCGCGGCGCATACGCCGGTTAAAGCGGTAGTCGCGGATGGATACCAGCACGGTTGCGAGCAGGAATGAGCAGGAAAGCAAAAGGAACAGGCGGTAGATGCCGGTCAGCTCGCGCAGGGTTGTGCGGAACGGGATGGTCAGTATGGTTGTCCAGCCGTTGCTCATCTGGTGGTAATATACGCCGCACATCGTGCCATCCGGGGCAGCAATACTCGCATCATATTGCTCAAGCGAGCCGTCCGCGATGCCTTCCAATAGGCCGTGGGCATAGGATTGCATCTGCGCTTTGCTTTCAAAAGATTGTGTATCCGCGGCATGGGCGTACAGCAGCGTGCCTGTTTGATCACAAAGGAAATATGCACTGCCTTCGGGAAGGGACTCCATTGCGTCGGTAGAATGGAAGTCCGCAGGGAAGACGTCGAACATCAACATATTATCTGAGTGGCGCGCCTTTTGCGCGATCGTGATCACCTGCTGTCCGGTGATTGCGTCCTGATACGCTGCGGTAAAAATGACCTCGCCGTCGGCAGTTTTCGCTGCCTGATACCAGTCTGTCTGCGTATAATCATAGGTGTCATCCCCTACCCAAGGGTTGGCGGCGACAATACGCCCTTCAATGATCGCATACAGATCGACGGAATCATCCTCCAGCACTTCCGGCATTTTGCTGAAGAAGCTTTTAATCCATTGCTGGATCTGCTGGTCGCTTGCGCCATCCTCGGAGAGTTGATCAAGATACTGTGTGCCCAGTTCCATCATGGCGCTGTAAGTCGAAATATGGTTCTGTTCCTCCGCAGCATAATTCTGCGTTAACGAGGTGCCGAGTTGCTGCGCGTTTTGCAGCAGTTTTTCGCGCATGACATATAGACCGTATACAGTCAGTGCCGCAAATAGGAGCAGGAAGAAGATATTAAATCCTAAATTGCGCAGTGCTGTACCGCGTTGTCGTTTTTGATATCGTTTCATAGTCTCTCCTTTTCTGTGCCGCAGCATTGGAGCGGCGAGACAATAAGCCTATGGCAAGTATGGTGCATCCGGGCGCACTTGTCAATCGCTGCCGGTAGGATCGGATTGCCAATGGTCAAAAAATTCCGGCGCGCTGCTGTGCGCCTTGCCTGATTTGCGTATCTGCGGTATAATACAGATAACTCCTGCGGCAGATCGCGCAGGGTATCTGGGAGGGCAATATGGATCAGGACGTTTTTTTGCAGCAGCTGGCCAAGGCCGGTGTAAACACCGAGCAGGCGATCGGCCGCTTTATGGGAAATACGGCGCTGTTTCTGCGGTTTGTGCAGCGGTTGCCGGAAGCGCTCCGCTTTGCGGAGATCCGTCAGGCGCTGGATGCGCAGGATGATGAGAAGTTTTATATGTTGGTGCATACGCTCACGGGAACAGCAGCCAATTTAGCCGCTGAGGATCTGGCCGAGTGTGCGCAGGCTATTCTGGTGGAATACCGTACATCGGGCTTCAAACACATGCACAAATTGAACAGCCTGCTCCGGGAAACCGAGCTGGAAAGCGAACGACTGTCCAAGGTGCTGCGTACTCTGGACGGGACGGCTGAAAACGGCTGAAACGTGGGCTGCAAACCATTGGGGAGGAAAATTACATGATACGCGATACGCTGCTGATTATCGATGATTCCGAGTTGGATCTGGCCATTCTCAATGAAATTTTTAAGGGACTGTTCCGGGTTGAGTGTTTCCAGGAAGCAAATTCGGCGATCTCTTTTATTCAGAAGAACGCAGACCGGATCTGCGCGGCGCTGGTGGATATCTGTTTGGGGCACCGTGGCGCGGGGTTCACGCTGCTGCACCGCATGCAGACCAATCCTTTGACAACCCAGATGCCGACGATTTTGATTACCTCGGATGCGAACCGGGATTATGTGCTCAGCGGCTTGGAGAAGGGCGCAGCAGATTTTCTTGTTAAGCCGGTCGACCCCCATTCGGTGCAGAAACGTGTGTGCGATATTGTGCGCGCAGCGTGGCCGGCGGGTGAAACGATTCTGGACAAACCGGAGCAACAGCGCAAGGAAGAAAAACAGCAAGCAGCGGCGCAACAGGGCGACACGTGTTCGCTGTTGGATTTCCTGCCCGATCCATTGACACCAGAGCAAGCGGAGGAACTGGTTGACAGTTGTCAGCAAAAGCTGACGGCACTGTGCCGTTACCGCAGCGGTGTGGTGCTGTTTCCGTCGGCGCGTATTCCCAAATTAGTGGCGGTGCTGGCCGAGGCGTGGCGCGCGGTTCATCCGCAGGATGGGTTTACGGAATTGCAGGCCGCTTATACGGTACAGGCGGCGCGCTTATGTGATATTGGCAAAATCGGTTTACCGGACAGTGTAGCGGCACGAGATACGGGGGCCACAGAGCAGGTGGACCGGGACTACATGCGGCATACCGAACTGGGGCAAGTGTTGTTTGAAGGCAGTAAGCCGCACCCGTTTACCAAGGTCTGCGCGGATGTGGCGGGGTGGCATCATAAAAACTTTGACGGTACCGGCTATCCGGTGACGGACGGTCCGGTCGCGGTGCCGGTCAGTGCCCAGCTGGTGCATGCAGCGTTTCGCTGCGATTTGTACCTGCGCAAGTATCAGGATAATCTGGATTGTTGTGACCGTGCGCTGCGCGCGCTGGCAAGCGAAGAAGGGACGATCCTGTCGCCGCAGATGCTGCGCGCCATCGAAGCAGCGCGTGAGCAGATTGACAGACTGATCGCAGGGGCATAACCGATCGGGATGCAGTATCGGCAAGATTAAATACAGCCCGGCACGGCAGGATACGCTTGCTTCAGAAAGAACAGCAGAAGGCTTGTTCTATGTGCTGAGCAGGATTGAGATTCTGTTAACTTTATTATTGACACGGACGGCAAAAACAGATATAATATTCTTACGGTTTTGTGTGCCGGTGCATACGGAGCCGTGCAAAGCGTTCCTCCAGAGGGGAACGCGCGGAGGGAGGGAAAACTGTGTCGGAGATCCGCATCAAAGAAAACGAGTCTATTGACAGCGCGCTGCGCCGTTTCAAGCGTTCGTGCGCCAAGGCGGGTACGCTTTCCGAGCTCCGCAAGCGTGAGCATTATGAAAGCCCGAGCGTCAAGCGCCGCAAGAAGTCTGAGGCCGCGCGCGCGAAGAAGAAAAAGTTCCGCTAAGTAAAAGTGGAAGGACGGATGCAAATGCATCCGTCCTTTTTTCTTGGTAAATCTCTTCGTGGCGAAAAGAAATTAACACTTCTGTCAAAGATTCTACAAACTTTGGACATATCAGTACGGTATAGTATAACCACAGCAAGGGAAACACCCCTTTTGATATATACTTCTTCATGGGAAGATGATAAAAAATCTGTTCGGCCCTGTGGGACGGAATACCGCGCAGGCTCCCGGACAGTCCAAAGACAAGAGGCGGATTCGCCCATTATGATAGAAAGCGCGCACGGCAAAAGACCGCGCGCGCTTTTGCGTTGCGGGAGAATATGGATAAAATAGTTGAAAATAATTCGCAAATCACTTATAATAATATAGTTATGGATTTGTCAGCTTCGAAAATAGGGAGTTAAGGGATTTATGAGCAGAGCAAAACCGTCATACGGCAACGAGAGCATTTCTTCGCTCAAGGGCGCGGATCGTGTGCGCAAGCGCCCGGGCGTTATCTTCGGTTCGGATGGACTGGAAGGCTGTGAACATGCGGTATTTGAGATTCTGTCCAACTCGATCGACGAGGCAAGAGAGGGCTTCGGCGCGGAAATTGTGACCACTCGTTATGAGGATGGCTCGATCGAAGTGGCGGACCGCGGCCGCGGCGTGCCGATTGAGTGGAACGAGGGCGAGCAGCGCTACAACTGGGAATTGGTGTTCTGCGAGCTGTACGCAGGCGGCAAATATAAGAACGATACAGGCGAAAACTACGAGTTCTCGCTCGGCTTGAACGGTCTCGGTACTTGCGCAACGCAGTATTCTTCGGAATATATGGATGTAACCGTCGTACGTGATGGGTTTGAGTACAGCCTGCATTTTGAAAAGGGCGAAAACAAGACCGATGCTAAGGAGGGCTTTATCAAAAAGCCCACTACCTCTAAAAAGACCGGCACAACGATCCGCTGGAAGCCCGATCTCGAGGTGTTTACCGACATCAACATTCCGGTCGACTATTATCTGGACACGCTCAAACGGCAGGCGGTGGTCAACAGCCATATCAAGTTCGTGCTGCGCAATCAGGTCGGCGGCAAGTTTGAGACAACCGAGTTCCTGTACCAGAACGGCATTGTCGATTATGTGACCGAGCTGGTTGGCGAAAATCCGCTGACTTCGGTGCAGTTCCTCGAGGGGGAACGCCGCGGCCGTGACCGCGCGGATAAGCCGGAATACAAGGTGAAGTTGTCCTGCGCGTTTTGCTTTTCCTCTGCTGTATCGCGTATTGAGTATTACCACAACTCTTCGTGGCTCGAGCACGGCGGCGCACCGGACAAGGCGGTGCGTTCGGCGTTTGTTTCCGCACTCGACGCGTATCTCAAGCAGAACAATAAGTACAATAAGAGTGAAAGCAAGGTCACGTTTCAGGACGTGATGGACAGCCTTGTGCTTGTGACCAACTGTTTCTCCACCCAGACCTCATATGAGAACCAGACCAAGAAGGCGATAACCAACAAGTTTATTCAGGAAGCGATGACCGACTTCCTCAAGCAGGGGCTGGAAATCTACTTTATCGAGAACAAGGCCGAGGCGGACAAGATCGCAGAGCAGGTGCTGATCAACAAGCGCAGCCGCGAGCAGGCGGAAAAAGCGCGTCTGAATATCAAGAAGAAGCTGTCCGGTGGTCTGGACCTGGCTAACCGTGTGCAGAAATTCGTCGACTGCCGCACCAAGGATGTGACGCGCCGCGAGCTGTATATCGTGGAGGGTGATTCCGCGCTCGGTTCGGTTAAGCAGGGGCGCGACAGCGAGTTTCAGGCTGTTATGCCGGTGCGCGGCAAGATTTTGAACTGCCTGAAGGCGGATTACGGTAAGATCTTCAAGAACGACATCATTACCGACCTGTTGAAGGTGCTCGGCTGTGGTGTCGAGGTGCGCGGCAAGGCTGCGAAAGACCTGTCCGCGTTCGATCTCGAGGCGCTGCGCTGGCGGCGCATCATCATCTGCACCGATGCCGATGTCGACGGCTTCCAGATCCGTACGCTGATTCTCACCATGCTGTACCGGCTGGTGCCGACGCTGATCGAAAAGGGTTATGTCTATATCGCGGAGTCCCCGCTTTATGAGATCACCTACCGCGATAAGAGCTATTTCGCATTCGATGAGGGCGAAAAGGCGGCAATCCTGCAAAAGCTGGAGGGCAAAAAGGTGCAGATCCAGCGCTCCAAGGGTCTTGGCGAAAACGAGGCGGACATGATGTGGGAAACCACGATGAACCCCGAGACCCGCCGCCTGATCCGCATCCAGCCCGAGGAGGCCAAGGCGACAGCCGATATGTTTGACCTGTTGCTGGGCGATAACCTGTCCGGCCGTAAGGAGTATATTGCGGAAAACGGCGCGCAGTACCTCGATTTGGCGGATATATCCTGACAAGGAGTTAAATTCGGATGGCAAAGAAGAAAAACGACGAGCCAAAAGTTTATAAAGAGCATCCTTCGGTCGATCAGCGCATCACGGACACGCTGCGCGAGAACTATATGCCGTATGCGATGAGCGTTATCGTCTCGCGCGCGATTCCGGAGATCGACGGCTTCAAGCCGTCGCACCGCAAGCTGCTGTACACGATGTACAAGATGGGATTGCTGAACGGCAACCGCACCAAGTCGGCCAATATCGTCGGCTCGACGATGAAGCTCAACCCGCACGGTGATGCGGCGATTTACGAAACAATGGTGCGCCTGACGCGCGGCAATGAGGCGCTGCTGACGCCATTTGTCGATTCCAAGGGCAACTTCGGCAAGGTGTATTCGCGCGACATGGCTTATGCTGCGCCGCGTTACACCGAGGCCAAGCTGGACGCGTTCTGCACTGAGCTGTTCCGCGATATCGACACCGACGCAGTCGATTTTGTCGACAACTACGACGGCACCATGAAGGAGCCGACCCTGCTGCCGACGACTTTCCCGAACATTCTGGTGTCGGCGAACACAGGTATTGCGGTCGGTATGGCGTCCAACTTCTGCGGCTTCAACCTCGAAGAGGTGTGCCGCACGACAATCGAATATATCAAAAATCCCGATCACGATTTGCTTACAACCCTGCCCGCGCCGGATTTCTCGACCGGCGGCGAACTCATCTACGACGAGGACGAGATGCGCGCGATCTACGAGAGCGGCCGCGGCTCGTTCAAGGTGCGTGCAAAGTGGGCGTATGACAAAAAGGAAAACCTGATCGAGATCACCGAGATCCCGTATACAACGACGATCGAGGCGATCATCGACAAGGTTGCCGAGCTTGCCAAGGGCGGCAAGCTGCGTGAGATCGCCGATGTGCGCGATGAGACCGACCTGTCCGGCCTGAAAATCGCAATCGACCTCAAACGCGGCACCGATCCGGAAAAGCTGATGGCCAAGCTGATGAAGATGACCCCGCTGATGGACAGCTGCTCGTGTAACTTTAATGTCCTGATCAGCGGCATGCCGCGCGTGCTTGGTGTGCGCGAGGTGCTCGATGAGTGGACAGCTTGGCGCACCGAATGTGTGCGCCGCCGTGTGTTCTTCGATCTGAACAAAAAGAAGGACAAGCTGCATCTGCTGCACGGTCTGTCCAAGATTTTGCTCGATATCGACAAGGCGATCCGCATTATCCGCGAGACTGAGGAGGATGCCGAGGTTATCCCGAACCTGATGATTGGATTTGGCATTGACCAGATTCAGGCGGAGTTCATCGCGGATATCCGCCTGCGCAACATCAACAAGGAATATATCCTGAAGCGTACACAGGAGACGGAGGAGCTTGAGAAGGAGATTGCCAAGCTCGAGGAAATCGTCAAGTCCAAGGCAAAAATCCGGAATATCATTGTCAAGGAACTTGAGCAGGTTATCAAGAAGTATCCGTCACCGCGACGCACCCGTCTGGTGACCGCCGGGGCGGTGCCCGAGTTCGACGAGGAAGATCACATCGAGGACTATCCGGTGCTGCTGTTCCTGACCCGCGAGGGCTATTTCAAGAAGATCACGCCGCAGTCATGGCGTATGTCACAGGAGCATAAACTCAAAGACGGCGACGAAGTGATCTGGCAGACCGAGACGACCAACAAGGCGGAGATTATTTTCTTCACCAACATGCAGCAGGCGTATAAGGCGCATCTGTATGACTTTGAGGACAGCAAGGCATCCGTGTTGGGCGATTATCTGGCTGGCAAGCTGGGCATGGACGAGGGAGAGACACCGGTTTATGCCATACTGCCGGGCGATTACAAGGGCAATATGGTCATTGTGTTCCAGAACGGCAAGGCAGCACGCTTTGCGCTCGACAGTTTTGAGACCAAGACTAACCGCCGCCGCCTGACCGGTGCGTACTCGGCCAAGTCGCCTGCAATTGCGTTCTTCTGCCCGGTCGATGAGGAGACTGAGATCACGATGTTCTCGACCGCGAACCGCGCGCTGACCTTCCGCGCCAACATGTTGGACATCAAGGCCAGCCGCTCGACACAGGGCGTGCAGGCCATGGTGCTGCGCGGCAAGCATACGATCACGCGTGCCTGCCGTATGGAGGAAGCCGGTTTGTCGGATAACGGGCGTTACCGCTGCCGCAGCATTCCGTCGATCGGCGCGCTGCTGACCGATGAAGATCTCCCGGACAAGCAGATTAAATTTGAGTAATCCGAAAGCCCTGCCTCATATCTGCGGCAGGGCTTTTAGACTTGCAGGGGCTTTCGCACTGTGCTATAATAAAATCCGACAGAAAGGGGCGTAATGACTATGTTAAACGAAAAGATGGCCGCGCTGGGGAACAATCGTTCCACTATTCGCGAGCTTTTTGAATATGGTAACCAGCGCGCTGCGGTGGTTGGCCGGGAGAATGTGTTCGATTTTTCGATTGGCAATCCGAGCGTGCCTGCGCCGGATGCGGTGCGTGAAGCAATTCTGGCAGAGGCCGCAGGCGATCCGGTCGCGCTGCATGGCTATACCTCCGCGCAGGGCGCGGCGGATGTGCGCAAAACGTTGGCGGACGACCTCAACCGCCGTTTCGGCACGAGCTATACGGGCGACAGCTTGTACCTGACTGCGGGTGCGGCTGCTGCGCTGTCCTGCGCATTCAAGGCGATCGCCTGCCCGGGCGACGAGTTCGTCGTATTTGCGCCGTACTTCCCGGAATACCTGATGTTTATTGAGAGCGGCGCGGGCGCCAAGGCGGTTGTTGTGCCGCCGTCCATTGTGGATTTCCAGATCGACTTTGACGCGCTCGAAAAGGCGCTGACGCCAAACACCAAGGCGGTTGTCATCAACTCGCCCAACAACCCGTCGGGCGCGGTCTACTCCGAGCAGACGATGAAGCAGCTCGCCGCGCTGCTGCGCGACAAGGAAGCGCAGTTCGGCCATCCGATCTATCTGGTGTCGGATGAGCCGTATCGTGAGATCGTGTATGATGGTGTCGAGACGCCGTTCGTACCGAATTATTATGACGATACAATCGTTTGCTATTCGTACTCCAAGTCGCTTTCGCTTCCGGGCGAGCGCATCGGTTATGTGCTTGTGCCGCCGCAGGCAGCGGATAGTGCCCAGCTGTATGCCGCGGTCTGCGGTGCAGGCCGTGCACTTGGCTATGTGTGCGCGCCCAGCATGTTCCAGTGTGTTGCCGCGCGCTGCGCCAGCCTGACCAGCGATATTTCGGTCTATCAGACCAACCGCGATTTGCTCTATGATGGCCTGACCAGCATGGGTTACAAGTGCGTCAAGCCGCAGGGTGCGTTCTACATGTTCCCGCAGACGCTCGAGCCGGACGACCGCGCATTCAGCGAGCGGGCAAAGAAGTACGACCTGCTTGTCGTACCGGGTGCGGACTTCGGCGCGCCGGGCCATGTGCGCATCTCTTACTGTGTGCAGACTGATACGATCCGCCGCGCGCTGCCCCTTTTTGCAGAACTTGCCAAAGAATACCAGAATGGTTAACTTGTTGAAAACTTACAATTAACTTGTTATTAATATGTACAAAGTGTGAATGGGACGTATACATATTGCACAAAAATAATAAGTTGTAATTAGATGATATTCATAAAACCTGCCGCTTGTTTTTCGTGCGTGCTACGTGTATTATAATACCAGAGATCAGGAAAACGGTCTCGAAACATTACACGAAAAGGAGCGTGACGAAATCATGATGAAGGGTTTCTTCAATGATCTGGTCGCAGCACGTATGCTGGATCTGGACCAGAACCGCGTCAAGTCGATGTCTCGCAAGGCGCGTCATACCGCCAAGTAATGTTTGAACATTACGGTGGCTGATATGGCTGCCTTGAGGGAGTCAAAAACAAATGACAAACGAAACTGAAATGTAAAAGGCCTTCCGGAAGTACGGAAGGCCTTTTACGTTGCGCTCAGCCTGAACGGTGGCGCTGGGTGAGGGCGTTGGTTTGTCGGCGGAAGTATTCAATGCGTTCCGCTGCCGAGGAAGGACGGATATGCGGCTTACCGCAGTCCGGGCAGGTGCGCTGCTGTTCGCTGCCGGGGAAGATATAGTGACAGCACTTGGTCTGGCAGGTATAAATCATGCCGATCGCCCCTTTCTTGTGTTTAGTATAGCGGAAGAAGTGTCCTATAAATGTCCCTTGCTTGCGCGGAAGGGTAAAAAATGCTATACTGGCAGCATGATGGGAAAAGGGGAAAATTCAAAATGAAGGAACAAAAAACAAACTTGATTCGTCGGTTATATATGCCTGCGGTGCTATGCACCGCGCTCTGGGGCAGCGCCGCACCCTGCATCAAAAAAGGGTATGAGCTGTTTGCCATCGGCGCGGACGCACCGTTTTCTCAACTCTATTTTGCGGGTTGGCGGTTTGCGCTGGCCGGACTGCTCGTGTTGTTGGTTGCGCGCATAAAAGGACATCGCATTGTGCCGAACCGCAGCGAGTGGAAGCCGATTTTCTGGATCTGCCTGTTTCAGAGCATGATCCAGTATGTGTGCTATTACATCGGCCTGTCCGCCACAACCGGTACGAAGGGGGCGGTGCTCTCGGGGACGCAGACCTTTTTTGCGTTGATCTTTGCGCACCTGTTCCTGCCAAACGACAAGCTTAATCAGCGCAAGGTGATGGGCTGCATCTGCGGCTTTGCGGGCGTGCTGGTGCTTGGCCTTGGCGGTCTGAACGGCTTCCACCTGCAAGGTGACGGACTGGTGCTGCTGTCGGCGGTATCGGCCGGTGCAGGCGCACTGGTTTCGCGCATCTACACCCCCGGCCGCGATCCGATGCTGTTGACCGGCTGGCAGCTGCTCATCGGCGGTCTATTCCTGTTGGCGCTTGGTTTGATCGGTGGCGGGCAGCTCGGCGCAGTTACGCTGGGTGGTGTGCTGCTGCTGGCGTATATGGTCGTGCTGTCCGCGGCAGCGTTCACGATCTGGACCGCGCTGCTGGGTAAATTCCCAGTCGGCAAAGTCAGCCTGTTCGGGTTCCTGATTCCCGTGTTTGGTGCACTGATTTCGGCGATCGTGCTGGGCGAGCAGATCCTGACGCCGCGCAATCTGGCGGCGTTGGCGCTCGTCAGCGGCGGCATTGCGATCGCAAATTATGTCCGGGAGAGTAAAACAGGGAGCAAGCAGGCAGAATAAATCAAAAAGGAACAACAAACATGGTTTTTAGTTCAGCAATTTTTCTGTTTTGCTTTTTGCCTGCAGTCTTTTTGCTCGATCGGCTGCTGCGCGGCGTACGGTTAAAAAACTTACTGCTGCTTGTAGCCAGCCTGATCTTCTATTCGTTTGGGCAGCCGGTCTATCTGCCGCTGCTGCTCATCAGCGTGCTGCTCAACTATCTCTGCGGCCTGCTGGCTGCGGGGAAGCACGCCAAATTGGGTGTGGCACTTGCGGTTGCGGGCGGTATCGGCATGATGGCTGTGTTCAAGTATGCGGATTTCGCGCTCGGCACGGTCAACAGCCTATTCGGTACGTCGCTGCCGCTGCCCGGCATCACGCTGCCGATTGGCATTTCATTTTTCACATTCCAAGGCCTGTCCTATGTCATTGACGTATACCGAGACCGGACGCTGGTGTCCAGGTCGTTTATTAAGGTGCTGCTGTATATCTCGTTCTTCCCGCAGCTGATTGCGGGGCCGATTGTTAAGTACCACGACATCGAAAAGGAGATCGACGCGCGACAAACCAATCCGCGTGAAACCGCGCTGGGTATCCAGCGGTTCATCTGCGGCCTGTCCAAAAAGCTGCTGCTCTCCAATGCAATGGGACAGATGGCGGATGCAGTCTTTGCGCTGCCCGCGGGCGAGATCGGCATGTTTGCCGGCTGGATGGGCGCGATTTGCTACACTTTGCAGATTTACTTTGACTTCTCCGGTTACAGCGACATGGCGATCGGTATGGGGCGCATGTTCGGTTTCCATTTCCTTGAGAACTTCAATTATCCGTACGCATCGACTACTATTCAGGAGTTCTGGCGGCGTTGGCATATTTCGCTGTCGACCTGGTTCCGTGATTATCTGTATATCCCGCTGGGTGGCAACCGCAAGGGCAGGGGGCGTACGTGGATTAACCGCTTTATTGTGTTCTTCACGACCGGCCTGTGGCATGGTGCGAACTGGACATTTGTGCTCTGGGGCTTATGGCACGGTGCGTTCTCGGTGCTCGAGGACAGTGGTGTGATTCCACAGAAGCGGCTGAAAGGGCGTGTGCTCGGCCATGTGTACACCATGCTGGTGGTCGTGCTTGGCTTTACGCTGTTCCGCGCGGAGTCGCTCTCGCAAGCGGGCGCGATGTTCGCGGCGATGTTCACCGGCGTTGGTCTGGGTTGGACAGGAACCGCGACCGTGTGTTCATTATTAACGCCTGCGTTCCTGTTGACGCTGTTTTTGGCGCTTTTGCTCTGTGTACCGATAGCTAAACGGCTGCCAGTTAAAAACGAGAGCATCACGCTTGCCGGCTCGCTTGCGCTGCTTGCGCTGTGCATGCTCAACCTGTCGGCTGGCACATTCAATCCGTTTATCTATTTCCAGTTCTAAGGAGGCTGCCATGAAATACAAAATTTTCACCGCGGCCTTTGTGCTGCTTTGCCTGCTACCGTCAGCGGGCATGCTGTTCCTGCCGCCGACGGAAGCGGCCGCGAATGAGCGTTTGTCGCCCAAGCCTGTGCTGCAAAATGAGGACGGCAGCTGGAACACCAATGTGCTCAGTCAGCTGACTGACTATATCGCCGATCATTTCGCCCTGCGGCAGGAGATGGTCACGGCGAACGCCGCTTTGCAGACTACGCTGCTTTCGACCTCGCCCGCCGAGGATGTAATCTATGGCAAGGACGGCTGGCTGTACTACGCTGAAACGCTGAACGACTATCAGAACCATGCGACGCTTACCGAGGAAGAGGCCGCGCAGATCGCGCAGACGATCGCGGATATGCAGGCGTACTGTGAGGCACGCGGCGCGACGTTCCTGTTCACCATTGCGCCGAACAAGAACTCGCTGTATCCCGAAAACATGCCCGCGCGCTACCTGCAAAGCGATTCCCCGGGCAATTATGAGTTGGTCGCTCCGTATCTGAAGGAATACGGCGTCAACTATGCCGATCTGTTTACGTTCCTGTCAGGGCAGGAGGAAACGCTCTATCTGCGCACGGATTCGCACTGGACAAACCGCGGCGCGGCACTTGCGCACGATTTCCTGATGGAGTCGCTCGGCCTGCCGTACACGGCGTTTGGCGAGGCCGACTATACGACCGAAGAGACCCACCGCGGCGACCTGTATGAGATGCTCTATCCCAAGGGGACGGAACGTGAGGCACAGCAGCAATATGACATCGACTTTTCGTATGTCACGCCGCCGCGCACAGCTGAGGACATCCTGATCCAGACAACGAGCGAAAATGCGGCGAACGGCCGGCTGATCCTGTGCCGGGATTCCTTTGGCAACGCGCTGCATCCGTTCCTCGCGGCGGATTTCCGCGAAGCGGTCATTACCCGGCAGATGCCATACCCACTGGAGCAGGTGCAGGCGGGCGATACGGTGATCGTCGAGATCGTCGAACGCAACCTTGCAAATATCTTGAAATATCCGCCCGAACTGGGGAACCTTTCGGCGGCGGATTCCGTCGAATAAAGCATAGAACCAGAAAATACAAACGGGAGGACGTTTTATATGAACAAGCAGAAGATCACGGCATTGCTGCTCGCGCTGCTGCTGTGCGGCAGTCTGGCAGCGTGCGGCGGTCAGACCACCGAAAAGGATGATACCAAGAAGGACGACGCGGCGGTCGAGACCGTAAATCCGGAGGATGAAAAGGACAAGGCTGACGAGGATAAGACCGAGGAGCAGGATAAAACGGAAGAGGATAAGGACGCTGCGTCCGACAGCCAGACCTCGAACAGCACCACACAGTCCAAGCCGCAGTCTGGCGGCAACTCGACTTTCACCTCGACTGGCAACACGTCCAAGCCTTCGTCTGGCGGCAGCTCGACCAGCAAGCCGTCCTCGGGTGGCTCGTCCGGCGGCAGCACCTCGACCAGCAAGCCGGAAACCACGCCGACACCGCAGCCGACTCCGGAGCCGGAGCCGGAGCCGGAACCGGCCCAGCCGACCGCTGCGCAGGCTTCCGGTTATATCGGTTCGTCTGCGTCCGCGCTTGAGGCGGCGCTGGGTTCGCCCAGCTCCAAGAGCTATTCGCCCAGCTGTATGGGTGAAGGGGAAGACGGCGTATGGTCGTATAGCGGCTTTACCGTGTATACCTACCGTGAAAACGGCGTAGAGACCGTCGAAGCAGTAGCCTAAGACAAGAAAAAGCACCCTCGGATGAGGGTGCTTTTTGTTTTGTAAGCTAGATGGATGTTACAGGATCACGCGGCGCGGTTTTGCCGCGATTTCGCGGATCGGGCGGCAGGGCACACCGTAAGCCAACATACCCGCCGGGATATCCTTCGTGACAACGCTGCCCGCGCCGATGACCGCGTTGTCCCCGATGGTCACGCCGGGCAATACCTGCACGCCCATACCAATCCAGACGTTATTGCCGATCGTGATGGGCTTGGCATATTCCAGTCCGGCGTTGCGCTGCGCAGGATCGAGCGGGTGTCCGGCCGTAGTAAAGCAGCAGTTTGGGCCGATGAATACGTGGTCGCCGAAGGTAATAGGCGCGCCGTCCAGAACAACAAGGTTGTGATTGGCGTAAAACGCTTTGCCGACACGCATATTGCAGCCGTAGTCGACAAAAAACGGGGGTTCGATAACGATATCATCGCCGCAGGCAGCGAGAAGTGAACGCAGCAGGGTAAGACGCTCGGCCTTCTGCGTGCTGCGCAGCTGGTTATAATCCATGCACAGGTCCTGCGCTCTGGCGCGGGCTTCCAGCACCGCGGGGTCGAAATTTGCATCATACAGCAGCCCGGAGGCCATCTTTTCCCAGTCTATCATATTTTCATCTCCTCAATTCTGATGCCGGACCAGTTCATAATCATCGCCAGAGCGGTAATAGGGGCAAGAGCCGCCTTTTTGCAGCAGACGGTAAAACTCGTCCTCATCGATATAGGCCTCACAGACATACTCGTTGAGCACATCGTCATAAGCGCTGTACGCGCAGTCCTCACAGGTGCCGGTCATGGCGTTCACCTCATTTGGCGTTGTTGTGCGAAATGACAAGACCACTCGGGCATTGTGCATTCACTCTGCGTCAATCATAACATATTTTGTGGGAAGTTTCAAACATCAGCTTTCATATTTGTGCAGAATGTGCTATGATACAAACAAAGCAATCTCAGCAGGAGTGTGAATGAACCCATGAAACTCTATACGTATCAGAATAACGACGGTGTTGACCGTATTGGTGTGGGCTGCGATGGCTGGCCCGGTCTGATCTGGCCGATCGAGGCGTTCGGCCTGTCGTTTTCCGACATGAATGACCTGATCCGCCGCATTTCTCCCGCGCAGTTGGCGCGCTTGTCGGATGCCGAGCAGGCAACCGAGGGTGCTGCTATCCGTTTGAACAGCGTGCGTCTGCGCGCACCGATCCCGCATCCCGCGCAGGACGTGATTTGCCTTGGCATCAATTATGCAGACCATGCGGTCGAGTCTGCCCGCTTCCATGAGGATGCGTTCCTCGTCAATCACAAAAAGGCGGTATATTTCAGCAAGCGTGTATGCGAGGCAAGCGGTTCCGGCGATCCGATCCCGGCCTATGAAGGCTTGGTAGACAGCTTGGACTACGAGGTGGAGCTGGGCGTTGTCATCGGCAAGGACTGCAAAAATGTCAGCGTATCCGAGGCGCCGGGGCATATCTTCGGTTACACGATCGTCAACGACGTGTCTGCCCGCAATCTGCAGACTGCGCATAACCAGTGGTATTTCGGCAAGTCGCTGGATGGTTTTACGCCGATGGGGCCGTGCATCGTTACGGCGGATGAAATTCCGTTCCCGCCCGCGCTGAACATCTCGTCTACGGTGAACGGTGAGCAGCGCCAGAACAGCAACACCGACCATCTGCTGCACACGGTTGCGGAGATTATTGCGGAATTGTCGCAGGGTATGACGCTCAAGGCGGGTACGATCATTGCGACCGGCACGCCCGCAGGTGTGGGTATGGGCTTTACGCCGCCGAAATTCCTCAAGAAGGGTGATGTTGTCACCTGTGAAATTGAGGGTATTGGCAGTCTGACCAACACGGTGGAATAAGCAGGGGAGGTGCAGGTATGGATAAGCCCAAGCAGATGATTGTGATGCGGCGCGATCTGAAAATGCGCAAAGGCAAGATCGCGGCGCAGGCAGGACATGCCTGCGTTACGGCTGTGCTTGCGGCGCTCGCACGTGAGCAGCGTTTGGGACAGGTGCAGGCAGATGAAAGCGGTGTGACGCTGTGTGAGAGTACACAGCCAGCAACACCCCTCAGTGAATGGTTTTCGCGCGGAGTGGCCAAGGTGTGCGTGTATGTCGACTCCGAGGAGGAATTGCTCGCTATCGACCGCAAGGCAAAGGAGGCAGGTATTCTGTCCGCGCTCATTTGCGATAACGGCCTGACTGAGTTCCATGGACAGCCAACCTATACCTGTCTGGCGTTCGAGCCTGCGCTGCCTGAAAAAGTCGACCCGCTTACAGGAGCACTGCCGCTCTTTTGAGCGGCAGTGCTATTTTAGTCGCGATTTGTAACATTCTTGTGCCTTTACAAACTGGGTTTAGCATGGTATGATAAACAAAGCCACGAAAAGGAGGGATTGCCATGGGCGCTGTGTCCAAGCAAGGCACCAAACAGGTCACGGCCAACAAAAAAGCATGGCATGACTACTTTGTCGAGGAGAAATACGAGGCCGGCATCGAGCTGGCCGGCACCGAGGTCAAGTCGATCCGTCAGGGGCAGATCAATCTCAAGGATTCCTATTGCACTTTCAAGGATGGCGAGCTTTTTGTGCGCGGCATGCATATTTCACCTTACGAAAAGGGAAATATCTTCAATAAGGATCCGCTGCGTGTGCGGCGGCTGCTGATGCACAAAAAGGAGATTGCAAATCTGTTCGGCAAGACCAAGCAGGATGGGTATGCGCTGATTCCGCTTTCGGTCTATTTCAAGAACTCGCGTGTTAAGATCGAGCTTGGTTTGTGTAAGGGTAAAAAACTGCATGACAAGCGGGACAGTATCGCGGCGCGAGACGCTAAGCGGGAGATGAACCGCGCGATGAAGGAAAGAAATCGTTGATTTTTTCGCATCCGATGGATGCACCCGAAATATGGGGCCGTAACGGGTTCGACGGGGGTGTTGAAGCCGGGATAGCGGGCCGCAGCGGGGATCTGCGTAAAAAGCTCCAACTGTTTATAAATTAAACAACAACGATTATACTCTTCAGGCTGCCTAATTAAGGCTTAGCCCGTCGGCTCAGAGAGGACCACGGCTTTGAGACCCGGCGTCGATTAGTGGTGAACGTGTACGGGGTAAGAGTTGCCCCCGTCATGTAACATGACTCTACTGAAGTGATTAGCCTGTTTGCCGGCGTATCATGGAGGGAATGCAAAAAGACAAACTGCGCCCGGAGAAGTCACGGTGGATGTGCTTTCGGACAGGGGTTCAACTCCCCTCGGCTCCACCAAAATACCAACTGATACCGCCTGATAACAGGCGGTATCTTTTGTTTTTAGTCGGTTTTTGCAACAGAAAACGGTGTTTTAAAATTTTGGTAGATATTCCGGTAGATTTATTTTTTCAACTTATGCTACACTATAAACAGGCAAGGGAAGCGGAGCGATAAAGCCCCAAACCTGGCGCCTGACGATACCGGTATCCGTCTTTCCGGCGCGGCTGTGCACCGCCGCATCGGGCTCCCAATCCGACAAGGGAAGGACGGTGAAACAATATGTCCCGTACGCGCGTTGAGCGCAATATCTCGTACGACGAGGAGAAGAAGAAATACTATGTCAATCTGGCTTTCGGGCGCGACGCGCACGGACACCAGATCAAAAAGACCCGCACATTCGCGCGGCTGACCGACGCCCGCAAAGCGCTGCGGCTGCACGAGGTGCAGCGCGACTTCGGCGCGCTGACCAAGCCAAACGACACGACCGTTGCCGAGTGGCTGAACTACTGGATGGACGCGGTCGTACGGCCCAATCGTGCCGCGACCACGGTGCATGGGTACAGCCAGATGATCGTCAACCATATCATCCCGCAACTGGGTGCAATCCCGCTGCAATCGCTGTCGCCGCAGCGCATCCAGCAGTATTACGCCTACCTGTGTCACGACTGCGGCCTGTCGCCCAACACCGCGCGCAAGCACCACGATTTGCTGCGCAACGCGCTGCGCGTCGCGGTCATGCAGGATGTGCTCGCCCGCAACCCGACCGACCGCGTCGAGCCGCCAAAGTTCAAGCGGCCCGAACCACAGTTTTACGATGTTGGCTCGCTGCGCCGCCTGCTGGACGCAGTCGAAGGCGATAAACTCGAGCCAGTCGTGTATCTGGCTGGGTATCTCGGCCTACGCCGCGAGGAAATGTGCGGCCTGCGGTGGAAGGACGTGGATTTTCAGGGCAAAACTTTGTGTGTGCACCGCGCCCGCACCATGGCCGGTTCGCAGGTGATCGAAAAGGACACCAAAAACCGTTCCTCGACCCGGCTGCTGCACATGCCGGAGGAAGTCGTGCGCGTACTGCAGGCCGAACGGCGTCGGCAGCGCGAGAACCGGCTGCTGTTCGGCAAGGAGTATCAGGACACGGGCTATGTGTTGACTTGGCCGGATGGCGAGCCGTATCGGCCAAATTACCTGACCGAGACGTTCAGCACGTTCATCTGCCGAAACCATCTGCCCAAGCTGACGCTGCACGGACTGCGGCACACCTTTGCGACACTCGCGAACTACTCCGGCGCGACGATATACAATATCAGCCGTTCGCTGGGGCACAGCACGGTTGCGACAACGTCCATGATCTACACGCATCTGCTGGATACGACGCACGAGCAGACGATCGAGGCGGTTGCTCAGAGCCTGAGGCAGGGCGGTGGGCGAAAGACCAGAAAACAAGTGAAGTAGAGTAAAAAGCAGTCTTTCAACCGGTGTTGGGAGACTGCTTTTTTACATGTTTAGCAGCAGGATGCGCAGACCGACTTTACGGGCGTATTGTAGCGTATACGCGCTGCCGCCGGTCGCGCGGGTGCAGTATGCAACGCAAACAGCACTGTGGTCAACCATAAACCGGTTGCGGCGCTGCATACAGCCGCGGGTGTAATGTTCGGAGGTGTAAATCACTTCGTTCGCGCGGCGTAGGATAGATTCGTATCGTTCAATCGATGCGGCAGACCATCCGCGTGTTTGTTCGCGACAGGGCAGCGCCAGAATGAGATGGATTTGCGGGAACTGGTCGCGCAGACGCAGTACGGTTTCGGCAGCCAGTGTGTCGAAACATAGTGCGCCGCCAGCATAAAAGTATCGAATGCCGTCTGCAATCAGTTCAAGAACCATAGCATCCAACTTTGCGGCGAGTGCCGGCAGGATTTCCGGTGGGATGTCGCGATGACCGGTAAAGCAGCAGGTGTGTAATCTATTCATTTCTGCGTCTCCCTATATTTTAGAATTGCACTTATATAAGTGCAATTCTAACGCATTCATCGAATAAAATCAATACATATTGCACCAATATAAGTGCGTGGGGTGTTGACGATGAATGCGGATTATGAAAAGGCTTTGGGACAAAACATTCGCAAACTGCGTATGCAGCGCAATCTTTCACAGGAACAGGTGGCTGCACAGCTGCAAGTGCATGGCTGCGATGTGACGCGAAGTGCCTTTGCGAAAATCGAAGTCGGGCAACGGCATATCTATCCAGATGAACTGAAAGCATTGAAGGATATTTTGGCAGTTTCTTATGAGGAATTATTTATCTGAAAGAACAAAGCGGCTTGAACAGAATTGTTCAGGCCGCTTTTCCTTTGTCTGGAAAAATCAACTAGTTTATGCTATGCTAAATGAAAACAAATTCTCTGTCTGGGAGAAGGGGCATATTTTTAAAACCGTGATTATATCAGGAATGCTGATGCGTGTAAATTATGCGATGCGTCGATAGCGACAACAATCGGATTTTTGATGAGAAAGTTGCTAAAACGATCGGGGTGTGGAGGGATTTTGTGTGCAGGAATACTTGAAATCTTATGCGCAAGCTGCGATACAAGGCTCTAAAAGTTATTATCAATACCTGACGGAACATCAGCGCGGATTGATCGAGTATCGAGTTTTGAAAACAAGACAAGAAGGATCGCATTTTGTGCTAACTTTGCGGTCTTTGCTTTCATATGCGGATATGGTGCAGTTGCGGATCGAGAATAAGATATATACACAAGAGCAAATCAAGCCAACGGAATATTGTGAGCAAACCAATGAGTTGACCGTGCGTCCATTGGATGAGTTACGGCAAGTGTTGGCAGATACTCCAATACATAAGATCACGGTAATCTCGGATTTGCGGTTTTTGGTAAAACGGGTGGAAGACTGGTATCGCAGTTATGGACTGCGAATTGCGCTGCCTACACAATCCTGTTCGGTTCCGATGCCGAAGGATGCAGCTTTGTCATCTCAGGCTTCCGAAGAACAGAAAAATGCTGTTGCAGCAGCGTTATCGCAGCCATTTTCCTACATTTGGGGTGCGCCGGGTACGGGGAAAACACAGTTTGTTTTAGCGCGGTGTATTCTGGCGTATGTTCAGGCTCAAAAGCGAATTTGGATTACGGCACCGACCAATAATGCAGTTGAGCAGATGCTGTACGGCGTGTTGCCGATTTTACAGGAAGCCGGAATCTCATTGCGAAAGGTGCTTCGCTTAGGAGTGCCTTCTCGGGCGTTTAAAAGTCAATACAGTGAAGTGTGTGAACAAACGGATAAAGCGAAATTGCATGGGGAAATACAGGCGCAGTTATTGCAGATAGAAGCTGCAATTGCTGTAAATCAAGAGCAACTGGACAAATTAGAAGCATATCGCAATTTTTTATCCTTTGAAAAGGCACAGGACTTTCTAGAACGTACATTGCCGGATTGGCAGAAACGAATGCAGCAGCAAATATCGGAACTCGATAGATTAGAACAGGAATGTATTGAATGGCAGGGAAGAGGATATCTGGCGCTTGCAGAACTGGAGACCTGCCAGACAAAAGAGAAAAAGCATACAGTAAATGTGGTAGATTTCACAAGACAGGTACGACTATACAGCAGCGGTTGGCGAAAATGGCTATTCGCTGGGCGTAGGGAAAAATTGATGCAGTCGCTTCAAACAGAAATGCACGAGTTGGATGAAGTGCGTGCGCAGAGCCATCAGTTGATTGCAGAACGCAAGGAGTATATCCAGAAAGAAGCCGATGCCCGGCAGCAACAGAAGCAGGTTCTGAACGAGATTGCGCATAGCAAAACAGAACTGCAGATGTGGGCATCGTATTGGAAACCATTGCTGCAGTCCGCCAAGAAATTGCGGGAAACATGGTTTGCAGCAGATTTGGCGGCTTTTTGTACCCAACTTGAACGAGCACGCAATATTTTGGAGGACAAACGGCCGCAATATGAAGAGTGCAGTGAGTGGTCTGAAACCGCGCTGTTCGAGAGCAAAAAAGACTTAGAGCAGCAAAAAGCCAGTTGCCTACAACAAAAAGAAAATTTGGAAGAGCAGGGTAATGGCATACGCTGGCGCGAATGCTTGGTTTTGGCAGGAACTGTGGATACTTGTCTATATCGGATGCCGCCGAATGGAGAATTGGCTCCTGCCCACATCTTTTTGGACGAGGCAGGATACTGTTCGCTGATCAAAGGTGCTGCGCTGCTTGCTTACGCTTGTCCGGTGACATTTTTGGGAGACCATATGCAGCTACCACCGGTTTGTGAAATGCCCGATGCGGATATGCAGGAAGGCCGGGAGCCAAATGTATGTTTGTGGGCACAATCTGCGTTGTTTGCAGAGGATATTTTCACACAATCAATTTTACAGATTGCGAATACATATTTAATGCACCTGCCTGCGCGGTTTGAAAAACTGAAGCGTTTTGATTTGACACATACCTATCGTTTTGGGGAAGCGCTGGCTAAGGTTCTGGCCAAAACGGTATATTCCAGTTCGTTTTATGGCAACCCTGCGCATAAGACGGATATTTTCGTTTTGCACGCTGCAGCTTCGCAGGAAAAAGTGAAAAAGCGTACCAGTCCGGCGGAATGCCGTGCAATCGCTTCTTACATCCAATCGCATCCCAATGAACAGATCGGGGTGATTACGCCATACAAAAATCAGCGGGATGCGATACGGAACCTGTTACCGCGTTCGTCAGGTTGGGAGGATAAGGTTTTAACGGTACATGGCTCGCAAGGAAGGGAATGGGACACAGTATTATTCAGCGTTGTAGATACGCTGGATAAATGGTTTACTGATTCCGACCGGTTGGAGAGCAATGGAAAACGTGTCATCAATACCGCTGTCAGCCGCGCAAAACGACGTTTGATTCTGGTGTGTGATGCAGAGTATTGGGGGATGCAGGATACTCAACTGATTGGGCAGTTGTTGAGAGTTGCAGAGAGATATGATGGTCTTTTGCAGTCAGACATTTCGGAGGTTTAAATTTAGAACAAATAGGGTGTTGAGGAAAGAATAAAAAATTTCTAGTCCTAGAAAGGGCGTGTTGAAATCGTGGAATACATTGTAGATGATCGCAACCTAACCGCTGAGAGATTTATTCCCTTTGTCAATAGGATATGGAAAGGGGAATATGACTTACCGAAGACCGCCGTTGCATTGTCGCGGACGCTGAATATCACCGCGTATGAGGGTGGTGAACTGGTTGGCTGTTTGCGTATTTTGACGGATGGCTATTTCTTCGGGACAATCACTGAACTGTTGGTGCTTCCAGCCTACCAAAAACAGGGGATTGGAAGCCGCCTTTTGCAACTAGCAAAAGAAAATGCGCCTACGCTTCTGTATTTTGGTGCCCAGCCGGGAGTGGAGCATTTCTATGAAAAGAATGGCTGCAAAAAGAGTCTGCAATCGTACAGTTTCGATTAAAAGGGGGGAGAATAATATGATATCGATTTGCGGGACAGAGTGCTGCAAAGACTGTTCGCGTCTTGCTGCGTGTGGCGGATGCGAACAGGTGGATGGTCACCCTTTCGGCGGTGTTTGTGTGGCAGCAGAATGGGTGAAAGATGGCGGTCTCGAGAATCTCGCGCGTCAGAAAGACCGTCTGGTCAAGGAAGTAAATGCATTAGGTGTCAAGGGGCTGCAGGTGGACGACCTCTACTATCTTAGCGGTTGTTATGTGAATTTGGAGTATAGGCTTTCAAATGGGACTTCGATAAAGCTGCTGGAAGATAATAAGGTGTATCTGGGAAACCAAATTGAGATCCCCGGTACAGAGCGTTGCTATGGCGTTGTAGGCGATGCGGAGTACCTGCTGGTGTGTGCGTATGGAAGCGGTGGATCTGACCCAGAGATTATAGTTTATCGAAAACGAAACTGTGAAGTGAAGGGAGCCTGATGGCTCCTTCTTTTTTGTTGATTCCGGTTTTATGGGCAAACAGAACAACAAAAGCCATTATAATATGAAACTTTCAGGAACCGGTCATGTGGACCATTTTTGATGCAGCAGCTCTGATAAACAGAGGCGCTGCATGCAAGCGGTATGGCATGGGAGATGCAGGATCGTCCGCTACTGTGGTTGACAGGCATGTGCTCTTGTGGTAATATACTAATTGTACTATTGCAAATAATACGGATAGAGAATGGGGTGGATTGCATGTTTAAAAAGATGGTAGCATGGGTTCTCACGGCAGCGTTGCTTGTGCCCATATGGCCGGAGCAGGCGTTTGCAGCTGGCTGGGAGTCAGACTATGGGTTTACAGAACTCCGGACGCAACAAGCGGATGGCGGCACTTATCATCTGCTCGAGCACACAGATACGGGTGCTCAGGTAGTGTGGCTGGACAACGGCAGCGAAACGCGCGAGTTTGCCGTCGGCTTCCGCACGCCGCCTGAGGACAGCAAAGGTGCAAACCATGTCCTTGAACATTCGCTGCTGTGCGGCAGCGAGCAATATCCTTTAAACGATTTGATGCATATTTTGCAGAATAGCTCGGTTGCACAGGAAATCAACGCCTATACGAGTGAGGACTATACGACCTATGTGTTTTCCACTACGGATGAGCAGGATTTCTACAACCTTGCAGATATCTACACCACTTGCGTGCTGTTTCCACGCCTGCGCACCGAGCCGAATATTTTCAAGCAGCAGGGCATTCGCACCGAATGGGTAAACGGCAAAGCGCAGTATAATGGCATTGTGTACAGCGAACTGCGCTTGCGCAATTTGGATACTGCGCAGAACTCACTGAACTTTGTATCCAGTCAACTGTACGAAAACCTGTACGGGGATACCTCGCCGACGTTTGATTCGGGTGGAGCAATCCCGGACATTCTCGATCTGACCTATGAGGATGTCATGCGGGTTTACGATACTTATTACACGCCTTCCAATATGCTGGTCTATACAGCGGGCGAGCAGGACATTGATAAAACGCTCGCCATGCTGGACAAGTATCTTGACCAAGCGGGGGATCGGAACCGCCCGGAGATCCAAGTGGATGTGGCGCCAATCGCGCCGTCTCAGCTGGTGCAGGAGTATCATGTCACCGGAGCGACGCAGACGGTCGATATTGGTTTTATGGCGCATGGCCCAAGTCTGCTGGACAGCAAAAAGTCCGAGGCATGGGGCGCGCTGGTAACCTGTATGCAGCAAATGCTTCGCACGCAATTTCCGGACGCATTGGCCTATACCGTAGGCGGCAATGCGGGCGGGGTCTACAATGTCGGTGTCATTCTGTCGCAGGTGCCGATCGCGCAGAAAGATGCGGCAGTCACGGCGATGCAGCAGGTGCTTGCCGATATCGCGCAAAATGGCATCCCGTCTGATATGCTGAACGACGCGCTCGATCAACAGGAAGAGGCGCAGCAGTTCGGACGCGAGGAAGTGTTTACGGGCTTTGCCTATGCGGAGGACCCGCTGGCCTGTGTTGGCCGTGCGGATGTAATCACCGGCCTGCGGAACGATCCAGACTACTTCAAGATACTGGCTGCTGAATGGATGGACAGCCCGTACCAGACCCTTGTGGTTTCGGGCAACGGCGCGACGCAATCGGAAACTTACGAGCCGCAGCTGACCGCGTCGGAACTGGAACAGGTCAAGCGGGACACCGAGGATTTTAACGCGTGGCTGGACCAGCCGGACGATCCGGCTGTGCTTGCCCGCCTGCCGATGCTGGATCTGGAAGATTTTGCGCACGATCCGTTCTCGATGAACCAGATAAACGAGAACGTAGAGGGCGTGACGTATTATTTTAACGAGGAAGCACAGAGCCAGGCGCCGTCCTTTTCGTTATACTTTCCGGTCGAGGTCAAAAACGAGGACACCGCGCTGTGGTGTCTGCTGTGCGAATTCCTAAATGACCGCATGCAGGCGGCTGGTCTATCAGGATATCTGGGTATGTCTTCGGGCGAGCGGTATGATGATCCGGATACCCTGCGCCCGGCGCTTGTCCTTGGTGGGTCTGGGGAAGCAGGTAAGACGGGGGAGACTGTGCAGGCGCTTGCCGCCTGGCTGCAAAGCCCGCCGCTTGCGGATACGGCCGCGCTGCGTGCCTTTCTGACCGAGCGGAAGAGCGCGCTGCGTGCGCAGTACAGCGATCCGTACTATTATGAATACAGCATGATGCTGCAGGCCAGCACCCAGCTCAATCGGTTCATGAATCGTATTCCTGCGGGCTTTGTCGGTGCGTCGATGTCGTATAAGGATTTTATCGATGCGGCGGCCGCTGATCCAGACGGCGATAAGGCACTGCTCGCGCGCATGCGCGCTTTGCTGGATGGCGTGCTGCAGCGCACTAGTGTTGCGGTCGAGTTCACCGGCAGTCATGAGGATTATAGTGATTTCCGGCAAGCCGCAGCGGGCTGTATCGCCGCGCTGCCCGCGGGGACGGGCGTATCCTCGTGCGAATGGCTGCCGCAGGGCTGGCCGAGCGCGCTGGTGATATCCTCCAACACGCAGGCTTCCAACCATGTGATGTTGGTCGGGGCGTTTGAGAACAGGCCGGACAGCATGGCGGTATACGATGTGCTAGGCGCGGTTTTGACGGCAAAGTATATGCTGCCCGAACTGCGCGACCGGCGCGGCGCGTATGGTGCGACGCTGCGCTTTGAACCGAACGGCGTGACCATGGTGTCTTCTGGTGGTGTGAGCGTCGATGAAGCGATTGCGGTGTTTCGGGGTGCGGCGGCATTCCTGCGTGTGATGGAGCTGGCGCCGAGCGAGCTGGCAGGCTTCAAGGTCAGCGCGGTCAGCGAATTTGACAGCAACGCGGAATGGGAGCGCGCGAGCGGCTTAGGATTGGCGCGCGCAGGACGAACGCAGGCGGATTACGCAGCGGAACGCGCGGCAATCCTCGCCGTCACCGAGGACGATCTCAAAGCTTGTGCGGACGAACTGGAGCGCATGCTCCAGCAGGCAACCGTGTTTGCGCAGACAACCAAGTCTGCGGCGGCTGGGGTGCAGTATCCGTTTGCTGCTCATGTTGACGGAGATACGGGCAAGGTGACGCCGCAGCTGCGAGATGATATTCCAGCGTCGAACGATACGATGCCGATCACCCGCGGCGAAGTCGCGGCATTGCTGGCGGAATGTCTGGTTGACCAGAGTGCGGCCGAGCAGCCGGATTTGGAAAGATTTACGGATGTAACATCGGGCAGTGCGCAGGCAAAGGCGCTCGCCAAGCTGTATGACCGTGGTCTGCTGAACGGCTATGCGGATGGCAGCTACCGCCCACAGGAAATGATCACCCGTGCAGAGTTTTGTACCATTGCGTCTGCATTGACAAAGGATACCTCGAAAGCAGGTGGGCAGTCGTTCCGGGATGTACCGGATAATCACTGGGCGTATGATGTGATTGCTGGCATGGCGGCGCAGGGGATTCTCGAAGGATATGGTGATGGTACCTTCCGCCCGGAGGCGTCGATCACCCGCCAACAGGCAACACTGATTCTGCAGCGGCTGGCAAACGCATAAGCGTCAGCGAAAAGACCGCAACAAGAAAACTGTATTTCATGCAAAAGGCCATGCGGGGCGATATGCCCTGCATGGCCTTCCTGCTTTATTTGGCATGATGGTGCACAAGTTTGCAAAAGCACTCGCTGTGTGCCGACCACCAAATTATTATAATTCGTTGATCGTTTCGGATACTGCCATATTACAGATTCTCTTTCCCGGAGCCAAAGGGACAATTAGTGCGGTACATACCAGCAGCACCAAAATCCCGCCTACGGAGGAAAGGGGCAGATGCCAAGCTGTGCCCCAATAGTTGGTAATCATCTGCCCATAGAGGAAGTAGTGCAGCGGCAGACCCAACCCGAAGCCTGCAACGAGTCCCAGTAAGGTGTAGGTGGCAGATTCTGTGGTGATCATCTTTTGGATTTGGCGTCCGTCCATGCCCACGGCGCGCATAGCACCATATTGTCTTGTTCTGGCAGAAACACTCATGGCAATGCTGTTTGCCGTATGGATAATGGTGATCAGGGTGATAACCACTAGAAAACCGTACACAAACAGGCAGAACATGAAATAGGTGCTTTGGGTGTCCTTGTTGAGCGACAGACGGTCATAAAAGTCGTACTGTCCATTGGCCAAGGCTTGAAGCTGATTAACATCCTGTTGTGTAGCGTCCGGGGTCAGCTGCACATCCAGAATCGCGTAGGCATCCTTTCCTGTGATTGCGGTAAACAGCATTTCCGAGCAGATCACCGTTGGCTGATCCGATGTGTCAAAGGGGCTGTCCTCCAGAACACCGACCACCGTGAGGGCGGTGTTGTCCAGCTGGATGATATCGCCCACTTGTAGGGTGTTGCTTTTGTCAAAAACCGTCAGCACACCGCGGCCGTCTCGGACCGCATCCATATTTCCGGACACCAAATCCCCCTCTGCCCACTGGAACTGCTGCGCATCATAGGAGATCAGATCGATTGTACCGGACTTTCCCTCATATTCTGCGGGGAGGCTTTCGTACATCCGGCCAAATGCGCGTTCGACATAGGGCTGCTGCTCCACCGCCGCGGCAAAACTTTTGTCAATCTCACACTGATTCTCCGGGCTGCTGTAAAAGACATCTGGCGCCCATGGCTGCAGAGGATTGAGAGCAAGCTGAACCCATTGCACCAGAACGGAGAAACTCAGAATCAGGATGATGCTGAGCGCAAAGGAACCGGTCATGAGAAGCAGATTTTTCGGCGAGGATACGGCATGGTGCATGCCGAGGGCTGTCTCAATGTGCAAAAATCCTTTCCGCACCGGCCGGGACACGGATTTACCTTGGGCACTGTTCCCGGTGACCGCAGCAACTGGAGAGACGGACGCTGCCCGCCTTGCCGGAGAAAGGGAGGACAGCAGCACCGTCAAAACGCCCACAACAACGCCGCTGCAGATCCCGATGATGCTGACCCCAAAGAGCGGAATCTGCACGAACTCCGCGCCGGCGCCAAACCGAAGGAGTGCGCAAAGAAGCCAAGTGATCAGGATACCCAAAACAACCCCGATGGGAACCGCTGTTTTACACCAGAAGAGTGCTTCCAGCCGGACAATGTGCATGATCTGCGCCCGGCTTGCGCCGATACAGCGGAGCATGCCGAAAAACTGGCTCCGCTCCGCAGTACGGCTGTTCAGGCTGCCTGCAATCATAAAGACCCCCGCAGCCAGAACCAGCACAAACAAGATCGCGGCTACCAGATAGAGTCCCATCACATACGGATCGCTGCTGAATCCGGTCAGCCCCAAAAGGGCGGTATTCTCGGACAGATTTTCTGCCGTAAAGCCGTAGGTCTGCTGCAGCTCTGTGATGACCTTGCGGGGATTGGCATCTTCGGTAAAGCGTACAAAACAGACAGGGACAGATTCATACCCCTCCGCTTTGGCAAGGTCTTGAAAGGCGTCCCAGCTGACAAACGCTCCTACCACATCCGCGTCGTCGCTGATGGTGACATCCCCGCCAAATCCGGAAATGGTATAGAGATATTCTCCCGAAGGGGTGTGCAGGGTGATTTCATCGCCTATATTTACATGGAGCAATTCCTTTGATCGGTTGGAGAGTAAAATTTCTCCCTCGTTTGAGGGGCAACTGCCCTCGGTCAGATCGTTATAGATCTTCGTCAGAATTTGATCATCTGCACCGACAATGACACAGGTTTTTCCCTGAATAGAATAGTCTTGGGATAGATCAAAGTTCAAGCCGTCGTATCGCTGGGCAGCGACCACATCCGGCCGCTGGGCAATTTCCTCAACCTGCTGGTCAGAGGGTTCCTTCAGCATTATATGCCAATTCCCGTGACTTTCGATGGCACGGATCTTTTCCATGCGGATGGCCATATCCGCCATGCTGAAAATGGTCGTGACCAACAGAACGGAGATGATGATGCACAGCAAGGTCATCCGATTCTGCCGTTTCCGTACTTTGGCAGAGATGGGGATCAGACTGAGATAGTGTTTCACTCCCGGCACCTCCCGAAGTCGGTCAGCACGCCGTCGGACACCTGCAGGATGCGATCTGCGGTTTGGGAGATCGCACGGCTGTGGGTAATCATCAAAATGGTTTGTTCATACCTGCGGGACGCTTCTTTGAGCAGGGCAATCACCTCGCTTGTGTTCTGCGTATCCAGATTACCGGTCGGCTCGTCGGCCAGAATGAGCGCCGGCCGGGTGATGAGTGCGCGGCCGATGGCGACGCGCTGCTGCTGCCCGCCGGACAGCTGACTTGGCAGATGGTGGCGGCGTTCGTGAAGGCCAAGCACTGTGAGCAATTCCTCCAAATAGGCTTCGTTCGGTTTCTGGTAATCGAGCAGCACCGGAAAGACGATGTTCTGCTCGACGGTCAGTTCCGGGATGAGATTAAAGCTCTGGAAGATGAAGCCGATATTGCGGCGGCGGAATACGGTCAGATTGCGTTCCTTCATCGAAAAAATGTCCTTGCCGTCGATTCGCACACGGCCGCTGGTCGGCGTGTCCAGCGCGCCGATCAGGTTGAGCAGCGTCGATTTGCCTGAGCCGGATTCCCCGACCACAGCGACAAATTCGCCTTTCGGGACGGAAAACGTAGCGTGCCGCAAGGCGTGCACGGCGGTTTCGCCGCTGCCGTAGGTTTTGCAAAGGTCTTGGACTTCCAGTAAATTCATGTTGTGATGGCACCTTCTTTCTGTTGCGATAGGAAAAGGGTACCACGGGAACCCTACTGTTAGATGACTTGCAGCCTACAATATTGTAGGAATCAGCAGGTTGATCGTGAAAACCGTGCCGCGGCCTAAGGTACTGTCCACCTCGATGGTGCCGCTATGCGCTTCGATGATCGTTTTGGCAAGCGGCAACCCCAACCCGACGCCCTGTGTATCCTTGGAGAAGCGGCTGCGGTAAAACCGCTTGAAGATGTGCGGTAAATCTTCCGGATGGATGCCGCTGCCATTGTCCTGCACCGTGATTTGGACGATCGACGCAAAGGCGCGCCATGTGACCGTGATCGTATCGCCAGCCTTGGTGTGGTCGAGTGCATTTTTGACCAGATTGCCGATGGCCTCGCCCAACCAGTGCGCATCACAGCACAGGGAGATATCGTCATCGCCGGAACAGGATAGCATTGTACCTTGCTGCTGCGCCTGCACGGCAAAGCGACGCCTGACATCCGCCATCAGGTCGGAAAGGTTGTGTTCGGACTTGTCCAGCACGATCGTGCCTGCGTCCAGCTTGGTGATGGTCAGCAGATTGTGCACCAACGTTTGGATGCGGTCAAGCTCCTGCTCGGACAGGACAGTGAATTCCCGAACGGTGTCCGGGTCAACCGGCTGCTGCTGTAAGATGCCATTGTAGATATTGAGCGCCGCAAGCGGGGTCTTGAGCTGGTGCGAGATATCGGACAGCGTTTCCTTCATAGACTGTTTCGCGCGGCCTTCGTTTTCAGCGTGGGCAGTTAGGATGGCGGCCAGTGAGTTGACCTCGTGAAACAGGCGGTTGAGTTCGCCCTCGTCGTCGCATTCGATGCGCGCGGTGGTATCGCCCGAGAGAAACGCGTGCAGCTGTTCAATCGCATGCGCCATGGTCTGGTGCTGCCTGCGAAAATAGCGGTACATAGCGGTGAGGGTCAGCAGCCCCATGCAGGTGAACGCCGCTGGGAGATATCGTGCAGCTCGTTCGCCGTCTGCGGCGAGCAGCACGGCAGACAGCAGGGGAAACCCAACCGTCAGGGCGAGGACAAGGTAAAATAAGCGTTTGATGTTCCGATCTGCCAGCATTTTCATGGGGCACCTCATTTCGCAGCATTCCATTTATAGCCCATGCGGCGCACGGTAATAATGCGCTTGGGATTGCTGGGATCATCCTCGATTTTGGCGCGCAGACGGCGGATATAGACGGTCAGCGTGCTGCTGTCGATATAGTTTTGCTCGCAATCCCATAATCTGCCCAGAATCTGCTCGGGTGACAGCACAAGGTTCGGATGCTCCATGAATAGGCACAGCAATTTGTATTCGCTGGCGGTTAGTTCGACCGGCACGCCATCCTTGGTGACCTCGCGCGTCAGCTGATGCACGGTGATGCCGCCCGATTGGAGCGTGTCATCCGGCTGACGGAAAGTCCCGCTGCGGCGCAGAAGAGCGTTGACACGCGACAGGAAGATTGCCAGCTTGAACGGCTTGGTGATATAATCGTCGCCACCAATGTCCAGACCCATAATGACATTGGTTTCCTCGTCCGCGGCAGTTAGGAACAAAATGGGCACTTTGGAGCTTTGGCGGATCAGGCGGCAAAGGTCGTAGCCTGAACCATCGGGCAGGGTCACGTCCAGAATCACGAGATCATAGCTGGCATCCTGCCAAAGGGTTTCGGCCTCCAGACAGGTGCGGGCGTTGACGATTTCATAGCCCTGCTGCCGCAGAGCAAAAGACAGACCGTGAATCAGGCTCAGGTCGTCCTCAACAAAAAAGATACGCTTCATGGGCGTTCACCGTCCTTGCAGTGGGATAGCATTTACAGTTTCATATTATAGAGCTTTATGCGCAGATTACAAGTGACGCAGCGGGACAAAAAAGACCAGCCGTCGGGATGAGCCCGGCGGCTGGTGGGGGAGTGCAGCATATTGGTATGTGCGGAAACGTATGAGATGCCCAGTCTGCAGCTGATAGGCATGAAGAAAAGGTAAAATTATTTCATCTTGTTTTTCAGCATTCATGCGTGCCCGGCAGAGTGCCGTTTTAAGATGAACTCTTGGACAGGATGGCCGAACGCTTCGGTCAGTTTGCCTTCCGAAAAGCCAAGCCGCTTATAGAAACGCCGTGCAGCTTGTCCATCCGGGTCGTCCTCCCGATAGGTGGTTACGGCGATGTCTTGGTCTGCATCCATCTGGGTCAGCATGAAGGACACCAGCCGCTGCGCAATGTGCTGTCTCCGGTAGGTCGGATCGACCGCCAGAAAGCACAGTTCGCCCGCTTCTTTGGAAAACAGTAAGATGCCGACGATACGCTTTGCATCAATCGCGCAGATAGCCGAGGACTGCGCGATAAAGTGCAGAACAGTTTCCCGGTGCTCGGCGATGGCTTCGGTGGTCTCCAAGCCGGGAAAGGCATCTCGCACCTGCTCCACTAGTGCCATCCAAGCGTCAATGTCCTGTACTTGTGCCAGCCTGATTTTCATGGTCAAGTTCCTTTCGCAGATCGTTCAGATATAGCTTCTGCTGTCGTTTCAGATATCCGGGGATAAAGGGGCGCATCCACCAGTGCTTGGCCCTCACGGTTTCGGTGCAGGTCAGTCGGGCACCGTCCACTGTCTCCTCGAAGATGCCCTCCCAAGAGCCGGACATGTTGCTATTCTCCATGGTAAAGGCCCAGCGGCGGCACGGCTCGAAGGCGGTGACTGTAAAGTTTATGGCGTAACCGCTTTTTGTATGTTCGATGAAATGGGTTTCGTTCACGACCTCTACTCGCGCAAGGTTGCTGCGCCATGCGGTGCGGATAAGATCGGTCACCGTTTGCCATACCTGTTCGACAGGGCAGGGGAAATGGACTGTTACCTTGGAAGTTGGCATAACTCGTCTCCCTTTCAAAACCACATTGCTGGCTCGTCACGAAATATGGGTTTTTTCCCGTTGGCATAGGGGTCATAGCGATTTTCGTTGCAGCCGAATTCCTGTAAAAAGCAGATCTGTCCTGCCCTATTCCAGCGAACGAGGGATAGACCGTCAAAACTCTGGACAATTCCATCCGTCATCGTACACCGGAACGACCACTCCACAACTGTTTGATCCTCTTTGTGAAAATACTGCCGGATGTCCCAGCGCTCGACGGTTCCTCTGGTGTTCCACTCGTCAAACCACAGTTTGATCTTCTCGCGGCCGTGATACGCTGGCCCCCAGCTCTCGATGTAGACGGCGTCAGGTGCAAAAAGGTCTTCAATGCCTGAGTCCTGTCTGTCCAGCCACATGGAAAACCACTGCTGGATTTTATTCTCCCGCCGTTTCTCTATTGTTGTTTCCATATCTGCATTCTCCTGTTGTACGGATTGGGTGATATCCCGCAGCATCAAATATTCTGTGCCTTTTTTCGTTAAAATCCGAAAGCCCGCCCGCTCATACAAACGCAGCGCCGGATTGTTCTTCTGTACGGAGAGGGAAAGCCGGAGATACCCGTTTCCCTGCAGCAAAAGCAGGAGGCTGCGCAGCAGCTGTGTCCCTATACCCAGACCGCGATATTCCGGCAGCAGCGAGATAGCCAAAGAAGGCGTGCGGTCATCGATGTGGCCGTAGTCCTGCATGATGCGGCTCCACGCTGCACCGACCACTGTTCCTGCGACCTCGGTAACAAGGCAATAGTCGCCAGACTGTGTGCCAAAACCCGCAACATAGACCTGTAATTCCGGTAAGTCGACCACCGACCGGGGCGGCGGTTTCGTGCCTTCTGGAATATAGATGGCCTGATAGACAAATTCTTGCAGAAGACCATACTCCTCCGGTCGTATTTGGCGAATGATTGTGTTAATCTTTTTCATTGCTTCATTCTTGTCCTCATCGGCCAATTTCTGGCACTTCGTTCAAGTTTTTCAGTCGCACGGCGACAGACGCGCGGAACTCATCCTCGCTCAGCGCTGGATCGCGCACCTGTTCCCATAGTGCGCAGGATGCGTCGGCGCAGCCGCCGCAGCCGGTGCGGTGTTTGCGGTTCACCGCGCAGGCGTAGAGCGGGCAGGGTTTGCCTGGCGGCGCGTGGAACACCCTCCCGGCGCACTCGTTGCAGCCGGGGCAGTCCTCTTGGTAAAGCGGGAAGTCTGCGCACTCCAGCCCGCAGGCGGTCAGGTCGAGCGCTTGCCGCCGCGCTTTTTTGCTCATGCCTGCGAGTGTCAGACCATAAGACTTGTCCAGCATTGTGCGCAGCAATTCGTCTGGCACTGCGCCGTCCGGCTTTACTGACACCCAGCACCGCTTGTCGGAATAATAGCCCGGCAGGATGTCCGCATATTGGCCGCGCAGCAATGCGCTCTCGCTCTCTTCCAGCTTGAGGTTGATGTAGTAAACTTCTCCTGCTTTGTCCAGGCACAGTGCCGCGAACATTTTGCCGCCGATGTGGTATCGAATCCAGTTCCATACCGGCTGATAGTCCTTGGTCACGCCGCGCTTTTTCAGCAGGTAGTCATCCAGCCATTCATAGCGCATCGGTTATGCCTCCTTCGTCCCAGCGGATAGTTTTTCCATCAGCTGCGCATAGCGTTATGTACCGCTGACACTGTCCAGACTGCGTAAAGCGGCCAAGATGGCCTGCATTTCCGGTGCGGTCAGCACAGTACGATCCACGCGGTAGCTCTTCAGAATGGAGATACCGCTCTTTATCGTTCTATCAGCATTATACCATAGGAACGCGACAGCTGTGTGTCATGTTTGCCGGAGCGTGTTGTGACGGATAAAGGCAGCGGTGTTCTGGAGATGAAAAACATCGCTGTGGAACCGGCGTTTCAGGGAAAGGAATATGGGAAATCTCTGCTGGACTTCCTTGTTCGACCCTATGCGGGACGCTATGCGATGTTGCGTGTAGGTACTGGGGACAGCCCTTCCATCATTGCAAAAATGCTTTTGATGAGGATTGTCAGTAATCTGTCTTGCCTTTTCAGCAAATTGCTTATTTGTTTTCCTCATTTGTGAGATCCGGCAATGGGATCACCCGTAGTTCTGTCTCCGGCTCGCTGATATACAATTCCTCACACTTCCGCTGTGCCTCGATTAGCATGTTGATGGCCTGCTCGGTCGCGCGGAACAAAATGAGATACATTTCCTTGTAATCCGGCATAAAATCACCTCTTTGTTTAGGTTAGAACAATTTGTTCAAAAAGTCAATAGAACAAATTGTTCTGTCCTATACTGCAATTGGTGATGAAAATGGAGCGATATCAGCGAATTCGGGATTTACGGGAAGACCGCGATCTTACACAAGCGCAGGTAGGCGAAGCAATTGGCGTGCCACAACGGACGTATGCGTATTACGAAAGCGGTCAGCGTATGATACCACCACATGTTCTATGCGCTTTAGCAGATTTTTATGATGTGAGCGTTGATTATCTGCTTGGACGTACCACCAAACGGAAATAAATAGATATGGCAAAGCGGTACGGAGCATTCCGTACCGCTTTGTTGTTTCATGGGATTTCTCCATATACCGGATCAAATCATTTCAGTACGCGAATTTGCCCGCGTTTGCCGATGCGGCGGCTGGGCAGCTTGCCTGTGCAAATGATCTCATACACTGTGTTCCGGCCGATGCCGAGCACGTTGAGCACCTCAGGCGCGGTCAGCATCAGCGGCAGGTCATCATAACAGGTGCAGCGGTTGTCGCCATGCCGCTCACCTCCTTCCCGCAGGGACGCAAGGTAGATGCGCGTCATGTCCTCGCACTCATGCCCTAACAGGCGGGACACCTGTTGGCAGACGGCGTGCTCGTCCAGTTTCTGCCTGCGGCAGGCCAGATACGCTTCTGGCAAGTACAATCGTCTCCGGCCATCAGGCATAGCAGCTTTAGCACGCTATTAACAAAGGAATGGTGCAGTATTTGTAATGTTTTATAGACGTTTGCCTCTAATTCGCTTGCTCTTTGAACATGGTGTTTCCGTATGCTCCGAGAGTCTCTGGGGCTGAAAAAGTGATCAGAGCAACGCGTTGAAGGCAGTTTGTATTCATACCTTGTAGGATGGCTTTAGTACAGCGCGAACAAAGATAAATCTACTCAGTCCTCTTTTTAATCATCATACAAATTTGCATCTTAATGTAAGTAAGATACCGCTTGTTTTTCGTTACTTCCAGCTTCAACAGTCTTATCAGCATCAACAGCGACGGCGATGCCATGACGAAGGACGGTTCAGAGAACGGCCCGGGTCAGGTGGGCAGTGGTAAAGGTGGTAGGACAGTCTGGCGAAGCACAGCCAAATTGTGCGGGCAGCGGGGAGGGGCCTGATAGGCAGACCAATACCTTTTCCATGCGGTGAATCTGACGCACTTCCTTTCGGATACACTGTGTTTTCCCTAGGACCGTTTTGGTAACCACAGATGTAATGCCTGCTTGTATGTTTGTCAAATATATACCTTTTGGTTCATACTGAAAAACAGATCGGAACTTCCGTATATGAATCATCGCAGGTAAAATATGTTTGAAAGAAGGTGTTTTCGTGCTATTGATTCAAAAAATGCTGCTGTTTTTGTACTCGGCGGCAATGACAGTAAACATCACCGCTTGTGGAACGGATGGTTTAGCGCCATCTGCTTCAGAATTCACGCAACCGTCCTCTGGGATTCAGGAGATCTTACAGCAACCGTCTGATGTATCCCAAGGTGAAACTCTTGAGGTCACTCAGGGAACAGAGAACTACCGTGGCTTTCAGATGGACAATGTGCTTCACGCCCCGGAAGGAGACATCCATTTCCACATCTATGTTCCGGAGAACTACGATGGTACGCAGTCTTATGCACTTTTCCTTACTCTGCCAGGCTATGAGGGTCTGTGCTTTCAAGGGGTAGGACAAAATCTATACAGTGAAGATTTTGCCTTTGAGGCGCTGAACTATAATGACCACATGATCGTGGCTGCTCCGCAACTCAGCGACTGGGGTGAGACCTCGGCCAAACAAACCATCGCTCTGACGGAGTATCTGCTGGATCATTACAACATCGACCAGGAGCAGGTGTATGCAGAGGGCTACTCCGGTGGTGGGGAGACTATGTCGCAGGTCATGGGGATGCGGCCCGATTTGTTTACCGCGTATCTCCACTGTTCCTCCCAGTGGGACGGGGACTTTGCGCCTGCGGCTGAGGCACGCGTGCCAGTTTATTTTGTGGTCGGCGAGGGGGATGAATATTACGGCTCAGAACCCTCACAGGAGGCCTATGATTCCTTGCGTGAGCTGTACGAACAGGCAGGCCTGTCCGAGGCGGAGATTGATCAGCTTCTGATTCTGGACATCAAGGACGCGGATTATTTCCGTCAGGGTAGTGCGTCCAATCAGCACGGCGGCGGAAATCTGTTTGCGCGCGATCCCGAGGTCATGGGCTGGCTGTTTGAACAGTGATGTAACAAAATAATCCAAAGAAGGTGATCCTGTGGGGAAAAAGTGGATCACGGATCTGGCGATGGCAGTCCTTCTTCTGTTGCTGATGGCTTATTCTCTGGTGTGGGAAGTCCTGCATGAGTGGATGGGGATCGCTATGCTGGCGCTGTTTATCCTCCATCATATTTGGAATCGAGCCTGGTATAGAAGCATTGGACGGAGCAGACCGTCCCGATATCAACTGGTTCAGACCGCGCTGAATCTTCTGCTTTTTGCGGTAGTGCTGGGGATGCTCCTCAGCGGCCTGATTATGTCTCAGCACATTTTGGATTTCCTGCCCCTGCGGCGTGGTGAAACCATCGCCCGGACGCTCCATCTGCCCCTTGCCTATTGGGGTTTTCTGCTTATGAGCTTGCACTTGGGGCTGCATTGGAACGGCATTATGAATATGGTCCGCCGATGTCTGCATATACAGGACGCATCCAGAAATCGGGTGCTGCTCCTGCGGCTGCTGGCTGCGGCGCTTGTGGGCTATGGCATTTATGCGTTTATCCATTACAGGTTTTCTGATTATCTGCTTTTGCGGACCCATTTTATATTTTTTACCCCGGATCAAACAGCGGTGCGGTTCGTGATGGATCACCTTGCTGTGATGGGATTCTTCGTATGTGCAGCTCACTGCGGCGGGATGGGCCTGCGCCGCGTTTCAGACAGAAAGAAGGGGAAATGATCTGGAGTTATCCAAGCAAGGCTACAACGCCTTTGCGCTGATCTACCGCTCGGGTGCACAGACGGCCTGCGAGGATCTGGCCCGGGTCATCGCCTTTATTTTTGAGTATGCCGAAGAACTGGAGGTGGACACCAGCTGCTACTCGCTCTGGGGCGGCTCGGCGGGCGCGCGGATGGCGGCCTGGTTTGGCACCTATGGCCCTGCGGCGTTTGGCGGCGATGACCTGCCCCAGCCTGAAGCAGTCATCATGCAGTATACAGGGCTGGGCGAGTATTCCCCCCAGCGACCCGCCCACCTATGCCTGTGTGGAAGAGCAGGACGGAATCGCCAGCTGGCGTGTCATGAAAGCGCGGCTGGATGCGCTGTCAGCCTTTGGTATCGATACGGAAATTCATGTGTATGAGGGACTGGGCCACGGCTTCGGTTTGGGGACCGGCATTTCTGCGGAGGGGTGGATGGATGACACCATCGCATTTTAGAGCCGGCAAATGCGTTCATAATTCCTGCCCGGCTTGCCGCCTGAGGCGTGAGGCATGGGCGGCAGAGCTGTTTGGAAAGTGAAACGCAATACGCGGACAGGCAGAGCTGCTTGTCCGCGTATTTTTCTTGCCATTTTAGGCAAAAGACAGTAAAATAATTCTTAAATGAGAACCGAGGCATGGGCGGAAAGGCGGTGGCGCATATGATGTACAATCCTCAGCTGGAGACCTTTCTCCGGGTAGCTGATGCGGGGAGTTTCAATAAAGCAGCAGAGGAGCTGTATATCACGCCGCCGGCAGTCATCAAGCAGATCACTTCCTTAGAGGCGGGTCTGAATCTCCAGCTTTTTGTCCGCAGTCCCCGGGGGCTGAAACTCACCGAGGCGGGGAAATCTATCTACCGGGATGCCGAATATATTATTAAGTACTGTAAAGATTCTGTGGTGCGGGCCAAGAACGCCGCTGAGGAGGGGGATAAGGTCATCCGTATCGGTACCTCTCCCATGACGCCGGGACAGTTCCTGCTGGATTTGTGGCCCAGCCTCCACCAGCATTGCCCGGACATCAAGTTCCAGCTGGTGCCCTATGAGAACACCCCAGAGAATGCCAGAGAAATTTTACGCAATCTGGGACAGAACATCGACATCGTGGCTGGCCCCTATGACCAAAATCTGCTGGATACCCGCCAGTGTGCCGCTTTGGAACTAAGCCGCGAGCCAGTCCGCTGCGCTGTATCCATCTACCACCCACTGGCCGTCAAGGAGTGCTTGACGGCGGATGACCTCCACGGGGAGAACTTCCTGATGATTCGCCGGGGGTGGAACCACTATCTGGATCAGATGCGGGACGAGCTGTGGCGTGATCACCCTCAAGTCCACATTGTGGACTTTGACTTTCTCAGCATCGACATCTTCAATCAGTGCGAGAATTCCAATGACATTTTGATGACCATCGACAACTGGAAGAACATCCACCCGCTGCTCAAAACCATCCCAGTGGACTGGGACTATACCGTCCCCTTCGGCCTGTTCCATTCCCCCAAGCCCTCAGCTACGGTGAAGCGGTTCCTCAAGGCGGTTAAAACGGTATACGAGCTGTAACACAAAGGTATATACTGCATAACTTTTCGAGACTTCTGCGGAGGTCTCGTTTTTTTTATAATAAAGGCACAAAAGGAATCGCCCTTGCGGGGCGAACGCAGAGGTGTGCCATGAATAATTTTATCTTTGAAAACGGAACCAAGTTTCTTTTTGGTGGGGGCTGTGTGAAGGAATACCTTGCCGGCTTTCTGGCTGGGTACGGCCCCAGCGTACTGCTTGTTACGGAGGAATCGGATCACCGTTCCCACGCAGTAGACGAGGTGCGGGACATTCTGCGCCGGAGCGGGAAACAGACGACGGAATACGCAATGGGTCCATTTTGCCCCCGGTATGAGCAGGTGCAGCGGGCGGCCAGGCTGTGCCGGGAACGCCAGGTGGATTTGATTTTAGGTGTGGGCGGCTCCGCCGTGATGGACGGATGCAAGTCCACTTCTCTGGCAGCAGTGTGCCGAGGCGATCTGTGGGAGAACTTTGGGGAATTGCAGGGCGTGGTGGATGTGCCGCCCCTGCCCATAGGCTTTGTGGCCTCCTATCTGGAGGTTGGGGCTGTCAACGGTGCAGCGGGGCTGATTCATGGGAGCCAGTGTGTCTGGAGGGACTACCCGCCTTGTGATCCCCAATTTGCGCTGCTGGACCCGTCCTGTACCCGTGAATTATCCCGACAGTCGTTCACGGCGCAAGGGTTTTCCGCTCTGGCTGGGGCGCTGGAGGCATACCTGACGCTGGCGGATGAGATGGGCGTTTCCCGGGAACTGCTGGAGACTTTGATGCGGGGCATGATGCAGGATCTGCGCATTTGCCGGAATACTTCCTGCGACGAGGATATTCGGAGTAACCTGATGTGGCGATGTGCCCTGTGGGGGAGCCGGTTCTTTCGGCTGGGACGACGGTTATCCTTTCCGGCCTTGCCGATGCGGGAGGCGGCCATCCTCGCAGCATCGAGCTGGGAAGAATACGCAGCGGCGCTGTCCGTTCTGCTGTTGGCTGATTGCCGCCATGAAGCAGAACAGCATCCCGCCGCTCTGGCCCAGCTGGCCCGCCGTGTGTGGGAGACTGATGACTCGGGGCGCTTCGATCAGAAAACGGCTCAGGCTGGTGTCCGCGCTTTTGCAGCATTTCTGCAGGAAATGGAACTGCCTACGGAGTATTCGGAATTGGACGATGCGCTGCGGTGTCATTTGAAGCAATCCGCTTCCGCTCAAAACCTTTTGGTATATACTGCGTAACGAATCGGAACTTCCGCAGGACGCTAACCTGCATTATCATCATTCCTGTAAGAACGATACCCGCAAGGAGGCATTTGAGCATGAATATGCGCACACTGGGCGCTGATCTGAACGTGTCCGCCATCGGGCTGGGGTGTATGGGTTTCAGCCACGCCTATGGTCCGCCCACGGAGGACGGTGAAGCCATTCAGGCAATCCGCACTGCTTTTGACATGGGTTACACCATGTTCGATACTGCCGAGACCTACGGCACGACGGAGGACCCCCACTATAATGAGAAACTGGTGGGAGAAGCGCTGAAGGATGTCCGCAGCCAGGTGCAGATCGTCACCAAGTTCGGAATCCGTTTTGATAAGACCAGCAAGGCGGTGAACAAGCCCCTGATCCCAGATGCCAAGCCTGAAACTATCCGTGCCTCGGTGGAGGGCTCCCTCCGGCGGATCCAGACCGACCACATCGACCTATATTTCCAGCACCGCGTGGACCCCAAGGTGGAGCCGGAGGCAGTGGCTCAGGTGATGGCCGACCTGATTCGGGAGGGGAAGATCACCCACTGGGGTATCTCCGAGGTCAGCGAGGACTACCTGCGCCGAGCCCACAGGGTTTGCCCGGTGACGGCGGTGCAGAACCGCTATTCCATGATGGCCCGGTGGCATGAATCCCTGTTCCCGGTGCTGGAGGAGCTGAATGTGGGCTTCGTGGCTTTCTCTCCCATGGCCAACGGCCTGCTTACCGGAGCCTATGGGAAAGGGGAACAGTTCGATCCCAAGCTGGATTACCGTAGTGCCATGCCGCAGTTTACGCAGGAGGCCGCAAAGAAAAATCAGGAGCTTTTGTATCTGCTGCAGGGGTTAGCCGTGCAAAGAAATGCCACTCCCGCACAGATCTCTCTGGCCTGGATGCTGTGTAAAAAGCCCTGGATCGTTCCGATTCCCGGCAGCCGAAAGACTGAACGGATGCGGGAGAACGCCGGAGCGGCAGATGTTGTTCTGACCAATGAAGAGGTAGCTGCCATAGACCAGACATTGAGCTCTATTCCCATGTCCGCCGTATTCGGCGGAACAGAAGTGGTCTCCAGAGAAACGAAATAAGAAAGGATGAATCCCAATGAAACTCAACCATAAATGGCTGACTCTGGCCCTGTCCGGAGTCCTGACCCTCTCTCTGCTGGCCGGATGCGCCGGAACTCAGAATCCCGGCGCGTCCGCCAACAGTTCTGGCACCGGGGAGGATCAGAGCACGCAGGAGCCTGCCAATTCTGATGCGCTGACGATCGCGGAGCAGGGAATGTTTTCCGCCGGCGGCACGGTGATTTCTTCGGACGGCACCTTTGATGTGTCCAATTATTACACCTCCCGGGAAGGCTCCACCTCCCATGTGGACCATGCCAATGTGCTCTACCAGATCCCGGAGGATGCCACCGGGCTGCCCATGGTGTTCCTCCACGGTTATGGTCAGTCCCGCATGGGCTGGATGACCACCCCCGACGGCCGGGAGGGCTGGTCCGATATGTTTCTGAAAATGGGGCACAGTGTCTGGCTCATTGACCAGCCCCGGCGGGGTGAGGCCGGACAGACTTCCGTGGCGGGCACCATCTCCGCCGAGCCCTCCGACCAGACTTGGTACACCCAGTTCCGTATCGGCACATACCTCAATGACGCGTTTACCTACAATGAAGGCTCCCAGTTTCCCCAAGGGGAGGATGTTCTGGATCAGTTCTTCCGCCAGATGACGCCGGATACCGGCATGGATAACGCGGGCGGCGATCAGAACATCGACAATGAGGTGGTGGCTCAGGCGGTAGCGGCAACCATTGACGAGATCTACGAGCGCACCGGCCAGAACTCCATCCTGGTGACCCACTCCCAGGGCGGCCTGCCCGGCTGGGAAGTTCCCCGATACACCGACCACGTGGCCGCCATCGTGGCCATCGAGCCCGGCGCAGCACCTACAGTGGACAGTGAGGCCTACAACGCGCTTCTGGAGCAGAAGATCCCCATCACCTTCTACTACGGCGACTACATCGGTGAGGAGTTCACCGACGTACCTGCTGCCACAATGTGGTCTATGATGGCGGCTACCGCCGACACCTTTACCGAAGCCTATAACGCCGCCGACGGCAGCAGCACGGTGGTCCACCTGCCCGACGAGGGGATCACCGGCAACTCCCACTTTATGTTCCAGGAGCTGAACAACGATGTGATCGCAGACCACATCGAAAACTGGATTCAGGAAAATGTAGACCAGTAACTTTAATTTGGAAAGGAATGCTTCGCGATGAAATTCACCTGGAAAAAGATTTTTAGTTTGTCCCTGGCAGCGGTGATGGCCCTGTCCCTGGCAGCCTGTGGGCAAAGTAATGGCACGGATGACAGCCAATCCACCAGCCAGAGCCAGGAAACTCCGCCCTCCTCTACCACGCAAGAGCCCAGCAATAGCACTTCGACGCCACCCACCTCGACTCCGGATTCTTCCGAGCCGACCGGCGACGGTAATGTTTTGGTGGTCTATTACTCCGCCTCCGGTAATACGGAAGCCGTTGCCGGATACATTGCGGAGGCCACTGGAGGAGATCTCTTTGCAATCACGCCTGCCGAGCCTTACACCAGTGACGATCTGAACTGGACGGACGAGAACAGCCGGGTCAGTCAGGAGTATGCGGATGAATCCCTGCGGGATGTGGAGCTGACCACCACGGAGGTGGAGAACTGGGATTCCTATGACACAGTGTTCATCGGGTACCCGATCTGGTGGGGCATTGCGGCCTGGCCTACGGACAGCTTTGTGGAAGCCAACGACTTTACCGGTAAGACCGTGATTCCCTTCTGCACCTCCTCCAGCTCCGGCCTGGGTCAGAGCGGCGAACTGCTGGCAGAACTGGCAGGTACCGGCGACTGGCTGGAGGGCCAGCGGTTCCGGTCCGGTGTCAGCCAGGAGGATGTCAGTGAATGGGTGGACAGTCTGGGATTGTCCGCCGCAGAATAAGAATAAATGGTGTCAGGGTGCGTGGGGCGATGGCTCCAGCCCCCTGTATGCGCCGCGAATGGCATGAAGAAAGGAATGAAGGAAATGACAAAAAAGGTTTTGATTTTGTCCGCCAGTCCCCGAAAAGGCGGCAACTCTGATTTGCTGTGCGACCAGTTCGCCAAGGGGACGGAAGAGGCAGGATACCAGGTGGAAAAGATTCGGGTACAGGAGAAAAAGATCAGTGCCTGCCTAGCCTGCTATGGCTGCCGGGGAACCGGCGTCTGCGTCCAGAAGGACGATATGGCCGACATCCTCGACAAGATGGTACAGGCCGATGTTCTGGTGCTGGCCACGCCGGTATATTTCTATTCCATGGACGGTCAGCTCAAGATCCTCATCGACCGCACCCTTCCCCGGTACACGGAAATCCGGGACAAGGAGGTCTACTTCATCGCCACCGCCGCTGCCGGTCGGGGTGCGATGGAGCGCACGATGGATGCTATGCGGGGCTTTACCGACTGCCTGCCCGGTGCGCAGGTGAAGGGTACTATTTACGGCTCCGGCGTTTATCAGAAAGGTGAGGTTATGGACACGAAGGCGTTCCAAGAGTCCTACCAGCTGGGTAAGAAACTGTAAACCAAAAGGTATATAATGCGAAACTTTTCGAGACTTCTCCCACAGGGAAACCGCAGCTACAATAGAGATAACGAAAAGAGAAACGATCGAGCATAGTTCCGAGATGAAAGGATGGCTTGTATGGAATTTACAACTTTGAATAACGGCGTAAAAATGCCTATGGCGGGTATCGGGACCTTCTTGCTCTCCCCAGACGAGGCGGAGGCGTCTGTCCTCAGCGCCCTTCAGTGCGGCTATCGGCTTATCGACACCGCCAACGCTTATGTGAACGAGAAAGCGGTGGGTCGAGCCATAAAGAAGTCCGGCGTGGCGCGCAAGGACATCTTTCTAGAGACCAAGTTATGGCCTAGCTTCTATGAGCAGGCCGACGCGGTGGACAAGACCCTGGAGCGCTTGGACACCGATTATATCGACCTGCTGCTGATCCACCAGCCCGCCGGCAACTATGTGGCCGGGTACAGGCAGATGGAAAAGGCGTATAAGGAAGGCAAGGTGAAGGCCATCGGCCTATCCAACTTCAACATCCGGCAGATTCAGGAGATTTTGGACATCTGCGAGGTGAAGCCTGCCGTCCTCCAAACGGAGGTCCACCCCTACTCTCAGGAAAAGGAGCTGAAAACATTCCTGTCCCGCGAGGGTATTGCCATTCAGGCGTGGTATCCCTTGGGACACGGAGACAAGGCCCTCCAACAGGAATCTGTGTTCACTGAGCTGGGTAAGAAATACGGTAAGAGCAACGCTCAGATCATCCTTCATTGGCACGTTCAGGCGGGCAATATCGTCATCCCCGGTTCCAAGAATCCGGAGCACATCAAGTCCAATCTGGAACTGTTCGATTTTATCCTGACCTGTGACGAGATGAACGAAATTGCTGCTTTGGATAAGAAAAAACGCTATTATACCAGTACGCCGGAGCCGCTGAAGAAGTACGAGGAAATGGTGCCTCCCGTGGATGAGCAGAAGTAAGGCGGTAATGGGAAGACAGGGGATAAAATATATGGACTATGTGACATTAAACAACGGTATCAAGATGCCTATGCTGGGCTTTGGTACCTACCAGATCAAAGACCCGGTGGAGTGCGAGCGGGCGGTGCGGGACGCCATCGACGTTGGCTATCGTCTCATTGACACTGCCGCCTCTTATGGCAACGAAGAGGCGGTGGGGAAGGCAGTGCGGGAGAGCGGTGTTCCTCGGGAAGAGCTGTTTGTGACCACCAAGCTGTGGATCTCGGACGCTAGCTATGAGGGAGCCAAACGCGGTTTTACCGCTTCTATGGAGCGGCTGGGGCTGGACTATCTGGATTTGTACCTGATCCACCAGCCTTTGGGTGATTACTACGGTGCCTGGCAGGCCATGACGGAACTGTACCGGGAGGGCAAAATCCGGGCCATCGGCGTGTGCAGCTTCTATCCCGACCGACTGGCCGACCTGATCACCTTCAACGAGGTGGCACCCGCCGTGAACCAGGTGGAGTGCAACATCTTCTTCCAGCAGGAAAAAGCCCAGACGTACATGAAGTCCAAGGGCGTGCAGATGCAGAGCTGGGCACCCTTTGCCGAGGGACATAATGATCTGTTCCATAACCCCACCCTCACAGCCATCGGTGAAAAGTACGGCAAAAGCGTAGCCCAGGTGGTGCTTCGCTGGCAGCTTCAGCGGGGTATCGTCTGCATCCCCAAGAGTACCCGACGGGAGCGCATGGAGCAGAACTTCAATGTGTTTGACTTCACTCTGTCCCAGAAGGACATGGATGCAATCGGCGCACTGGATACCGGCATCAGCTCGTTCTTTGACCACCGGAACCCTGCCGTGGTGGAGATGCTGGCAGGTCTGGTTCGGAAGGTATAGGCGCTTTCTCTTTAACTCTGCAATAAATGAGAATGTAACAAAGGAGGACCATGCAATATGCGAAATTTGAAGCGTATGGGTGCCATGATGATGGCACTGGTGCTGGCATTCGGCTTGAGTGTGACAGCGTTTGCTGCTGTGGAGGATACCGGCTTTGCCGATGTGGCAGCGAGCGCTTGGTATGCTGAGGCGGTGGAGTATGTTCGGGACAACGGGCTTATGAGCGGCACCAGCGCAACTACATTTTCTCCCAATGACACCATGACCCGGTCCATGTTAGCCACCACACTCTACCGTGAGGCCGGAAGTCCTGCGGTCTCCGGCAGTGATGCCTTTACGGATACCCAGGAGGGCGCCTGGTACGCCGATGCGGTCCTATGGGCTTCCAAGGAGGGAGTTATCAGCGGCTACGGCAACGGCTTGTTCGGAACCAATGACCCGGTCAGCCGGGAGCAGATTGCCACCATCCTTTGGCGGTATGCCGGAAGCCCCAGTGCCGATGCCGGGCAGGACTTCGAAGATGAAAGTGAGATTGCTTCCTACGCTGTGGCGGCGGTGGACTGGGCAGGAGCCAACGGTGTAGTGAATGGTGCGGATGGAAACCGTTTCCTGCCTCGAAACAGTGCTTCCCGAGCAGAGGTGGCCACCATGCTGCGTAACTTCCTGACCATGGACGGGACGGAGCAGCCGGAGCAGCCCTCTGATTCTTCCCGCGTCCTGGTGGCCTACTTCTCTGCCACCGGCAATACCGCGTCTGTGGCCAATACGATTGCAGACTTGACCGGCGGCGATCTCTTTGAGATTACACCGGCAGATCCTTACCCCAGCGACGATCTGAACTGGACGGACGAGAACAGCCGGGTGGTCTATGAATATGAAAACCCGGAGGCACGCGATGTAGAGCTGGCAGAGGACACGGTGGACAACTGGGACGAGTATGATGTGGTCTTTGTCGGCTACCCCATCTGGTGGGGCATCGCCGCCTGGCCCACGGACAGCTTTGTGGAAGCCAACGACTTCACCGGCAAGACCGTGATTCCTTTCTGCACCTCTTCCAGCTCCGGCCTTGGCCAGAGCGGAGACCTGCTGGCAGAACTGGCCGGCACCGGGAATTGGCTGGAGGGCCAGCGATTCCGCGACAGCACCTCTGAGGCAGAAATCCAGACCTGGCTCGACAGCCTGAAGCTGTAAAAGAAAGCGCTTTATGATGAAAGTATTACTGGTCAATGGCAGCCCTCATAAATATACCGCCCTGTGCGAAGTGGGCGATGCACTGAACGGCTGCGGCGTGGATGCAGATCTGTTCTGGATTGGGAATCGCCCTTTGTCCGGCTGCATCGCCTGGCACAGGTGTTCGGAGCAAAATTGCTGTGTCATTCAGGACACGGTAAATGCGTTTCTGGACATCGCCGGGGACTATGACGGTTTTGTATTTGGTTCCCCTGTCCACTGGGGTGGAGCAACCGGAGCCATTACCTCTTTTCTGGATCGTGCTTTTTATGCAGACCTCAATGGGAACGGGAATCGCTTTTACTTGAAACCCGCCGCTGCGGTTCTGTCAGCACGGCGGGCAGGAACCACTGCCGCATGGGATCAGCTGAACAAATATTTTGGACTGATGCAGATGCCCATTATTACCTCCCGCTACTGGAATATGGTTCACGGTACCGTGCCGGAGGAGGTCTGGCGGGATCTGGAAGGTGTGCAGACCATGCGTGTTCTGGGCTGCAACATGGCGTTCTTTCTGAGATGCAAGGAGGTCGCTCTGACCCACGGCCTGGAGCTTCCTATTCAGGAGCCATTTCAATTTACCAACTTCATCCGCTGAAAGGAGCGTTCTCCATGGAAAACTTCGTTTACGAATATCCTACCAAGGTCTATTTTGGAAAGGGGGCGGCCAGACAGCACCTTACCAACATTTTGTCCGCCTATGGTCCTAATATTCTGTTGGCCTACGGCGGCCGTTCCATCAAGAAGAACGGTGTCTATGACGAGATTGCCGGTATTTTGAAGGAGAACGGCAAGGCGGTCACTGAGTTTACCGGCATTATGTCTAATCCCACATGGGAGAAGGTTCGGGAGGGAGCAGTGCTGGCCCGGGAGAACAAAATCGATCTGGTGCTGGCAGTGGCTCTGTGGTGGACTGCTGCAAGATCGTTTGCGCCCAAGCCGTCACCGATGAGGATCTGTGGGAGGTAGAGATGGTGCGCCACGGTATCCCCACAGGCAAACCCATCCCCCTGGGCGCGGTGGTGACCGCCTCCGGCACTGGTGCGGAGATGAACGGCGGGGCCGTCATCACCAACGAGAGCGCCAAGATTAAGGGGGGGATGTTCGCCGCCGCGCCCCGGTTCGCCATTCTCGACCCAGACTATACCATGACCCTGCCCCGGATGCAGGTGCTTTCAGGGGCCTTTGACACACTGAGCCACGCCATGGAGACCTACTTCGGTCGCTCCGACCGGGACAATGTATCGGACGAGGTGGCGCTGGCCGTTATGCACAGCACGGTGGTCAATATGCGGACTTTGCTCCGGGACATCAATGATTATACCGCGCGGAGCAATCTGATGTGGACCTCCGCCATGGCGGAAAACGGGATTTTGAAAGTGGGTCGCCTGACCGATTTTGAGTGCCACCAGATCGAGCACCAGCTGGGGGCCTACACAGACTGCAACCACGGGCAGGGTCTGGCGGTGCTGCATCCGGCCTATTACCGCCATATTGTGAAGGACGCGCCGGAGAAGTTCGCCCGGATGGGTCAGGCAGTCTTTGGTGTGGAGGGGGCTAAGGCCGCGGTGGAGGCGTTAGCCGCCTTTATTCAGGAATGTGGCCTGCCAACAAAACTGAGCCAGCTGCACTCCAAAACGGAAATAACACCAGAACTGCTGCGGCAGGTGGCGGACAGCGTCAATCTACTGCCGAATGGCCCGCGTCAGCTCACACAGGATGAGGTGTATGATATTCTGACAGAATGTCTGTAAACATAAGCGAGGACTGCTGTCAGTTATGCGCGAGCGTCCTCGCTTATGTTCTTGGGGTGCAGAAAGCAAAAGTATGGTCTCGCATTTATGCTGTTAAGTGCTTGAAACTGTGGTCCTGCGTCAACAATCAGAAGGATGTTCATCAGGGTATGCAGGACAATCTCTAAGTGGATATCGTGAGGGCAATCTAAATTTTTCTCGCCAAATGGTCGATAAAATAACAAAGGATATTTGTTCCAGCAATGATATATGATGTGAACAAGGAGAGAGAAAAGATGGGCGGAATCAACATATTCAACTATCCGCAGTTGAAAAACGATTATGGTAGCTTTCCGAGCATCACCAAAGATCTGGAAACAGTTCCCAAGGACGCGGTGAATGTGGATTCTTTTGTCTCTGTACAATCCACATATACATCCTCAGAATTGGGAGAGGCGGCAAGAGCCTATCTGGAGGGGGATCGGGCAACGCAGACCAGTCCCATGGATGACTGCATCGATCAGTTCTTTGATGGGACTATGTCGGGGACAGAGTTGCAGGCTGAGTATGAGAAACTGCTGAAAAAAGAGCTGTTTGGTGCCATGGAGAATCCGACAGGCCCTCTGAGTGCATCGCAGAAAGAAATCGCAGCGAATTTTTACGATGCGTTCCGGGAAAAGATTTTGTCGGCTGCAGTTCAGCGTAACAACGCTGAGGGCGAGCAGTATATCACCGGGGAGATGAATGTGCAGCGCAACTGGAGTTATTACAATTCCGACTATTATTATGCCAGTGAAGCGGCGATTTCTGCCATCACGGAAGGCGCGCAGAATGTATCACAGGAGTATGGTTCCTCTTTTGAGGTTCCCGACTATATGGCGCAGGGCAGAACCGATCTTTACAATTTTAATACGGCTCTGAGCGGCGATCCGTTTGTTGTATCCGATTATCACTACATTATCGATCCGGATGTTGCGCCTCTGGAAAATTTCAAATGGTTTTATGAAAAGGGCGGAGATGCTTATAGCACCACCATCCGGTTCAATTCGTTTACCGTAGAGGATGCGGACGGCAACAAAACAGTTACGGATTATACCACCGATGTGTTCGATTCCAAAGATCCCCGCAAAGCCCAGACATGGGTTTCCTATACAGATGAAAATGGGATGGAGCATCGGCTCAGTACGGATATCGTATTCAACAACAGCAAAGAAGATCTGCGGAATGTTGCGGATCTACTGTCCTTCTCGGATAAGGATACGGACAAGGCCAGCCTGCTCAATCAATTCCTGTCCAACTTGCAGTTATATCCCAAGCGGTATTTTGACCGCTTTCCGACGGTCTCCCGCAGCATGGACTTCATGGTTTAACACAGTGTCAATTTAATGTTCATTGAATCATGCAAAACCATAGCCGCGGCGGGACGTTTTGTTGGAATACGATTCTTTCGATATCGACAACGAAGCCGACAAGCCACAAGAGATGGCAGAACGATTCCGTGCAGTAAAGCAAAACGGGAAATTTGTACACTTTGCCAACCGCCCCTCATGTAGATTTTTCGGTAGATTTCATCTGTCAAAACCCGTTACAGGAAGGGATCAAACGGAAAAGAAAAGTTCTGAAAATAGACCGAAAAGCAGGTAAATGTATTTGCGGTCACAATCGGCAACGGCAGCAAGCAATGATGCTTGCTGCCGTTGCTATTATGCGCGAAAAATTCAACTACTGGAAACAACGAGATTGTGCTTGCGCTCTCTGTGAGAGGAGCGGCTATCTGGATTCTTGGTGACCGCACCGGCTGTGCGGAACGTCTGGAGAAAATGGCGTGTCATTCTCATCTGTCTTTTCTCATTCAAAATGCTGCAAATGGGCAGTGCTGTTAAGTCGTCATTCGTATCTGCTTTTTATGAATGGGAAAAGACAGCGCTCATTAGACTTTCTGACGGGTATCGTGCTGGTGTATGGAATATCCGTCTGTGGTGCGGAAGCGGTTTCCGGTGGTCTGCAAATATTGTCTTTCTCATATAGTCCTCCTCTTTGGTACAAAAAAGATATAGCGCTGCATAACAGTTCTAAGAAATGAAATGGAAAATGTAATATGCTTTGGGTTTTTCCAAATTGCTGGTATAATAAACATAATCCCGGAGAGGAGGAAAGCGGATGATGGAAACCACAAGCGCATTGTTCCACAGGCTGCGCAAGCGTGAGAGCGGCGAGGCTGTTTTACAAGAGGCATGGGCGGCGCCTACCTGCGCGCGCATGCTGCGCGAGGAGATCGAACGGGCGGGTATATCTGCGCCGGAATGGATCGCAAGTGCGTATATCAGTAAATCCTACGGATATCAGGTTCTCAGAGGGGAGCGGATGCCCGGACGGGATATCCTGCTGCGCACAGCGCTTGTGCTGCAGCTTTCCCTTCAAGAGACCCAGCGGCTGCTGGCGTTGGGGGACTGCGGGGCACTCTATCCAAAGGTGCGCCGGGATGCCGCCGTGATTTTTGCGCTCAATCATAAGATGACCCTTTTGGAAGCGGAAGAACTGCTGGTTTCTCTGCCGGAAGCGAGTCTGTTTGGGCAGGAGAAGCAGACATGAAGGCCAGAGAGCAGTTCTTGCAGGCGTATCAGACGCAGGTGCTGCAGGAGCTTGTGCTGCCCCCGAGCCTAAGCGCGCTGTATCGTGTTCTGGGATGTCTGAAGGATGGAGAGCGGCAGGTGTATCTGGTGCAGGATCAGGCGGGACGGCAGGCCGTGCTCAAGCGCCAGCCCGCCGGACGGGAGGATGCCCTGCGGCAGGAATACGAACTGCTGTGCAGCCTGCGGCACGCGCAGATTCCCAGGCCCCTTACCTATCTGGAATGGGAGGGGATAGAGTATCTGGTGCGGGAATATGTGGAGGGCGTCAGCCTGTATGAGATGGTGTCTGCACAGGGAATGCTCTCTCCGGCGCAAGTGCGGGCGATCACGCTGTCGCTGTGCGAGGTGCTGTGCTACTTGCACAGCCAGAAGCCGCCGGTTATTTGTCGGGATGTGAAACCCCAAAATGTGGTGCTGGACGTATCCGGCCGATGCCATCTGATCGACTTAGGCGCAGCCCGTCATCACAGCCAAGGAAAGCAAGCTGACACGGTGTTCCTAGGCACACAGGCGACCGCGCCGCCCGAACAATTTGGTTATCAGCAGACCGATCAGCGCTCAGATGTGTACAGCTTGGGCGTTCTGATGCGTTTTTTGTGTACGGGCAGCTTTGATCCACCGTCTTCCGATGCAGATGTCGGATGTCTGCGCCGCATTATCGCGCGCTGCACGGCCTTTGACCCCAAAAACCGATATCCCTCCGTGCGGGCGGTATACCGTGCTTTGCGATACTGCTTGCAGCGCCGGGCGGCAACTGTTTTGGCGGGTGCTGCTTGTTTAGCGGTTTTCCTCGGCCTTTTATGGGGAAGAAACAGCGAAGCACAGCCACAGTCCTCGTTTTTGGAGGATGCCATCCGTTGCGAATTGCAGCTGCAAGAGGGAGAACCCATCCCGGTGGAGCGGCTGGGGGAGGTGGAGCAGCTGCTGGTATGCGGGCAGTCGCTGGTCGGCACCATACAGGAGCATGAGGAGCTCACCAATTCCACCCATGACCGCTATACCAGCGAAACCCCTCATGGCGATATCGGCAATGAAGATCTGGCGCTTTTGGCGCAATGCACCAACCTGCGGGTGTTGGTGCTGGACTATCAGCAAATAAGCGACCTGTCTCCGCTGGCCGAGTTGCCGCTCGAGTATCTCAGCCTGACCGGCAATCAGGTTTCGGATCTGCGCCCGCTGTCGGGCATGACCGGACTGAACGTGCTGGATTTGGGAGAAAACCCGGTTCGCTCGGTGGACGCGCTGTCAGGACTGACAGCGTTGCAGCAGCTGACGCTTGAGGCGACCGGTATCCGCTCAGTAGAGAGCCTGCGAGGGAGCGGTATCCGTTCCCTTAACGTGCGCAGCGCCGAAGTTGCGGATTTGTCTCCGCTGGCATCCTGCCCCAATCTTGCCCGCCTGATCGTAGGGGAGATGCCCGACGGCGCGGCAAAAACGCTGTCCGGTCTGACTGGGCTGGAGGAACTGCGGCTATATGCAACGCAGGAGGTTGACCTGTCGCATTTTGCAGGGCTTCAGAAGCTCTGCAATCTGGATGTTTACGGCAGCACGGTTTCCCACCCAGAAGCGCTTGCGCTGCTGCCGGAACTTCGTTATGTCAATCTGGGGGCAACTGGCTTACATGACCTGTCCTTCCTGACACAGATGCCCGCGTTGACCGATGTGGATCTGCGGGATAATTCGATTGCCGACCTCACTCCGCTGCTGGATTGCCCTTGGCTCTCCCTTTTGATCCTGAGCGAGCAGCATCGCCCGCTGGCAAAGGAACAGCTGTCCCATGCGTCGTTTGAAATCGTGTATCAGTAAGATGTTTATAGTGCGCTGTCTGCGCACCAATTTGTCCTCTGTATGTGGTATGCTGAAGAAAATATCAGCACAAGCTGACCACAGGGAGGATATCATCATGAAACGAAACAGATGGCTGGGCTTTTGTCTGGCAGCATGTTTGCTGGCGGTTCTTTGCGGCTGCGGCAAGGGCAAGGATGCGGCGCAGGCGGATGCGTCGGATACCGGCAGCACGGCGGTGCAGTATGATTATCAGCTGAAGGCCGGTGAACCGATCGAAGTCTATGACATGACTTTCGATGAAATGGTCACCGTTACCGTCGATCCGGAAAGCACGCGCGATGCCGCGAACGAACTGCGCAGCGATATCGTATTTGACAACTGCGTTTTTCGCGGCGGACTGACCATCGTTGGCGACTATCACGCTATGATTACTTTGGGCAGCGGCTGTTCGTTTGATGACGGCGCGATTGTTACCTGCAAGGAAGTTGCTCCGGACGCTGCAAAGCAGACAACGCTGGAAGACAATCGTGTCAAGGTATTTGTTGCATGTGAAGGCGTCACGGTGCAGACCGGCTCTGCAGTCGGCGTGGTGAGCGACGGCCCTGACGTTGTCATTGACGGCACATCGTACAGCAAACAGGCGCTCGCACCGGACCCCGATTTTCTGGGTGTGTACAACCTGTATGAGGGTGACGAGATGACATATGTTAAGCTGGCCATTGGGGAAGATGACAGCGTAGCGTTTTTGGAATAAGGCGAAATAAAAGCATAACGAACAGGCCCTTTGCCTCGGATGATGGCAGAGGGCCTGTTATTTGGTTGCTTCAACAGAGAAAATTAAAAATTCCTTTCAGGAAACCAGAGAGAGCCAGACATACTGCTCACACGGGAGGACAGAGATGGGCATATTTGCTTCAAGATTTGTTGATGTTTTCCAATAAGTCCTTGTCGGATTTTGGAATTCCAGTTATACTAAGTACAATATACATTCATAAAGAGAAGATAGGAAGAGAGAAATATAATGCTGTCTTCCGGCCTTTATGAACAAGTCATCAATACTGCCCTGAACCGCGAGTTTCCGGAGATTATCAAGCAGACAGAAAAAGTATGTCTGTGAAACGCTTTCTGACGAGAACTATATACATCTTCTGAAGCAGAAGCGAAACGAAGAGGCTGTCGTGAAAGCCTGTGGCTGGACATTGGAAGAACTGGAGCAGACAAGGCAGCTAAGCAGCACCCAGAGCGTGGCTTTGAATTTGGCGCGGTTCGACAACAAGAACATTATGGACATCTTTAGCAGACGGGCCGCGGCATGCAGCTGGCTTCCGGCAAGGAGAGCATGAAGGTATTGACTTCACGAAAAACGTCAGCCTGTATAACATACCCTACTTCATGCAAAAGACTGTTTTGTCTGCAAGACCACAAGCTGGACGCGCTGGTACTGTGCAATAAGCAAAAGATGACGGCCAAGCGGAGAGTTTTTTTGGGCAAAAGTATTAAATTTTGCGTTCTACTGACGATATAAAATTATACTTATTGTCTTCATAGTAATATGTATTCCTAAAAAGAAGGAATTATGCAATAGTGCGAGTATAGAGGTTGATCAAATCAAAATGCTGGTATAAGCAATACCATTCATGCTGTAATTGCTTGCATGCGTCGCTGTGTATTGTTTACATGAAGGGGGGCACACATGAAACCCGAAAAATATATACAATTTGGGCAGGGTGACAATGATTTGAGGTACTGGGAACAGACCGACGAATGTATTGTCTTTGGCCATTGGATTATAGAAGCGGATGAGGGTAAACCATCGCGGCTGTACTGTGATGATGTTGCCATGCAGGCCATTGGTATTTCACCGAATGAATCTCCGGAAGACTGCTTTACGATATGGCAAGAAAATATTTTCTCTTCTCATGTTGCAGAAATGCAGCGGCATATTAACGCAATTATCGCAGGGGAACGTGGGGATGTTACATATCCATGGAAGAGCCCGGCGGGCAGCACAAAGTATTTGCGCAGCATTGGTGTGCGCGATATGTCTTATCAAAATGGGATACGGCTGCTGGGTACATTCCAAGATGTGACAAGTGCCCTGTTCAGTGAGGGGATGAGCAGGAACGCATATTTAAAGTCAGATTTCTTGCTGCAAATTTTGGCGGATACATTTGAAGCTGTGCATGTGATCCAATTTGACAAAGGGATTGTAATGCCTGTCCGTGCCGTACTGCCGTTTTTTTGGAATGAAATCGAACTTGATATCGCTCGTTATCGTCAGCTGTTGCCGCGTTTTATTCCGCCGGAAGACTGCAAAATTATCGAAAAATGTATTGAGGAACGCGAAGTAATTGATAATAACGGGAACAGTGTCACCAAATATTCATGGAATTTTAAAAGTGATGCCATAAAAAAAGACGCTTGGTACAATATCCAAATCAGTATGGATCCTAATGTCAGTAAAGATGACATGATTATTGCGGTTCGTGATATTTCTGAACTGGAGCAGAATAAACATATCGTCAACACACTAAGGCATATTTCTGAAATGGACGGGCTCACCAAGGTGTTTAACCGGATTGCCATTGAGAATAAAATAAATGAGTATATTTCCGCTCATCCGGATGAAAACAGCCTTGTTCTATTGCTCGATCTGGATAACTTTAAGCAAGTTAATGATCATTTCGGTCATATTGAAGGGGATAAACTGCTTATTGAAACCGCGGAGAAATTAGAAAAGTTTTGCCGTAGTACAGATAAAGTAGGCAGACTTGGCGGAGACGAATTTATAATCTTGCTGCGGTCGGTGGCGGAAAAGGACGTTGACCCGCTGGTTTCCCGGCTCCTTAAGCGGGTACAGAAGGCATACGATCAATCTGGCGTTGGGATCGAGGTAACAGCCTCGATCGGTATCGCGCATTATCCGCAGGATGGAAAATCGTTTGCTGACCTTTACCACTGTGCCGACATTGCCTTGTACGACGCAAAACACAAAGGGAAAAATCAATATTCGCAATACAGGAAGATCGGTCCGTAAGCAAAGATTTTGTGCTGGCGGGAGAAAATGGATCGCATTCATTTCACTTAAAGGAGCTATGAGTAAATATGATGGACTTTTATCAGTTTACCCAGAGAATGTGGGAGACTTATTTTGCTGATGTGGATAAAGATGGTCATCATCCCATCCAAAATTGGATTGACCCGACCTGCATAATCATTGGAACGGGCAAGCATGAAATCTATCAAACAGCACAAGAATTTCATACTGCTATGTACAAAGAATTTACAGAGCGAAATCACATTCAGTTTCAGTTCCGTGATTTTTGGTGTGAACCGCTTATGTTGTCGGAGGATTTCTGCTTAGTATACGGAGAAATATATATTTACTGGGAAAGCGAAGATAAGGAAGTTACCATTGATATGGACAGCCGTTTTTCTATAGTGTATCAGCGCAGAGAGGACGGCTGGAAAATCATTCATATTCATCACTCATTGCCCAATGCTGAGCAGGTCGATGGAGAATATTATCCCAAAACCCTTTTGAATCAATTTAACGAAAAACTGGAATATCTGCAAACATTGGCCCAGCGGGATGGCCTAACGGGTTTAATCAACTACCGAACCTTTCAGGAGGGTTACAATAATTACGTGGATGCACACCCTTCCTGCTGGATATTTATTATTGATGTGGATAAGTTCAAAGAGGTTAATGATACATTTGGTCATCTGTCGGGAAATCATGTGCTGAAAAAAATGGCCATGACACTGAACAATATCGTTCGATCCTCTGATGTAGTATGCCGCATGGGGGGCGATGAGTTTATTCTTCTTTGCAGTGGCTTTGAGACAGAAGAACAAGCATGTGCTTTTGCACGGAGAATAAAAAACGCTATGGTAGAGGCTGGAAAAGGCGAGAGAGCTTGGGCGGGTATTTCTGTTGGAAAAGCAAAAGTATCTGCTGTTAACAAGCTGGAAGAGATAATTGAAGTAGCAGATACCGATCTTTACAAGGATAAGAAAAATAATCGCCAGTCCTTATCCCAATAACATCGATTGGTCGATAAGTGTGGGGAGTAAAATTTATCTGCTTTGATGGGCAGATCACTACAGCTAAATAGCTGTTAAAAGAGAGGATCTGTGTTACGGTGAAACGAGTAAGACAGTTGGCATGGTTAATTTTAGCTGTATGTATGATGGTAGCTGTAATGCCGGCAGCATATGGTGTTTCCAATCAGAATACTGTGGTCCGTGTGGGTTTTCCGATCCAGCATGGCATTTCCTATCTGGACGAAAATGGGGAATATGCCGGATACATGGTAGACTATTTGGAATACCTCAGTCTGTATACGAACTGGGACTATGAGTTTGTAATGGCTGATGGGGATACCAATACACAAATCAATACCCTGATGCAAATGCTGATGGACGGTGAAATCGACATGATGGGAACCATGAACTATCTGCCGTCCCTTGAGGAGTATTTTCTATATCCCAGTTACAGCTACGGAACAACATACACATCTTTAACCGTTTCGGAAGGCTCAACCCGGTGGGCAGAGGAGGATTTTCCTTCTTGGGATGGAATGAAAGTCGCATCTGCCCCGCAATTATCCCAACGCATGGAAGAGCTGTCGCAGTATGCGCAGCTGAACCACTTTACTTATGAAGTGATAGAGTATCCCACGATTAGCGATGCACTACAGGCCGTACGCACAGGAGAAGCGGATGCCGTCCTGCAGGTTGACATGGCAATCATGGATGGCTTTCGCACCATAGCGAGATTTGCCCCTACGCCGTATTACTTTGCTTTGTATAAAGGGAATCAGTCTTTGCTCCAGCCCCTTAATAATGCAATGTACCAAATGAGCAGGGCATATCCTTATTTGCAAACCGAACTCTATGATGAGTATTTTCACTCCAGCGGCCTTTTCGTTATGTCGGAGCAGGACAGGCAGTATATTCAGGATTTAGGAACCCTGAAGGTTGCTTTCTGTGATGGAAACGCACCGCTGCAATGTGTCCGAGATGGACAAGTGCAAGGAATGGCTGCCAGCTACTTTGAAGCTTTGGCCGAAGCAACGGGGCTGCAGTATGAGCCTGTCATTGTGCAATCCTGTGAGGATGGTATTCAGCGCATCCAACAGGGGCAGGTAGATTTAATTGCCTGTGCAGCCAGCACCTCAAGCTATATTACAGTGGATGGCATCCAATTTACTTTACCCTATTTCAGCGGAAGCAGCCAGCTTGTATTGGGACCGTCTGTTGCAGCGCCTTCGGATGATGAGGATACCCAGCGTTTTTATACCAATACGCAAGCGATGCTCAATAAACTGAGGTCCGGCGAGATAGGCTGTGGCCGTATGGATGTATATTCCATAAATTACTATCTGCAAAAGCAGGGACTGTATGATGATCTTTCTGTTGATTGGGCCAGCGATAAAAATGTGTCTTACTGCATCGGCATAACGAACCATGTGTCAGGGAATTTATTATCTATTTTAAATCGGTATATTCGCTCTGTTTCCGATGTGCAAACCCAGAGCATGTTCTATCAGGCGATGTCTGCGAAAGTCTCTTATACACCTGCTGAGTGGCTGTATGTGCATCGCTTTCATGTGCTGGTGACATTGATCGTTCTCGTATTGAGCGTATGCCTGCATTGGCTCTATCATAATACCAGAAAAGCTCGGCAGGAGGCGACGCGTACCCAACAGCAATTAGAACAACTTTCCCGGTATGATAACTTAACAGGCGCATACAACGACGGCGAATTTCGCTCACTCCTCAACCAAGCCTGCGACCAAAAAACCCCACTGATGCTGGTGGCTTTGAATCTGAGGAACTTCAAGCATATTAACGAGACCTACGGACTTTCCATCGCCGATCAGTTTTTGTGCCGGATCAAGCAATGTTTGGATAAAACTTGTCAACCGGGCGAATTCTTCTGCCGACAGTCGGCTGATGTATTCTATCTGGCTTTACGGGAAAATCAGGCAGATCCAGCCATCGATCGTATTCAAGCCCTTTTGGAGTTGATCCAGAAGGAGGCATCCGAACTGTTGGGAGAATACACTGTTTCTGTATATTGCGGCTGTGTATTAACCGCCGCGGCCCCCGAGCCGTTCTCGGCTGCTGCCAAGCATAACTACATGATGGCTGCGTTGGCACAGGGGAAAAAGGATAAAAAACAGTCCATTTGTATTTACGACGAAGCCCTCCACGACGCCGAGCAGATGCGCCTCTATGTGGAAAGCCATATGCAGCGCGCTCTGGAGCAGGGGGAATTCCGCATGTACTTGCAGCCGCAAATGGATCTGAATACGGGTCTGCTCACGGGTGCCGAAGCATTGGTGCGCTGGCAGACCCAAGATAGGGGTTTGATTTTTCCAAATCAGTTTATTCCTTTGTTTGAGGAAAATGGTTTTTGCATACAACTGGATCTCTATATGGTGGAGCAGGTCTGCAAGAAACTGCGGCAGTGGCTGAATGAAGGAATAACGCCTACCAATATTTCAGTCAATCAGACCAGATTGCTGTTCGCGAGTGAGGGTTATGTGGAAAAACTGTTATCCATTACAGGGAAATACAATATCTCTCCCCGACTGATCACCCTTGAGATCTTGGAAAGTCTGGCTTTGGAGCATATGGATCAGGTCAATGCCTGCATTGATAAGCTGCGGTCTGCCGGATTCCGCATTTCCATGGATGACTTTGGGAGCGGCTATTCCTCCCTTAACACTTTGGGACGGCTGAAAATTGATGAGTTAAAGCTCGATCGGCTATTTTTGATGGGAGTTGCTAAGGATACGGAGGGAACGCAGCGAAAGATCATGGGTTGCATTCTGAATCTGGCGAAGCAGCTCAATATCAGCACCGTAGCCGAAGGCGTCGAGACACGGGAAAATGAGCAGATGATGGCACAGCTTTCCTGTAACTATGGACAAGGGTACTATTATAGCCGGCCTTTGGCCGCGGCTGATTTTGAACGGGATTTTCTGAAACCTTATTCCAAGCAAATGGCCTGTGCAATGTCCCAGTGACATTTCGGACATCAATGTTTTGGTATAATAATAAGCCGAAGTAGCCAATCTCGATGGATCGGTCACATCCGGTAGTTGAAATCAGTGCAGTTATTGTGACAAAATAAAAAGAAAACGCTCTGCTAACGACAATATGTTAGCAGGGCGTTTTCTTTTTGCAATATTTGCGGTGTTAGCTTGCAATAGGGGCTTGCGCTGCGGAGGATAAAACGGATTGCAACGCAGACAAAAGGATCTGTTAAACTGCAAAAAACGCATGAAATGACTGCGGCTATCAGATGAGGTTTCAAAGTTGCACCCGAAGGAGGCAGATTCTGCGCAACCAAAAGCAATTTTTTTGCAGCCGGTTCACAAAGGAATAAACAATCATTAAACTGAAAATAGCGCCCCGAACTTTGCTCCTATTTTGAAAGCGAATATTCTTGAACCAGATAGGATTATCCCTATTTGCGTATCCTATGGAGGATTTCGTGGTCTGGCTGGATGCACAATCCTGAAATTCATAACAGAAAGGAAAATTGATATGACTCAACAATGTGACAACAAGCGGGACTGCCCATGCACCTATAATTGTCTCCGACACGGAAAATGCTGCGAATGTGTAGCGCATCACCGAGATCATAATGAAGGCGTTCCGGGCTGTTTCTTTTCCAAGGAAGCGGAGGCTACTTATGACCGCAGCATTGAGGCTTTGGCACGGGATCACGGGATTATCAAATAAGGAAGAAGCTTTATTTCATAAAGAACGACAAATTTGACCCTGTCAAAGCAGCGAAAAGAAGTTCTGTTGGCCGAAGAGGGTATTGATACTCTTCGGCGTTGCATTTCTAATGCGCTGGGACAAGCGGGCGCGAATCGAAAGGATATCACTCGTCTGCGGCTGGCAGTAGGAGCGGATGAAGTAAAGGGACTGCTGCTTGCGTGGTATGACCTCTGTTTTATGCCCTATGAGCCTCTTGGCGCTTAGGAAGTGTTTGAAAATACAGGTTTCATCAATATTTTGACGATTGTATAAGGAGGAATAACAAATGGGTAACAACGAAATGGGTATGATTCGTCCCGAACTGCCGAACATTGTGGGCTTGTCTCACATTTGCATTTTTGTGGATGACATGGAGCAGGCCGTAGACTATTATCGCCATCTGCTGGGCGTGCAGCCCGACCATTGTCTCTCTCACTGGAAAAACGAGGGCTTTTTCAAGGCCGGGGGCTTTGTTGACGAGGCAGCCGACGGGGATGTTTCGATTGCGTTTGTTAATGTGCCGGGTACGAAGCTCACGCTGGAACTGATGCAGTACCACTATCCCAAGGGCCGCACAGAGCCGGTGCGCTTTGCCGCGAACGACGTCAGCGGTGCCCGCCATGTGGCGCTTAAGGTGACCAATATCGAAGCAGCGTTTGCGCATATCCAGTCTATGCCGGACACCCAGCTGATCAATACCACTGATGCTTACCGGGTGTATCAGATCAGCGAGGCACAGCCGTCCGAAGTCCGCTTTTTTGATCAGGAACCGGGGGAGACCGATGAGCGGAACATAGAAACTGCCAAGATCCTCGGACAGGTGCGCTATTTCTATTTTATCGACCGATATGGCCTGCAATGGGAGTTTGAGCAGGGACACACGGATATCGGCGACTAAGTTTATGGATACCTGACGGAGGAATGTCTTTTGATTACCCTGATATGTGCCGTGCTGCTGTTAGTGGCAGGCTATGTGCTGTATGGAAAGCTGGTGGAACGGGTGTTCCATCCGGATGGACGGCCGACGCCGGCCACAGCCCATCCGGATGGGGTGGATTACATCCCTATGAAAACATGGCGGGTTTTTCTCATCCAACTGCTGAATATTGCCGGTACCGGCCCGATTTTCGGCGCGTTGCTGGGAGCGGTTTTTGGCCCTGTGGTGTTTTTATGGATCGTGTTTGGCTCCATCCTTGGCGGTGCTGTCCATGACTATATGAGCGGCATGATCTCCCTGCGGATGAACGGGGCGTCGATCTCGGAAATCGTAGGCACCTATCTTGGAACAACAGCCAAGCAGGTCATGCGGGTGTTTTCCCTGATCCTGTTGGTGCTGTTGGGGGCGGTATTTACCACGAGCCCTGCGGCTCTGATTGCGCGCCTGACGCCGGAGTGGATGAACACCGGCTTTTGGGTGGTCGTGATTTTGGTGTATTATCTGTTGGCCACTTTGCTGCCGATCGATAAGCTGATTGGCAAGTTATATCCTGTGTTCGGCGCGGTGCTGCTGATGATGGCCGTGGGCATCATTGTTGGACTGGTGGTTGGCGGCTATCCGCTGCCCGAGCTGACCTTGGCCAATATGCACCCGGAGGGTCGCCCGGTGTGGCCCTATATGTTCATTACAGTGGCTTGCGGGGCGATTTCCGGCTTCCACGGTACGCAGTCGCCCATGATGGCACGATGCCTCACCTCGGAGAAGGACGGGCGCAAGATTTTCTACGGCGCCATGATTTCGGAAAGCGTCATTGCGCTTGTATGGGCAGCGGCAGGCGTCGCTTTCTACGGCACAACCGGCGGTTTACAGGCGGCGCTGGAAGAACTGGGGCAGTCGGGTGTCGTTTATGATATTTCAGTATCGCTCTTGGGTTTGTTCGGCGGTGCGCTGGCAATCATTGGCGTTGTGGTTTGCCCGATATCATCCGGAGATACTGCCTTCCGCAGTGCACGTCTCACTATCGCAGACTGGTTTCACATTGATCAAGCCAATCTGCCCCGGCGTTTGGCGGTGACAATTCCGCTGCTGGCGGCGGGTGCTGTTCTGACCCAAGTGGATTTCGATGTCATTTGGCGCTATTTCTCGTGGAGCAACCAGACCTTGGCTATGATCACCTTGTGGGCGGCGGCCATGTATCTGGTACGTCATGCAGACAAAACGTGGTATTCACTGTTGTGTGCGATTCCAGCCACCTTTATGTCTGGTGTATCGTGTACATACATTTTAATGGCGGAAGAGGGCTTCCGCCTGTCCCAGTCCATTGCCTATCCGATCGGGATTGTCTTTGCTATGGTCTGCGCAGCAGCCTATGGCTATAAAGTGAGCAAAAGCAGGACGCAGCGCTTATAAAACGCTGCGTCACGGCGATCTGTACATCCCTGACGGAGAGTTGGGCATACGGGTACCAACATAAGATTCCTATTTCGGTCGCAGTCAGAGCTGAGCCCCCCGCAAGGGCTGCGGCGTGCGCTGCCTTTGTCATTACCCAGCCCCGTGGATGAAAAAACGGAGGATGACAGTGCAGAGGTTGGCGCGCTTTTTTAGCTGGTAGGACAAGGGGTGACTGTACAGTAGCAGCTGCCCTGTCCAGACTTGCCGCGCCGTTGCCGGGCGCGCTTCCCATGGCATCCCGGCAGAGGGCTCCACAGGTGTGGCAGATGGAGCCAGAACCGGACCGTATTATAGCACCAGCCGTAGCTGGAACCAGCCGTCTGTCAGATTAAATTGGCAGACGGCTCCATTTTTTCGGCAGAAAGCGCAGATGGACTGCACACCAAGACCATGTCCATTCCTTTGGGTAATTGGCAAGCCGTTGCGATCAAAGGAAATATTGTTGTTACATGGATTGGAGATTTCCAACATGATACTGGGGGAGCCAACCATCTTGCAGCGGATTACCCGCTGATCTGGAGGCAGCACCAGATTGGCGTGAATGGCGTTTTCCAAAGCGTTGGCAACGACAATCGCCAATGCGTCCTCGTCGACTGTCAGTGTGTCCGGCAGGGAGATTTTTGCCGCTACACGAATCCCTTGATTGTTAGCTTGATCAAAGTAGGAGGAAAAAACAGCGTCCAGTACGGATGGACGGCACCAGCGAACTGCCTTTTGTTCGTCCAGATGTTTTTGCGTAGCGTTCAGAAAGTCTAGAGCAGCGTCTTTATCTCCCCGTGACACCAGCTCAGTGACGGTTTGAAGCTGATGGCGCAGGTCATGGCGCTGGATTCGAATACTGTCTTCCACTTCTTTCACTTTCTGCAATTTATCTTTCAGGGCTGAAATCTGTACCGTCAGCAGTACGGCACTTTGCCGTTCCATCTGGATGTTGTATTGCGCCACAAGGCTTTTGAACACAGCAATATATACAAAGATCAGCGGTATGATAGCGGTGTAAACATAGACACGCTGGGGAAAGCATTCCAGATAGCTGGTCGGCCAAGCGGATACGAGAATAAGATAGAGGCAGAACGCACAGGGGATAAGTGTGAGCACGCCCCAACGGCCAGGAATGATTTGCATCAGCATGCGAAAGGGTTGCCGAAGAAACCGCCATTCCAAATAGATGACGGTAAATAGAATACACCCATCAGAAGGATATTGACAAACGCGGAGAGTCCGAAGCACTCTGTCAGCCAGCGGATCATGGAGGCAGACAGTGTAGACACCATGATTTGCGTTGTGTAGTTGAATACCGCCTGTGCGGGTGTGTCGTTAGCTGCCCAGTATGTGAGAAAAGTAGCAGGAAGGGAAATGGTGAGAAAAAACAGACGGAGCAGCAGCAGTTCTCCGCCTATCTTTAGCAAACCCATACTGGACGCGATCACCCAAATGCTGTAAATTACCAGGATGTAAAGCAGCTTTCTGCGTCCAAAACGAAAGTCGGTCAGGCTTGCCATCATTCCTACCGTCATGATGGTGATGAAAAATGTGCGGAAGACAAGAAACGTCACATTTGTCATGGTAAATTTCCCTCCTTTTTTGTGATCTATTACAGTACCAGATGCAGCTGGAACCAGCCGTCTGCCAGTTTAAACTGGCAGACGGCGCCGCTTTTTCGACAGAAAGCACCGATGGATTGCATTCCAAGACCGTGGCCTTCGCTGTGCGCAACCGGCAGGCCTTCGGCATCAAAGGTCACATTTTCGCTGCATGGATTGGAGATTTCCAACATGATACCGGGCGTGCCCACCATCTTGCAGCGGATTTCCCGCTGTTTTTGGGGCAGCTTCAGGTTGGCATGGATAGCGTTTTCCAGCGCATTGGCAACGACAATCGCCAATGCACCTTCGTCTACTGTCAGCTTGTTTGGCAGAGCGATTTTTGCCGTTACCAGAATCCCTTGATTTTTAGCCTGATCGAAGTAGGAGGAAAAGACCGCATCCAGCACCGGCGGGCGACACCAGCGGACGTCCTTTTGTTCATCCAACCGTTTCGTTGCAGTATCTAAAAACGCGAGCGCTGCTTCCCGGTCTCCCCGTGCGATCAGTTCCGAGACAGCCTGAAGCCGGTGACGCAAGTCATGACGTTCCATGCGGATTACATTTTCGGCTGCTTGCACTGCTTCCATTCGGTTTTGCAAAGCGGATAATTGCAAGGCGGATAGCTGCGCCTCATAACGGGCACTGTTTTCTTTCTGCACTCGCTCAAAGAAGAGGTACATCAGATAGTAGGCACAGCCGCACACCACCAACAGGCTTACCACGAGAATTAGTGCAATACTGGGTTGGATCGACTGCAAATGATTAAAGGTATACAGTATGGCAAGGAATGTGGTAATGGGAATGATGCACAAAATGCCCCAGCTGTGGCTCATCTGATGCAGCATATTCCGGTATGTCTTGCTGAAACGTTGCAAGAGAAAGAACATCACAAGGAAAGTCAAGAGGCGCACAGCAAAAGAAAAATAGTCATTTTTCAGCAAAAACATCTCAGCCAGATTGGATGTTGCCGTTCCAACGCAGCCGATAAACATAGCGGTTGCTATATTAAAAATAGCGCGAAAATCCCGGTAACTGGAGCACCAGAGTGTAACCAAAATGTAAGGGAGTGTCATTGTGATAACGCCCACGCGCAGATAAGTATCCCAGAAATTCAGGAAAAGCAGTCCAAACAGATTGGCACAGACAACCAGCACCACCGTAACAATCCACCGGGTTCGCCATGTGGCGACCGGTTTGCGGAAGTCGACCAAAAGCATGACATAGCTGCCCAAAAAGGCTTGTGAGATTGCTACAAATAGCGTGTGATAGAAATCCAGCTTCAACGCCTCCTGTTCTTTTGCTTATCGTCACCATTCGTTGGCTTCTGACAGCCAATAGTTGCCCCAAGCTTTCTTGAAGTCTGTCGCCGAAGTGCGGGGCAGCGTTACAGCCTGGCCGTTGTCGAGCAGCGCGATCTGGCCGTTGACACCAGACACATGCTGGAAATTCAGTACAAAACTGGCGCCGCACAGGTAAAAGCGTCGGTCAGCCAGCAGGGGGATGGTCATTTCCCGGAAGGAAACCCGAATCGTCTGAGAATCAACGACGCCATCCGTACAGTAGTAGCGCATGAAGCGTCCTACTCGTTCCACATATCGGATGTGTTCGAGCAGGATACGGCGGGGGCCGTCAGCCGTGGATACTACAATAGCGTTACTTCGCCGCCGGTTTAGTTTCTCCACCGCCCCGTCCACGATCTGGAACAGCTTATTTTCCTGCACCGGCTTTAGCAGATAGAAAAATGCCCGGACGTCATAGCTGTCGGCGGCAAAATCGTTGGAGCTGGTGAGATAAATAATCTCGCCGCCTTCGCCGAGCGCCCGCAAACGCCGGCCGGTATCAATTCCGCTCAGCTCCGGCATGAGAATGTCCAGCACATAGATATCGAAGCCACCTGCGTTTTCTGCACGTGCCAGCAGCGCGCTGCCGCTCCGGAACGATTCCACTTGCCCACTCAGGCTGGGACGGGACCGGAGATAGGTATTCAGCAGCGTTGCCGTTTGATTAAGATGTTTTTCTTCATCATCGCATACAGCGATTCGTAGCATCGCCATTCCTCCTCCACAATGGGGTGCAAATTTTGCGCAGATAGCATCAGATTTTGAACAACTGCTATGCAATTTTGCAACATTTTGTAAAATGAAAATAGCATGGAAGTGCAAAAACGTCAAGAGGGATTACCAAAGAGTGACGGAAGGTATGGTATGCAGCTTTTTCGTACGATGACCATTTTTAGAGGACGATTCAATGATGATGCGTAAAATTCAAAACCTATTCAAACACGGTCTGCACCTAGAACTGCAAATTCCCGGTTATATCCGTCAGGAATTTATGCAGGAAGCGGTGCGGAAAAACAACTTCTCCTTGTGGATCATCTGTGTGATCATATTTGCGTCAGAGCTATTCAACATTGCCAGAGTGTTGTTTTGGTCTAAGTCCGGTCTGACAACACGGAATAATCGGATTTATTTTTACATGTACTGCATTTTGATCCTGCTTGCGGTTGTATGGTTGGTACTGCGGCGTCCGCTGCAGAGAGTGCCGGTACGCTTCCAGTGGGCTGCGCAGTATGTTTTGACCGGTCTGATTTTGCTGTGGCATATGGGCCTGAATACATACGACCTGTACAGAGACCCTGCCGCAGGGACAACGATATTGACAACAGCGTTAATGGGGCTCGCTTTGCTGATCCAGTCGCCTCCATGGTATAACGTGGCACAACTGGCGGTGGACTATCTGCTGTTCCGCCTTATCATGGGGCCGTATCTGGATGCAGGCGACCGGCTGAACATGACAATCACCTTTGTGGTCGCCTTAGCCGTCTCTCTGACGCATGCCCATCACACGGCTGTTATGCTGAAGCAGCAGAAGCGGGTTGTTGAGGTCAATGCCAAGCTGCAGGAATTGGTGCAACGGGACCCATTAACCGGGCTGCTGAATAAAACAACCGTGGAATGTTGGGCGGATCAGGTGCTCCATAGTTTGGAACAGACAGGAAAAAGCGGCGGGTTAACCTTGTTTCTGCTGGATTTGGATGAATTCAAAAAAGTCAACGACCAATACGGCCATCCCTGCGGAGATTATGTGCTGGTGGAGACGGCAGAAGCCATGCGTTGTGTCTTTCCAGACGCGGTAGGGTTAGGGCGCATAGGCGGTGATGAATTTGCAGTGCTTTATGATCGCCCTATGACGGAGGCACGGGCAATCGCTCTGGGGCAGAGATTGGTGGAACAGTTGGGGACAATTCAATGGCAGGATCAAACGCTGGGGATGCAGTGCAGCGTAGGCGCGTGTATCTGCATCCAGCCTCAATGCACATATCAGCGGTTGTATGCGGAAACGGATCAAATGCTGTATCGGGCTAAGGAGACAGGAAGGGGCCGGTGTTGCGTCCGCCAGTTTGCGTGTATGGAAAACAAGCGGTTCGAGGAGGAACTGGTATGAAAAACAGGATTTTGAGCTGGGGGCTGATTCTCTCTCTTTTGCTCCCTTTGCTGCCGGTATCGGCGGTGGCCACAGAAGGGGATTTATCTGAAAATGGACAAATGACAGCAGAGGCGGCGTCGGAAGAATACACAGACGCCGCCGATTCATCCATATACACGGTTGAGGATGATACCGCCTCAGTGATTCTCGAAGCGCCAACCATTTCTTGCACTCCGCTGGATGAGGAAAACAGCAGCGATATGGTGCTGACAGTAGAAGGGGAGTGGGACAGCTATCGCTGGGAATCTTGTGTTTACGGCTTATGGTCTGATTGGGCAGCGGACGGCCCCAGCCTGATTCTCTCCAAAGAGGATTTTACCTCCTATGGCTTCCGCTGTACGGTTACCCGTGGGGAGCAGTCGGTGACCAGCGAGCCTTTTGCCTACGACCCTTCTGTGCTGGAGCCTCCCATGATGGTAACAAATAGCCTGTCGGATGACGCTTTATATGGCAGCAGTGACTATATGAAATTTGGAAAAAGATTACCCACCGACAACAGCTTTAACATCAAAGGCTTGGATAATGGGTATGAGATTCAGACCACCTATGCGGATGCCGGCTACCGTACCGCAATTTCTGTAAACGGCGGTACAAAGAGGTCTGTGTTTTACAAAGGTGAGCCTGCTTCTGTGGGCAATTCCCTCACAGCAGAGACCAGTCTTGAAATTGTATATGGCGGCCGCTATGTGAAAGTCACCTATGAAGTAAAAAATAATGGCTCCACAACCCAAAATTTTCGCATTGGCTCCAGTGCCGATGTGATGATCGACAACAACGACCATGCCAAGGTCGTGGGAGTAAAATCCGGCACGGGTGACGGATATACCGGCCTGTCCATGGATGGCAGCCCCAAAAACAATTACAAGTTCAGCCTGGTGGCGCCTGATTGTGACACCTTATGGTACGGCTATTACTCCAAAGCATATATCAATATTTTCACTGACCTTGCTAATAAGGATAGCGCATACAGCAAAGACAGCGGCATGGCGTGGTCGTGGAACGGCAGCGTTGCACCGGGGCAGACATGGAGACGCTTTGTGCTCATCGGCGCTGGCGATCTGCCGCCCGCACCCGATGCGCCCCAGCTGGATGAATTGCCTGACCTGAAAGCCGGGGAGCAATTTACCATCAGCGGCACTGTTAATCTGGCCGGTAATCCACCTGATACCGTCCATATCAGCATTGGCGGCAAGGAATATGAAGCTAGAGTAGACGCTGATGGTACCTTTACTGTGACCGATACCCTGTCAGAGGATATTCCAGCAGGAGAGACTACCCTTACGTACTGGGGCACTACCGACGATGGCGGCATCTCAGAAATTCAAAGCGAGTCTGTCAGTGTTGAGGCTGCGCCGTTTATCAGCCTCACCACAAGCAGTGTTACGGTGACGGAGGGGGATACCGGCCTTGATGAAGCATGGCTCAATAGCTTTATCAAGGACCATTCCGATACCGTGACTATCTCGCCGACCACCATCGACACCAATACATCGGGCGATAAGGTGGTTACATACAGGGTGGAAAAAGAGGGATTTACCCCTGCCACCGCTCAGCTTACCGTCACTGTTCTGCCAAAACCGGCGGAACTGACACAGGCCACGGTGAGCGGAACAGGGACATTTAACCTATCTTCCACTATGGCTTTTACAGGCGGTCTGACCTATGAAGAAACCGGCTTTGTCTATGGTATGCTGCAAAATCCCACTTTGACGCTCAACGATGGTAAGGTTACGACGGACAGTCCGGTGAATACAAAGGGCGGCCAGCTTACCGCTGCTGTGAGCGGCAGTGCGTTGGCCTATGGCGTGAATTACTATGCCCGTGCTTACGCGATGGCTGACGATGGTACGGTCATTTACAGTGATCAGAGCACTGGTTTTGGCGTGGACGCAGCACAATATGGTGTTTTCTCCGTTACAAATAGCGGGAAAACCTTTACCATCACCCGCAGCGACGGCACCGATGGGTCGCAGACTGTCTATTACCGTACGGTCAACGGCTCGGCCATCGGCGGGACACACTTTGAGTATAAAGCGGGCAGTGTGACCTTTGCAGTGGGGGAAACAACAAAATCGGTTATGGTCACGGAAAAAGACGTGTTCAGTATCTTTGGCGGCAACGCCGCCACTGCGTATTCCAATGCCGACCGCACCTATTCCTTTGAAATTTACAGGGTCAGCGGCGGCGCCACGATCAACAGCAGTCAGAAAAGCGCCACCCGCACCATGACTGTCAGCAGTAACTATCATGTTGATGGCAGTTTGTTCAACGAGTATCGTACATCCACCCCTTCCGGCGAAACTGCTCGCGGAGATTATGACGGAGCGAAAATGGGTTGGACGGAAAATGCGGAAAGAGCCAACGCAAAAGAAATTGTCACAGTCAACAGCATCCTTCCGACTTCCAGCTACATGGCCGCTGTTGCCCAGAATATCCAATACAAACTGTCATTTCAGGCGAAAGAAGTAGATGACGGCTATCAGCATATCCAGATTTCCCCCGGAGAGGGCATCGACTTGAGCCATTATCCGTATGAGGGAGCTTGGAAAGGTACCATGGACAGCGCCGTTTATGCTGCGATCTTTAGGCACGGAGGAGATGGAAAGAATGGCACATACGCAAGCTATACATTTCCTAATTTGAATGGCAGCGTTCCGAATCTGAAAACAGAAACCTGGCGCGAAGAAAATACTTACAAGGGCGACGGGTATATCAAGTTCCCGGTGGATACGGAGAAACTGACCGTTGGCTTTGCTGGCAGCGGGAGCGGAAGTGATGAGTGGACCACAAAGGAAGTCACGCACTATTTGAAATATCTGGACACCGAGGAGCCCCAGCTCCTTGGTGTTGCCCCGATGGCAGACGGCAGTTACCTGCCCGGCGACAGCGTCACCGTGGCGCTGGTGTTTGACGAAATCGTGGACAGTGCGAAAAGCCCCAATTTGGGCAGCGTGCAGATCGTGACCAACTGGGGGACATTCACCTACACCGACGGCGCAGACACCAATGTGCTGTATTTTACCGGTACGGTATCGGATACAGCCAGCGGCGATCTGACGGTAAAATCTATCACTAACGCCGAAAATATCAAGGACATGGCAGAGGATACCGGCATGGCCACCGGCGGCAATGTCACGGATGGCGATACGGATGCCGCACTGGGCAATGGCGCCAACGCGCCCACGGTCACGGTAAGCCAGATCACCAATGCCAACGGTACACTTACTGGTACGATCATCGCTACCAATGCGGCGAAGCTGGAATATGCGTGGAGCACGGAAGCGGATGAAAAAGCTGTGGTCGGCTGGAAGCTGCTTGCCGATACCAGTGGCGGTACTGTCTCCACCCGGCAAACCAGCGGTACATGGTACCTCCATGCCCGCGCTACCAACAACGATGGCGTGACCGACCACGACAGCCGATCTGTTTCGCTGGAAGAGGGCGGCGGTACGGTAGAACTGCCCAGCCTGACCGTGACGGCGGACAACGCCAACTGGGCAAAATCCCGTCCGATCACGGTAACGCGCAGCCCTGCCAATACTACGGTGCAGGTAAAAACACCGGATGGAGCGAGCGAAACTGTTTCCGGCAGCACCTACACCGCCACCCAGAACGGCACTTATACCTTTACTCTTGAGAGCGGCAACGACACCATTACCAAAATGGTCACGGTGTCTAAGCTGGATACCATCGCCCCAGCAGTGGACATCACTGACCTGAGCAACCAGAGCCACACCGAGGCCGTCACGCTGACGGTGCGTGTTAGCGACGGCGAGTCGGGTATCCAGTCGGTAACGGGAACGTGGAGCAACGGCGGCGATAACCGACCCGCCACCATCTCCGGCGGTAGCAACGGCGTCTATACCACAACTTCTCCCGATGAAAGCGGAACATGGACGCTAACAGTCACCGCCACAGACAACGTCGGGAATAGCGGGACAGATACCTCTTTGGCGTATACCATCAATGCCACCCGGCCGGGTTTGACAGTGACCAAGCAATCTGAATCCTCCACCGGCGTGGTTTACCATTATAGCGTGACGGAAAACGGCAATACCGATATCATTGTTACCCTACCGGACGGCAGCATCACCACCAATCTCACCGGTACGTTTACCATCGTCGAGCCGGGGGACTATGTCATCAGCGTCACCGACGCTGCTGGGCATTTCGTGTCAGAATCCTTTACCGTGGATGCGCCGCAGGATGGCACGTTGGACGGTGTGTCCCCGGACGTGCGCCTGAGCATTGCGGACGAAAACTGGACGAAGGACCCGGTGACAGTTGCGGTAGAGGTCTATGATGTCGGCAGCGCGGGAAAAGACCTCATTGCCGTTCGAGACGGCTCAAACATCCAGCTTACGGAATCCGTTGAGGAGCCCGGTTCGTTCAGCGGCAGTTTTGAAGTCTCCACAAACGGCACCTACACCGTCACCTGTACCGATGTAGCGGGCAACGAGGGCAGTGGAAGTATTGCTATTACAAATATTGATACCGCAGCACCCACCATCGCCGTTTCCGGCAATCCAACAGATTGGACAGCGGACGATGTTACCATCACCCTTGATGTGATGGACGACCGGTCCGGTGTGAATCGTGTGGAGGTCAAAAAGGATGGAGCCGATGTGCCTGTTTCCGGAAGCGACAGCACCTATACCTTTACCACATCCGAAAACGGCACCTATATTGTTACTGTGACAGACAAGGCGGGCAACACCGCCAACGAAACCGTAGTAATCAACAAGATTGACAATGGCGAGCCTACCCTTGCAGTGTCTGGCGGTATGCAGAGTGCGGTCAGCCTGCATCTGAGCATAACCGCCAGCGCTCCCGGTGATTCTGGGGTAACGGTCACGGTGCAGAAGGACGGTGGCGAAGCGGAAGAAATTCAAGGGAATACCTATTCCATCACCTCTGCTGGTACCTATATCTTTACCGCTGCCACTGGGACCGGCAAAACCGCTGTCCGGACGGTCACAGTTCATAGCGTCACCATTGGCGAGGATGCGCATTTGGTGGCAGATGGCGGCAAGGTCACAAAACCCGCCGAGCCTACTAAGGCCGGCTATACCTTTGCTGGGTGGTATGACGGCAATACCCTGTGGGACTTTGAAACAGGTACAGTCACTCGTGATCTCAGCCTTGCCGCAAAATGGACGCTGGATGCGCCTGCGGTGGAATTGGCTGCCAGTCCGGAGAGCGCAAGCGGCGCCTATAATGGCGGCAGCCCCGTTGTCACCCTTACGGCTGAGGCAAGCCATAAGGCGGGAACCGGTGTGACCTATACCTATGAGTGGTACAAAGGCGGTCAAAAACTGAACGGCAAAACCGCAGAAACGCTGGCACTTTCCACCGTAGCCGACAGCGGCGAATACACGGTAAAGGTTACCGCCAGCGCCAACGGGCAAAACGCAGTTGCGACCAGTAATGCCGTTACAGTCACTATCAGCAAAGCTGATCCCAGTATTGCTGTCTGGCCTACGGCCTCGGATCTCATCTATGGAGATAGTCTTAGCCAAAGTGCCCTCGCCGGCGGCAACGCTGCGATAGAAGGCAACTTTGCATGGAAGGACAGTGCCTTCCAGCCCAACAGCGGGTCACAAAGCTGTACTGTGGTGTTTACTCCGGATGATAGGGATAACTACAATACGGTTGAGCAGTCCGTCACCGTAACGGTTGCAAAAAGAATGCTAGATCCCGCTATCGTTTCCGTAAGCGACAAGGAATACGATGGAAATGCCGTTACTTCCGGCGCCATTACCCTTACAGGAGCGGTGCTGGGCGAAACGCCGACTGCCACTGGTGTGTTTACCTTTGATAACGCTAACGCAGGCCCGGACAAGGCAGTTACCGTGGCTGTCACCTTGGACGGGGATTGGGGAAACAACTATGTGCTTTCCACAAACGAACTGACCACCACGGCCACAATCACCACTAAGACAGTGGGGCTGGAATGGCAGGGCTATGAAAACCTGAGCTATACTGGCCAGCCCGTCAGTGTTATTGCCAAGGCCACCGGCTTGGTGACTGGTGATACCTGCACCGTTATTGTGGAGGACGGCGATAAAGTGGATGTGGGAAATTACACCGCTAAAGCCATCGGCCTGAGTAACCCGAACTATCAACTGCCGACCAGCGGCACTACAAAGGACTATACCATTGCCATAGCGGCAGGCAGCGCATCGGTCACTATGGAAAGCTGGACCTATGGAGATGCGGCAAACAGTCCGGTTCCGGTCTCGGATACCAACGGTACCGACAAAGTGACCTATCATTATGACGGCAGGAATGGTACTGCATATAGCAGCGATATTGTTCCAACCAATGCGGGTGATTACACGGTCACGGCTACATTCGCTGCAACAGAAAACCATGAAGCAGTCACCGCTGCGGCTGCGTTTACCATTGAGAAGAAGCCCATTGCCGCGAGCTGGTTAGGACTGAATCAAGTGTATGGCAGTGCCGAGACTGTAACGGTATCACTCGTGGGCGTAGTAGATAGTGATGATGTGAAGATTAGCTTTACCGGGGTAAAGGAAACCGCAGGCAGGCATCCCTTGACTGCGACCCTCACAGGTACAGATATAGCCAACTACACCTTGAAAAACAGTACGGCTATGCTGACCATACAACCCAGACAGGTAATTTTCTCTGTGACGGACAACACGGTGCAGGCGGACGGCAGCGAAAAAAGGGCAACGATTACCGCGGGTGACGCTGCTTTTATCGATTTTATCGTCACCTACCGACAGAATGGTAAAGAGGTATCCGCGCCGATAGATGTGGGCAGCTATGAGATCTGGGTGGAGATCACCAATCCCAACTATCGACATACAAACGGCGGCAGCACAATGCAGGTCGGTACCTTCGCCATTACCCAAGCACCGCCGGTACTGTACACCGTATCCTTTGCAGGCGGGGAGGGAGCTACTGGTGATGCACCTGCTGCACAGACTACTGTGGCAGAGGGGCAGATCATTCTGCCTGCTAATCCGTTTACGCTAACCGACTATTGTTTCAGCGGCTGGAAGGTCGATGGGGACACCAAACTCTATCAGCCGGGGGACTGCTTCACCATGCCTGAACGGAATGTGACCTTCACTGCCCAATGGCAGGAGGTGTATTCTGTGAGCGGTATTATCAAGGAGCAAACAGATAGCGGGGAGCAGCCTGCGGAAGGCGCGGTAGTCAGCATTTGGCTGGGAGCAAACCAGCTGGCAGAATATAAGACTGACGCAGATGGCAGTTACAGCTTCTCTGGTCTTCTGCCCGGAGTTTACAATTTGGTGGTCACCAAGGATGTACGCACGGTTACCAGCAAGGTGGAGATCACCATGGAAAACGAAAGCTGCGATGCAACGCTGCCGAAAGGCGCTACCAACTCGGTTGTGGAAGTGATCCCTGGCAGCCCGGACATCGTGGTAGGCAAGCTGGATACTGTATTTGACAGCACGGATGCAGCCGTGTACACGGAGGAGGATCAGAAAAACGTAAACGAAGGCGGTAAGGTAGAGATCACCTTTACCGCGGCGGAAAAGCAGCGCGGGGATGACGCTATTTCCAACGATATGAACAAAATCGCAGCGAAGAAGGATGATTCCGTCACTCTTGGTTTGGTCATGGACTACAAGCTGGAGAAAACCGTGACAGAGGCAAATGGTGATACCAGTGCTCCGACCCTGATCCCACAAGCCAATGTCCTGCTGGAAATCCTGTTGCCGTTGCCTGCAGAGTTGCAGGGAAAAGACCTTTATTCTGTTTACCGTGTACACAGCAGTACCGGACAGGAAGAAGATAAGGAAGCGCAGGAACTGAAACAGGGTGAAGCCAACAAAAATGCGTTGGGCGAATACTTTACTGTTAACAGCGATAAGACCCGCATAACCTTATATGTCAAGTGCTTTTCTACCTATGCCATCGGCTATGCGGACGCCACGGGAAGCAGCGGCGGTGGATCTTCCTCTGCTGTCTATCCTCCCAATATCGAGCAGACGGAGCACGGCTCGGTAACCATTAGTCCCAAGAATCCGGAAAAAGGCGATCAGGTTATCATTACGCCCGTGCCGGATGACGGTTATACCGTAGATGAGGTTGCTGTCACTGATTCATCGGGCAAGCCGATAGCTGTTACGCCTAATGAGGATGGAACCTATACCTTTACACAGCCGGACGGGAAAGTAACCATTACCGTTACCTTCCGCCAAATAGCCGATACATCCGATTGTCCGCGGGACGAAAGCTGTCCTATGGCAGCTTTCGCTGATACAGAATTGGATGCGTGGTATCATGATGGTGTGCATTATTGCTTGGAAAGCGACTTGATGGTGGGCACCGGCCAAACCACTTTTGAAGCCGATGCCGTTATCACCCGGGGCATGATTGTCACGATCCTATGGCGGCTGGAAGGAAGCCCGATTGTCGATCATCCGATGGTTTATGACGATGTAAATCCAGAGGATTGGTATGGGGATGCGGTTCGCTGGGCTGATAGTGCAGGTGTGGTTACCGGCTATGGCAACAACAAGTTCGGTCCGAACGATCCCATCACCCGTGAGCAGATGGCGGCCATGCTATGGCGGTATGCAGGAAGCCCCAATGCAGATGGCAGTCTCTCAGCTTTTGCAGATGGGGCGCAGACCAGCGATTGGGCACAGCCCGCCATGATCTGGGCTGTTGCTCAGGAGTTGCTAACCGGCGTCGATCAGAATCAACTGGAACCACAGGGACAGGCCACTCGAGCGCAGGCGGCCACGATCTTGATGAGATTTGCCCAAAATATGAAACAGTAATTTCTCATTCGTCTTGTCTTATCACAAAAAGAGGAGGGGCAACGGGGATATATCCTCGTTGCCCCTCCTGTTATTATTGGGGGAATTCATTTTCACAATGATGATGCGATGGAAAGGGGGTTACGCTTCGCCGGATAATGCGTTTAACAGTGCAGACCGTGCTTCTTGTTCATGGCCTTGCCAATCGACCGCACCAATCTGAATATCTGGTTTTGTGTTTCCGTGGAAATCACTGCCGCCTGTCACCAACAGACATTGCTCTTTGGCCTTTTCTGTATACAATGCAGCTTGTTCTGCAGAGTGGTAGCTGCTGAACGCTTCTATGCCGTCAAAGGGCAGTTGGAGTACTTCGTCCAGTATTGTCGGCTCTGTGATGCTGGCACCCGGATGCGCTAAAATCGCCCGCCCGCCTGCTTCATGCAGCAGTGAAATCGCCTGTTTTGCTGCCATATACTGAACAGGTACATATGCTGGCTTACCCGGCGCGCAGACTGACCAGTAAAAGCCTATCAGGGGGCGGCTGGCTAATTACACCACCCGGCAAGAGTGGCCGGATCAGGGGATGTGTATGGTTTTCCGGTATTTTCAGTGCAGACTGCGCGATCATTTCGGCACATACCGCACCATCGCCAGCCATTTCCAATGCCTGACTTTGGTCGAACCGGATGCCAAGCGATGCAACCGCATCCATCATGCGTTGCCCCGCCTGCTTCTGTTGTTCCTGCGTCTCTTGCAAAGCGCGCAGAAGCGTCGGATGAGAAATATCGATGCCGTAGCCCAGGATATGAAGGAGGGTGCTTTCATACATACAGTCTAACTCCACGCCAGAAATCGCTTGTATTCCCAGCTGTGCACATCGCCAGATAAATTCCGCAACTCCGGTTATGTCATTGTGGTCTGTTAACGCCGCCAGCGTCACGTCATATTGACAGCACAGTTCCGCCACTCCACGTGGGGAAACCTCACCATCTCCACTGACGGATGAATGTAAATGCAGATCAGTCTGCGACATATGCCTGTCCTCCTATGCCATCATACAGATACGCTGCTCCAGCAGGCGGCATATTCCAGCTCGGGCGGCAAAACGGCATCCTCCGGAATGAGCCAGCGGCGGCTCAGCCGGATCACACCATGGATGCGGGCTTTTTCACAACCGCTCCGCACCTGCTGTGCACTCACACCCCACTTCACGGCTGCTTCTGGGATGGTGATATAGCTTTTCATGTAAAACACTCCTTTTATGCCCGATTTGTCAATGCTTTTCGGCAGGAATCTTACGAAAAAATATGATATACCGCCTGTGCAACGCCATCATGGTCACAGTCCTGTGTGATATAGCGTGCCAGTTGTTTCAGCGCCGGATCGGCATTGCCCATCGCTACCGGCATGCCGACTGCACGCAGCATCGCCGCATCGTTATCGCTGTCACCAATGGCGACCATTTCCTCCGGGGCAATGCCGAGCATTTCGCCCAGACGCACCAGCGCCGTCCCTTTGTCCACGCCCGCCGGCATTACTTCAAAATTGTCGTTTCCCGAGCTGGTGATCGTGATGCCCGGCAGGGGACGAATGATCGCCAGCGCTTTGTCCAGATCGGCGCGCTCGCCAATCGCATAGACCTTGGTCACGTCCAGCCCGCGCGCTCGGATCGCGCCTGCAATATCATCCAGCACAACCTTATTGGCATGGAAACCCTCTACGCGGTAATTTACAACAAAATCCCGATCGGAAAACGGGTTGATATAGATTTTATCGCCCACATAGATCATCACACGCACAGGCAAATCCTGTACCGCCGCAACCGCCTGTGCGCCGATCTCACAAGGCATGGCCCAGCTTTCCAGAATATGCTCGTCGGAAGCGGTGGCAATCGCTGCGCCGCCCGCCGTAACCATATAATCTTCGCAGGCAATTTCGCGGGCAAATTCTGCTGCTTCGCCGACAATTCGGCCGGTAGATAGCACGACAGAAACACCGCGCTTTTTGGCCCATGCAAGCGCTTTGCGGGTTTCGGGCGTGATCTCTTTTTGCGAATTGAGCAGGGTGCCGTCCAAATCGAGGGCAAGCAAACGGTATTTCATATCTTTTCCTCCTCGTATAATAAGTTTCAAAGTTAATAGTTTCAGGTATCAGCAGGCTTTGAGATACCCGTGATACAATAGCTGTAGGACAGCAGGGTCAAGTTCTGGTTCCTCCAGTTGAGCCAAAAGGCTGCTTCAAAGCAAGTCCGTTTCCCTGAGCCGGAAGTTAGCTGCAAACTCATTGGCTGTTTGCCGGAGGCAAGGCCGCCCTTTCAGCAGTAGGGGATATCGCATCGGCTTTCTCCGGAATGATTCTGATACGCGAGGTTGCGGATGCTCCGGTTATCATGGGTATCTCAAAGCCTGCTGGCCTGAAATCTCCATGTGGGGAGGTGAAAATTGTG
>OERW01000022.1_pt1 | contig 113690 bp, 106 predicted proteins | sample 1540091 | NCBI WGS metagenome assembly OERW01 (sample SAMEA3891889, study PRJEB23780) | metagenome | biome: terrestrial biome; feature: animal house; material: Caecal content | place: Italy | collected 2015-05-05 | reverse complement strand
ACGACACCGTCATGCAGGAGGTCGCGGAGTGCAACGCCTACGGCCCCGATCTGGCTGTGGACATCCACAATAATTCGGGCGGTGGCGACGGCTTCGAGGTGTTCCACACCATCCATGGCGGCACGGGCAAGGTGCTGGCCGAGAACATTGAGCGCCACGTTAAGGCCATCGGCCAGAACAGCCGCGGCGTGAAAACCCGTCAGGGCAATAATGGCGACTACTACGCGTTCATCCGCGAGACGGTGGCACCGGCGGTCATCTGCGAGGGCGTGTTTGTGGATACCAAGGCGGACGCCGCGCAGGCCGACACGCTGGCCGAGCAGCAGGCGTTCGGTGTGGCATATGCCAAGGGTATCCTCGATACCCTCGGTTTGCCCTATGACGAGCCGGAGGAAGCGCCGGACGATGTGTTTGAGACCGACGAAGAAGTGCAGGCAGCAATCACTAAGGTGCAGCAGAAGGCTGGCCTCGCTGCGGAAACCATGCAGTACCTGCTGGCGTATGAGTACGGTACGGAGCTGGTCATCAAGCTCGCGGCTGCAATGAAATAACGGTGTTCAATTTGGACACGGGAAAGCCCGGGGCTTATGCCTCGGGCTTTTGATTTATGGGTACGGTTCTGATAAAATAGGTGACACACCTAGTGACACATCTAATACCCCAAAATACCACTAAAAACCGTTATTCATAGAAAAACGGTGATATTTCGTTTTGCTTGAAAAAGCTATTGAAATAAACAAAAAAGCCACGAAATATTACGGTTTCGTGGCTTAAATTGTGGTCCGAGTGACAGGATTCGAACCTGCGGCATCCTGCTCCCAAAGCAGGCGCGCTACCAGCTGCGCTACACCCGGATATGCAATGACAATGTAAAAAATCATTTGCCGATGTACTGCATAATAGCATACAGCCATTTGCAGGCACAACGATTGCCATAGCTATATAACTATACCAAATATATGCTCCTACTGTCAATATTGAAGTGAAAACATTTTAGACGATATTGCATTGTATGGATAAAGCGCTGGTCTTATGCTGCTTATGATTAAAATGGGGAAGAGGAAATTTATCGGTTAATGACTTTCATCTGAAGGCTTTCCATCACGTCGAGCGCTTTGGCATGCAGTTCTTCGTCAAATCCACGGCATAGTGCTGCATCGATTGTAATTCGCGCTTCTGGCCATTGCGCCTGCAGCAAGATGGCATTGGAAATGACACACATATTTGTAACGACACCAACGACCAGAATCTCTTTCAAATCAGGCAGTTCTCGCCCAAGTGCACACGCATCTTCCGGCGCCATACCAAACGTGCTTTTGCAGATAGTATGGATTTGACTGTTAGCACAGGTTTCACAGCACTGCTCCTGCGTTTTGCCGAACAGCCGCCAGCCGCTTTCCTTTGGGTTGCAATGCGGAACGGGAAGAGCACGCCCCTCACGTGTTTGCAGGTAATTATCGCCATGTGTGTCATAAGTAAACAATACATGATCGCCCTGTGCCAGATAGGTCTGCACGAGATGGGCAATGCCCTCATCGATTTCGACTGCACGGTCAAAGCCAAGCGCTCCCGTGACAAAATCGTTTTGATAGTCAATTACAGCCAGCAGGCGGGTGTTTTGTTTCATGGCGCAATTCCTCCTAATCTGATAAAGATATTATAGCATATTTTTCAGTCGGAGACAATCAAAGGATTGCTTGCCAGCGCAAAACACATTATAATGGACAAGAACCCAAGCATACCCTGTTTTGAACGGGGGTGTGCGCTGTGAAACGGCGAAGGGAAAAAGGTACGTTGATCATTGCGTTGCTGCTGGCGATTGGTCTGGTAACTTGGACTGGCGGCAGCCGGGTCGTGCAGACATTGGCGCGTGGCGGTATGGCGCGCACGCTGGTGATCGATGCGGGACACGGTGGATTTGACGGCGGAGCGGTTGGTGCGACCGGTACGACGGAGCAGGATATTAATCTGAGTATCGCGCAGCGTGTACAATCGTTGGCTGGATTTTTCGGCGTGTCAACCACGATGACGCGTACCAATGAGCAAGCATTGGATTATGACCCATCCCGGCCTGTGCGCGACAATAAGGTTGCGGATATCAAGGCGCGGGAACAGCTGGTACAGAACGAAAAAAATCCGGTGTTTGTCAGTATTCACCTGAATAAGTTCAGCGATCCCCAGTATCATGGCGCGCAGGTGTTCTATTCCTCTAACCATGCAGGAAGCCGTGCGTTGGCCGAACTTTTGCAGGCAGCGCTGATCGCAGGATGCGATCCATCCAATAATCGACAGGCACGTCCGGCGGAGCAAAGCATTTACCTGATGAAGGTTCTGACCTGCCCGGCGGTGATCGTCGAGTGCGGCTTTCTGTCTAATCCTGCTGAGGAAGCGCTGCTGGGAGACGAAGAATACCATAAGAAACTTGCCGCATGTATCGTGGCTGGCTATTTGCAGTACGACGGCGGCTGACGGAGGAAATATGAAACAGAAAACAGTGTACCTGTGCAGCGATTGCGGGTACGAAAGTCCAAAGTGGTTTGGCAAATGCCCGTCCTGCGGCGCATGGAACACTATGAGCGAGTATAAAGTGAAGCCAGAATCCGCCGCGCGTGGTACGAGTGACTTTCAGCGCGGTACGTCGCGGCCAACGCTGCTGCGGGAGATTGAACTGGGGGACGAGAGCCGGTTCCATTCGGGAATGGGCGAGTTGGATCGCGTGCTGGGAGGCGGCGCGGTACATGGTTCGTTTGTCTTGGTTGGCGGCGAACCGGGTATCGGCAAGTCGACGCTGCTGTTGCAGATGTGTCAGGAAATGTGCAAGGCAGCACGTGTGCTGTATGTTTCCGGCGAGGAATCGCTGCGGCAGATCAAACTGCGCGCAGCGCGTCTGCAGATATCCTCGCCCGATCTGTATATCCTCGCGGAGACAGATATGGAGCAGATTCTTGCAGAGACCGAGTTGCTTGCGCCGGACATCTTGATCGTTGACTCTATCCAGACAGTATATAAGCATGACCTGACTGCGGCGCCCGGCGGCGCGACCCAGATCAAGGAATGTGCGATGAGCCTGATGCAATATGCGAAAAACCGGAATGTGACCATCTTCATTGTCGGTCATGTCAACAAGGAGGGCACGCTTGCAGGTCCGAAGATTTTGGAGCATATGGTTGACTGCGTGCTGTACTTTGAGGGCGAATCCACCGGGCCGTTCCGCTGCTTGCGCGCAGCGAAAAACCGGTATGGCTCAACCAATGAGATTGGTGTGTTCGAAATGAGCGATCATGGTCTGCTGGAGGTGCAGAATCCTTCGGCGGCCATGCTGGCCGGACATCCGCAGGGGGCGTCCGGCAACTGCATTGCCTGTGTAATGGAGGGCAGCCGCCCGCTGCTGGCTGAAGTGCAGGCACTCGTTGCAAAAACTCAATTCGGCGTGCCGCGCCGCACAGCTGCGGGTGTGGACTATAACCGCATGGTGCTGCTTCTTGCGATTTTGGAAAAGCGTTGTGGGCTGTTCCTGTCTTCGTCTGACGCGTATGTTAATGTGGTTGGCGGTATGCGGCTGGATGAGCCTGCGGTCGATCTGCCGATGGTGCTCGCGATTGCTTCCAGCTTCCGGGATAAGCCGCTGCCTGAGGGCGTGATGAGCTTTGGCGAGGTCGGTTTGACAGGCGAGCTGCGCGCGGTTTCCAATGCCGCGCAGCGTATCAATGAAGCCTATCGGCTTGGATTCCATACCTGCGTGATGCCGATGCAGGAGGTCGATGAGGAACTGACGAAAAAAATGAATATTGTCCGCGCGAAAACTGTCGGGGACGCAATTCGCGCGGTTCTTTGATGGAAACCAGTATTTGCATGGCTAAAACCGACCTTTTCGCCGCAGACTAAGTGTAGTTTGCGGCGGGAGGTCGGTTTTTTTATATGGTGAAACAAGCGCGTTGGGTATTGGCAATAACGGCTGTTCTGCTGATGGGTATGCTCTGGTGGCACAACAGTACGCGGAATTCGGCACCGGTGCAGGTACAGACATCGGCTGTGACTGTGCGAGATATATATAACAGCGTAACCATGTCCGGTGAAATCGAAGCGGCGGATACAACGGCGCTTTGCCCAGCTGCAGATGCGGTAGTCAGCGCGGTATATGTGTCGGTGGGGGATACGGTAGAGCAGGGGGATGTATTATGTGCGCTGCGGCCCGTGACGGCGGCCGCAACGGCTGCGCTGCCGGATAGTGTGCAGGCGGCGTGGGATGCCCTGTCAGAAGGACAGGCGCAGTCGGTGCAGGCGGAAGAAAGCAGCGTGCTGCGCGCGCCGATGACGGGGGCTGTTCTGTCGCTGCCTGCGGAAGGAGAGTATGTATATACCAATGTGCCTTGCGTACGTATGGCGGATTTGGAGAACTTGCAAGTGCGCGCACAATGCCCGGAACTGTATGCCGCGCAGCTGGCTTCCGGCCAACAGGCGAATGTCACGGTTTCGGCGTTGTCCGACGAGGTTTATGGAGCAACGTTGCAGAGCTTGGCTCCGGTTGCGACACGTGCGGTTAGCCTGACCGGAAACAGCGGCGAGCCAACAGTAGAAGCGTTGCTGACCCTGTCAGGAGATACGGAAGGGCTGCGTCCGGGATATTCCGCGACAGTCAAAGTTTTTACCGACCGTCATACCGCTGCGATGGCTGTGCCGTATGAGGCGGTCTGCCAGCGTGGGGAACAGGAATATGTGTTTTGTATGCGGGATGGACGTGCCGCAGCGTGTCCAGTGGAAACCGGATATATGCTGGCCTCAAGTGTCGAGATCTGCAGTGGAATCGAACCGGATGACATTGTGATCCTGTCCCCGGCTGATACACTTGCGGATGGTGCGCCTGTCGAGGTGACGGCATGGGGATAATGGATATATTGCGTCTGGCTGCTTCCAATCTGCGGGAAAACCGCCTGCGCACCGCGCTTTGCGCGCTGTCTGTCGCGGTCGGAGCAGGAGCGCTGCTTCTGATCGCAGCAGTCGGCTTAATTGGGCAGCAAAAAGTGTCGGATGGCATTCGCACGCTGGGGGTCAGCGGTCTGACCGTTTATGTCGACGACAGAGGGAGCGGACAGGCGCTGAGCGCTGAGCTTGCGGACACGATAACCGAAGCGGTTGCAGGGGTCGATTGCGTGATGCCTATCAAGGCGTTGTCTGGAACTGTATATGCTGGACACGCCAGTGAAGATGTTCTGCTCCTTGGCGCAGATGAGCGTTTAGGTGAGGTGATGCAGCTTGAAGTCCTTGCAGGCAGTCTTTTGACGCGCGTGCAGGCAGGATCGGCACAGCCTGTCGCGGTGATAGGGGACGATCTGGCACGGACACTCTATGGGAGGGAAAATATTGTAGGCCGCACAATACGCCTAAGGCTGAATGGCTGTGATCAGGATTTCACGGTCTGCGGCGTGGTGCGTGCGCAGACCAGTTCGCTTGGTTCGGCAGTTGCAGCATTGGCGCCGCATTTGGTGTATATTCCATATGCGCATCTGGCGACGCCAGCGCAAAACGCAGATCAGGTGTTTGTGCAGTGCACCGCTGAAGCTGACTTAAATACGGTCAGTGAACGGATTGAACACTATTTGAGCGATTGGGGGCGGGTGGACGGCACAGTCAGAGTGCAAAACATGTCGGGGATTACAGATACAGTTAACAGATTGACGGAACTGGGCGTTACACTGTTCATTATGATCGGCGGGATCGCGCTGTGTGTGGCGCTGATCGGCGTTACTTGCAGTATGTTGGCTGCGGCGCAGGAAAAGACAGGCGAAATCGGTATCCTGCTTGCGATCGGTGCGCAGCCACGCGATATCCGGCGGATTTTTTTGCTGCAGAGCATATTGTTGTGTGGAGTTGGGGGAGTAGTCGGCATAGGTTGCATACTCGTTTTATTATACGCCTTTGCTTCCATGCTGCCGGATTTCCGGCTGGTGATGATGCTGCTGTTGGTATGTACGGTTTGCGGTGCGGTCGCAGGGTTGCTGCCGGCGGTTCGTGCTGCGAGGCTCGACCCGATCGAAGCTATGCGGAAATAAGCCTTTTCTTTCGTTTTTTCCTGTGGTATGATAAATAGGAAAAAAGAGAAAGGGATGGAGCAACCCATGCGTCATATCATTGACCTGTGTGACTTGACAGAAAAAGAATTTTCTGATTTGTATAAGCTGACCACCAATATCATCGACCGTCCGGAAGGCTATACCGACGCATGCCGCGGTAAAGTGCTCGGCAGCCTGTTTTATGAGCCGTCCACCCGCACGAATTTGTCGTTCTCTACGGCCATGATGCGGCTTGGCGGCAGCGTGGTGGGATTTTCTGATCCCGGCTCGTCTTCAACAACCAAGGGTGAAACGCTGAAAGACACCATCAACATGGTTTCAAGCTATGCGGATTTGATCGTTATGCGTAATCCGCGCGAAGGCGCAGCAAAAGCAGCTTCGCTCTATTCGTCCGTGCCGGTCATCAACGCAGGCGACGGCGGTCACCTGCATCCGACGCAGACGCTGACGGATATGGTTACCATTCTGCGGTACCGTGGTTCGGCGGATGATATGAAGATCGGTTTGTGCGGCGATTTGAAATACGGCCGCACGGTGCACTCGCTGCTGCATTTTCTGGAGCGGTATCACAATGTGCAGATCTATTTGATTTCCCCCGATGTACTGGCGTTGCCGGATTATATGGTGCAATTCCTGAAAGCGCATAATATGCCGTTCTGTCAGGCGCGCAGCATTGAAGAGGTGCTGCCTGAGCTGGATGTGCTGTACATGACCCGTATCCAGCGTGAGCGGTTTTCGAGCGCACAGGAATATGAAAACCTTGAGGGCAACTATCAGCTGACGGCGGAAAAGATGAAACGCGCCAAAAAGGACATGCTGGTGCTGCATCCGCTGCCGCGCGTCGATGAAATTGCGCAGGATGTGGACGATGATCCGCGTGCGGTATATTTCCGTCAAGCGCGCTTCGGTATGTTCGGTCGTATGGCGCTGCTGTTGACGCTATCCAAACTGCCTTTTGTCCGCGCAGGGCATCAGGATATCGGTGCGCACGGCGTACGATGCACCAATCCCAAATGTATTACACACAGTGAGGCGTACCTGCCGTTAGAGGGCGCAGCTGGAGCGCGCTGCCCATACTGCGATGCGCCGCTGGAAGCGCTGTAAAGAAGGTTGCTCATAGCTGATCTTCCCCAAAAAACACTTATGAATTAATGTATCCCCCTGTATGATACACAGTCAAGCAAATGGCTGATGTTATACAGGGGGCTTTGCTTTTACGGTAATATAGAAAGTTGCCTGTCGATAAAAATTTGTGATAATGACCGGGCGTGCTGGAACCAAAACGTGTAGCGCTGCTTATACTGATGACAGGAGCGTGATGCGCTATGTTCTACCGCGGTCAGGTAATCGGTATTGCCGTGCTGTTTCTGGGAATTGGCCTGTTGCTGGGCTGGCTGCTGGGGTTGTGCCTGCCGGTTTGGCCTGCCGCGCTGGCGCTGATCGCAGCAGGCTGGTTCCTGCTTCGCTGCTGATAGGAGGTGGACAGTATGATGAAGGTGGTAGTATGGAAAAGCCCTAAATATCTGCGCGGGATCTTGTGCAGGCTGTTTCATGTGACATGAGTGCTGTCCATCCATAGTGGTTGGATGGGGCTGTGCGCGGCACGGGATCTCTGTGCCGCGCTTGCGGCGCAGGAAATAATTTTGAAATTCGCAAATTGTTCATAATTAAATGGTTGACATTGTAAACGAAAATGCCTATCATAGGAGCATCGAATGGATAGAGAGGGAGCGCAGGATAATGATTTGTCTGGAGGAGCAGTTTCTGCTTGATGCAGTGAAATTGGAAAAGCTGTATCGTGGCTGCGTACGTGAAGCGGACTGCGGCTGCCGATTAACGCCTAATGAAATTGCCGTACTGTTGTTCCTGCGGCGTCATGCACCCGAACAGGATACTGCGACGGATATTGCGCAGATACAGGGAATTTCCAAGGCTTTGGTTGCACGCAGTGTGGACAGCCTGCATCGACGTGGCTTTGTTCAAGGCATTCGCGATCAGGAAGACAGACGGATCGTACATCTGCGCTTGTGCGGTGAAGGCGTAAAGGTTGCCCAGCAGCTTTATATGTGTGGTTCTCGTGTTACGGCGCAGCTGCGATGCGGCATCAGTGAAGAAGAATTAGAAATGGTACAGGATGTGATGCAGAAAATGCATCACAATTTGGACGAGCTACTGAAAACGATGGAAGGACAGGTGAAAGGACATGTATGAGCCTGGGAAAAAGACCAATCCGCCTAAACGTCCGCTGATATTTTACTATGCGGTTATGCTGCTGGCCGTGCTGCTGCTGAATTGGCTGTTTGTGCCTATGTATGCACAGCGACAGGTGCATGAAGTAACTTACGATACATTTTTGTCCATGGTGGATGAAGGCCGCGTCAAAACGGTCGCATACGATCGGGAAGACAGTCAGATCGTGTTCGAAGGAACAGACGAAAACGGCAAAGAAGCGGTTTACAAAACTGGTATTTTCCCGGACGATGGGCTATATGAACGTCTGGACGAGGCGAATGTGCAGTTTGCGGCTGAAATTCCGCAGCAGACATCGCCTTTGCTGTCCCTGTTGGTCAGCTATGCGCTGCCGATTGTTTTGATTATCGTAGTCGGACAATGGCTGAGCAAAAAGATGATGAAAAGCATGGGCGGCAACGCTATGAGTTTTGGCAAGTCGGGCGCGAAAATCTATGCGGAGACTGAAACTGGAAAGACTTTTGCCGATGTTGCCGGTCAGGACGAGGCAAAGGAAGCATTGACCGAGATCGTTGATTTTCTGCATAACCCGAACAAATATGCTTCGATCGGCGCCAAACTGCCCAAGGGCGCGCTGCTTGTTGGCCCTCCGGGCACCGGCAAAACATTGCTGGCCAAGGCGGTTGCAGGCGAAGCCCATGTGCCATTCTTTTCGATCTCCGGATCGGAGTTTGTTGAAATGTTTGTCGGTATGGGTGCAGCCAAGGTGCGAGACCTGTTTAAGCAGGCAAGTGAGAAGGCGCCCTGCATTGTATTCATTGATGAGATTGATACCATCGGCAAAAAACGAGACGGCGGCGGCATTGGCGGCAATGATGAGCGTGAGCAGACGCTTAATCAGCTGCTGACCGAGATGGACGGTTTTGACGGCACGAAAGGTGTAGTCATTTTGGCTGCGACCAACCGTCCGGAATCGCTCGATCCGGCGCTTCTGCGTCCCGGTCGGTTTGACCGCCGCATCCCTGTACAGCTGCCTGATTTGCAGGGGCGTATTGCAATTCTGAAGGTGCATGCCAAGGATGTGCATATGTCCGGCCATATTGACTTTGCAGCAGTAGCACGTGCGACTTCGGGCGCGTCGGGTGCTGACTTGGCAAACATTATCAATGAAGCGGCGTTGCGTGCGGTGCGAATGGGTCGCAGCGCCGTGGAGCAGGCCGATCTGGATGAAAGCGTAGAAACGGTTATTGCAGGTGCGCAGCGCAAAAATGCAGTGCTCAGCGCCAAGGAGAAAGAGATTGTTGCTTACCACGAGATTGGACATGCCTTGGTTGCGGCCAGGCAGACTGCGTCTGCGCCAGTCACCAAGATCACCATTGTGCCGCGAACCTCGGGTGCACTAGGCTATACTATGCAGGTTGATGAGGGCGAGCATTATCTGATGACGCGCGAAGAACTGCTGAATAAGGTGACTACGCTGACCGGTGGCCGCGCGGCAGAAGAGTTGGTGTTTGGATCGGTTACGACCGGTGCATCCAATGATATTGAGCAGGCGACAAAGCTTGCGCGGTCGATGGTAACACGCTATGGCATGAGCCGTAAATTTGATATGGTTGCGCTGGAAACGGTAACGAACCAGTACCTGTCTAGTGACACTTCGCTGGTTTGCTCTGCGGAGACAGCTGCGAAGATTGACCAAGAGGTTGTCGATACCGTACGCACGGCCCATGAAAAGGCTATCGCCATCTTGCAGGAGAATATGGACGCACTGCATCGTTTGGCACATTATCTGCTGGAAAAAGAGACGATTACCGGCGAGGAGTTTATGGAACTATTGCAAAAGGCGCAATAAATAAGTTGACAGAATATAAGCTTAAAAGGCGTTCCTCTCAATAGAGGAACGCCTTTTCTATGATCGCTGGGATTGTTGTTTGTTCGTGAATGTAATTTCATGTTATGCTATAATAATAAAGGCTTCCTTCCTGCCGCGATGAATCATGTTCATCGGATGAAGCGTAGCAATTATTTTGGGAATTATTATCGTTTGAAAGAGGTTATAGGTATGTTGGAAAATCTGATTACAGAATCCAGAAATCCGAATTCAATGAATTTGGATGAACTTTCCGCGCTGCAGTTGATCCAACTTATGAATAGAGAGGATCAAAATGTTGTTGCGGCAGTAGAGAGGGAACTGGCGTCGATCGAAAAAGTTATCTTGCAGTGTGTCAAATGTATAAAAGCAGGCGGGCGGATCATTTATGTTGGCGCAGGAACAAGCGGACGAATCGGTCTGCTGGATGCAGTGGAATGTACTCCGACTTTTGGCGTAGACCCAAATCTTGTTGTTGGCGTTTTAGCTGGCGGCACGGATCAGATGTTTGCCAAGGAAGAAGCAGAGGACAGTTATGAGCTGGGGCAAACAAATATGCAGGAACTGCATGTTTGCTCTCACGATATAGTGATTGGACTGGCTGCAAGCGGCCGCACTCCTTTTGTGATTGGTGCATTGGATTATGCGGCAGATGTTGGTGCGGCTACAGCTTGCGTAACCTGCAATAAAGGTACGGAAATTGCAAAGCATGTGATGTATCCGATTGAAATCGATAATGGGCCGGAGGTGTTGACCGGTTCGACTCGGCTAAAGGCCGGTACTTCTCAGAAAATGGTCTGTAATATGATTTCTACCGGCACCATGGTCCTGTTGGGAAAGGTATATGAAAATTTGATGGTAGACGTAGATGTGAGCAATGAAAAGCTATATCATAGATGGCTTTCTATTGTGCAGACTGCCGCGGGGTGTACAGAAGAGCAGGCGGCTGAGGCCTATGAACCCTCCCATCACAATGCCAAAGCTGCAATCTGTATGATCCGCTGCGAGTATTCACTGGAAAAGGCGTTGGATGAATTGGATAAAAACGGCGGTATGGTTCGACGTGTGATTGAGGGAAGCCGAGGCTGAAATAGCGTATGGGTGTATGGGGAAACACATCAAAATCAGACAAATTCGGTACAATCTTTTTGTTTAGAATTTTCTCTTTCCGTACTACATGTAGTGTGATATAATAAAGCCCTACACCAAATAGCACAAGCGAGGATTCTATCATGGTTCGTGTCATCAAAAAGGACAATACCAAAGAAGCATTTAATATTCAAAAAGTTGTTATCGCCGTAAATAAATCTGCAAACCGCGTTTTGTATACCTTTACGGAGGAAGAACTGCAGGCTATCTGCGATCATGTTGAAAGCTATATTCGCGACCACGGCATGACCGAGGTACAGATTTGGCAGATGCACAACATTGTCGAGGCTGCTCTCGAAGCCGTGCGTCCCGAGGTCGCTAAGAGCTATCGCGATTACCGCAACTACAAGCAGGATTTTGTCGGCATGCTGGACAGCGTGTATAAAAAGAGCCAGTCGATCATGTATATCGGCGACAAGGAGAACTCCAATACGGATTCCGCGCTTGTATCCACCAAGCGCAGCCTGATCTTCAACCAGCTCAACAAGGAGCTGTATCAGAAATTCTTTATGAATACTGAGGAATTACAGGCCTGCCGGGACGGCTATATCTATGTGCATGACATGTCTGCGCGCCGCGATACGATGAACTGCTGCCTGTTTGATGTGCAGCATGTGCTCGAAGGCGGCTTCGAGATGGGCAACTTGTGGTACAATGAGCCAAAGACGCTGAACGTCGCGTTTGATGTCATTGGTGATATTGTGCTGTCGGCCGCTAGCCAGCAGTACGGCGGCTTTACTGTGCCGTCGGTCGATCTGCTGCTCGAGCCGTATGCCGAGCGCAGCTATAAGATGCTGACCGAAAAGTATAGCCGTTTGGGACTGGATGCCGAGACTGTCGAAAAAGAAGTCATGGCGGATATCCTCAACGACTTCGAGCAGGGCTTCCAGGGCTGGGAGTACAAGTTCAATACGGTTGCGTCCAGCCGCGGCGACTATCCGTTCATCACCATGACGATGGGCACCGGTACCGGCCGCTTTGCCAAGCTCGCGTCGATCACGATGCTCAATGTCCGCCGCAAGGGACAGGGCAAGAAGGGGCAGAAAAAGCCTGTGCTGTTCCCGAAAATCGTGTTCCTGTATGACGAGAACCTGCATGGGCCGGGCAAGGAATTAGAGGACGTGTTCGAGGCGGGTATTCTCTGCTCATCCAAGGCGATGTATCCGGACTGGCTCAGCCTGACGGGCGAGGGCTATGTGCCTTCCATGTATAAAAAGTATGGTGCGATCATCAGCCCGATGGGCTGCCGTGCGTTCCTGTCCCCGTGGTATGAACGCGGCGGCATGGAGCCGGCGGATGATGAGGACAAGCCTGTATTTATCGGCCGTTGGAACATTGGCGCGGTGTCGCTGCACCTGCCGATGATCTATGCCAAGGCGCAGCAGGAAAACCGCGACTTCCATGAGGTGCTTGATTATTACCTCGAACTGATCCGTCGTCTGCATATCCGCACCTATGCGTATCTTGGTGAGATGCGCGCGTCCACCAATCCGCTGGCGTATTGCGAAGGTGGTTTTTACGGCGGTCATCTCAAACCATCCGACAAGATCAAGCCGATCATGAAAACTGCGACGGCGTCTTTCGGTATCACCGCGCTCAACGAATTGCAGCAGCTGTATAACGGCAAGTCGCTCGTTGAGGATGGACAGTTTGCGCTAGATACGCTGCAATATATCAACGAAAAGGTTGCGCAGTTCAAAAAAGAGGATGGCAATCTGTATGCCATCTATGGTACGCCTGCTGAAAGCTTGTGCGGCTTGCAGGTTGAGCAGTTCCGTCGCAAGTATGGTATCATCGAAGGTGTGTCCGACCGTCCGTATGTCTCCAACAGCTTCCATTGCCATGTGTCCGAGGATCTCACGCCGATCCAAAAGCAGGATCTGGAAGGACGGTTCTGGAACCTGTGTAACGGCGGCAAGATCCAGTATGTCAAATATCCGATCGATTATAATCTTGAGGCGATTCGTGCGCTCGTGCGCCGCGCAATGCAGCTGGGATATTACGAAGGCGTGAACCTGTCGCTGTCTTACTGTGATGATTGCGGGCACGAGGAACTTGCAATGGACGTTTGCCCGAAGTGCGGCAGCCGCAACCTGACCAAAATCGACCGAATGAATGGCTACCTGTCCTATTCGCGCGTGAAGGGCGACACCCGTCTGAACGACGCCAAAATGGCTGAGATCGCAGAAAGGAAAAGCATGTAAATGCGTTATCACGACATCACAAAGGATGATATGAAAAACGGCGAGGGACTGCGCGCCGTACTCTGGGTTGCGGGCTGTGGACATGCCTGCCCGGGTTGCCACAATCCGATCACATGGGATGCGGACGGTGGTCTGCCATTTGACCGGGAGGCAGAAGACGAACTGTTCGAAGCGCTCGCGCCGGAGTATATTGCCGGACTAACGCTGTCCGGCGGTGATCCGCTGTTCCCGGCCAACCGGTCGGATATAGCTGTTCTGTGTGCGCGTGTGCGGCAGCGCTTGCCAGACAAGACCATTTGGTTGTATACTGGTTATGCGTGGGAAGAGATCGAAGACCTCCCGCTGCTGGATAATGTTGACGTTGTAGTGGATGGCCGGTTCGTACAGGCGCAGGCCGATCCGCTGCTGCACTGGCGGGGCAGCGCCAATCAGCGCGTGATTGATGTGCAGAAAACACGCGCATCACATACGATCGTCCTGCTGGATCAAAATTAAGATAAAGAAGGATGGAAATTATGCAGAAGGTAGCGAAATTTCATAAGGTATCGGAAAAACAGTTCACTACGGACTGGTGCAATGCGACAGGGTGCAGCGTCAGTGACGCTAAGGCGGTTTACCAGAAGATCCGCATGCCGCGCCGTGCAACCGTTGGCTCGGCAGGATATGACTTTTTTGCGCCCGAGGCCTTTTCGCTCGTTCCGCATGAAACCATTCTGATCCCGACCGGTGTGCGTGTCGAGATTTCGGACGGTTGGGTTCTGCAGTTGTATCCGCGCTCTGGCCTGGGTTTCAAGTACCGTCTGCAGATGGACAACACGGTTGGTATCATTGACAGCGATTATTACTTTGCTGAGAACGAAGGCCATATCTTTGTTAAGATGACTAATTGCAACCGGCAGGGAAGAACGCTTGCGGTAAGCGCGGGCGAGGGCTTTGCGCAGGGTATTTTCCTGCCGTTTGGCATCACAGAGGATGATGATGCAGACGGCCAGCGCGTTGGTGGCTTTGGCAGCACGACAAAGAAATAAAAAGACTGTCCGACTACGATAGGGTCTATCCGGGCAGCGTGCATATTGTATAATATAGCAATACCCTCTGATGCAATGATTTGCATCAGGGGGTATGTTGTCTATTTGTACTCTATTCTGCTATTGGGAGATAGGCTCGGTGATGACATGGCAGTCCTGTGTGTTGAACGCTCACCAAGGGGTTAGTTCCAAATACAAATTCTTGTATTGCTTTGCCGAGTTTTCCCAAGAGACATCCTTTGCCATATCGCGCTGGACAACCTCATCCCAGTGATAGCGGTTGTTGAAGTAAACGGTTTTTGCGCGGTTGATGGCATCGAGCAGTAAGCCGGATTCATAGCGATCGAAGGTGAAGCCGTTGCCGTCACCACTGAATTCGTTATAGGGTTCAACCGTATCCTTCAGGCCGCCGGTTTCGCGGACAATGGGCAGCGTGCCATAGTGCATGGCGTTGAGCTGGGTCAGGCCGCAAGGCTCAAAGCGGGAGGGCACAAGCAGTGCATCCGCGCCCGCATAGATGCGGTGTGCACGGGATTCATCATACTGGATGCAGGCACAGAACGTGCCACGGTAAGTATCTTCATAGTAGCGGAACGCATCTTCGTATTGCTTGTCGCCTGTGCCCAGCACAATGATCTGGGTGTTGCCGTCCAGTACCTGCGGAATGATGGCGTTGACCAGATCAAGCCCTTTCTGGTTGGTCAGTCGGGAGATCAGGCCGATGACAAACTTGCCTTCGTCCTGCTCCAAACCGAGTTCCTTTTGCAGAGCCAGTTTGTTTTCCATCTTGTGATCAAGAACGTTGCCCAGACCATAATTGACTGCCAGAGCGGGGTCGGTTTCCGGATTCCACATGCCATAGTCGATACCGTTGACGATGCCGCGCAGCTTGCCGCTGTGGTAGCGCAGGTGGTTTTCCAGTGTCTCGCCATATTCGCTGGTCTGGATTTCCCACGCATAGGTGCCGCTGACGGTGGTGATGCGGTCTGCATAGGCAAGACCGCCTTTGAGCATGTTGGCATTGACATAATCCTGCTGGAGTGCGCCCATACCGAATACTTCATCGGGTAGGCCGGACCAGTATTGGATAGTCGGGATATTGTAAATGCCCTGGAAGCGCAGGTTATGGATCGTGATAACAGATTTAGCGCGGCCGACCGGAGAATCCTTGAACAGTGTACGCAGATAAACCGGTACAAGGCTCGCCTGCCAGTCGTGGCAATGGATGACATCCGGGATCCAGTCCATGTAGTTCAGCGCGGCCAGCGCAGCCTTGCTGAAGAAGCAATACTTCGGGATGTCGTCAACCAGATTGGTATAGGGTTTGCCCCAAGAGAAGAAGTCCTGATTGTCGATGAAGTCATACACTACGCCATCGCAGATGTACTCCATGATGCCCACATAGTACTCGCGGCCGGTTCTCCCCAAATCCATGTAAAATTCGCCGCGGTAGACCATCTTGTCCTGATACTGCTGGGGGATGCAGGCATAGCGCGGCAGGATGACACGAACGTCACAGTTGAGGCGTACCAGTTCGCGCGGCAGGGCATACATGACGTCACCCAAACCGCCGGTCTTGACAAAGGGATGGCACTCCGAGCCGATGAACGCCACACTTCTGCGGGGCAGGTCGGACATTACATTCACGGTGTTAGCCTCCTCTACAATAGATGCAGCTTTGGGAGCCTCGGTTGTCTTTTTCGCAGTGGTCGTCTTTTTCTTTGTAGTGGTTGTTTTCTTCTCGGCGGACGCAGTTTTCTTTTCAGCGGATGCAGCCTTCTTAGTGGCAGTTGCCTTCTTTTCAGCTGCGGCCTTCTTTGTGGCAGCAGTGGCTTTTTTCGTGGCAGATGCCGTTTTCTTGCGGGTCGCAGCCTTCTTTACGGCGGGTTTGGCCTGTTCAGCAGCAGGCGCAGCATCAGTCGCTTTTTCGGTAACGGACGCTGCTTTTTCCGGTGTTTCTGGAATAGGCGCCGATTTTTCTGCCGGTACATCCGCCACAGAGGCTGCTTTGGTTTCTGCAGCCGGAGCGGCAGCCGCTGCCTCTTTCAAAGGATCCGCTTTTTTCCGTGCCATAATGAACCTTCCTTTCACGATCTATGATGATAGGGGACATGCTCAATATTATTGGGAAATCAGTCTGGCGGGTGCGAATCGTGTAGATCATCACGACGGTGGGATGCGCCCGCTTCGCTTTTCTATATTATAGCAATGATTGCGCCGCGAGACAAGGAAACTGTGAGAAAAAGGATGGATTCATCGCGCACAGTTGGAACATGTAAGCAACCTTTGCTGGCTGGAAAAAAGTACGTATCCCAAAATGCGAACAAATGTTTGCTTTTGCGATGGGGATGTGATATACTGAAAGCACATAGGAAATGGGAAGGGGGCAGCAGCATGCAGGCAGAGACATGTCCCACGCGCATGTATCTTGCGATCGATTTGAAATCCTTCTATGCATCGGTCGAATGTGTCGAGCGTGGACTGGATCCACTGACAACCAATCTGGTCGTAGCGGACACCAGCCGCACGGAAAAGACGATTTGCCTTGCAGTTTCGCCCTCGCTTAAGGCACACGGTATTGCAGGACGGGCACGTCTGTTTGAGGTAATCCAACGGTTGGATGAGGTCAACCGGCAGCGGCAATATCGCGCGCCCGGACACCAACTGACCGGCAAGTCATGGGATGATACTGCGCTGCGGCGTGACCCGGCGCTTGCAGTGGATTTTCTGACTGCGGTGCCAAAGATGGCGCATTATATCGCGTGGAGTACACGGATTTATGAGATTTATCTGAAATACATTGCGCCCGAGGATATTCATGTTTATTCGATCGACGAGGTGTTTATCGATGCGACCACCTATTTGCCGCATTATGGGGTAACAGCACGGGAGTTGGCCGCGCGCATCGTGCGCGATATTGTGCGGACGACTGGCCTGACAGCCACGGCAGGTGTTGGTACAAACCTGTATCTGGCCAAGGTAGCAATGGATATTGTTGCTAAGCATACCGCGCCGGACAAAGACGGCATCCGCATCGCGCAGCTTGATGAACAGACTTACAGGGAACAGCTGTGGACGCATCGACCGCTGACCGATTTCTGGCGGGTCGGGCGTGGCTACGCCCGCAAGCTGGAGCAGCGTGGATTGTATACCATGGGCGATATCGCGCGGTGTTCACTGGGTGCGCCGCAGGATTATTATAACGAGGAACTGCTGTACCGTTTGTTCGGTGTGAACGCTGAACTGCTGATCGACCACGCATGGGGTGTGGAATCCTGCACGATGGCGGAGATCAAAGCATACCGCCCAGCGGAAAAGAGTGTTGTGTCCGGGCAGGTATTGCAGGAACCGTATTCGTTTGCGGATGCGCGGCTGGTACTGCGCGAGATGGTAGACCTGCTGGCGCTTGATCTGGTCGAAAAGCATTTGATGACCGATCAGGTTGTGCTGACTGTGGGCTATGACCGTGTAAGCCTAACCGATCCTGAACGGCGCGCACAGTATCATGGCCCGATTGTGACCGATCATTATGGCCGCACTGTGCCAAAGCACGCGCATGGTACGGCAAGTCTTGGTGAACATACCAACTCGGCGCGACGGCTGACAGAAGCGGTGCTGGAGTCGTACGATCATGCGGTGCAGCCTGCCTTGCTCGTGCGGCGGCTGTCTCTGTCAGCCAACCATTTACGGGATGCAGATGAAGCGATGGCAAGCAGGCCGCAGTATGAACAGCTCGACCTGTTCACGGACTATGCCGTGCGACAGCAAAAGGAGAGGGAGCAGGCTGTTGCGTTAGCGCGGGAGCAGCAGATGCAGCAGGCAATTTTGTCCATAAAGCGCAAGTTCGGGAAAAACGCCATCCTAAAGGGCATGGATTTACAGGAAGCTGCGACGACACGTGCGCGTAACGGTCAGATCGGAGGTCACAAGGCATGAATAGGGAACAGATACAGAAGACGTATGCCGACTTGCTCGGACGACAGCGGCCGGTTTCTGTACGGCATCCACCTATGCCGCGGCTCAGCCGTGCGGCACAGTTTGCGCCTTTTGCTGCGCTGACCGGGCACAGTGATGCGGTCTCAGAGACTGCGCGGCTGACACAGACGCGCCCGGAGCTGGATGAAGGCGTGATTGCAGAACTGAACATACGCATCGGTCAACTGCGGGAACGACTGGCCGAGCGCCCGGCGGTTGAGATCACGTATTTTGTGCCGGACAGCAAAAAAACGGGGGGCGCTTATGTAACGGTACGCGGCCGGGTGTGTAAGGTACGGGAGCTTGAGAAGCAACTTGTGCTTGCAGATGACGCGATTATACCGATTGAACAAATTTTGGCGCTGCGATTGCTGTGACAAAAAAACGGCTGTGTTTGCAGCCGTTTTCTGTTACTCAAAGTAAAATAGGTCTTCAAATTTTTTATCCAGCGCAATACACAGGATCAGCGCAAGCTTGGCTGTGGGATTAAACTGTCCGGTTTCGATTGAGCTGATGGTATTGCGCGACACACCGACCAATTCAGCAAGCTGCGCTTGTGACAGCTTTTTCTCGCTGCGCGCTTCTTTCAAACGGTTGTGTAAAATCAGTTTGTCGTTCATTGCTCACCCCACCACACGCATTACATAGGTGATGAGGTTGGCGATAGAAAGGAAACCACCAGCAATAGCGGTCACCAACAGCGTTTTATCTTTGCTGAACCGGTAGCGGGGATAGGATTCGGCCGCAACATAAGACCAAAAAACGGCGGCCAGTGAATCGTTTGATTGTCCGTTGCACATGTTGAAAATCAAGAGAAAAACCAAGACGATCAGAAATGAGACAATGCCGATTTCTCTACCCTTGTTTTCTGCATTTTTTTTGCCTTCATCATTATTTTCTTTGCGACTCTTTGCTAAAATTTCTTCTTTGTTCATGAAAAGTACCTCTCTATCTCTATCCTTCTTGTGCCAAGTATTCTTTGCGCTCCTAGTATACCATACCAAGTAAACTTGTCAAGAGGATTTGCAAAGTTTTCTTTGCAGAAGAGAAAAATAGGACGCAAAATCCGTTTATCACTGAGGATGGCGTATTGTTTCCGGAAGAGGAAAAGGGTATAATATAGTCTGCTGGTGGGCGATTGTTCGTCCATAAATCGAAAAAGGAGGAATGTTCCTTGCAGATAGAGAAAACCCTGCATACGCTGTGCGCGCTGCCGGCGGTGAGCGGGTTTGAAGAACAGGCGGCGCAGGCTGTTGCCGACTTGCTGCGTCCGCTGTGCGATACGGTGGAAGTGGATCACAACGGCAACGTGTTGGGTTATAAGAGTTGCGGCCGCAAGCACGCAAAAACCGTGCTGCTGGATGCGCACCTTGACCAGATTGGCTTTGTTGTTACCGAGGTGCTGGACGGCGGCTTTTTGCGCTTTGCACCGGTCGGCGGCGTCGATCCGCGCATGCTGCTCGCTATCGAAGTGACTATTCTGGCGGATGAGCCGCTGTACGGCGTGGTCAGCTGTATGCCGCCGCACCTGTTGAAAGCAGGCGAGCAGGACAAAGCAGTTCCGGTCGATCAAATGCTGATCGACACCGGTTTGGAAAATGCCAAGGAGAAAATCCGTATTGGCACGCCGATTGTGTTTGCGCAGCGGCCGGTGAAGCTGCTCGGCGGACAGGTTTGCAGCAAATGTCTGGACGACCGTGCGGGTGTGGCCGCGATCCTGCTGGCGCTGGAAAAGCTCAAAAAATGCAAAAAGCGTCGCTGCAATATCGCGGTGCTGATCAGTGCGCAGGAAGAAGTTACTGGACTCGGCGCGCAGACCGGTGCGTTTGCAGTGCAGCCGGAATATGCGATTGCGGTGGATGTAACGCACGGCAAAACACCGGATGGCCCGTCGGATGGCGTGTTCGAACTGGGCAGCGGCCCGGCTATCGGTGTGGGTCCGAATCTGCACCGCGGGCTGACTAAGCGGCTGGTCAAAACCGCAAAAGCCAATGATATCGACTATTCGCTTGAGGTCATGGAGGGCAACACGGGCACAAACGCGTGGACGATGCAGATCGTCGCGCATGGTATTGCGACCGCACTGCTGTCTATCCCGGAGAAATACATGCACACACCGGTTGAGGTGGTCAAAACGTCTGATGTGGAGGACGTGGCTGAGCTGATGTATCGGTTCCTGTGCGACTTTGACGGGGAGGTGGAAGCATGACCGAACTGCTGAAAACGCTGTGCGCGCTGCCCGGTCCGTCGGGCTGCGAGGACGCGGTGCGCGAGTTTGTCCTCAAAAAGGCTAAGCCCCTTGCAGATGATATCCGCACGGACGCCATTGGCAATGTAATGGTCTTCCGCAAGGGAAAAAAGGCACTCGATCGACCGGTCGCTGTGTGCGCGCACATGGACGAGGTCGGCGTCATTGTCAAAAAAATCACCGAGGATGGCATGCTCAAATTCGGTTTTGTCGGCGGGGTGGACCCGCGCGTCGTGATCGGCAAGGGTGTGCGGTTTGGCGACACGCGCGGCGTCATCGGTATCAAGGCGGTGCATTTGACGACCGCTGCCGAGCGGCGCACCATGCCCAAGACCAAGGATTTGTATATCGATATCGGCGCGACCAGCCGTGCGGCAGCCGAAGCCAAGGTGTCGCTGGGTGACTATGGTGTGTTCGATTCGGATGTCGTTCTGTTTGGCGACGGTCTCATCAAAGCCAAAGCGATCGATGACCGCATTGGCTGTGCGGCGCTGCTGACGCTGCTCGAGGAGCAGCCTCCGGTCGATACTTGGTTCTGCTTTACTGTGCAGGAGGAAACTGGCCTGCGCGGCGCGGCGAGCATGGCTTACGCGCTGGATCCGGGTTTTGCGCTGGTCATCGAGGGCACAACCGCCGCTGATTTGGCTGAGGTGAAGGACGGTAAGGCGGTTTGCCGCGTGCGCGGCGGCGCAGTCATTCCGTTCATGGACGGCGCGACGATATACGATGCATCGTTGTTTGAATTGCTGCGTAATGCGTGCATCCAGCGCGGTATTCCGTGGCAGACCAAGACGCGCATCTCCGGCGGCACGGATGCAGGCCGCATCCATAAGAGCCGGGCGGGTGTGCGCGTGTGTGCCGTAGCCGCGCCCGTGCGCTATATCCATTCGCCGTCGAGCGTGGCGGCACTGAGCGACTGTGAGGCGGTCTTGCAGGCCGCGCGCGCATTTCTGGAGGAACTGGGAGGAGAAACCGAATGAGCAAGGTTTTTGATTTATGGAACGAGGTCGGCGGCGCGTTCGGCCCGTCCGGTCGCGAGGATGCCGTGCGCGAAGCGATCGCGGCCATCGCGGGCGAATATATCGATGATATTACCACGGATGCACTGGGTAATCTGATCTGCCGCAAAAAGGGCAGCGGCAAAAAGGTGCTGTTCGCTGCGCACATGGATTCCATCGGCGTAGTCGCGACGTATATCGATGAAAAGGGGTTTATCCGCTTTTCGCAGGTTGGCGGTTTGTTCAAGGGCGACCTCATCAACATTATGGTGCGGTTTGCAAACGGCACGCGCGGCGTGATTTCCTACGAGGAGAAAACGCCGTTCAAGGATTTGACGCTGGACAACCTGTTCATCGATATCGGCGCAAAGGACCGTACAGATGCAGAAACGCAGGTGCAGGTGGGCGATTTCGCGGTGTTTGAAGCGCCGCGCTTTGAGCAGAACGGCGTGCTGTGCGGTCCGTATCTGGACAACCGCATTGGCTGTGTGACGCTGCTGCGCGCGATGGAGCAGGTAGGGGAGACGGACAACGACCTGTACTTTGTGTTCACAGCGCAGGAGGAAGTCGGTTTGCGCGGCGCTGGTGCGGCGGCATTTGCGGTTGAGCCGGATGTTGCCATTGCGGTAGACGTAACTGATACGGGCGATCTGCCCGAGCGCAAAACGCCGATGGCGGTTGACATGGGCAAAGGCCCGGCGATCAAGGTGATGGACCGCTCGGTGATCTGCACGCCGGCGGTCTGCGCGGCGCTCGAGCAGGCAGCTCACGACTGCGGCATTGCAACCCAACGTGAGATTTTGCAGTGCGGCGGTACGGATACGGCAGCGCTGCAAAAAGCGCGTGCGGGTGTGCAGGCCGGTGCAGTGTCGATTCCGACACGCTATATCCATTCTCCGAGTGAGATGTGCGCAGTCGATGATGTTGAAAATGCTGCTAAGCTGTTGGCGCGCTTTGCAGCATCGTTTGGAGCATAGAATTTGTAAAAAACAGTATCTGACCGGATGGGATAGCAGAATGGTTCGTATCCTGTCCGGTTAGGTACTGGATATTTTCGGCTTTTTCGCAGATTTTCCTTGACAAGGACCGCTAAATTTGCTATTCTATTTTAGCAAGATTTGTTGCATCCGGGTGTAGCGCAGCTGGTAGCGTGCTTGACTGGGGGTCAAGAGGCCGCAGGTTCAAGTCCTGTCACTCGGACCATGGCGAGTGTTCTTATAGCATGTGAAAAGCTGTAAGACACTCGTCTTTTTGTTGTTTTGATCCGGAAATCTGGTGTTAACGGTCACATTGGGCGATTATACTCAGTATACAAAGGGATTGCTTATGAACGCATATGATATGGAGCAAGAAAATACCTATATCCGCCTAAAAAACAAGATAGTTATTGTCATAAATGGAAAAGGTGGAGCAGGGAAGGATACTGTTTGTGACATTACTTCCCGATTTTTTAAGGTGCGAAATATTTCAGCTATTACGCCAATTAAAGAGATTGCAGCTGAGTTTGGATGGAATGGAGAAAAAGACAACAAATCAAGAAAATTCTTGTCGGATTTAAAGCGAGCATTTAGCGAATACAATGATTTGCCAAATAGATATCTTGAAAAAGAGTATCACGCGTTTAAAGAAAGTGATGCAGATATTCTATTTGTTCATATTCGCGAAAAAGATCAAATTGATGCTTTCAAACAACGAGTTGACCTGAAATGTGTAACAATGCTAGTGCAGTCTACGCGAATAGATAATGGGAATAAACAATATGGCAACGCTTCGGATGACAATGTTGAAGAGTATTGCTATGATTACTGCTACAAAAATGAAAAGCCTATACAAGAATTGACTGAAGATTTTATGAACTTTATCTATCGACTTTTTCTTAAAGAAGATGTAATAGTTCGTTTAGGAGCGTCTGAGAATTTGCCTTGGAATATTTGATAGAGATTTAGAAAAAATGGGGTGTGGCTGAAAACGGTATGAGCAATTTTAAAAAAGAATTGTGCGTATGATTTGGCTTCAGCGTATCTTGGTAAATTTGTAATATTCCTGAACTGAGTTTTCGCAGACCTTTCGATGAGGCTTAAACACAAAAACCACCGAAATCTTTTGATTTCGGCGGTTTTTTGCATTTCTGGAAAATAACATGAGAAATAGAGATTATCAATCTGTTCTAAGAAAAGCACGTACACAGACCGCACCGAAAATCGCGACGATTGCCATATAGACATAGACCAGAAACAGTTCGGCAGTACCCTTTCCGCTGCCCCAGTTGTCCATTATAGATTCTTCTCGATATTGGTCGGTTGCGTCCTGTCCATCTGCATTCAGCAAGCTGACTTCTGTGTCAACTACACGGAATGCAGTATCCAAAGGCAGGTCGAACGTCTGCCGTAGGGTATCCTCATCCATCAGCCATAGAAAGTTCGGCTCTGTGATTTCATAGGTCGCTTCAAATTCATGCAGATCTTCCGAGCCGTTTAAAGACAGAAAATAGGTTACACGGGCGGAATAAATTTCACGGCAGCCATCGCCCAGCAGAAAGAACAGGTTTTCCTCGTTGTCGTTTCGCGCCCAAATTTGCTGCCCCATTACCCCAGCGGTATAGGGGAATGGATCATTAGTGGCACGCAGTGCACGATATTTACCGTTCCAGCCGCGTTTTAACATCATGATGCCGTGTACATTGTCATCATTTTCGGCGGCATAGCCGATATAGAGCGTGTCGTCGCGTTCTGTGTAGTCAATTACGCGCAGCGGCGTACCGCTTGCAACACCATGCGCCATGCTGGAATCCTCCGGCAGCGGCACATATTCCTCGACCGCTGTCAGCCGTCCGGCTTCGGTATTGGCATAGTGGAATTCTTGATCATATAGCCACCAGATACTCCATAATAAAATAAACGTACACAAGATTGCGGCAATCAGACGGGTGCGCTTGACGCGTTTGAGAAAACGCAGCGCGCGCTTGGGAGCAGGTTCGACCGGAAGGTGGCAGCGCATATCTTGCTCGAGCGCGCTGCAGGCAGGACAGCCGTCCAAATGCTCCTTTACCATGGTGGTGGTTTCGGGTTCGGTCAGCTCTTCCAGATAGGATGGCAGCAGATCGCGCACCACGCAGCAGTCCAGCTTATGTTCATTCATGTCTGTCACCTCCTAATATTTTTGCTAATTGCTCTTTCCCTCGGTAGAACCGCACGCGTGCCCAAACTTCGCTCCGTCCCATGATTTCACCGATCTCTCGGAAAGAAAAGTCACCGGCCAGCTTCAGGTGGATCGCCTCGCGTGTGTCGGGATCAAGTTGTTGCATTGCCCGGTAGAGCGCCAGTCGGTTCAGCTGTGCTCTGTTTGCTTTGCAGGGTCGTCGGGGGAGGGAAGATGGGACAGGACGGTTTCTTCCATCGGGACTGTTTTAGCACGGTGCTTTAGTTCTTGATACCATAACCGTTTGGCAATAGCACACAACCAGACCTGTGGCGTACAGTCGCCACGGAAAGAGGACAAGCTGCGCAGCGCCTGGCAGAAAGTTTCCTGCGTCAGGTCTTCGGCGGTGTCCGCATCTCCGCATAGTGCAAACAGAAAACGATAAATGCGTTCGGCGTGCTGCTCGTAAAGGTCTTCCTTCTGCAGGCGCATGTTTTGTCCCCCCTCTCTTTATTTTATATATTAGTTGTCGCAACGTGCAATTCGTTACGGCTTTTTCAAACTTTTTTAAGATAGCCTTAGTATACCATAGCATGCTATGACCGCCAAGTCGGCTGCAGCCGGTAGGTGTACAAAATTGAAAAACAGGCGTACAATAAGGATACAAGTTGGCAAGGGAAGGGGGCAACAGCATGGCGGTAGTGAATATGACCGAGGGCAGTATCCCGCGGCAACTGGTTAGCTATGCTGTACCGCTGATCGTAGGAAACCTGTTTCAGCTGACGTATAACGCGGCTGATTCGGTGATTGCCGGCCGCCTGATCGGTAAGCAGGCGCTCGCCGCAACCGGTATGGCAAGTCCGGTGATGAACCTACTGATACTGGGTATTTCCGGTATCTGCATGGGCGCTGGCGTGCTGATGAGTGAATATTTCGGCGCAGGTGAACGGGAAAAGCTGAGACGTGAGGTTGCTACAACGCTGCTGTTTGGCTTATTTTTCTCCATGGCTGTTGCGCTGGCAGGCATTGTGTGCGCGGTGCCGCTGCTGCGGCTGCTGCAGGCGCCTGACGAGCTACTGAGTATGACAACACTATATCTGCGTATCATTTTTCTCGGCGCACCCTTTACATACTTCTATAACGCGTTGGCCGCTGCGCTCAAAAGTGTGGGTGACGCGCGCACGCCGCTGCGTTTTCTGATGCTCTCATCAGTGCTTAACATTGTGCTCGATTTGATTTTTATCGGCCTGTTGGGGTTCGGGATCATTTGCTCAGCGGTGACGACTGTGGTGGCTGAGGCGGTGTCTGCGATGCTGTCGATCGGTTACATTTATCGTCGCGTGCCTATGCTGCAGCTGCGCCGGTGTGAATGGTGCATCGATCGGCCTATGCTGCGGCGGACGCTGCGCTATGGGCTGGTTACTGCGCTGCAGCAGGCCTGTCAGCCAGTCGGAAAGCTGCTGATCCAAGGAACTGTAAACACGCTTGGCGTTGATGTGATTGCAGCGTTCAATGCAGTTACGCGTATAGACGATTTTGCCTTTACCCCTGAGCAAAGTATCGCACACGGCATCACGACTTTTGTCGCGCAGAATCGTGGTGCAGGGCAATATCGCCGCGTGCAAGAAGGACTTCGCATTGGTTTGTGGCTCGAAGCGGCCTATTGGGTGATCATATGTTCCGCTGTACTGCTGCTGCGATATCCGGTTATGGGATTGTTCGTGCGCGGTGAAGACGCGCAGACAATTATTGTGATTGGCGCGCAGTATCTTGGTACTATGGCGTTTTTCTATCTGCTGCCTGCCTTCACAAATGGCATACAGGGCTTTGTGCGCGGTGCAGGTCAACTGCATATCACTCTGCTGTGTACCTTTATTCAGACTGCGCTGCGCGTGATTTGTACAGCTTTGCTTGCGCCTCAGTGGGGCATCTTAGGCATCAGCGTTGCCTGTGCTGTTGGATGGAGCGCAATGCTGCTGTTCGAGGTGCCGTACTGTGTCAGATTAATCCGTCGACAGGTGCAATCGACTACTTGACAAAGCTTTCGACAAGTGATAATGTTATAAACTAGCAAGGGAGCTTCCGATGGAGGCTGAGAGGAGGTTTCGACCTCGACCTTACCTGATTTGGATAATGCCAACGTAGGGATGCTGGAATAGGCCAAAACCGCACGGTTGTGCGGGATTTTGTGGACGCAAAGGAACATCCCTTTCAGGGGTGTTCCTTTTTTGTGCTCATTTGGAAATAGGAGGAAGAAAATGATGAAAAAAGCGCTTACGATTGCCGGATCGGATTGCTCTGGCGGCGCAGGTATTCAGGCGGATCTTAAGACGATGGCTGCGCACGGCGTGTTCGGCATGAGCGTAATCGTATCGGTTGTGGCGGAGAATACCGCGCATGTGATCGATATTCAGGATATTAGCCCGCGGATGATTGAGGAGCAGATGGATGCGGTGTTTGAAGATATCGTACCGGATGCCGTTAAGATTGGCATGTTGTCCTCGCCGGACTGCATGCGCGCAGTCGCAGGCAAGCTTGCGCAGTATAAGCCGCAGCATGTGGTAATTGATCCGGTGATGTTTGCCAAGAATGGGGATGCACTGATGGACCCGGCTTCGGTTGGCACGCTGATTGAGACTGTACTGCCATTTGCCGATATCCTGACGCCCAATATCCCGGAGGCGCAGTACATTGCGGACATGCAGATCAAGACGCCTGCAGATATGGAAGAGGCAGCACGCCGTATCTATGAAAAGGGCTGCCGCAGCGTGCTGGTTAAAGGCGGTAAGAACATGGCTGGTGCGGTGGATGTACTGTATGACGGCAAAACCTTCCGCCGTTTTGAGATTGCACAGATCGACACCACGAGTACACATGGTACCGGCTGCACGCTGTCGTCTGCGATCGCATCCAACCTTGCGTTGGGTTATGACATTCCAGAGGCTGTGGAGCGCGCCAAGGCATATGTGACCGATGCGATCCGTCACGCGCCTGGCTTTGGACATGGCTGCGGGCCGCTCAACCATTTCTGCCGTTTGTTCCCGGAGGAGGCGTAACTGATGAAAGAGAAATCCATTCGTAAACTGACCATTGCGGGTCTGCTGGTTGCAGTCGCCGTGGTAGGCAGCCTGTTTTCCATCCCGGTGCTGGGGGCCAAGTGTTCGCCTGTGCAGCACATGGTCAATGTACTGGGCGCGGTGCTGCTCGGTCCGTGGTATGCAGTCGGTATGGCGTTTGCGGCTTCGCTGATCCGCAATCTGCTGGGGCTTGGCAGCATACTCGCGTTTCCCGGTTCAATGATCGGCGCGCTGCTGTGTGGTCTTGCGTATAAGCTGTGGCCGAAACTGCCGGTTGCCTATGTCGGTGAGGTATTTGGCACGGGTATTCTGGGCGGTATCGCATCTTATCCAATCGCAGCGGTGCTGATGAACAACAAAGCAGCAGCGCTGTTTACCTTCGTACCATCCTTCCTTGTGTCGACTGCCGTAGGTGCAGCGATCTCGGTCTTTGTGCTGGCCGCGCTCAAGCGTACGCAGGTGTTCGGCCAGATGGAGGAGGCGCTGCGGTGATCGAGGCGATACAGCAGATTGTTGCATGCGCACAAAAAACACGCCCAATGGTACATTCGATCACCAATCCGGTGACGATCAACGACTGCGCAAACATCATCCTTGCTGCAGGCGGCACAGCCATCATGGCGCAGGATGAACGCGAGGTTGAGGAGATCACGTCTCACGCAGCTGCGCTTGCGCTCAATATGGGGGCGCTGCGCGCGCAGGAAGCTATGTTGCTGGCTGCGCGTGCATCCAAACGGCTGGGTCATCCGGTTGTGCTTGATCCGGTCGCGGCGGGGGCAAGCCGCCTGCGCAGCGAAATGTGCGGTCGTCTTCTGACTGAAGGGCTAGTGTCGGTCATCCGCGGCAACGCGTCCGAAATCCGGGCGCTTGCAGCGGGACAGGAGAACGCTGCGGGCGTGGAAGTTGATGCGCTCGACCGCGTAACCGAGCAAAATCTTGCCGAATCGGCGGCATGGCTGCGTCAGTTCAGCCGCCGGACTGGTGCGGTCGTCATGCTGACCGGCGTGATTGACCTGATTACCGATGGACAACGCACCGCAGTGCTGCGGGGCGGCAGTGAGCTGATGGGCCGGATTACCGGCGCCGGATGTGTGCTCACGTCGCTGACTGCATTGTATTGCGGCGCGAATCCAAATACATTATTTGAAGCCGCAGTCGCGGCAGCGGAGGTGATGAACCATTGCGGAGAACAAGCCGAGATGCGTGTGCGTAAAGAGATGGAGGGCACCGCTTCCTTTCGTACACGCCTGATCGATGCCGTCAGCATGCTGACGGCTGATGATCTGGCAAACGCATCAATTCAACTGATTTAAGCAAAAACCACAACAAGCGCTGCCGGTTACGCACCGTCACGCAACATCATTCATTGGGGGTACCACCTTGAAAAACAACCAAACTACCGAGAGACTGCTTGATGCGTCCCGTGAGATTTGGGAAGGCTATCTGAGCCATCCCTTTGTCCGGGGCCTTGCGGACGGCAGCCTTGCTGTGAACAAATTCCGTTTCTATCTATTGCAGGACTACCTGTATCTATTCGACTACGCCAAGGTATTTGCGCAAGGCGTGGTTAAGTCCCGCGAGCCTGAGGTCATGCGCGTGTTCTCGTCCTATGTGGCGAGCATCCTGAATGGCGAAATGGAGATCCACCGCGGTTATATGGCGCGGCTGGGTATCACTGAGGAGCAGGCCGAGGCTGTGCAGCCGTCACTGTCCAATCTGTCTTACACCGCTTATATGCGCGCCGTTGCTGCAGAGGAAGGCCCGGCTGAAATCATGGCGGCTGTGCTATCATGCGCAATCAGCTATGAGTACATTGCAAAGTGGATCGTCAAAAACTATCCGGATGCTGATAAGCATGATTTCTATGGCGAATGGGTGCGCGGCTACGCAAGCGAAGACTACGCGGCAGAAAATCAGCGCCTGATTGCGCTGATGGAGCGCTTGAGCGCAGATTATACCGACACACAGCGAAAACATTTGGTCGACATTTTTGTTGCCTGCTCGCGCTATGAGGCGATGTTCTGGGATATGGCATGGAACGAGGCGATGTAATTCCATGCTCGAGTTTCAAAACGTCGTATTCCAGTATGACAGTGAGGATTTCAATATTATCGATGGCCTGTCGTTTCACATCGAGAAAGGCGAGTTTGTATCGGTCATCGGCCCGTCCGGCTGCGGCAAATCTACGATTTTTCGCCTGACCAATCAGCTTTTGGCGAAAAAGTCGGGCGACATTCTGGTCGGAGGGGAGAAAATCGACGGTCGGCGTGGCTATTGCGGCTACATGCCGCAGCGCGACCTGCTGTTCCCATGGCGTAATGTGCGGGATAACCTGTGTCTGCCTATGGAGATCCGCGGCGGTATCAGCCGTGCGGATATGGTGCAGCGGGCGGATGAGACGCTCGCGCACGTCGGATTGTCCGGCTGGGGTGACAAACGTCCGGACGAACTGTCCGGCGGTATGCGGCAGCGCGCGGCCTTTGCGCGTACGCTGCTGACCGGCCCGGAGCTGCTGCTGCTCGACGAACCGTTTTCCGCGCTCGACTTCTTGACGCGCATCAACATGCAGGAATGGCTGCTCGACCAATGGGAGAGCGACCATAAAACTGTGCTGTTTATCACGCACGACGTCGAAGAGGCGATCTTTCTGTCCAGCCGTGTGCTGGTAGTCGAGGAAATGCCAATCCATCGCTTGGTATCGTTTGAAGTGCCTGCGCCGTATCCGCGCACGCGTGCCTGCCTGACCGATCCGAAGATGCTAGCCCTACGCGAGCAGTTGATCGATTTACTGCGACGGGAGGTGGCGGAGTGAAAAAGCGAAGAAACGCCAACTTGCCTGCGCTATTGTTTCTGTTTGTACTGCTTGTCCTGTGGCAGGCAGGCGCAATGGGGATGGACGCAGCCTATATCCTGCCGTCGCCGACGCAGATTTTGGTGCGCATGTGGGAGCTGCGCGGTCCGCTGCTGACCGCACACCTGCCTGCGACGCTGCTGTGCACCGGCATCGGCCTTGCGATCTCGATCGTGCTGGGACTGTTGCTCGCGGTATTGATGGATGCAAGTCCGGTCGCAGAGAAAATGCTGTATCCGCTGATTGTCGCGTCGCAGACGATTCCGACGACTGCGCTCGCGCCGCTGTTTGTGCTCTGGTTCGGCTATACGATCTGGAGCAAGGTGCTCGTCACCGTGCTGATTACGTTTTTTCCGATCGCAATCACGGTATTCGACGGGTTCCGCTCGGCCAGTACGGATATGATCGATATGCTCAAGACGTTCGGCGCAGGCAAGCGCGAGATTTTCCAGAAACTCAAGCTGCCCGCGGCGCTGCCGTACTTCTTTTCAGCCATCAAAATGGCGATACCGCTTTCCATCATCGGTGCGGCGATCGGCGAGTGGCTGGGTGCGCAGGCGGGGCTTGGCTATTTCAGCCGCCGCATGATGACCCAGCTGGACGGCGCGGGCGTGTTCGCGCCCATCGTGCTGCTCAGCGTCGTGGCGATGCTGGCGGTCGCGGTCGTTTCATGGCTGGAAAAAAAGATCATCACATGGCGGGGCAGTCTGTGAACAAGATAGAATAGAAAGGAACGGAAATAAATGAAAAAGAGAATTTTTGCCGCTTTCGCGGCTTGTGCGCTGCTGCTTAGCGGCTGCGCGGGCGGTCAGACCGCTGAGGATACCGCACAGGATACCGATGCTGCGAATGGTGAGCTGCGCGAGCTGACCGTTGTGCTGGATTGGTATCCAAACGCGCTGCATGCGTTTCTTTATCAGGCGGAACAGGCGGGCTACTTTGCTGAGGAAGGCCTGACAGTTAATATCCAGTCCCCCGCGGGCGTCAACGATGCAATGAGCATGGTCGCGGCCGGTAAAGCGGATATCGGCCTGTATTACCAGCAGGATGTCATTCAGGCACGCGTGGAGCAGGATGTACCGGTCAAGTCGATCGCAGCGGTTGTGCAGGCGCCGCTCAATATTGTCCTGTCGCTTAAAGAGAAGGATATCACCGAGCCTGCCGACCTTGTGGGCAAGACCATTGGCTATGCGGGTACCGAGCTGTCTGAAGCGCTGATTCACAGCATTATGAAGGAAAGCGGACAGGACCCGTCGAGCGTGGAAATGATCGATGTTGGTTTTGACCTGATGAGCTCGATGGTGACCGGCAACGTCGACGCGACGATCGGCTGCCTGGTCAACCATGAGGTGCCGCAGATGGAGAAGGAAGGCTTTGAGGTCAATTACTTCTTCCCGGATGACTTCGGTGTACCGCAGTATTACGAGGGCATCTTCCTTGCCAATGACGATATGATTGAAAACGAGCCGGAGGTGCTTGCGGGCTTCCTGCGCGGTTGCCAGAAGGGCTTCGAGGATTTCAAGAACGACACCGACGCGGTTTTGCAGGTGCTGCTGGACAATCAGGACGAGTCCAACTTCCCGCTTGACCCGGATGTCGAGAAGCAGTCCTGCCAGACGCTTCTTCCCCTGATGGAGACGGCAGATGCGGCGTTCCTCAGTCAGTCGGAAGCCTGCTGGCAGGAAAACATCGACTGGATGTATGAAGAAGGTTTGATTTCGACCAAACCGGATATTTCTGAAGTCATGGCGACGATCGACTTCTAATATGCAAAATAAAACCGGTGCTCGTTGAGCACCGGTTTTTTTGGTTTAGATGGATGCTAGGCAGCCAGCAAAGCAGCAACTTCTTCTGGTTCGATGGAATCGATCACTTCGTCAGCAGCGGTGGGGGAGACGATCTCAATATCTGCCGTCAGTACAAGCTGCTGTACAGCAGCTTTGTCCGCTGGCCCGACGATAAAGGACAATGTGTGCGCACCGGGCGCGGCATCCGCCGGGATGCGCAGCGTATAAGAACTGTTTGCAATATCGTTGTTGATAGTGAAGGAATCGTTGGTGTAGCCGGAGATCGGCTCATCGTCCCAGTACCAGCCGGCAGGCAGCTGCACACGGGCGATGTCGTTTTCGCCCACTACGTCGGCGGTAACCGTCAGCGTTTTGCCGGGATAGACTGCTGCACTGCGGATGTTAAGCAGGCCAGTATAGCTAACTGGTGTCTGATCTACTGCGACAGTAGTTTCCGCGCGCTTTTCCGTGCCGTCCGGCATGGTCAGTACAAAGGAGACTGTCATGGTGTCGCCTGCCAGTTCAGTCAGTGTATAGTGGAGTGTGCTGGTTTTGTTTGCGCTGACTTCAAAGGCGCTGTTACCGTAGTTTTCTACTGCTTGTCCATTTACATACCATTGCGCGCTGGCAGTGTAGGGGGCAGTAACCCCTTCCATCTGCGCTGTAAAGGAAGCGGGGGCATAGGGACGGATGCTGTCCGGCTGTGCAGTCATTGCAATCGTAGTCGATGCACGCGATGCGTCGCGCTTGGCAATCTGGTCGAAGCCGTAGTCAAGCAGCTGGCGTGAGTCGGCGAAGCGCTGCGCGTCGCTGGTAGATTTCATGACAACCGCAATCACGCGGCGGCCGTTGCGCACAGCGGTCGTAGTCACGCAGTAGCCTGCAGCCGAGATTGTACCGGTCTTAAAGCCGTCCAGACCTTCATAGGGCGCCATGGTGTTCAGCAGGTGGTTGGTATTGTTATAGTAGCTGCCGTTGAAGCTGAATCCGCTCTTTTTGGTAATGCGCAGAATATCGGGATAGGTGTCAATAAAGATTTTGGTCAGCATGGCCTGTGAGCGCGCTGTGATATAGTTGGGCTGTGCACCATGACAGTTATAATAGGTGGCAGTCAGGCCAAGTGATTTGGCAGTCTGGTTCATGCGGGTGACAAATGCACTTTCGCTGCCGCTGATATGCTCAGCCATAGCAATGCACGAAGCACTTGCTGACGGGATCATAATCAAATGAAGCAGGGTGTCGACCGTATAGGTTGCGCCCTCGGTCAGCGGGACAGCCATGGGATAGTTGGAATCGCGCGATTTGACGGCAACATTGTGGCTGATCTTGATCGGCGTTTCCAGCGTGATCGTACCCTTTTCCAACTCCTCATAGATAATATAGGCGGTGAGCACTTTGGTCATGCTCGCGGGTACACGTGCGGTGTCACCGTTGTAGGAGTAGAGTTCCTCGCCAGTGTCTCCATCCATCACAAACACGCTTGCCGCAGCAAAATTCAACGCAAATGCGTTGGGAAGTAGCATGCTGAAACACAGGATAACAGATAGGATAGCCGCAAAAAAACGTTTGTACATCATATAACCCCCTTGTAAAATCCATCAGCATACAGCCGACATATTATCGCTGCTGCCGTTTGTTTCCATTTTAGCAGAAATGAACGAAGATTGAAATAGCTGAGCGAAATAATTTGGGAATTGTTACAAGAAAAATGAACGCTAAACGCAAAAAGGCTAATATGATGTAAAAAAAGGCTGAGGATGCTTGACTTTACTATGAATTAGTGTTTAGATAGATAACACGATATAAGAAATCGAGGGTTTAGCATTGAATTTAAATCGTGATAGTATTAAAAAAATCATGGGTTTGATTGCATTTGCAATTTTTCTCTATGTAGGCTTACAAAATACAAAAATGGTTTCATCCGCGCTGCGCTATGTTGTCGGATTGATTTCGCCGTTCTTGATCGGCGGCTGTATTGCGTTTATTCTGAATGTGCCCATGCGCTTTTTTGAAAGCAAGCTTTTTCCCGCCATCAAGCCTGTGGCAGCTAAAAACCGCAAAAAGCTGCGGCGTATCCTTAGCTTGCTGCTGACACTAACGGTTGTGCTGGGCGTGATTGTGTTTGTGGTATTTATGGTCGCGCCGGAGTTGTATCAGTCCTTTGCAGCTATTGGACGCGAATTGACGCAGTTTTCCAACCGTGTACCGCAAATGCTGGAGGAAGCCAGAGCGCGCTTGCCTATGTTTGCAGAAGAGATCGACAAAATCAGCGCAGATCTGCTGAATGTTGACTGGAAACAGATTGGGCAGGTTGTCAAGGACTTCCTGCAAAACAGCAATTTCCTGAGCAGCACGGTGTCGATTGCGACTTCGGTCGTCAGCGGTGTTGCCAACACCATTATTGGGTTGGTGTTCGCCATATATATTCTGCTGCAGAAGGAAAATCTCGGCCGTCAGTTTCGCCGCTTGTTTTATGCGCTGTTCCCGGAAAAGGGTGTCGACCGCTTCTTGGAGGTCTGTCATCTTACTTCTGCCTCGTTCAGCAGCTTTTTGTCTGGTCAGTGCCTGGAAGCCGTGATTTTGGGCATGATGTTTTTTATCAGCATGTCGGTACTCAAAATGGAGTATGCACTTGTAATTGCGGTGCTGATTGGCGTGACCTCGCTTATCCCTATCTTCGGCGCATTTATTGGCTGCATCGTCGGCGCGTTCCTGATCCTCATTGCCAATCCGATTCAGGCTCTGTGGTTCATTATCCTGTTCTTAGTCCTGCAGCAGGTTGAAGGCAACGTGATTTATCCGCGTGTAGTCGGTGGGTCGGTCGGATTGCCGTCGATCTGGGTGTTGGTTGCTGTTACGCTGGGCGCAAGTATTGCCGGCGTGATGGGTATTCTGTTTGCCATTCCGGTTGTGTCTGTTATTTATACGCTGCTGCGCGAATATGTCCGTACTTGTATTCGTGAGCGCGGCATCGAGGAAAAGAAGATCAGCTAATCAAAACGACCCGAGCCATTCTGGTTCGGGTCGTTTTTTCCTTTTAGGCAAATATAAATAAATCGTGAATTCTTTTTTCTTACACTTGATTTTTCCTTGACACTGGATTATCATAACAGTGTTGGCACTCTGGTGGATAGAGTGCTAATACCAATTTTATTAGAGGTGTATTCAATCATGGCTAAGAAGCAGTTCAAGGCGGAATCCAAGCGTCTGCTTGATCTGATGATCAACTCGATTTATACGCACAAGGAGATTTTCCTGCGCGAGCTGATCTCGAACGCATCGGACGCGACGGATAAGCTGTACTATAACGCAATGAAGGAAGGCAAGACCGGTGTCACACGTGACGGACTGCCGATCGAGATTACCCTCGACAAGGAAAACCGTAAGTTTGTGATCGAAGATCACGGCTGCGGCATGACGGCTGAGGAACTCGAAAGCAACCTCGGCACGATTGCGCGTTCTGGTTCGTTGGCGTTCAAAAAGGAAAATGATGCGATGGATGATGTCGATATCATTGGCCAGTTTGGCGTTGGTTTTTACGCGGCGTTTATGGTCGCCAGCCATGTCGAGGTCGTATCCCGCGCGCTCGGCAGCGATGAGGCGAACCGCTGGGAGTCGGACGGTGCGGCTGGCTATACGATCACACCGTGCGATAAAGCGGAAAACGGCACTCGTATTACGCTGACAATCAAGGAGAATACGGAAAACGAGAACTACGATGAGTTCCTCGAACCGTACCGCGTACAGGGTCTGGTCAAGAAGTATTCGGATTATATCCGTTATCCGATCAAGATGGATATGACGCGTTCGCGCATGAAGGAAAAACCGGCCGATGCTGGTGAGGACTATCAGCCTGAGTGGGAAGAATATGTCGAGAACACGACGCTCAACTCGATGGTACCGATCTGGAAAAAGTCCAAGAAGGAACTGACTGACGAGGATTATAACGGCTTCTATACCAGCAAGTTCTATGATTACCAGCCGCCGCTCTGCCACATCCATACGAGTGTTGAGGGCGCGGTAACCTATACAGCAATGCTGTTTATTCCGTCTCACGCACCGATGGACTACTACACCAAGGATTACGAAAAGGGCTTGCAGCTCTATTCTAACGGCGTTCTGATTATGGACAAGTGCGCTGATCTGCTGCCTGACCATTTCAGCTTTGTACGTGGCATGGTGGATACGGCCGATTTGTTGCTGAATATCTCGCGCGAGATGCTGCAGCATGACCGCCACCTCAAAGCGATTGCGCAGAGCCTGGAAAAGAAGATTAAGAGCGAGCTGCTCAAAATGCAGAAGGACAAGCGCGAGGATTATGAAAAGTTCTGGCAGGCATTTGGCCGCCAGATCAAGTACGGCGCTTATGTGCAGTACGGCGCGCATAAGGAACTGCTGCAGGATCTTCTGATATACCACTCTTCGACCGAGGATAAGTTGGTCACGCTGGACGAGTATGTTTCCCGCATGAAGGAAGACCAAAAGTATATTTATTATGCCTGCGGCGAGACGGTCGACAAGATTAAATTGCTGCCCGCGATGGAGACTCTGCAGGATAAGGGCTATGAAGTGCTTTGTTTGGATGACAACATCGATGAATTTTGCATCAAGATGCTGGCAAACTACAAGGAAAAGGAATTCAAGTCGATCGCGGATGCCGATCTTGGGCTGGACAGCGAAGATGACAAGGAAGAAATCAAAAAGCTGTCAGAAGAAAACAGCGCGTTGCTTTCTGCCTTGGGTGAAGCGCTGTCCGGTAAGGTTAAATCGGTTGAACTGACCCGTCGCCTCAAGAGCCACCCGTGTTGCTTGCGTGCCGAGGGTCCGGTTACACTCGAGATGGAAAAGGTCCTTAACCAGCAGGCGCTTGACGATAGTCAGCGCGTACATGCTGAGCGTGTACTTGAACTGAATGCGTCGCATCCGATCTTTGCAAAGCTGTGCAAGCTGCAGGAAGAGAATTCGGAGCAACTTAAGACATATGCGGATATCCTGTATACGCAAGCGCTGCTGATTGAAGGGCTTCCGGTCGAGGATCCGGTATCCTACGCCAATGCGGTATGCGGCCTGATCTGCTGATGTTTCCCAAAAGGAGGCTCGTCCGGTGAAAAAACTGCTTTGGATCGTCAATCCTCATGCTGGCCGTGGTGCGATGAGCGGAAAAGTCATCGGCTGTGTTACCTCATTCCAACAAGCAGGCTTTGATGTGACGCTGTATGTTACTCAAGGTGCGCAGGATGCGACCCGGGTTGTACGTGAGCGGGCAGCAGAGTTTGACCGTATCGTTTGTGCAGGTGGAGACGGTACACTGAACGAGGTTGTTACCGGGCTGATGGCAAACGAGGTGCGTCCGCCGTTAGGGTATATCCCGGCTGGAACGACTAATGATTTTGCGCTCAGCCTGGACATTCCCAAGGTGCCGGCGGAGGCTGCCGTGGTGGCGGCTGGTGACCGGTTGCAGGCCCTCGATATAGGGCGGTTTAACGATCGGTACTTTAACTATATCGCGGCATTCGGCGTGTTTACCGAGGTGTCTTATGCCACACCGCAGCAGTCTAAGAATATCTTTGGCCGCGCGGCTTATATTATGGAGGGCGTTAAGTCGCTGACCAATATCCGTGAACACCATATTCGCGTTGAAAGCGAGGAAATGACCATCGAGGATGACTTCATCTATGGCATGGTTTCTAATTCGGTGTCAGTTGGCGGCTTCAAGGCGATTACGCCGGATGGCGTTGCGCTGGATGACGGTTTATATGAGGTGCTGCTTGTCTATCCGGTAGAAAATCCGATGGAATTGCAGTGGTTGGTCAACGATCTGCTGACGCATAACATGGAATCCTCACGGTTTGTGTATTTCCGAACTGCACGCATCACATTTGATGCGACGGATGAGATTCCTTGGACGCTGGACGGTGAGTTTGGCGGTGCGGTGCAGCATGCGGAAATCACAAACTGCGCCCGTGCGATCACATTTGCCACCGGCGGCAAGCTGCCTGAATCAAAAGCATAAAGCAATCCCGCAGAAGCATCGCTTCTGCGGGATTTTTGTATCCGAACATACGATCAGTGTTCACCCGGCGCTAGCAGCAGAGGCTGCAGCTGGCGGCCGTCCAACGCAGCGCCGATTGTGTCAGGCAAAAGGGACATATCAGCCACCAGCGAACGTGGTTTGGCGTAGGGAGCGTCTTGACGCAGCGGAACAAAATAATAGTGTTTGCGGTTTAGCAACGTACCGAGGTTAGCGGCGCTGCCGGACAGAGCATCATTGGTCGAAACAGCCAAAACGATTGGTTTTTCCCCGCGCAGATGGCTCTTGACCGCCATGGTAACTGTGGTATCAGTGATCCCATGTGCAAGTTTAGCAAGCGTGTTGCCTGTGCACGGCGCCACAACCAGTACGTCGAACATCTTTTTGGGACCAATCGGTTCGGCTTCCGGGATGGAGTCGATGCAATTTCGTCCGGTTATCTCATGCAAACGGCTTCGCCAGTCTGTTGCTTTGCCGAATCTGGTGTTTAGTGTACCTGCATTGGCAGAAAGGATCGGGGTGATTTCACAGCCGCGGTCAGCAAGAATCTCAACAACAGGCAGGACAGAGGCAAAAGTGCAGAACGAGCCGGTCAGCGCAAAGCCGATACGAAGGGGCGGCGTCATGACAGCATACCCTCCTCTTGAAAAATCGTGCATATGGTTTGATAGATGGCGTATGCAGCCGAGCGCGGCGCAACTTTACCGGGCAGGGAAAGTGCGTGCAGGACACGACATCCGGCAGGTAAGGCGGCATCAGGCGCGATGCCGCCCGGAGCAGAAGCAAGGTCGATGACAAGGCTTTTGGTCAGTCCGTTCAGTTCAGGTGTGCCGAGTATGGGTGCAGGAACGGTGTTGAAAATCAGTTCAAAGTCTGACAGATGACCGGTAAGGTGTCGTGTATCTAGATGTTCCATGCCAGCCGCTTCAATGCGTGCAAAATCACGTGGTGTACGGGCGGATACGGTCACTCGGGCACCGAGCGCCTGCAACTTGCGCGCCAGCATCGCTCCAATACGGCCGCAGCCGATCACCAGACAGCGCGCGTGCGCAATGGTGTGATCAGTCTGTTCCATAGCAAGCTGCAATGCCCCTTCGCAGGTCGGTATAGCGTTGCGGATAGCCAGTTCATCACGGGTTAAGTAGTCTATCAGACGTAGGTTGTTTTGTACTGCGCGCGCATGCACCCAGAAGGGTACCGAACCGGCGAGCGTGAGCGTACCGGGCGGGATTGCATCAAGCACATCGGCTAATGTGTGCACTGCGGTGGATAGGGGGGCATTGAGCAGCGTGCCGCTGTGGTGTATGGGCATTGGTAGGATCACTGCATGCACGTCAGCAAAACAGCTGCGTGGATCGCCGGCAGCAGCACATCCGTCGACCGGATGCCGCTCAAGCGCAAAGGTGCGCACTGTGTGCCCGTCGGCACGGAGCAGTCCGGCAAGGTAGGCCTGCCGGATATCGCCGCCGACGACCGCAAGGGTCGCCGTTTGGTTCATGAATATTCCTCCTTCATATTCCCAGTTTATGCTGAAGAGGGAAGTGCGGTGCCGCAGGCAAAACAAAACCGCCCCAGACAAATATTGTCCGGGACGGTTTGAATCAAAATGATAGGTGGTTATTCCGGCTTGCGGTTGCCGCCAAAGAAGAAAGTTGTCAATACGCCGGGACCGGTATGTGAACCGATGACCGTGCCAATATACCGGATATCCGAGCGAACACCACTTTTTTTCAAAAGGTTCGCGAGCATTTGCGCATCTTCTGGGCAATCGCCATGACCAATGCGTACGGTTTGATTTTTGTCGCTGATTTCCCGAAGCGTCCGGTCAGCCAAATACTGAATTGCTTTTTGACGGCCGCGCACTTTGCCGCAAACTTCTAATTTCCCTTCATCGTTTACCCAGATCAGAGGCTTGATGCCAAGCAGGCTGCCGACAACTGCTGAGGTTTTACTCAGCCGTCCGCCACGATGCAGATGGTTCAGATCATCCACCGTAACAAGATGGATAACATGCAGGCGCATCTGCTCAATAGCAGCGGCAGTCACTTCTGCAGTACAGCCGCTGTCGCGCATTTCGCGTGCTTTATCTACCAGCAGGAACTCACCACCCGTAGCAGAGAGCGAGTCAACACAAAAAATCTTGCGATCAGGGTAGTGCGGGGCAAGCTCATCGCGTGCCATGCAGCCTGCGTGATAGGTGCCTGATAGGCCGGAGGAAAAACCGACATACAGGATATCCTGACCTGCGTCGAGCGCTTCACGGAACAAACGCAGGAAGGTATCCAGTTTTGCCTGCGAGGTGCTGGACTGTTTGCCCTGTCGCAGCAGGTCATAGAACTGATGGAAGGATACTGTCTGCCCACAATCCTCCTCAATGGTGCGATCATCGATCGTAAATGAGAGAGGTGCGCATTTGATGTCGTTTTCAGTAAAATAGGAAGCAGTTTCGTCTATGGTGGAGTCGGTGATCAAAGTAAATGAACGCATAAAAGGCTCCTTTCCGATATTTTTCATCCGATGATTTCAAAGATGGTATCACATGTGCCAGTGAGCGAACGCGCCGGGCCATCGGCTACGATTTCGTAGGTGTTTTCACAGCCGATCAGGCCGATGCCTTCCAGCGCAATTTTCGGTTCGATAGCAAAAGTCATGCCGGCAGAGATCGGATTATTGAAGCCGCGTGCGATGACAGGGCTTTCATCCATAGTCAAACCGATCGAGTGACCGAGGAACTTGCAGGCATTCATAAAGCCATCCCGGAATCGGGGATCTACGCAGGTAAGAATTTTTTCATAGACCTCGGAAGGTACAGCACCTGGACGCAGCATAGCAGCGGCTTCGTTTTCGAGAAAGACACACTGCGCACGGGCTTCACGAATCAGATCACCTTGCGGATGGTCGCGCAATGCGCCAAAATAAAATGTGATACTCTTATCTGTATGATACCCATACATGCCGCAGGGGATGTCAAGCAATACCGTATCACCCTGCCGCAGCGTACGTTCGGATGAACCAATGGATTTCATAGCGATGCAGGTGCCAACCGTTCCGGATGGACTATCCAGTGCGGCGGCTCGCAGGCTGTTTTCGCTGAAGCTGGCAACACCCAGCACATCTTCAGCTGCAGGCTGGTTAAAACGGGAAATTCCCATTGCACCGCGGTCAAGCATAGCTGTACAGATTTCGCTGCATAGTCTTGCCTCGCTCACACCGGTGCGCAACAATGCCGGTGCAATCTCCTCGATTACCTGCTGATGCAGCGAGCCGGCACGGCGCATGCAGTCCAGCTCATAAGAGCTTTTGACCGCACGTAATCCTGCAAGAATATCATCCGCAGGGCGTGGAGTAAAGGGAAGGTATTTTTGCAGCAAGGTAAGCTTTTGTAAGGTCATGGTACGTGCAGCGACGTAGACAGACTCCGGAATATGCGGAAATGCTTCTGCAATGCCGCGGAAGCTGCCGAGGGGACGGATGTCCGCAAACAGCGATTCTTGCCGTGCACAGTCAAAAGAACGGCGCACAAACAGGACGGCATCCTGCGGCGTGACGATAAGCGCGCCTTCCTGCATGGTGCCGGTGAAATAATATAGGTCGATTTTATTATCCAGAATCATCATGGACCAGTCAGGATCGCGCTGTGTCATAGCGTGGCGCAGTCGTTCAAGACGGATGGACAGTTCGTTGGCGGGAACGGGAGTGTGGGGCATGCTTTCGACCTCCGTGAATTAGGATTTTCTGTATGTTATCTTAACATAGTTTTACCCTAAGGGCAATGCGTGTGCATTGACTTTTATAAATAGGTGCGCTATCATGATATTCGTAAGAAAATTGCTGAAAGGAGAAGGATATGCGCAGGAAATTGGGCCGTCTGCTTGGCGATCGCCGTTTTGTCGGCGGCTGTTTGTTGGCAGCGCAGCTGATTATTGTGATGTATTTTCTGGGCTGGGCCAGCAGCAAATGGGGCATGCTGCCGCATTTTCTGACGGTGCTAAGCACGATTATCGTTATCTGGCTGGTTCGCAAGTATGATAATCCAACCTATAAAATCACGTGGATTATCGTTATTTTATTGCTGCCGCTTTTCGGCGGGCTATTTTATCTTATCTGGGGTAATACACCGTTTAATCGCGCGCGTACACAGCATAAATACGAGCCAAAGCCTCCGGATTTCAAAGACTATATGCGCAAGCCCGCTACCGAATATTTGGCGGAACATTTCCCACGGCATGCATGCTGCGCGCGATATATCTCTTCGCTGAATGGTATGCCCGTCTGGACCAACACGGAAGCACATTATTTTCGGTTGGGCGAGGAAATGTTCGCCTCTATGTGCGAAGAACTGCGGGGCGCGCATAAATTTATATTTTTAGAGTATTTTATCATCGAGGAAGGGATCATGTGGAATACGATCCTGGATATCCTCAAGCGAAAAGCAGATGAAGGCGTAGATGTCCGCGTCTTGTATGATGATGTCGGTTCGATCGCCACGCTGCCGCAGCACTATGACCGTTTCCTAAATACGCTTGGTATTCGGGCGGTTCGTTTTAACCGTTTTGTTCCTACGTTGAACACCTATCTGAATTACCGCAACCATCGCAAAATGATGATTATTGACGGAAATATCAGCTACATGGGCGGCATTAACTTGGCAGACGAGTATATCAACCGTAAAGTGCGCTTTGGGCATTGGAAGGATACCGGCATCATGCTGCGCGGCGAGGGAACGGCGAACATGACTTCGCTGTTCCTGCAGATGTGGGAATATGTGACAGGGGAGCCGGTGCCGCCGCTGGATCATTACCTGCCGACGGTTAAGCTCCCGCCGGACGGTTATGTGCAGCCGTTTGCGGATTCTCCGCTGGATGATTTGAACATCGGTGAATCGATCTATTTGCAGATCATTCATAACGCGCGCCGGTATGTCTATATCACGACGCCGTATCTGGTGTTGGATAACGAAATGATAACTGCGCTGACGATTGCAGCACAATCGGGCGTTGACGTGCGTATCCTGACGCCGGGTATTCCGGACAAGAAGCTGGTTTATATGATTACTCGTTCGTATTATCAGCAGCTACACCGTGCGGGTGTTAAGATTTACGAATACCGTCCGGGTTTCCTGCACGCCAAGTGTATTGTATCGGATGATGATACAGCCGTGGTCGGTACGATCAATATGGATTTCCGTTCCTTCTTCCTGCACTTTGAATGCGCTACCTGCTTTTATAACAGTTCTGTGGTGACTGCGGTAAAACAGGACGTGCTTGAAACGCTCAATGTTTGCCGGCAGATCGATGAAGCGTGGCTGCATAAGGTTCCGTGGTTGCGGTCGATTGCAGCAAGTGTGCTGCGTCTTTTTGCTCCATTGCTGTAAAGCAACAAAAAAGCGTTCTGCACGGAAAACCGGTAGAACGCTTTTAGGGGAGCAGTTGTAATAACAGATAGACTGAGCATGCGGCAATACCGGCCCAGACAACACAAGTCAGTAACAGGCAGAACAAATAACTGAGTGGGAACCTCGCTTGACGCAGATTGTGGCCGAGCTCATCAGGATCCCCCAGCGCATGCAGGGCAGTATCTATCGCTTCTTCCGGCGTCATCCCACGCTCGCTGGTAAGATATTCGACGCGGCACAGAATGTGGTCAGCCAGTTCGCGGCGTACGCGTGCACGATAGGGGGGCCAATATAAGTGACAGCATACTTCGTCGAGATAACGGGTGATGCGCTCATCTGAGGACACACGCCTCACCTCCGACCACTTTGCCAAACTTTTTGCAGAATGTCTCCCATTCACGGCGGCAACGGGCAAGCGTTTTGATGCCTTGACGCGTCAGTTGGTAATAACGGCGACGGCGGCCTGCATCAGATTCCCGTTCGTATGAGCGCACTTCTCCGCGTTCCTCAAGTCCATGCAGAATGGGGTAGAGCGTACCTTCTTTCATGGAAAAAGTCTGGTCGGAGCGACATTCGAGTTCGCGGATGATCTGATAACCGTATTTATCCTCATCTTCGAGCAGCGCAAGCACAAGCAGGGTATTGCTGCCCGGGAAGGTGGAATCATCTTTTTTGCGTGACATATTCATCGCCTCCTGATACCTCGATTGTCGATGTATCTGATTTATGCTTAGTATATCCCGGGAATAGTTGCTTGTCAAACCGGAATTTTTCAGAAAGGCCTTGAATTGTTGGACAAAATAAGATAAAATAAACAGGAAATTTTTCATTTTGGAGGAATTAATCCTATGTTTGACTCGCTATTCAACTGGCTGCTTGGCGCTGGGCGCGAGCTGGCGGTTGTGATTATTTCCATGGTCCCGCTGGTTGAATTGCGCGGCGCAGTGCCGCTGGGCGTGGCTGTGGGTATGCCGGAGACTACGCTGATACCATTGGCGATTCTAGGCAACATGATTCCGATCCCATTTTTGCTGTTTTTCGGTGAGAAGATTCTGGATTGGGTGTGCACATTGCCGCCGTTGACGAAATTCGCAACTGCTTATAAGCAGAAGCTGCTTTCCAAAACCGATCAGGTCACGAAATACGCGCGTATTGGATTGTTCCTGTTTGTTGCCATTCCGCTTCCGGGAACAGGGGCATGGTCGGGGGCATTGATTGCAACAATCCTGAAGATGCCAAAGACCAAAGCCCTGCTTTCGATTTTGGCAGGCGTTGTAACAGCCGGTATTATCATGTTGATTGCATCTCACAGTGTTATGGGAGTAGTCAATCTGTTTTAAATGAAAAGAGCGTTCCCGTTTTGATACGGGAACGCTTTTATCATTTGGAATGACGAAAATAGGTTGCGTTGATGATTGCGGAAATAACCAACGCAGCGGCTGCTATCAACAGCATTGCAAATCCGTAACGGATACCAATTTGGTCGGCTGCCAACCCAACAATGGTAGGTGCAACGGCACTGCCGATGCCAGTTATGGAAACAAACAGGCCCATGCAAACAGGATAACGCGCAAAGGTATCGCCTGCGTTAGAGACAGATGTGCCATACATGCCGGACATACAAAGGCCAAGACCGATGGTTGCCAACAACAAAAGCGGCAGGGAGGAAGCGCATACCAACAGCGCAAGGAATAGTGCAATACCGCTGCACATGACCAGCATCATCTGCCATGGCTGCCAGCGCGTCGCAATAATGCTGCAAGAGAATCGACCGATCAGCAGGGATACCCATAGAAGAGAAGTGACGATTTGCGCCGCGTCCGCACCCAGCGCGCCGGATTCGATATAAAAGCTGGTCAACCAGCCCATTATAGATGCTTCAACCGCCTGATAAAAGAAGCCGATTGCAGCAGTTTGCCAGAATAGACGCTCGCGGAAAAAAACCAACCCGCCATTGGTTTCTTGCATAGGGCTTTCCGCTGTGTAGTCATCATCTATGTGCATAAACAGGCCGAATCCAACGCCGATTAACAAAATCACCGTGGCAACAACCAGTGCCGCCCACCAGCCATCTTGGCCATCGCGCAGGCAGAATAGTGTGAGTATCGGCGCAACACATGCCCCAATTGCAAAAAAGGCATGCAATAGGTTTAGAGGAGTGGTACTTCCATGCGCGTAATCGGTCATGATCCGATTGTTGTAGTCTGTCACCGCGCCTTTGGAAAGACCAATTAATAGCATAGCGGTCAAAAGCCAGAGTGGGGAGCCACCAATCAGGAGCATGATAAAACCAACAGGCATCAATGTGTACAGGATGAGATAGGCGCGCTTAAGGCCAAGTTTGGTCGCAGCCAGGCCTGTGACTAAACCGATAGCCAGATAGCCGACCGACTGGATAGACAGCAAGGCGCCACCGGTTTGATAATCCAGATGATATGCCGCGCGCAAATGCGGCAGCACCGAGCCTAGCATAATCAGTCCAACGCCAAGCGCAAAATACACAAGGAATAGCTCAGCTACAACAGTTTTTTTCTGCCGGCTGAGAGAGACGAAAAAGCTTTTCATAAAAGGTTCTCCTTTACAGGAAAGTGCAATATCGGTATCAGCGATAGGGGATAAGCGCACAAAAGAACAGCGGACCATAAACGGTTCGCTGTTCTTGATTTTATAAAATCAAATGCGGCAGGCTTCCAGAAGATCGTTTTTACACTTCCACAGCTTGGTTGAGAGATCAACAAAGTAGGTTTGTGGATTTTCAAAACGCTTGATCTGTTCCCAAAGCGTATCAATTTCAGACAAGCAATAATTCCGGATATCCTTAATGTCCGGGCTGGTGTAAACGCAGCGGCCAGCTTTGAATAACGGTACGCGCAGCGGGCGAACCGTATAGTCAGTGACGATCTTCTGTTTCCAAGTATGGATCGGATGGAACAGGGTGTAAGGCTGCGTTTCGTCAATGACTTCGTCGTGTACCGTCAGCACATCGCCCAACGCCTTGCCAGTCTTGTTGTCAAACAAGCGATAGACTTGCTTGAAGTGCGGAGTCGTGATTTTCTCGACGTTTTCAGAGACTTTGATCTTAGGAATAATCTCGCCGTGCTCGTTTTCTACACCGACCAGCTTGTATACGCCGCCAAATACTGGTTCTGACTTGGAGGTGATCAAACGCTCACCGATACCGAACGAATCCACTTGCGCACCCTGCACCAGCAAGTCGCGCACTAAATATTCGTCCAGCGAGTTGGAGGCCATGATCTGCATGTCCGGGAAACCAGCCTCATCCAGCATGCGCCTTGCCTCGATCGACAGATAGGCGATGTCGCCCGAGTCGAGGCGAATGCCGCGCGGGCGGATACCGCGCTCTGCTACCATTTCGCGTGCGACACGGATTGCATTCGGTACGCCTGACTTAAGAACATTATAAGTGTCAACCAGAAAAACGCAGTTATCCGGATATATGTCGGAATAAGCTTTGAAAGCTTCATATTCACTGTCAAACATCTGCACCCAAGAATGGGCCATGGTACCGCCGGCAGGAATTTTGAAGTCGCGGTCAGCCAGCACACAAGCCGTACCTTGGCAGCCGCCGATATATGCAGCACGCGCGCCGTAGATCGCGCCGTCATAACCCTGCGCCCGGCGGGAACCAAACTCGAGCACGGTGCGGCCCTGCGCCGCTCGGGTAATACGGTTTGCCTTGGTCGCAATCAGCGTCTGATGGTTGACCGTCAGAAGTACCATGGTTTCGACAAACTGCGCCTGAATCATCGGGCCGGCAACCGTTACAAGCGGCTCGCCGGGGAATACAGGCGTGCCCTCCGGAACAGCCCATACATCGCACTCAAACTTAAAATGCCGCAGGTAGTGCAAAAATGCTTCAGAAAAGCAGCCACGGCCACGTAAATACTTAATATCTTCATCGGTGAAATGCAGGTTTTTAAAGTATTCGATTAGTTGCTCGACGCCTGCCATAATGGCATATCCGCCACCATCCGGAACCCGGCGGAAGAACATGTCGAAATATGCCCGTCGATTTGCAATTCCTTTTTCAAAATAGCCATGCGCCATGGTAAACTCATAAAAATCAGTCAGCATGGTCAGGTTTTTCTCTGTCATTGCGAATAACGCCCCTTTGCGCACGGCCAGCCGTGTGCTTTTATTCATTCCCTGTATCTGTCTTGACACAGTGCATTAACCATATAATAGTACTATTCAAATAAAAGTGCAAGTATTTCTTTGTTCTAAAATGCAGATAATGAATAAATATACATATTATAAAATAATTATAAATTTTTCTTGCCAAATAGTAGGATCGGGAGTATAATAAAACAGTCGAAAAAATGACAGGTACGGAGGAATCTAACAATGGAAAAGAAATATAACAAAGTCGTACTGGCTTACTCTGGTGGTCTGGACACTTCTGTTCTGATCCCGTGGCTCAAGGAACACTATGGCTGCGAGGTTATCGCAGTATCCGGTAACGTCGGTCAGGCAGGCGAACTGGACGGTCTGGAAGAAAAGGCATTGGCTACCGGTGCGTCCAAGCTGTACATTGAGGACCTGACCAAGGAGTTTGTCGACGACTATATCATCCCGACTATGAAGGCCGGCGCAACGTATGAACAGTACCTGCTCGGTACTTCGTTCGCGCGTCCGATTATTGCAAAGCGCATTGTGGAGATCGCGCTCAAGGAAGGCGCGGACGCCATTTGCCACGGCTGCACGGGTAAGGGCAACGATCAGGTGCGTTTCGAGCTGGCAATTCACGCGTTTGCACCGCAGATGGATATTATCGCTCCGTGGCGTTTCTGGGAGCTCAACAGCCGCGAGAAGGAGATCGCTTACGCGGAAGCACACAACATCCCGCTGAAGATCAATAAGGAGACCAACTACTCCAAGGATAAGAACCTGTGGCACCTGAGCCATGAGGGTCTCGATCTCGAACTGCCGTCCAACGAAGCGCCGATCAATCGTCCGGGCTTCCTGGAGCTGGGTGTTTCTCCTGAGCAGGCACCCGATAAGCCGACCTACGTCACCATCCACTTTGAAAAGGGCGTACCGACTGCGGTCGACGGCGAAGAGATGGATTCGGTTGCCATTATTGAAAAGCTCAACAAACTCGGCGGCGAAAACGGCGTTGGTATCCTGGATATCGTTGAGAACCGTTTGGTTGGCATGAAGAGCCGCGGCGTTTATGAGACCCCGGGCGGTGCGGTGCTGTATGCAGCGCATCAGAAGCTCGAGGAGATCACCCTCGACAAGGAAACCGCGCACTACAAGGCGCAGGTTGCTATGAAGTTCGGCGAGCTGGTCTACAACGGTCAGTGGTACACCCCTCTGCGCAAGGCGCTGTCCGCGTTCGTCGATTCCACGCAGGAGACCGTTACCGGCGATGTTAAGCTCAAGCTGTACAAGGGCAACATCATTCCGGCTTCCGTCACCTCGCCGTACAGCCTGTACTCCGAGGACATGGCGACCTTCAACGAGGACGATTGCTACGATCAGGCGGATTCCGCAGGCTTCATCAACCTGTTTGGCCTGCCGCTCAAGGTTCGCGCGCTGAATGATCAGATTCTGTACAAAAAGACCGGCATGCACTTCCCGTCGGTAGAAAAGTAATTCAATGATCGTGGGGCGGCATGTCCGAACGTGCCGCCCTACGGGTGTTTTGTGAGGTAACGCATTATGGCAAAATTATGGGCAGGACGGTTTCAGAAGGAAACCGATCTGGTGGTAAACGATTTCAACTCGTCGATCCTGTTTGACTGCCGTTTATATAAGGAAGATATCACCGGCTCGATTGCACATGCAACCATGTTGGGCAAGCAGGGGATTATCGAGCAGCATGAGGCGGACAAGATTGTTGAGGGACTGAAGGGGATTCTCGAGGATATCGAAGCCGGCAAGGTGGAGTTCTCGCTTGATTACGAGGATATTCACATGAATATCGAGCAGTTGCTGACCGAACGCATCGGCGATACGGGCAAGCGTTTGCATACCGGCCGTTCGCGTAACGATCAGGTCGCGCTTGACATGCGTCTGTATGTGCGTCAGGAGATCCGCGAGATCATCGACATGATCTGTACGTTTATGAAAGCGCTTTGCAAAAAGAGCCGCGAAAATCTGGATGCAGTCATGCCGGGCTACACGCATCTGCAGCGTGCGCAGCCGACTACCTTTGCACATTATATGATGGCCTATGCCAATATGCTCAAGCGTGATATTGGCCGTTTGCAGGACTGCCTTGAGCGCATGGACGAAATGCCGCTCGGTTCCGGCGCGTTGGCATCGACTACCTATCCGATTGATCGTGAGTTTGTCCGGCAGCAGTTGGGATTTTCCCGCCTGACCGATAACTCGCTTGACGGCGTTTCCGACCGTGATTACTGCGTTGAGCTCCTCTCTGCGCTGTCCATCCTGATGATGCATCTGTCGCGCTTGTCGGAGGAGATTATTTCGTGGTGCTCTTGGGAGTTCAAGTTCGTTGAGCTCGATGACGCTTACTCGACCGGCTCGTCCATCATGCCGCAGAAGAAGAACCCGGACGTATGCGAGCTGATCCGCGGCAAGACCGGCCGTGTGTATGGCGCGCTGACCACTATGCTAACCGTGCTCAAGGGCCTGCCGCTTGCATATAACAAGGATATGCAGGAGGATAAGGAAGCTGTCTTCGGCGCAATCGACACCGTTAAGCAGTGCCTTGAAGTATTTACCCCCATGTTCTCCACCATGACGCTGCGCCGCGACAATATGCGTAAGGCAGCATCCGGCGGCTTTATCAACGCTACTGACTGCGCGGACTACCTGACCAAGAAGGGTATGCCGTTCCGCGATGCGTACAAGACGGTCGGCCGTCTGGTCAATCAGTGCATCAAGGCCGACGAAACACTCGAAACCATGACCATGCGCGACTTCGCCGCGATTTCTGATAAGTTTGGCGACGATATTTATGATGCGCTTGATCTGCGTACCTGTGTTGCTGGCCGTAAGGTGGTCGGTGGCCCTGCGCCGCAGGAAGTCACCCGCCAGATCGACAAGATCGAGAAGTTTGTCGCGGAGGTAGAGGGCGATGAAGCCTAAGGTATATATCGACGGCAAGGAGGGAACGACCGGTCTGCAGATCTACGACCGGCTATCCGGCCGTGATGACATCGATCTTCTGCTGATCGACGAGGATAAGCGCAAGGACACCGAAGAGCGCCGCAAGTTCTTAAACGCAGCCGATATTGTGTTTTTGTGTCTGCCGGATGCTGCGGCAAAGGAAGCTGTCACGCTGATCGAGAACGACCACACTCGCGTGATCGACGCGTCCACCGCGCATCGCACGAACCCGGATTGGGACTATGGTTTTGCCGAGCTGTCCAAAGCGCACCGTATGGCAATTAAGGATTCCAAGCGCGTTGCGAATCCCGGCTGCCATGCAAGTGGTTTTATCTCGTCCGTGTATCCGCTGGTAGCGCGCGATATCGTGCCCGCGGACTTTGCGTTCACCTGCTCGTCGCTGACCGGCTACTCGGGCGGCGGCAAAAAGATGATCGCGGAATACGAGGACGAAGCCCGGGACGTATGCCATGATTCCGAACGCATCTACGGCCTGAACTTGCATCATAAGCACCTGCCTGAGATGGAGTACGTCTGCGGACTGACCCAGCCGCCGGTATTCGTGCCGGTAGTCGGCGATTTCTATAAGGGTATGGCGACGACTGTTATGCTGCCCGGACTGGACGCTACGCGTGTCTACGAGGCGCTGGCTGAGCATTACAAAGACGAAAAACTGGTCACGGTTGCGCCGCTCGGCGGAGATGCGTCGGTGATCTATGCAAACACGCTTGCCGGACACGACAGCCTGCGTTTGATCGTCAACGGCCACGAAGAGCAGACCATCGTCACCGCGTTGTTTGACAACCTCGGCAAGGGTGCGTCGGGCGCGGCGGTGCAGAATATGAATATTATGCTCGGTCTGGACGAAACCGCCGGGCTGACACTGTAAGCATCCTGACGACACTGTGCGTAAAGGAGAAATGAAACAATGAAAATTATCGAAGGCGGCGTGTGCGCCGCACAGGGCTTTACCGCAGGCAGCATCCGCTGTGGTATCAAGGAAAGCCGCACAAATGACGATACGGCAATCATTTTCAGTGCGTGCGAATGCACCGCTGCTGCGACCTATACGATGAACCGCGTCAAGGCGGCGCCGGTTTATGTCACCATGGAACATTTGGAAAATGGTGTGGCGCGTGCGATTATTGCGAACTCCGGCAATGCCAATGCCTGCGCGCCAGACGGCATGGAGAATGCCCGTCGTATGGCGAAAGCGGCAGCAAAGCTGCTGGATATCGATGAGGACGATGTGGTTGCTGCGTCAACCGGTGTGATCGGCCAGCGTCTGCCGGTTGAGTGCATCGAAGCACATCTGCCGGAGATCAATCTGGAGGCAAACGCCTCGGAAAAAGCTAATCTTGCCATCATGACGACCGATACGCGTACCAAGACCGCGGCAGTTGAGTTTTCTATCGGCGGCAAGACCTGCCGCATCGGTGGTATCTGTAAGGGCAGTGGCATGATCCATCCGAACATGGGCACTATGCTGTCTTTCATCACGACCGACTGCGCGATCACGCATGAAATGCTGACCGAAGCTTTGCAGGAGAACGTCCGCAAGACGTATAACCGTGTCACAGTCGATGGCGATACCTCCACGAACGACATGTGCGTTGTGCTGGCAAACGGCATGGCAGGCAATGCTTTGATCGATTGGCAGGACGAGGAGTATCAGGCGTTCTGCAAAGCGCTGAATGAAGTGAATACGCGCCTGGCACGTCAGATCGCAGCAGACGGCGAGGGTGCCAGCAAGCTGGTCACCTGCACGGTGAGCGGTTCGCGCTCGGAAGAGGCGGCGGAGCGTCTGGCCAAGGCGGTTGTCGGCTCGAATCTGGTTAAGGCAGCGATGTTCGGCGCAGATGCCAACTGGGGCCGCGTGCTGTGCGCAATGGGTTACTCTAAGGCGCCGTTCCGGCCGGAATATGTTACGGTTGCGTTTTCTTCTGCGGCAGGCAGCATCACTGTTTGTGAAAAGGGCGAAACGGTTGATTTTGATGAGGATACCGCTAAGAAGATCCTTTCTGAAAATGAAGTTGTTATTGCAGTGAATGTCAACGAGGGCGAGGACAGCGCGACCGCATGGGGCTGTGACCTGACGTATGATTACGTTAAGATCAACGGCGATTATCGCACCTGATCGGATATTATAAAGAGGGAAGTAAGAGACATGGACACACATCTTGATGCAGAGCTGAAGGCCAGAATTCTGGTTGAAGCTCTGCCGTATATCCAGAAATACTATGGCCAGACCGTCGTGGTGAAATATGGCGGCAACGCTATGATCAACGAGGAACTGAAAGACGCGGTCATCCATGACCTCGTGCTGCTCAATCTTGTTGGTGTCAAGGTTGTCGTCGTGCATGGCGGTGGGCCGGAGATTACCGATATGCTCAAAAAGATCGGTAAAGAATCCAAGTTTGTCAACGGTTTGCGTTATACCGACCGTGAAACCATGGACATCGTGCAGATGGTGCTGTGCGGCAAGGTTAACAAAGACCTTGTTACGCTGCTTGAAAAGGCAGGCGGCCGCGGCATTGGTCTGGGTGGCATGGACGGCGGCATGTTCCAGGCTAAGCGCATGACCGACCGCACCGGCACGGATTACGGCTATGTCGGTGACATCGTTGATGTCAACCCCGCGCCGGTCATTGACGTGCTTGAGCAGGGTTATATTCCGGTCGTTTCGACCGTAGCGCAGGGCATCGACGACGAAACCAACTATAACATCAATGCGGATACTGCGGCCTGCAAGCTGGCGGTTGCGCTGGGTGCAAAGAAGCTTATTCTGCTGACCGATGTGCGCGGTTTGATGCTCGATCCGGATGATGAGTCGACGCTGATCACAAACCTGAAGGTGTCCGAAGTGCCAAAGCTGGTGCGAGATGGTGTGATCAAGGGCGGCATGATCCCCAAAGTGGACTGCTGTGTCGAAGCGGTCCGCAAGGGTGTGGATCAGGCGAATATTCAGGACGGCCGTGTCAAACACTCGATCCTGATCGAGCTACTCAGTAAAGTCGGTGTCGGCACGATGTTCCAGTGAGAAAGAAGCGAAAGAAATGACATATCAACAACTCAAGGCTGAGGAAAATCAGTATGTGATGAACACCTACGGCCGTTTTCCGATCGCACTCGACCATGGTGAGGGTGCGACATTATGGGATGTGGAAGGCAAAAAGTACATCGATCTTGCTTCGGGCATCGGCGTCAACTGCATGGGATATAACAATGCCAAGATCATTGACGCGATCACTGAGCAGGCGCACAAGCTGATGCATGTTTCCAACCTGTTTACCACTGAGCCGATGGTTCAGGTCGCGAAAAAGCTGGTTGAAAAGACCCATCTGAACGGCAAGGTGTTCTTTGCTAACTCGGGCGCGGAGGCAAACGAGGGTGCGATTAAACTTGCGCGCAAGTACTCGTTCGATAAATACGGCGAAGGCCGTTTCAAGATCATTACGCTCATCAACTCCTTTCATGGACGAACCGTGACCACGCTCAAGGCGACCGGTCAGGATCGTTTCCACAACTACTTTTTCCCGTTTACCGATGGTTTTGACTATGCGGTAGCCAATGATTTTGATTCAGTCCGTAAAAAAGTAGACGATATGACCTGTGCAGTTATGATGGAGCTGGTGCAGGGCGAAGGGGGCGTATTGCCGCTCGATCCGGAATTTGTAAAGCAGGTCGAGGCACTCTGCCGCGAAAAGGATCTGCTGCTGATTATTGACGAGGTGCAGACCGGCATTGGCCGTACGGGCAGCCTGTTCTGCTTCCAGCAGTATGATATCCGGCCGGATGTGGTCACTATGGCCAAGGGGCTGGGTGGCGGCGTGCCGATCGGCGCAGTGCTGGCGGCCGAGAACTGCTCGAACGTCTTAACGCCCGGCACCCATGCGACCACCTTTGGCGGTACACCGATCGTGTGCGCGGCGGCAAATGCCGTGCTGGATACAGTCGGGGACGGGCAGTTCCTCGCCGCTGTACGCGAAAAGGGAGAATACCTGAAAAACGGCATCCTGTCCCTCGGTTCGCCGAATATCCATGGTGTGCGCGGCATGGGACTGATGCTGGGCATCATCGTAGACGAAGGCAAGCACACGGCTTTTGCCAATAAACTGATTGAAAAAGGTGTGCTGGCGATCACGGCGGGTAAAAACGCTGTCCGTCTGCTGCCGCCGCTGACCATTTCCAAGGAAGAGATGGATGAAGCGCTGACCATTATGAAAGAGGTGTTTTAATTGAAGCATTTACTCAAGCTGCTCGATTGTTCGACCGAGGAGATCATCGGTCTGCTCGATCTGGCTGACCAGCTCAAATATGAAAAGAAGCATAACATTTCCCATCGTCATCTGGAAGGAAAGAGCCTCGGCATGATCTTCCAGAAGTCGTCCACGCGTACGCGTGTCTCTTTTGAGACCGGCATGTACCAACTGGGTGGTCAGGCGCTGTTCCTGTCTAACCGTGACCTGCAGATTGGCCGCGGCGAACCGGTACAGGACACCGCACGTGTCCTCAGCCGCTATCTGGACGGCATTATGATCCGTACCTACGAGCAGAAGGAGGTTGAGGATCTGGCGGGTTACGGCACGATCCCGATCATTAACGGTTTGACCGATTTCTGCCATCCGTGTCAGGTGCTGGCTGACCTGATGACCATTCGCGAGAAGTTCGCGGTACTCGAGGGCATTAAGATGTGCTACATCGGCGACGGCAACAACATGGCTAACTCGCTGATCGTTGGCGGTTTGAAAACCGGCATGAAGGTTTCGATCGCAACGCCGGAGAACTATCGCCCGCATGCGGATGTTATGGCGTTTGCGGAGGGCAATCCGAACTTCTTCATCACAGACGATCCGATGAAGGCGGCTGAAAACGCGGACGTTGTTATCACTGATACCTGGGCATCCATGGGCATGGAAGCCGAGAAGGAAGTACGCATGAAGGCTTTCAAGGGTTATCAGGTAAACGACGAACTGCTTGCTGCTGCAAAGCCTGGCTGCATGGTGCAGCACTGTCTGCCGGCGTACCGTGAGCAGGAGATTACTACTAAGGTATTCGAAGCGCACGCGGACGAGATCTTTGAGGAAGCAGAAAACCGCCTGCACGCTCAGAAGGCCGTTATGGTCACGCTGATGGGTAATCAGGAAGCGTAAAATGGCAATAAAAAAGCGCATCGGCCGGTTTCGGTCGATGCGCTTTTTGCGCTTGTCAGTGGTTTTGCGGCATCTGCCATGCGAAGTGGTCGCAATGCAGTAGGTGCTCGGCCTTTTCCGAGCAGGGCGCTTCCAGATATTCCTGATAGAGTGCCTGTACAGCGGGGTTTTCGTGGGAGAAACGAAGCGCGGCCTTACGGTCGAGATCATAGAGTACTTCGCCGCGGGATGCTGCCAGTTCGCGGTCGCTTCCGTCAACCGGCTGCCCACCGCCGCCTGCGCAGCCGCCCGGACAGGCCATCACTTCGACAAATTCATAATGTGTCTCGCCGCGCTGGATTGCTTGGATCAGCTGTCTTGCATTGCCGAGGCCGCTTGCGATCGCACAGCGTACAGTCGTGCCGGCAAGATCAAACGATGCTTCGCGCCATGCTGCTTGGAGGTGCTGCGAGGCACGCACTTCACGGAACGCGTCAGCCGGTGGATTTTCGCCGGTGGCGAGGAAGTACGCCGAGCGCAGTGCGGCTTCCATAACGCCGCCGGTTGCGCCGAAAATCACACCTGCACCTGTTCCATCGCCAAGCGGAGAATCGAACGGGGTTTCTGTTAGCGCAGGCACATCAATTGGCTCAGAGCACACCATGCGGATCAGCTCACGCGTGGTCAGCACGAGATCTACATCATCTCCTGCATCGGCTGACTGCATACCGGGCAGTTCGCGCTCGGCTTTCTTGGCAACGCATGGCATGACCGAAATACTGAACACCTTTTCAGGATCAACACCCAACCGCTGTGTGATCCATGTTTTGCTCACCGCACCAAACATCTGTTGCGGTGACTTAGCGGTTGACAGGCGGCCGGTCAATTCAGGATACTGTGATTTGAGAAAACGCACCCAGCCTGGACAGCATGAGGTAAACATTGGATGCTTAGCCAAATCGCCTGATTTCAGGCGCTCAAGCAGTTCGGTTCCTTCCTCCATGATGGTCAGATCGGCCGAGAATGTCGTGTCAAAGACATAATCTGCACCCATCTTGCGCAGCGCGGTTACTAACTGGCCGACGGTCGCGCGGCCGCCTTCCATCCCGAAGGCTTCTCCCCATGCAGTACGTACTGCGGGGGCAATCTGCACGATCGTAACTTTATCAGGCGCGGCAAAGGCAGAGAAGGCCTTTGCGGTGTCGTCCCGTTCGCGCAGCGCGCCGGTCGGACAGTGGGTGATGCACTGGCCGCACAGCGAACAGTCGGCCTCTTTGATAAATCGGTTACCGGACACGTCAATCGTTGTACGTGAGCCGGAACCGCTTACGTCCCAGACAGACAGCGACTGCACCTTGTCGCACACCTGCACACAGCGCATGCACTTAATGCACTTATTGACGTCGCGATAGAGCGGGAAAGTGGTCGTCCAAAATGCTTTTTTGCCGCGTGCCAGATCAGAGGGATAGGGGACATGCAAAACGCCCAAATCGTTAGCGGTTTTTTGCAGTCGACAAGTACCTGAGCGTACACAGGTTGCGCATTGGTTATCATGTTGGGAAAGAATCAGCTCGACGTTGGTGCGGCGTGCTTCACGCACGCGTGGGGTGTTGGTATGGATCACCATACCTTCGCGCACAACATTGTTGCACGAGGGAACAAGTTTGCCTTCGCCTTCAATCTCGACGCAGCACACACGACAGGCAGAGATTTCATTCAGATCTTTTAAGTAGCACAGGTTAGGAATATCGACACCCGCGCCGGCGGCAGCGTCCAGAATAGTCGTGCCAGCCGGGACGGATAAAGCCATACCATCAATCGTAATGTTTACCATTTGCAAGAACGCCCCCCTTTGAAGATGCCGTAGCCGAAGTGGTCACACCGCAGGCAACGGGAGGTTTCCTGCTGGGCTTCCTCGTCCGTCATCCCGTTTTTAACCAGTGCAAAGTTATTTACACACTCCTCGGCCGGTCGGTTGCGCAGCTCGACACGGCCACAAGCCGGCGAATTGGTCAGATGCGGCGCGGGGATGTCAACGTCGCTTTGGATGGTATGATGATAGCCGAGGTGTGTATCAATGTTCGCCGCTGCAACCTTACCGGCAGCGACTGCGCGAATGACAGTGGCCGGACCGGTCACTGCGTCGCCGCCTGCGAAAACATGAGGGGTGTTAGGCACGAAGGCGTCAGATTCTGCTTGGATTTTGCCGCGTACGACAGGTGCGACCTGCTGAAAAGGCTCGGCATCAATCGCCTGTCCGATGGCAACGATCACGATGTCGCACGGAATACGGAACAACGGGGAATCTGCATCGTAAGGACGAGGACGACCGTCAGATCCATAGCTGCCGATGGTTTGTGGGCGGGTCCATAATGCAGCGACATCGCCGTTTTCGTTAGCCTCAATCCGCTCGGGTGCCTGCAGCGGCAGCAGCTGGCAGCCCTCGCGCTGTGCGTCTTCGATTTCTTCAGCGAGTGCGGTCATGTCGGAAACACGGCGGCGGTACACACAGGTGACCGCCGCGGCGCCCAATCGGATAGCAGTGCGCGATGCGTCCATCGACACATTGCCGCCGCCGATCACGCATACACGCTTGCCCCTGAAATCAGGAGCGTTCCCCTCACCGATGTCGCGCAGAAGCTGCACGGCAGAGTAGACCCCCTTGCTGTCTTCACCCTTAATACCAATTTTTTTATCATTGTGTGCGCCGATGGCAATATATACCGCATCAAACTGATTTTCGATATCGGTAAAGGGGATGTCTCGGCCGATAGCAGTGTCGGTATGTACCTCAATGCCAGTCGACAGAATAAAAGCGATATCCGCATCCAGCTTTTCCGGCGGCAAGCGATAGTCCGGAATACCGTATCGAAGCATACCGCCTAGCTTGGGACGCTGATCGTATACAACGGTCTGATGTCCCATGAGCTGCAGAAAATAGGCAGCTGAAAGGCCGCATGGACCGCCGCCGATAATTGCCACGCGCTTGCCGGTAGCTTCCGCGCAGGCAGGGGGAGTGTGGTCCGAGGCATGGTCACAGGCATAGCGCTTGATACCGCAAATATTGACTGCATCGTCTACCATGCGGCGGCGGCAACGCGCCTCACACGGATGCTCGCAGACGTAGCCGCAAACGGTTGGGAATGGATTATCCTTGCGGATCAGGCGCACCGCGTCGTCGCAGCGTCCAGCGCGTACAAGCGCAACATAGCCGGGAATGTCGACACCGGCAGGACAAAGTGCCACACACGGTACAGGTTGGTTCAGACCGAACAGGCAGCGGCCGTGTTCAACATGGGAGATATAATCCTCCCGGAAGCCCTGTACGCCTTGCAGCACCATGCGCGCAGCTTCATAGCCGATTGCGCAATCAGCGGTATCCAGAATGACACGTGCGGTCTTTTCGATCAGGTCGATGGTGTCGACCGTTGCAGTCGAATCCAGAACGTTTTCCAGCAGTGTAGTCAGCTGACCGAGGCCGATGCGGCATGGGACACATTTGCCGCAGGTCTGTGCATGGCAAAGGCGCAGAAAAGACAGCGCCATATCCACAGGGCACAGCCCCGGCGGACTGGCGCTGATGCGGCGTTCGACATCGCGATACAGACCTTCGACAACGGTCTGTGCGCGTCCGGGTGTTTCAATGGATAAGCGGCTCAAGTATACCCTTCCTTTCCCGACTGGAGAAATGATGCTTTCATCATACCTTGATTCTATAAAAATGTCAAATAAAAAAACTTTTAAAATAATATTTCAGGAACGTGTTTGTTGACGAAGAGAACAAAAAGTGATATTATGAATTAAACAGCAAGGGAGGAGCGATACTGCTCCTCCCTTGCTTGCCGTATTAGCGAGGGGCGGGGTATAATGCAGAGAAAAGATAGCCAGCAAATTGACTTCTCCACTGGCAGTGTGCGACGTAATACGCTTGCAGTCGCTGCGCCCATGCTGGTGGCGCAGACACTTAACCTGCTGTACAATATTGTCGATCGTATCTATATCGGAAAAATTCCGGGTGAGGGAACAATCGCGTTGGCAGGCTTGGGGATTTGTTTCCCGGTTATTACGCTTGTAACGGCCTTTGCCAATTTGTTTGGTGTTGGCGGGGCACCGTTATGTGCGATCGCGCGTGGCCAAGGGGACGAAAAGGAAGCGCATAAAATCATGGCCAACGCCTATTTTATGCTGTTGGTTTCCGGTGCAGCACTGACTGTTTTTGGCATCATATTTCATAAACCGTTACTTTATCTTTTTGGTGCAAGTGATACGACGTACCCATACGCTGCAGCATATATGATCCTATATCTGCTGGGCACGGTGTTTGTGATGGCATCACTCGGCCTGAACCCTTATATCAACAGCCAAGGATTTGCACGCGTTGGTATGTTGACGGTATTGGTTGGCGCAGTGGCAAACATTGTGCTTGACCCGGTGTTTATCTTTGTGTTCGGCATGGTGGTACGCGGCGCAGCGCTGGCGACTGTGCTCTCGCAGCTGCTTTCTGCCATTTGGGTGCTGCGATTCCTAACCGGTTCTAAAGCCGAACTGACGCTGCATTTTCGCGGCTTCCGACCGGATTTTGTCTGTATTCAAAAAATCACACTGCTGGGAACTGCCAGCTTTGTCATGTCGTTCACTGACTCACTTGTACAAGGCGCATGTAATGCCATGCTGCGGCAGTTTGGCGGCGACCTGTACATCAGCGTGATGACCGTTATCAATTCGGTACGTCAGATTGCGCAGATGCCGGTCATGGCGATCTCAGACGGTGCAACGCCAGTCATCAGCTATAATTATGGTGCGCGCGCCTATCATCGGGTGCGGCAAGCGATCCGATTCATGACTCAGCTCGGATTTGGTTATACGCTGCTGATCTGGGGCTTGATTTCAGCGTTTCCGACGTTTTTTATCTGCATTTTCAATCATGAGCCTGCGCTTCTGGAAGCAGCAGTGCCGGCACTGCATCTGTACTTTTTCGGCTTTGTCATGATGGCATTTCAGTTTTCCGGACAGTGCGTGTTTAAGGCATTGAATCGGGCGCGCATGGCGATTTTCTTTTCCATCCTGCGAAAGGCGATCATTGTTGTTCCGCTGACGCTGCTGCTGCCGCATGTCGGCGGACTAGGAGTAAATGGCGTATTCATCGCCGAGCCTATCTCGAACTTTGTCGGAGGATTATTGTGCTATTTGACCATGCGGCGCACAGTCATGCCTGAACTGAAGCAAGGGGAGATGACAAATTAGCACGTCTTTGACTTGCTTTTCCAGATTCTTTTGGGTATAATGTCTGCGAGGCGGGCGGAACACTGCCGGAAAAGGAGAACACACATGGAACTGCATTACGATATTCAAAAGCAGGATTACATCGACTTCAACTTGAACTATTTTGTCAATAACGCAGTCGTGCAGCGCAGCATTTTAATCACGCGAATCGCTACGGCGGTCATTGTTTTGCTGGGCGGTACGGCGTTGATGTATTGGGTTAAAGGTTTGAGCGTTCTTTCGGTACTGGTATACGTAGCGTTAGCGGCAATTTGTTTTTTTGGCACACCGTGGTATATGAAGCGCAAAGTGGTCAAAAACACCGAGCGAATTCTGCGTAATGCCAATAACAAGCAGCTTTGCGGTCCGAAAACACTCACATTGCGCGAGGATGAGTTCGAGCTGACTGGCGAAAATGAAGATACAGTCTACAAATATGAAGCGGTACAGCGCACAGCGACCGATTCCGGACATTATTACATTTTTGTCGACGAGTTTTCGGCGATCATTGTCCCGTTTACTGCGTTTGTGGATAAGACGCAGAAGCGTGCGTTTTATGACCGCATCACAGCAAATATTGAAGATGAAGCTCTAAAGTGCTGAGAAAAACTCCCCAACCGGGGAGTTTTTTGCGTTTTTAGAGGGAACAGATGCTGCAGCTGGAACGTCTAACCAAATACATCAAAACGAATGGAGGGGATTACGATGAAACGAAGGATATTGGCTTTGCTGCTTGGGCTATGCTTGCTGTTGCCGGTAGGTGCCGGGGCTTCGCAGGAAATCTGTGGTTATCCCACGGCGGATGATTTGCTGGAGCTGCCGAAAACCGTGACACGCGGTGCGTTTCTGGAGGCACTTGCGGCTTCATCGGGTGAAGCTGCAGCAGACAGCGCATGGATTGACATGGAAGACTATTTTGTAGATGGCGCAGATGCGTCCGATGGTGTTAAATGGACGTTCGCTAAGTGGATTTTAAATGGCGATGACACAGGTGAAAATCGTGCGCGGCTGCGGCTGGATGATCCTATCACGAGGCAGGAGGCTGCGGTACTGCTCGGCCGGTATCTGGACTACCGATACACCGATCTGCCCGCAGGCTGCGGCACGGGTTCTCCCTCTATGGATAACATCGCGGACTGGGCACAGCGTGGTGTTATGCAGTGTTGGATGTACGGTGTTATCGACACAAAGGATGCGCTTGATTTCCGTCCAAATGGTTTGGTTTCGGGCGAAGAAGCAGCACAATGGATCAAAAATGCCAATGCGGTGTCTGCAAGCGCTTACTGGATACCGGAAGAAGCCGGCACATTTACGGATGCACTGGTGCGCGCAGCCGCGCCCGAGGGTAACTGGACCCTGTCGCCGTATTCCGCGCGACTGTGCCTCGCCATGCTGGCAAATGGCGCAAAAGGAGAAACCCAGACAGAACTGCTCGATGCTTTGAGGATCGACGATCTGGACGCGTTCAACCAAAGCGTTAAGGAACTATTGGAAGCCTATGATAGCTACGCGCGTATCATGTCGCTGGATACGGCGAATTCTATCTGGATCAACCAGAGTTGGTTTGACGGCAAGGGCGCGTTCCTGCCGGACTTTGTCGAGAAGATGGCTGAAAACTATCGCGCAACCGTTGAAGAGGTTACGAATAAGGATTCGGTTGAACGTGTGAACGCGTGGGCGAATGAAAAGACCAATGGAAAAATCCCGACAATCCTGACCGAGGATAACCGTGAGTTCGTCACTGCGCTGGTCAATGCGGTCTACTTCAAGGCTGCATGGGAAAATGAATTTCCGGCAAACCGCACCGAACAGGAGGCTTTCACAAATGCCGACGGCACGACCGGCACAGTCGACATGATGCACCAGACAAATGGCTTCGGCTATTATGCGACACCGGGTGTTGAGGCGCTCAAAATGGACTATCGCAAATACGCGGTCGACAATGCGGAGGGCGACAACTGGGAATACTTCCGCGACGCGGATTTCAGCATGTATCTGATCAAAGCGGATAGGGAAATCGATGTGCAGCATTTGCTCGATCAGGCGGAATTTGTCTACGGTGATGTTACTGTCTCCATTCCTAAATTCAAGGTTGAATACGGCGCTGCATTGGATGACGCACTGCAGGCGCTCGGCGTTAAGGCTGCATATGATCCGGAAAAAGCCGATCTGACTGCGATGATTGATCCGTCCAGCCTGCCGGGCGGTCAGCACTTCCTTGATACCGTGCTGCAAAAGACATATATTGCAGTGGATGAAAAAGGAACCGAAGCGGCTGCGGTCACCGCAGCAATGGACGGTGCAGGTTCTACGGAACCGACACGTCCGGAACTGATGCGCACTTTCACGGCAGACGGTCCGTTCTGGTTTGTGATCCGCGATAACGCAAATAAGGAAATCTTGTTTGTTGGACGGTATGAAACTGCCGAATAACCAGTTGACAAACCGTGATTCGGGGTATAATATAATCATGTATAATTGCAAAAGGCAATGACGGAAATCCCACAGATACCCATAAGCACCTGTCAGAGAGCGGACGACGCGGCTGAAAGCGTTCGCAGGCGCCGGTAACAGTGGCACCGATTCCCGAGCCCTGCGGCGGAAAAGCGCAGTATGCCGCGGCGTCTCGTCCACGTTACGGACTCCAGAGCGGCAAGTTCCGAAAATGGGCTTGCAAGCAGGGTGGAACCGTGGGTTTATTACAAGCTCACCCCTGATTTCATGTCGGGGGTGGGCTTTTTTGTTCTCCCCGCAAAAACAAAAGGAGGAACACTGTTATGTCCGAAGAAAACAAGTACACGTTTGAAAACCCGGAATACCGCGACACCTACCGTCATACGGTATCGCACATTCTTGCGCAGGCGGTCAAGCGTCTGTATCCCGAGGTGAAGCTCGCAATCGGTCCGTCGATCGAAAACGGCTTCTATTATGATTTTGACGCGCCGTTCTCCTTTACGCAGGAAAACCTCGATGCGCTCGAAGCCGAAATGAAGAAAATTTGCAAGGAAAAACTCAAGCTCGAACGCTTTGAACTGCCGCGCGCTGAAGCGCGTAAGCTGATGGAAGAGAAGGACGAGCCGTACAAGGTGCAGCTGATTGACGACCTGCCGGAAGACGCGACCATTTCTTTCTACAAGCAGGGCGAGTTCACCGACCTGTGCGCCGGTCCGCATCTGGATTCGACCGGCCGCGTAAAGGGCAACGGCATTAAGCTGATGAATGTCACCGGCGCGTACTGGCGTGGCGATAGCAAGAACAAGATGCTGCAGCGTATCTACGGCACGGCTTTCCCGAAGAAGGATGAACTGGACGCGTATCTGAACATGCTGGAAGAAGCCAAGAAGCGCGACCATCGCCGCATTGGCAAGGATCTGGGCCTGTTCATGCTGACCGAGGAAGGCCCCGGTTTCCCGTTCTTCCTCCCGAACGGCATGACGCTCAAGAACACGCTGATCGATTACTGGCGTGAGGTTCACAAGAAGTACGGCTACGTTGAGGTTTCCACGCCGGTCATCCTGAGCCGCAAGCTGTGGGAGCGTTCGGGTCACTGGGATCACTACAAGCAGAACATGTACACGACTTTGATCGACGATGAGGATTTCGCGATCAAGCCGATGAACTGCCCGGGCGGCATGCTGGTTTACAAATCCCAGCCGCATTCCTACCGTGAACTGCCGCTGCGTGTGGGCGAACTGGGTCTGGTACACCGCCATGAGCTATCAGGTGCGCTGCACGGCCTGTTCCGTGTGCGCTGCTTCACGCAGGATGATGCGCACATCTTTATGACGCCTGAGCAGATGAAGGACGAGATCAAGAATACCGTCAAGCTGTTTGACGAGGTATATTCGGTTTTCGGCCTGTCCTATACGATCGAGCTGTCCACCATGCCGGAGGATCACATCGGCACGGTCGAGCAGTGGGAGCGCAATCAGGACATCCTCAAGGAAGCGATCACCGAACTGGGCAAGCCGTTCACCATCAACGAGGGCGACGGTGCGTTCTATGGTCCGAAGCTTGACTTCCATCTGGCTGATTCGCTTGGCCGTACCTGGCAGTGCGGCACGATCCAGCTGGACTCCCAGCTGCCTGAGCGTTTCGAACTGGAGTATATCGGCGCGGACGGCGAGAAGCATCGCCCGATCATGATTCACCGTGTTGTACTTGGTTCGATCGAGCGCTTCATCGGCGTTATCACTGAGCACTTTGCTGGTGCGTTCCCGACTTGGCTTGCGCCGGAGCAGGTACGCGTCATGCCGATGACCGACCGCAACGTGCCGTGCTCGCAGGAAGTTGTAAATCAGCTGACGGCTGCCGGCTTCCGCGTAACGATGGATGACCGCAATGAAAAGATCGGCTACAAGATCCGTGAAGCGCAGGTACACAAGGTGCCGTATATGATCGTCATTGGTGACAAGGACGAAGAAAAGGGCATCATTTCTGTGCGCGAGCGCAAGACCGGCGAGACCACGCCGATGGAGCTGAGTGAGTTTATCGAAAAGCTGAGCTACGAGGTTAAGGAAAAGCTGAAGTAATTAAAATCGCATATTGGCAGGGGAGTCCGCAAGCTTGGTCGCATACCGAAAGGGGATCTTGGTATGAAAAAGCTGGTTTCTGTTTGTTTCGTCTGCTTACTGTTGATGTTTGCCGCTGGTGCGGCAAACGTCGGCACGATCGACAACGGTTATCCGGGAGATACTGAAGCGCAGGCACAGATGCTTTACGACCTTGGCTTGTTCCAAGGGACGGAAAAAGGCTTTGAGCTGGAAAAAACCATGACACGTGCAGAGGCTGCCGTTATGCTCACGCGTTTGCTCGGCGCGGAGGACAAAGCGCTTTCCGGCGATTGGACGCATCCGTTTTCTGACATACCGCAATGGGCGGACAAGTATGTCGGTTGGCTATATGAAAGCGGTCTGACAAATGGCACGTCTGGTACGACCTATAGCCCGGAGCAAGATGTCACCTGCGGGCAGTATTGCACATTTTTGGCGCGTGCGTCGACAGACTCCGATGAGTATTCTTGGCTGCTCCAATATGGGGAAGACGAGGAGAAGCGCTGCGACGAGACTGGTTTTATCCGTGGGGACGCGGTTTCGCTTTCCGTGCGGCTGTTGGAGCAGTATTATACCAAATATGAAGATACCAATGGCTTTACAGTTGCGCAGAAGCTCATCAACCAAGGTGTGTTTACCACAGAGCAGCTTAAAAGCGCGGCATGGGATGTGCTGCGCCGTAGATATGAGCGAGTCGGAAGCACGCCGTATGGGTCAGATAGGGCACTGTCCTGCGTGATCGCAGGGGTTCCGGTGGTACGGTGCAGCGATGAACGGATCTATGCACTGTATGCGCCGCGACTGAGTGGAGTATACGGTTATCGGAACGAAGTCGGAAAAGACTACCAGCTGTTTTGGCTAGATCCTTATACGCTGCAAACGACCGAGTTGCTGCACTGTGCATCGGGTAGCCTGACCTCTGCGCTGGGTCACGCTGGCCGGACGGATTATCTGGTGCTGATGAAAGCAGATCAGGAGAATAGCACCCTGTATGCAGTACGCGGCACAGCAATAGAAGCCGTGATGGAACTGTCGGGGGACGCGAAAAATTTGGCGCTGTTCTCCTGCTTACAGGGCGAAGACGGCTGTGTATTCCAGTATGATGACAGTACGTTTTATTGCCTTGAGGAAGACAGTATTCGTAAACTGCCGCTTGCCCCCGGCGAAAAATTGGCCAAGGTGATGCAGGATGGCCTTCTGGTGACACAAAATGTATCGTGGGGCCATACGGTGATCTCCGCGTGGACGTGGGACGGCAAGGCTGCCGGCAGCTTTACCGTGGACAACGCCTATCCGGTTCCAGAAGGAATGGAATCTGAGAATGCGGAGTATATTGCCTATTGGTGCAGCCTGTTTGCGCCCAATTTAAAGAGCGATAACGGTACGGAGGTCTGGGGTACAGCCGGTTTGTACCGTGTGATGGACGGTGTGCTGACGCAGGTGACCGATATGCCGGTATACGATTGTAAAGTCGATCCTGCGGATGGCAGCTATGTTCTGCTCACATCTCCAGCGGAGCAGCGTCCCTATTTTTCCGGCAGTGGCGTGTATACACTGACAGGGACGCAGGTGATACGGTTTTCGCAGAATGGCACACAGCAAATGCTGCTGTCGGATGAACCGGATCATGGTCTAACTTTTTCTGAGATATCTCTGGCAGAATACGGCAAGGTGCAAGTCGTTTATACTTATGTGATGGGTATGGGCGATATGCACCAGTATGAATATGCAGTGGAAAATGGCAAGCTGCGTGCGCTGGTCCATACGCCCGGAATGGGATATTCCGGCTACACAGAAGAAGAATGTGCGGCTGAACAAGCACGACTGGATGCACTCGGCGTTGGTGTTGGCGCTGCATAACCGTTATGCAAGTGTGCGGAAATTGTCTCCGCGTCGGAATACTTTGACGTGGTACAGTCTGCCGGGCTCGAGTGGTCCGAAGGCAAACTGTCCTTGTTCGTCGGTGTATAATGCACCGATTGGTGTTTCGGGTGCATCCGCGCAGTAAATCGTTACAAGCGCACCCGAAGCGGCTTTGCCATCCGTGCCGGAAACCGTGCCGACAAGCGCGGGACGTTGATCGGCGGAAAGCGCGACCTTGGTTTCGACGACTTCGTTGGCCGCTGGTTTGACAAAAAACGACTGAAAATCATTCATTGGGGAAAACCCCTTTCTGATATAAAATTCTATTGGCATCTTATGAAATTTAATGGAAAAAGGTGAGGAACTCAATTATGGCAGATAAGAAAAAGCTGGTCAGCGAGATCACGTCTATGGACGTGGATTTTGCCCAGTGGTACACTGACATTGTCAAAAAGGCCGAGATGATTGACTATTCTTCGGTCAAGGGCTGTGTTATCATGCGCCCCTACGCGCAGGCAATTTGGGAGAACATTCAGAAAACGCTCGACGGCATGTTCAAGGAAACCGGACATGAGAATGTCGCAATGCCTATTTTTATTCCGGAAAGCCTGCTGCAGAAGGAAGCGGATCATGTTGAAGGCTTTGCTCCGGAGTGCGCATGGGTAACCCATGGCGGTTCAGAAAAGCTTGAAGAGCGTCTGTGCGTACGTCCGACCTCGGAGACGCTGTTCTGTGAGCACTATGCCAAGATCGTCCGTTCGTGGCGTGATCTGCCCAAGCTGTACAACCAGTGGTGTTCGGTCGTGCGTTGGGAAAAGACTACCCGTCCGTTCCTGCGCAGCCGTGAGTTCTGGTGGCAGGAGGGCCATACCGTACATGCTACGGCAGAAGAGGCCATGGAAGAAACCCTGCGCATGTTGAACATCTATGCGACCTTCTGTGAGGACTACCTTGCCATCCCGGTGCTCAAGGGCGAAAAGACCGAGAAGGAGCGCTTCGCAGGCGCAGAGAAGACCTACACGATCGAGGCCATGATGCACGACGGCAAGGCGCTGCAGTCCGGTACGAGCCATTACTTCGGCAACGGCTTTGCCAAGGCATTTAACATGCAGTACACTGATAAGAACAATACGCTCCAGTATATGGAGCAGACCTCGTGGGGTGTGTCTACCCGCCTGATTGGCGCCATCATCATGACACACGGCGACAACGAGGGTCTTGTCCTGCCGCCGCGCATTGCACCGACGCAGTTGGTTGTTATTCCGGTTGCGGCGCACAAGCCGGGCGTGACCGACAAGGCGCAGGAGCTGCTTGATATCGTCAAGTCGGCTGGTGTGCGTGCTAAGATTGACCTGTCTGAAAACAGCCCTGGCTGGAAGTTTGCCGAGTATGAAATGAAGGGTGTTCCGCTGCGCCTCGAAGTCGGCCCGCGTGATATTGAGCAGGGCCAGTGCGTACTGGTGCGCCGAGACAGCCGTGAAAAGACGGTTGTCAAGTTTGAGGAGTTGGCGACGGTTGTGCCCGCACTGCTCGAGGAAATCCAGCAGGCGCTGTTCCAGAAGGCACTCAAGAACCGCGAGGAGCACACCTACACGGCGAAGAGCTTGGACGAGATGAAGGAGATCCTCAAGGATCATGTCGGCTTTGTCAAGTCGATGTGGTGCGGCGATCTGGCATGTGAAGAAAAGGTCAAGGAAGAGACTGGTATGCCCAGTCGCTGCATGCCGTTCGAACAGGAGAAGATTTCTGATGTTTGTCCGGTTTGTGGCAAGCCCGCGCACAAGATGGTTGTCTGGGGTATCGCATACTAATCAAATAGAACGCAGGGAAGGAGCGACCGTATGCTGGAGTGGCTGCGTAATTTTTTAGATACCAAAGTCGGTGAAGTCGTCGGTTCGATTGTATTTGCGATCCTTGTTCTGGCAGTCACGTTTCTGTTGGCAAGCATTGTCAGCCGAGTAATGCGTCGTCTGGTTGATCGGCATCGTCAAAGCAATAGCGGTCTGGCAACTGTGTTAGGCTTTGTGCGCTATATTGCGGTTGCGGCTGTATACTTTGCAGGTGTTATGGTTGTGGTGTACAGTATTCCGTTGCTTTCAAGTGCGGTACGCACGTTGCTGACTGCCGGCGGTGTTATCGCAGTTGTGGCTGGTCTTGCCGCGCAAGAGGCGCTGGGCAGCGTGGTCAGCGGTATGATGATTTTGGCGTTCAAGCCCTTCCGCATGGGTGATGTGGTTCGCTATATCGATTTGGATATATCCGGTGTGGTAGAGGAGATTACGCTGCATCATACAGCTATCCGCACTTGGGAAAATAAGCGTGTGATTATCCCAAACAGCAAAATGAACAGCTCAATCATTGAAAACGCGGATTATGCGGATAGTAAGGTCTGTGTGTTTCTGCAAATTGGCATATCATATGAATCGGATATCGAGCTGGCAAAAAAGTTGCTGGCTGACGAGATTATGCACCATCCGGACTTCCTCGATGTGCGCACGCCTGAGCAGAAATCTGCAGGTGTTCCTGCGGTGCAGGTGGTTGTGTTGGAACTAGCAGATTCTTCGGTTACGCTGCGTGCGTCTATCTGGGCGCGGGATAACGGAACCGCAGCTGCGTTACGGTTTGCAGTACAGGAACGCATGGTTTCTGTGTATGCGCAAAACGGTATTGATATCGCTTATCCGCATTTGGTCGTAGTACAAAAATAATAGTCCTTTATCTACGCGTATCTATTCAAAAGAAATATGAAAAAGCCAGAGCAGCGCAGTTTAAACCGCGCTGCTCTGGCTTTATTTTTCAAGTTAATGATCGTGCTTCAAAAAATTTTTGTCGAGTTCACTCAAAAAAGGCGTTATTCTGCAGACACAGTAGTTCCCGTGATCGGCGGAATTTTCTCACAGGTAGAGCAAATATCATCTTCCGAAGCGCCATTGCAGCTGACATAGCTGTCACCCACCGTGGCTACCGCGCCGAACTCAACCGGAACAGCGACGCAAATGTCTTGCGAAATGGTAAAGAAGCAGGAGCCATTCTTTACGCCGCCGCATACTTCGCGTCCCGGGATAACAACCGGCGAACCACAACACTTGGTAGTGGTAGCACCGGCCTGCGCAAATGGGGTAACTGTAACCGGAACACAAATAGAGGCGGATTGATAGCCGACGGTGGGGCACATCTGCGGCCCACTGGTAATATCAGAACTTGTATTCGTAACCATTGGAAACTCTCCTTTCTGGCAGTCTGCCGTTGTCATATTACCGGCCGGCTTCAAGATGACCGAAAAGGCGACGCTGCTGGTCTATGTGCCGGCATATATGTCGGGCGGGTACAACATCATCAACCGCGCGGATTGCGGCGGCTCGTATCAAGGCGAGTGGGACAACTCCACCAGCACATGGGTAACCAAGATCTATCGTGCGCCCACCTATACCAAGCCGACGCTGCCGCAGACTGGATTCTAACAGAAAGGGGTTTGAGATATGCTGAACAGGAAAAAGATCCGGTGGATCATTACCCCTGTGCTCGCCGCGCTGCTTTTCAGCGCGGCGGGCGCTACACAGGAAAGCGAACAAGTACTGCTCGAAGGCGACCAAATCCGTTTTGAACCGGCCAGCACCGAAATGGTTGAGATCAACGGCGTGCCGACCCTTACCAAGACATTCGAGCTGTCGCCGGAGGTCGATCCTGCCTTGCTGCGCGAGGAACAGTTCTCACAGGACGGCTACTGGTACCGCTATCAGCGTATGGATAAATCCGATCAGGAGACAACGGACACACAGCCGGTGGAGGAAACGGTTACGGTGGAAGCACCGTCCAATGAGCTTGCGGATGTGATCGATCAGTTCCCGGCGACACGGGCGTACAGCAAGGACGGCTACATCGGCGAGCTGCTGCTGGATGTGCAGAGCATCAAGGTGGAGGCAACCGGGTACAGCACGGTCACGGACAGCCACCCGCATACGGTCACAAAAACGTATGAGTTGGCCTACAATGACCGCAGTCTTGTGCCGGAAAGCGTGCAATCGGGCGGACTGACCTTGTCGCTGACGGGTCTGAGCTGGTCTGAGGCTGCCAACGTGGAGGATTCGGATGTGCCTGCCACGTGGACGGCCACGGCGACGTACAGCAAGACGACGTACACCACCCGTCAGGTGGCGGACGGCTATCAGGCAACAGCGGTCTACAAGGGTGATGTCGAAAAAAACGGAGTAGGAAGCGTGATCTATACCGTGACCTATATGGGCAGCAAAATCCCGGTTTTGCCGGGGCTGAACCCGGACATCACGGTATCACAGCTTGCGATCGCAACGGGTCTCGCGGTCTTACTCATTCTGCTGCTGATCTGGCGATATATCCGCTGGCACATTGCCCGCGTTTATGTCTACAACGAAGAGCGCCGCATCCATGACGTCGTCAGCCGCCAGTATGTGCGGGTGCGCACGCCAAAGATTCGGCTGGCCGCGCTGCAGGGGCATGAGGAAACTGAATATACCGTAATTCTGCGCAAGAGGCTCGCCAAACGGTTGGTTGGCCGGGACATCGCCATCGAGACCGGCGGCGAAGGGCAGCACCATGTGGTGGAGTCGTTTGTGGGCAGCGATTACGCATTTCAGGTGCAGATATGACAAAAGCCGCCCAAAGGCGGCTTAAATTGACGGTAAACGTCTTGTATGCTATAATTTGTGTGGACAACTTTGTTGTCCGGGCGCTGTAAAACAGCGGTTGGCCACTCCTTGCGAAAGGAGTGATGCTTTATGAAGAAGTTCGCAAGAATTCTGATATGGGCAATCTTGTTGCTACATATTTTCCTCATAAAAGTGCGCTAACCGCTCGGCTGGCACCAAGCGGTTAGCTTATCCATTAAGTTAGCCTAAGGGTCAACCGCTATGCAGCGCCCTTCTTTATCATTATTATAACATACCCCCCGTCTTTGTCAAGAGAGTCACTTCGTGCGACTGATTCCACAAAGACGGGGATTTTTTTGTAAAAAGGAGTGAAATACCATGAAAAACACCATCAAGTGCGCCGTCAGCGGCGCACTGGCCTGCTGCCTGCTGGCGATCAGTCCGCCGCTCGCCTCAGCACTCGAGTACCGCTATGACGCAGACCTCTATGACAACTACTTTTACACCCCGACGTCCAGTAACCACGCGCTCGATCTGGACAGTAAAGACGATTCGGGCGGCAGCACGATCGTCGTGCCGTTGGACAGCATGGACATGAACGCAGACCAGACCACGCCGCGCACCGGCTCGCCTATCATTCCGGTCGGGTCGTACATCGATCCGTGGGGCAGCGCGGTGGAAAAGCAGATCGCCACGGATGAAACCTTGAACGGTCTGGAAGGGTTGTCATTCAATCGGCTGGAGGGTATGAGCGGCGGCTACACCGAGCAGCGCCAGCTTGTCACCACAAACGGACATTTCGGCGCGGTGTCCATCGGCAGCCGCAGCATTTTTGCCTATGTCTATCCCGGTGCGACATACGAAAGCATGCAGAAAGGCGCCGGTCATGTGGACGGGACAAGCGTCTGGAACGGAAATGTCGCATTGTGTGGCCATAACCGCGGTTCGTGGCCGTATTTCGCAAACCTCAAGTATGTGCAGGTTGGCGATGTGGTCACCTACAAGACTTCGCTCGGCACACGCACTTACCGGGTGACCTTTGCCGGACGTATCCTTGCAACGGACACCGATGTTCTGAACCCCACTGCCGGCAACCAAATCACCATGCTCACCTGTATTGCGAACGAACCGGCCTATCGGTTCTGCGTAATCGGACAGGAAATGCGTTAGGAGGCGTGATATGATGAAATTCCGCGGCTTGATCGCTGCCTGTCTTGCAGGGGCGCTACTCCTGCCGGCAGGCTGCGCGGACGATAATCCCAAAATGGAGGTGCCCGACACGGACACGACAGCATTTGTACAGATGAAACAGATAAATTTGGAGGAATGGAACGATGCCCAGACAGAAGAGGTACTGGAAGTGCCGCTGGTACGGCGTGACGTGGAACTCGCGTCAGGTGGTTCGGCCGCCTTGTACGCACTTGATACGGGCGAGGAGCCGACTGCCGGCACGGATCAGCTCACATCGGTCAGCACGGAGCTGGTGCTGAACAGCTCGGCGGTGCAGCTGGGCGAATATGGCACGGTACGAGAACTGGCAGAAAGTGAGTTATACCACTGGGCGAATGCGAGTGAATTTGACCGCATTCAGTACACCCAGCCGATGCAGCTGAGCGAAAAACGATTCGTCGTGCATCTGCTGCTGGATAATGATGCGGTCGGTATGGAGCAGCTCGTCTGCTACACTGATCTGGGCAATGGCGTTGCCCGGGTGGATCGCCTGTGGCGCGCGTTGGTGGATGTGCGGACGGACGAGGGCTCGGAAGTCTTCGACCAGACCGCCGCAGCCCTTATCGCAAGTGAAACCGAATAAACGGCAAAGGCCGGTATGATTTCCTGTCATACCGGCCTATTTTTGTGAACAGAGAGGAGAGAAGACATGACGACAAAGAAATTGCGCTTTCCCATTTTGTTGCTGGTTTTATGGCTGATGGCGGCCGCCCTGCTGCCACAGTCATATGCGGCGAGCGGTACACACCGCGTTGAAGTACAGAGCGGCACGGGTTATACATCCAGTGAAGTAGGTATCAACGTGTGGGAAACCGGCGTGGCAAGGGATGTTTCCTTTATGCCGCTGGATAGTTACCGCATTACGGCCCTTCATGCCTCTTATGGCGATGCATCAGCCAGCGCGGCAATCAAAGCGGAGCAAATGCCGGCGCAGCTTACCGTGGGTGGTATTATGCTGCCGCTGAAATATACAGGACGCACCGTCACGGTAACTGTGCCGGGCAACTGCACCGGTGATCTTACGCTGTCCGCAGCTACCGAAGCGGCTTCCTGCATGGTTGCCGTAACCGCGGACAGCGGGATCGACGTCAGCGGCGGCGGAACATACGGCATCGGCAAGACGGTAACGGTTACTGCCGCACCGTCTGGAGAGGCCGAGATCACCCGCGTGCAGGTAACGCGCACAGATGCTGGTCTGGCCAACACGGCCGATCTGGCAGAGGGTGCGGTTTCGGTCGGGGATAAAACTTACCCATTTGCTGTGACGGACGGTAAGGTCACGATGACGCTGACCGTGGAAGAAAACCTCGGCATCCACTTTTTCAGCAACGGCAAGCCGGGCGAGCAGCCGCTGGTCGTCCGCGTCAGCGGCGATAAGGGCGTCGATCCGGCCGGCAGCCGTGTCGAGGTCCGGCGCGGGAACGACGTGAACATCATCGCAGATGCCGAGCGCGGCTATGAGATCACCGAGATCCGGCTGGAGAACGGCGCCCAGTCCGCGACCGGCTATGTGTCCGAAGAACGCATCTGGCTGGCCGGAAAGGTGTACCGCATCAGCCGGCAGGACGACCGCGTGACGCTGCGCCTGACCGACGTGCAAGCCGATATGCAGGTGTACTTTGTTTCCGAGCTGGACGAAGACCATATCCCGGTCACCGTGTCGGAAGGTACGGGCGTGGATATTGACAAGGATTGCAGCAGCACGGTGAGTAAGGGCACGGATGTGCGCTTTACCATTTCTGCCGAGGCAAACTACCGGCTGAGCCGCATCACGCTTTCCGTGGACGGCATCAGCCGCACAGTGGATGCGGACGAGGACGAGATCACTGTGGATGGCGTAGATTATGAGCTGCAGCAAAGCGGCGCGGACGTTATTTTATATGTAAACGACGTTTATGCACCGGTCAAGGTGTCTGCCACTGCCTCCAAGCTGACAACCTACGATCATTCGGTCACTATCGGCAAGACACAGAACTGTACCGTATCGGCCTCCCACACGGGCGTGAACAATGGCGGCTCGGTGACGTATACCGTCACGCCGCAGGACGGCTACCAGCTCAGCACGGTGACGCTGCGCGTGGGCAGCCAGCAGGCGACCGCCTCTGTGGATTCCAAAACGATCAAGGTAGGCAGCAAGACTTATTCCATGTCGCTATCCGATAGCGGTATCCTCAAGGTTACGGTGAGCGGCATCTGGGATGATGTCCAGCTGAGCGCCTATGCTACATGGGAAGGCAGCGGCAAGCTGTATCTGCTGAGCGGCATAACCACGCCCTATTTCGAGGGCATGGGCAATGGTCGCTTTTGCCCGGAAAACACCCTGACCCGTGCAGAAGCAGCTGTGATGCTGGCGCGCTTGACCAACTATTCTGACCTCACAGTGTATCCCAGCTGCGGCGCGGCGGATGTGCCAACCGGCAGCTGGTACACCAATGCGGTCAACGCGTTTTACGATGCCGGAATTGAAACGGCTTCGTACTTCCAGCCGAATGCGGCGATTTCCCGCGCGGAGCTGTCTGTCTGGCTGTACCGATTGAGCGGTTCGCCCTATGTTGCATCCGGCACGATTGCTTTCCACGATGTGGCAACAGCCGGGGAGACGCATGATGCGGTGTCATACGGCCAACTGCACAGCTGGATCAACGGCTACCCAGACGGCACATTTCGCCCGAACCATTCTATTACCCGTGCAGAGGCGGCGAAACTCATCAACCGCGTGACCGGCCGCTCGCTGCGTGTGCAGGCCATCGTTACCCAATTTACAGATGTGCATGCTTCGCACTGGGCGTATCGGGAGATCATCAGTGCGGCAAACCAAGTTCAGTGAATGAAAAAAGACGGGGAGCGCAAGCTCCCCGCCGCCTTATTGACAGACGTTTATCAGTTTTTGTGCGCGTTCCATAATTTCACGGCACCAATTGGATTGCGCAGAATCGTTGTGTCTGGCAGCACGGTTGTAAATACGCTGCGCGGCTTGCCGAAGCGATTCAGACCGCTCACCGGCAGAATATCGGTGTTCCGCATTTTCCAAATCAATGATGATAGCGGCCAGGTTACCGCTGTTATCCCATGCCATACGCTCACTTCCTGAAATCATTCTCCGGCAACAGTATAGCAGGGCAAACACCAAAAGTCAAAATATGAGGAGTGGTTATTCTTGAACGAAAGCAAACTGCAAACGGCGCGCGCCTATCAGGACTGGATGGCACGCACCTTTCTTTTTTACCGGATCGCACTGGTGCTGCTGATCCTTGGGGCGGTCATTATCCCGCAGGCATTCGCCGTAGAGGATATGTGGACAGCCGCAAACCGTATTATCAAAGACGTTTATTCTAAGCTGGCCGCAATTTCTACTGTCCTTGCTGGCCTGATGAGTGCGATTGCAGTCGTTGGTGCCAAAATGAGCGGCGCACAGCCAAAAGCCGACCAGGCATGGGATTGGCGTGCGACACGTTCATAACTGAAAAGGTTATGCACCGAAATAAAAGAACGTAAACGTTTTACTTCGGTAGAACTGATCATCCGACAGGTGGAATGATGGGGTAACGCCCTGAAACGCCTGCCCTGATACTCCGAATGGCGAAAGTAGGCGGTTAAGCGCCGAAATGGTCATAAGCTCGGTGAAGTCGGCTGAACACTGCCCTAACAGAAAAAGCTGAGGAAAACATGTTAGAGGTAACATACGTGGTGGATAGGCTGGGGGTCTATAAACTGCTCATGGTGAGAATTTGTATGTGAAGACATGCAATGACGAACTTCCGAATGTACGGGTCTATACCAGTGAAATAGCTGAAAAGCCATGATGCGGAAACGCAGGTTCGCAGGGGTTTAGTAGAGTTGCCAGTTGCGAAAAACCCTATACTGTTACAGGCGGCATATTGCGAACAGGCCTAAAGGGAGCACCTAAAAGCAGATATGAAAAGATAGGATGATTGGAACGTGGAAAGCTGCCGACGTGGAGGGCTTGACCCCTGTGAAACGGCTGTGGGAAAGCGCACTATGCGTATAACCGCACTTGCGGCAGTGAGAGTAGTGCCATAGTACCTGTGAAGCGGTGATAATAAGCCGCGGAGGGATAGGCACAAGTCATTTGTTAGGAGACCAGAATATTACAGTAGAAACATCAGAAACACATAGGGTTCGAGTAAGACTAAAAGAGGCTGTCCCGCCTTCAGAAAGGAATGAACAGCCGACCTATGACAACCGACACAAAGCAGAAAAAGAAGCAAAGGCTTCGAAACAACGAATACTACGATTTTCAACACATATTGGACGAGCTTTATGACCGGTCACTGCGGGGAAAGCCGTTTACCAACTTGTTGCCACTCATCACAAGCGAACAAAATATTATGCTTGCCTATCGTAATATCAAGAAAAACAAGGGAAGCAGGACGAAAGGAAGCAATTCATCGACCATAGCTGATATCGGCACGACAGCCCCCGAAAAGCTGACGGCCTATGTCAGGCACCGGTTAGATGACTTCCGGCCACACCCTGTCCGCAGAGTGGAAATAGAAAAGGACAATGGAAAAAAACGGCCGCTTGGTATCCCTACTATTGAAGACAGACTGATACAGCAATGTATCAAGCAGATTCTTGAACCAATTTGTGAAGCACGGTTTCATAAGCACAGCTATGGATTCCGCCCAAATCGGAGCACGCACCACGCACTGTCCAGAATGACATTCCTAGTGAATATATCCAAGCTGCATTATGCGGTGGATATTGATATCAAAGGGTTTTTTGACCATGTCGATAATGCTTTACGCAGAACAGCCACAAATTCGAAGCACTGAAAAAGACCAGCCTGAAAGAAGTCTATATCGTCCGGTACGCAGACGATTTCAAGCTACTGTGCAGAAACAAACGCACTGCGCAGATCATGTTTCAAGCAACCAGACAGTGGTTATGGGAACGCCTTCGGCTGGAAGTCAGCGAAGAAAAGTCTAAAGTGGTCAACCTGAAAAAAAGCTATTCGGAATTTCTGGGAATTAAAATCAAAGTCCGACCAAAGTCCACCCGCTGGGTAACCACCTCGCGAATGAAAGAAAAATGTGTAGAAAAATGCAAGCAGAAGTTGAGAAAAGCCATTAAGGAAGTACAGAGAAATCCACAGATAGAAAAAGTGCTGCAATTTAACGCCATCGTGCTGGGCATGCACAATTATTATAAAGCGGCAACAGAAGTCGCAAGGGATTTTTCTGACATCGCATTCAGCCTTAGAAAGTGTCTTTACAATCGAACCCACAAATTCAGCTCGCCTAAGGGCAGCAAAAGCAGACGCTTTATCCGGTATTATGGCAGATACCGTGGAAAAGTGACTTATGTGTGTAAAACTGCGCTTTTCCCGATTTCCTGCATCCGTACGGATATTCCACTGGGTTTTAACCAGTTAAAGTGCAACTATACGGTACATGGCCGGGAGCTGCTGCACGATAACCTGCAAGGGGCGCAAATGAACATATTGCTTTATCTGATGAAAAATCCGGTACAATCTGCCAGTGCAGAGTATAACGACAATCGAATTTCGTTATACGCAGGCCAACAGGGCAAATGTTTTGTAACCGGAGAACCGTTGCAGATTGGCAATATGGAAACACACCATAGAAAACCCCGGGGACAGGGCGGTACAGATGAATACAAAAATCTTTGTCTTGTGACAGCGGACATTCACCGTCTGATACATGCTGTGCAGGAGGATACCGTACAAAGATACTGCAACAAGCTGCACTTGACCGCAAAAGCCTTGGAAAAGCTGAATCGCTTACGTGTCTCAGTTGGAAACTGTAAAATTACTGGAATCTCCTAACAAACGATGGAGCGCCGTATGAGGGGAAACTCTCACGTACGGTGTGGAGTGGGGGAAAATCCGGAGACAACATCAAAGGATTACCTATCACTATTCAAGCGCATCTGGCTCGCATGGGTCATTATCAACGGCATCGGCGCGTTTATCGCTTATGTCCGCCCGCTGTTCGACGGCCTTGCAACACTGGAATAAGGGTCAGCGCAGCAACTTCGGGTAGTCGGTCCGCCCGTCTACGACGCGATAAACATATACGGTTGTTCCGATCACCTTATAAACGCATACATAATTGCCGCAAATGATTTTACGATACTCACGCTGCGCTAAGAAAGAATCAGGATGCAGCGCACCCATATAGGGCTGGGAGGCAAGCAGCGCAATGGTATCCAGTAGCTTATCCGTGATTTTCTGTGCGGACTGTGGGCCGACAAGGAGAAGGTGCAGATCGGAGATCCGGTCAATGTCCTGCCATGCCGGCGTCAGAATTTCTAAACGATAGGCATCAGGCATTGTCGTACTTCTCCTTTAGCTTGCGACGGATTTCGTCTACCGAATAGGTGGGCTCGCCACTCAAACGCGAGAACTCTGCTTCCAGTATTGCCGCACGGTGCTGCAATACCTGTTCCCGGTTTTCAAAAGCGTCTACACTCATCAGAACGATGTCGCCCTCTCCGTTTTTGGTGATATAAATCGGCTCCTGGCTCTCGTGTGCAAGTGTGGAGATCGTATTATAGTCGTTGCGAAGGACGGTAGATGATTTGATTTTCATTTCATTCACCTCCATGAATTCTACTATTATTCTATCATTATTTCACTACAAATGCAATGATAGCGATAAAATCAATGGCATCGGCGCGTTTATCGCTTATGTCCGCCCGCTGTTCGACGGTCTGGCGACGCTACAATAAAAATACGCATAATTTGCATTGAGATTTACGCATTATTTTGCTATAATGGAGGTGGAAAAACGCAGTGGAGGTGTTAGCGATGCCGAGCATTCGTCCCATTTCGGATCTGAGAAACAGTGCCAACGAGATCTCGGATTTTTGTCATCAGACACAGGAACCCGTTTTCATCACGCGCAATGGAACCGGAGACATGGTTGTTATCAGCATGGAGGAATATGAACGCCAACAGGGCTTGATCGACCTTTACGGCAAGCTCGCTGTGGCTGAGCAGGAAATCGCTTCCGGTGCAGAAGGGGAAGACTTTCTGCAAGTTGCAGATGCGCTGCGGGAGAGTGTCCATGGAAAACTATAAAATCCGGATCTATCCCACGGCGAAAAAAGACCTGCAGGAAGTGGTGTCTTATTTGAACACCTTGTCGCCGGATGCCGCACTCAGGTATTATGATTTACTGGTGGAGCGCATTGCAAGCCTTTCCCAAATGCCGGAGCGATGTCCGCATCCACGTGATCTTGCACTTGCAGCAAAGGGATACCGGTATTTGTTGGTAGAGAACTATCTGGTGTTCTTTGTTGTTGCAGATGATACGGTGCAGATCCGCAGGATACTGTACGCACGGCGGGATTACATGGCGCTGTTATGACATTATACAAATATAACTGAAGATAGGAACAGGAAAAGGACGTTTCAGCAAGAAAACGTCCTTTTTGCATTTCAGCACCGTATTTTCCACAATACGGTGCTTTTCTTTTGCCATTTTTCGAAAGGAGCTGCCTAAAATTCTTGAAAAACTGATAAAAGCCCTATTTGAGTGGCTGGCGTCACTCTGGTATGAGATGGTGGAATACCTGCTGGAGCATCTAATGGACTTGTTCCACACAGATCTAACCTATTTTGCAGATCGTGTGCCGGTAGTAAAAGACATCGGCACTATCTTTTTCGCGGTAGGCTGGGCGTTGTTGATTGGCAATCTGGTCTTTCAGGCAATGCGTTCCATGGCGTCCGGCGTCGGCATTGAGGCTGAGGAACCGGGACGACTGTTTCTGCGCACCGCGATGTTCTCGTTTTTGCTCATGGTCAGCCGGCAGATCTGTGAGATCGGCTTGGGGTTTTCCTCAACCATTATGGATATGCTCCAGATCCCCAATGCCATCACCTTTGACCCGTTTGGCGAAGATACCTTTGATATGCTGCCCAACGCGGGCTGGATCGTGGTCATTTTGGTCAATGTGATCATCCAATGGCAGACAATCAAATTGTTTTTTGAGGTTGCAGAGCGTTATGTCATCCTCTGTGTGCTGACCTACTGTGCGCCGCTGGCCTTTGCCATGGGCGGATCAAAATCCACCGGAGAGATTTTTCGCGGCTGGCTGCGGATGTTCGCATCGATGTGCGCGCTGATGGTGTTCAATCTGATGTTTGTCAAGCTGCTCATCAGCGCGATGTCCAATGCACCGAACGGCACGGCCATTATCCCGTGGATGATGTTAATCGTCGGCATTGTCCGCATGGCAAAAAAGATGGATGGCATTATTTTACGCATTGGCTTGAACCCCGCGCTGACCGGCGATCCGCTGAGTACGCATTTCCCGGGGATGCTTACCGCAATGACGTTGCGCAGTATTGCGCAAATGGTCACACGCACCGCAGCGCAAGGTATGCCGTCCACCGGGCATGGCAGCCCTGCGCCGCCGGCATCCGGGTCTTTCATGCAGCACAGCGGCAAGCAGGGCAGTCAATCTGCCGGAACAGCTGGAGCATCTGCACAGGGCGGCGCTGCCGTAGGCACGGCAGGCGTTGCCGGAGCAGCCATCAATGTTGCCGGTTCAGGCGCAAGGGCAATGAACGACTTGGCTTCGTTCCGAAATCGGCACGGGGCGGGTGATCCGGCTTCGATGCGGCAGGTCAGTCAGGCCATTTCAGTTGACGCAGATGATTGGGAGGACGGCAACTCAGTCAGCAGCATCCGTAGCCAAAACCAGAGCGTTTCCGAAACAAATGTGGTAAGCCGGATGATGGTTTCGCCTGTGTCTCCCGCGATTCCGCCACTGCCTGCGGATTTCGGACGGCTGGTTGCACCGCAGACGGAAAGTGAGCTCCGCACTTCGGTCATGCCGACGCACCGAACGGATACCACGACCGGACTGTCCGTCACGCCGGTACAACCTGCCGCTGCCATGCCGCGCACACCCGAACAGGTATTCCCAAACAACACGGAAACCTCCGGTACACCGCAGCAACCTGTTTCCGGGACGCCTAGCGCGCGCCCGCCCGTACAGCCGACCACGTCGCGCCCAGCGCGCGTGACACCAGTGAGTCCCGTATCCCCGCCGCCTGTGCAAACGCTTTTGCACAGCGAAAGCAATTTTTCCGAGGTGCGCGCAGGATATACGGAGCAGAATGCGCCGGAATGCCCGCCGGTGTCTCCGACAGAATCGGCAGGACATTCGTTCAGCGTTGTTCCAACAGCCGCCGTAGCAGCTACCACCACGGTTCAGGGACATACTGCGTCCGCCGTCCAACCCAACCAGACTACGGGTTTGTCCGTATCGCCGCCGAGCCGCATCATGTCTCCTATGCCGCATGTACAACAGGCAACGCAGCAAGCAGGGCAAATACCAAGTGCAGATGTTGGTTCCCTCCGTGTGACGCCGGTCGTGCCACAGACGCAGACCGCAGCATCGACATCTGGGCAATCGACACCGCGCACAGGGATACAGCCTGTATCGCACACAGCGGTACAGTCAGCGACGCAAACAGCGGTGCAGCCGCCGTCGCCCGCAATGAGGACGCAAGCACCAACCGCGCCAGCAGTATCGCCTGTATCGGCCGATGGCGGCAGACGGCCTGCGGTTTCCCCGGGAACACCCGCACAGGAGCGGCGTACTGCCGTTTCGCCGTCACGGCGTGAGCATAGCGAAATACAGCAGACCACCACGGCGCAAAGCAACGTGACAACCAGTGTGCGTCCGCCAGATATGGTCGGACGGCCGCATATTGCGGACAAGACGCGCAGGCTGCGCCGCAGCGCACAGCCGCTGAATAACAAGGTGACCCCGCAGGAAGGAGGAAAACATCATAAACGAAGAAAAAAGAAGTAACGCTGGCCGTGTTGCCGCCGCCGCGGCGAATATCGCAAAAGGCGCGCTGTCCGGCGGTCCGTATGGCGCCGCCGCAGCCGCTGTGGCAGAGGCCGCGCCAAGCCTGCTGAAAGGGGCAGGCATCGCGCTGCTCATCTGTCTCGGCCTGCCGCTGCTCGTGCTGCTGTCCATACCGTGCAATCTGTTCGGTTTCCCCAGCGCGTCCTCTGCGGATATTCAGGAGATGACGGCGCAGGCGGAACAGCTCACGGTCACATGGAAAGACCAGCGGACGCTCGAGGACAAGGCAATCAACCTGTTTGTAGATCTGTTGCCGGAAAACCTTGGCTTTATCTCGATCGAGAAAAATCTCGGCAATACCAATGACTATTGGATGGTCGCCATCACCTCGGTTTACAGCGAACAGGATGTCATGCTGATCAATGAGGACAAGATCGTGCAGACCATGCAGGCTAAGCTGAAATATGAATTAAAGGCTAAATATGACAGCGAAGGGAATTTTGAAGGATATGTTCTGGTGATTTCGGACATGACCCCGACCGAGCTGATGGACAAGCTGGGCTTTGACGAGATGCAGCGCATGTGGGCGGAAGTGATTCAGAATACCATTGCGGATGCGGAGTACAGCGCACCGAGCGGTTCATCGGACAATACCGCAGGCATGGACTTTTCGGACATTGTGTTCACCGGCCGTGGTAACTCCAAGGACGTTGTGTATTTCAGCCAGTACGATTCCTGCTGGGGCAGTCTGATGTACGGCAAGACCAACACGATTGCAGGCGCGGGCTGCGGCCCAACTTCACTGGCAATCTGTGTGTCTACGCTGACCAATAAAACCGTCCTGCCGCCGGAGATCTGCGACTGGTCCGTCAAAACCGGCCACCGCTGTGAGGGCAGCGGCAGCTACCACAGCCTCATTCCTGATGGCGCGGCGCATTACGGCGTGCCGTGCCGCGGCATCGGCCAGAGCAAAACTGAACTGGTCAAGGCGCTGCAGGAGGGCAAGCTGGTCATTGCGATCATGTCTGCCGGACACTTTACCCGTGGCGGACATTTTATTGTGCTGCGTGGTATCACGGACAGCGGCAAGATTTTGGTCGCGGACTGCGCCAGTTATGAACGCAGCCAGAAAGAGTGGGATCTGAGCATCTTTCTGGCTGAGTGCAACAAGGGCGCGGCGGCCGGCGGCCCGTTCTGGGTGTTGGGATAGTTGAAGTAGAGGTGAACAGATGGAAGTGTATTCCGACGGATATGTCTGCCGGCTTCGTGTTCTGCGACAAAAGTATGGGATTTCACTTCAAGAGTTAGGCCGATATGCCGGTATTGATTTTCGTCATTTGAGTGAAATAGAACTGCGAAAACGAAAATGTTCCGATCATACCTATCAAATCATAGCGGATGCTTTTGAAAGTATCCTTCGCGACAGGGCAGATAAAACGGCAGAATAGCGAACCGCAACTGGAGCTGCTGAAGGCGGTGCGGATATTGGGTTGCATAGAAAAACGGCAAGCACGGGTGCTACTTCGGCTACGCTATGGCTTGGCGCTCGAAGCCGTAGACAGTATTGTTCGCCAGCTTAAGTGCGATGGGAAGATCAAATTCGCAGCAAAGACAGGGTTGATCCTGTCTCCGGACGGCAAAGCAGACCTGTGTGTCCTGCGCTCGATGGATATTGCTCTGTCCTTTGCAGGACAGTGGAATGCACCGAAAATTTTGCCGCGTAAGCCGGAGTATCTGCTGTATGCTTATTATCCAGACCGTTGCATACGCCTTTGGGTTTTGCATGTGCCGAGAGGACTGGAGCAAGAAAAAAGTATACTGGTTGACAATGCGCAGGACACATCGTCGGCACAAAGTGCCCATGTGATGCTACTGGATTCCGAGTCGCAAATTACTGCTATCTCGGCCGCAGTGCCGTGCATTTTAGCCTATCCTGATCAAACGGGCAGGTTGCATCTGAAAAATTGGGAGGGAAACTGATATGGAAATCAACCAAAAAATACAGCAGTGGCTGGAAAAAGCTAGGGAGCGCTTTTTTGCGCTTGATCTCAACGGTTTAGATGAAGCCCTGACGCCGGCAGAACAAGCGGAGTGGGATAATATTTATGCTTCGTTCCGGTCTGGTTCGCTGATGCGGGGTAGGATTGTTGGGATAGAAAACATGCCACAACCGGAAGTGGAAATCAATTCGGAAATATCGGATGAGGAAGTGACGAATATGCCCTGCATGATTGTGCTGCCGTATCGCGTAAAGATTTTAATACCGGAACCATTTTTCTGGTGGCAGGGCGAAGAACGTGAAAGTTTTGTGCTGAACAACATGGCCGGGGCAAATGTGGATTTTGTGATTGTTGCAGTGGATCGGATGGCTGGGTGCGCAATCGCATCCCGAACAATGGCGCTCTCCCGGCGCAGATGGGAGGCGAAAGAAATCGCGCATGTGGAGGAAGGCAGCATTGTGGATTGTGATGTTTTAACAGTTGGACCTTCCCGATTGACGTTGTCCTGCTGTGGTTATGACGATACGCTGACGCAAATTGGCTTGTCGTATTCCTACCTTGGCGACCTTCGGGATACTTATCGACCGGGACAAATTCTTCATGCGAAGGTGCTTTCCTTTACTGATGAACATCTGGAGGTATCGGTAAAGGCAGCTGCTCCCAATCCTTATGATGGAGCCAGACAGCGCCATCCACCGGGATCTATTCGCATGGCTTCCATCACCAGCAAATATGCCGGCGGCGTATTTGTACGGTTGGATGATGGTTGTACTGCGGTATGCCGATATGCCCGGCATTTTTCCGATGACCAGTTCCAGCCCGGGGATACTGTTAAGGTGGAGATCGTCGCGCACAGCGATAATAAACAATGGATGCTGGCAAAAATCAAAGGAAAAATAGGATAACAGACAAGCAGCGGCACAGAGAATCTTGATTCCGTGCCGCGGCTTGCGCTTTGAGGCTACACTGTTAGCAGATGGACAAAATGTTGCTGAAAAAGTAAAACAGGAGGTATTCACTTCGATAGTGGAATAATACAGGTTCGATTGCCTTTTTGCAAGGAAGGAGAAGACAGTCCCCGGTGGAGAACAAAGGACAGTGGCTTTGTCAAAGTCCGTTCCCAGTTTCCGGGCGGTGATAGGCTTTGTTCTGTCCGGCGTGAGATAGGACAGTCGCCCCAAGCTCTCCTTAGCGGTCACGCCCTCCCGCAACAGGAGAGCGGAAAACTCGTCAAAGCTGGCGGCAGTGGAAAAGGCTTGGCATGAGGTCTGCCGCAGACGATCTTTGTTGGTTTCAAACTTGGTTGTCCTCGGTGCGATACCCTTGGCAAGCAGGGTGGCGTTTTCCTTGTCCGGTTTGGCTTGCCCTTTGCGCTTCGCCTAGTATTCACGCTCGGTCACTTTGTTCTTGCTGCCGTTCAAGAGGTCGATTTGGTAAAGCCGCTCCCGGCGGCACATCTCCATGACTCCGCTGAGGAAATACCGCATGGCGGCTGCGGTGTAGCGGTGCTTATCTTCGGCTCTGGTGTCGCTCGTCCTGTCCATGTAGGGCTTGCGCTCCACCTCGGTAATCCGCAGACTGTTGATGACAATATGCACATGGATATTGCCGCTATGGTTGTGTCTGTCCGGGTGGGTGCAGACAAGGACTTGGTGTCCGGGGAATGCTCTTTGCAGTAGGCAAGCCCCCAACGCCTGCGTCCGGTCAACGGTCAGGCCGTTGTCGACTGCGTCACGTGGGTCAAAGCTGATGATATAGTGGTGGCTCTTGATGTACTCTCGTTTGCTGTTTTTGCCGTACCGCAGATTTGTCTGTATGCAGGACAGGGCGAAAACCTTGTTCTCGCAGTTCAGCGTGTCCAGCCGGTAGTCCTGCCGTAGAATGAGCCTCCCGGCTTCGTCAAGGGTGGGCTTCATGGTAAACTTGTCATGTTCAAAGGTCATATATGTTCATACTGGGAAAGTAAAAATCAGGGTGTTTTAAGAAAGTAATTAAAAATGCTAATGCTTTTACTCATTGCAAAAAAGGCGTTAAAATGTATACTCCAAATCAAATAACGTATTTTCATTAAGAAGGGATGCGTTATGAGCGTTCTTCCTTTGACTACATTGTAGCAAAAGAAGTTGTGTTATATGAATGTGGGGATTTTAAGTAACAGAAAAAGGTATCAATCTTTCGATTGATACCTTAACTTCTACTTTTGTAATGCCATGAATATTAGATTTTTTGTATTTCCTTATCTACCTGCGACATTTTCCAATCGGCATTCATCTCAAATATCTTAGGCGGTGAGGTGTATCATTTTTACCATGTTTAATCGATCAGAGACGGCCATACTGATCTTCGTGGACAACATCAAACCATTTCGGGGGATATGGCGATAGTAGGGTGTCTCTGCCAAAACTCTGACACCACAGCCTATTTTTTTGACAAGTTCTGTTGCGGAATCCACATAGAAAAACATTGGCACATCCGCATGACACACTTGCTTCATGTACTTGCTTCGCATCATGGTCATGCCGCTTTTGCTTATAGTGTCGAAAATAATTTGAATATCACCAAACTTTGTGAGCATCCGCAAAAGTCCAACAACCTTGCTTTCCTCAAAATAGTGGAATAGTCCGCCTGCGGTAATGAAGATAGGTGCGTCTGATACGTCTGCACGGATCTGCCTGATCCAGTCCTCGGCAAAGGCATCCCCAGCAAGATAGGTTTCCCGCTCCGGCACAGGCAGAAGCTCCCGTCGGTATTCTAGCACATGAGGCAGGTCTACGGAATACCAGCGTGCCTTCGTGTTGTCACAGCGATCATAAGTCGTCTCGAGACCGCATCCAAGCTGGACAATTACCCCGTCTGCTTTGTGCTCCAGAAAGGCTCTGATATAACGATCGAAATTGGCAGAGCGTACGGCGGAGGCCAACATCGTATATTGACTCTGGCGGTTCCGCCTTAACAGATTGCGCGGCAACTTCTTCTTTAACTCCAATGCCTTTTGGTCGTATAGGATCTGTGGACAATGCTCGCTAGCATAGATTCTTCCCAGCATAGGGATGAAAAGGGTGTCCTCTATAATACCCAATTGAGGCATATATGTCTTATCCTTTCAGCAATCTTTTTATATCCTTTTTGGGGACATATTCCCTAATAGTCATACGGCTTCATTGCAGGATTACCACGCCTAAAAAGCGGAGAAATACAACGTGAGCTCCAGTAACTTTTTATGCAATCAACTTTAATTTTACTTACGGTTTCAAGACACATTTGACTTGGAATGCAGGCTTTAGTGAACACATCAAAAGCGATCGTTGTTGATATGATCTACTATAAATTGCTTCAGCCGTTGAAAAGATTCTGTACTAATTGTATGTTCAATACGACAGGCTTCTTTTTCAGCGGTTTTAGGTTCAACGCCGGCTTCAATCAGTATCGCGGAAAAGAATTTGTGTTTTTCAAACGTATTTTCAGCAATTGTACGTCCTGCTTTCGTTAATAGCAAGAAGTGTTGATCGTCTACATGGAGAAATCCATTGTTTCGCAAGGTGGATACAGCGTAGAACACACTGGGTTTTGATACATTCAAGTATCGTGCGACATCTGCTGAGCGCACTGTTCCCATCATTTTCTGAAGGATAAAAATCGCTTTCAGATAATCTTCCGATGACGCGCCTACTTCCAATCTTATCACTTCCTGTCTACCTGCATCTATGTGTTACAAACTCAGCGCGAAATACCCAACCATAGTGGAGCTGTTATAAATTTTGATACGCACCAAAAAGAATCTATGTGGTTAGTCCAAGCTAACTATGTGGATTCTAGCATATATTTATTTCGTTGTCAATGTACATGGCCAAAAGACGCTTTGTACAACTGCCATGAGATTTGCTCTGAGGTTGAGAGATTTATTGTATTATCTCAGTGTTTTTGATCTTTTGACAATACTGGAATTTATTTCGTGACTCAGCAGCGTATTGAATTCAACATTAGTGCCGTTTCAGATCGCATTGGCAATTAGAACACTACGAGTATTGCCTAACAATTCATGATACCATGCAGAACAATTGTGGGTTAAGAAAAGGCGAGACTTACCAATTAGAGTAGATATATTGAAGAACCCATAGTGAGTAATTTTCCTGAGAGTCTACAAACTTTAGAAGCAGTGCTGAACTGATTCATGTGAGAACTAGGCCTCCGAAAGAAATGCTCAAGCCCAGAATCCGGAATCTGTGTTCGGAAAGGCAGTTGACGGTTAAGATTCTAATGTTGTAGACGAGCAGCATAGGTGGGCGACATAACGGAATCGAATAAAAGTCATAGGAATTGGCTGGTGAACAAGAAAATTACACGGTAAAGCCTTTTGGAATTGTTGTCTTAGCACAAATCGGAAAAATAATTTGTAATATAATTGTGCGTTTGTTAAAAAGTAAGTATAAGTCCGATATTTTCTTTTGCATGACTTGACATTTTTCATCATGTGATATATGATATCAAAGGGTTAGGGAGTGCTAACCTGATTTTTTGACATGTTAGTTGCTTTGTGCTAACTAATTTTTAAGTAATTTGACGAAACAAAACTGAGAAGGTGAAGGGTATGACATTGTTGGATGCTCAGGATGGGCAGGAATATATCATCAAGCAAATCAATACGGAGGATGAGGAACTAAACGCCTTCTTGTTTTCTCTTGGCTGCTACGCAGGAGAACCGGTTACCGTCGTATCCCATATGAAAGGCGGCTGTGTGGTCTCTATCAAGGATGGACGCTATAATATTGACAATCAGTTGGCCTCAGCCATCGAGATATAAGACCTAAACTGCTATGGTACAGACACATATCTTGATGTCTCCAAAGCTGGGTTTATTCTGTCTGACGGTTAGCTTCGGATAACTATCGGGCTGTGAATAAAATACATTGCACAGATAAAGAGGAGGAAATATCATGCGTATTGCCTTGACCGGCAACCCGAACTCCGGTAAAACTACCATGTACAACGCTCTCACTGGGCGGAATGAAAAGGTAGGAAACTGGGCCGGTGTTACGGTGGAAAAGAAAGAACATCCCATCAAAAAGGCTTATATCAGTGGAACGGAGGATTTGATCGCTGTAGATCTGCCAGGTGCTTACTCCATGTCGCCCTTCACTTCGGAGGAGAGTATCACCAGTTCCTATGTGAAGCACGAACATCCTGACGCCATCATCAATATTGTGGATGCCACTAATCTGAGCCGTAGCCTGTTCTTCACCACACAGCTTTTGGAACTGGGGATTCCTGTGGTGGTTGCTCTGAACAAGAGCGATATCAATGCTAAAAAGCAGACCAAGATTGATGTTGCCGCCCTATCTGCGAAGCTGGGGTGTCCGGTAGTTGAAACGATTTCAACCGTTGTCGAGGGCCTGAAAGCTGTGGTGGATGCCGCGGTGGCGCAGAAGGGTAAGGGGCAGAAGGCACCCTATGTTCAGGGCGATATTGATCTGACCGATAAGAAGGTTGTGGAAGAAGCAGACCGCAAGCGTTTTGCCTTTGTCAACCAATTGGTTTCGCAAGTGGAAAAACGTAAGGTACTTACTCGCGAAAAGGGAGCAGGGGATGCCATCGACGCTGTTCTCACTAATAAATTCGCCGGTATTCCCATCTTTGCTGTGGTCATGTTCTTGGTATTCCAGATTTCTCAGGTCTGGGTGGGGCCGCTTATTGCAGACACCCTGGTGGCTTGGATTGAGACTTTCCAGGGCTTTGTGGCGGACAGCTTGGCCAATGCCAATCCGCTGCTGACCGCCCTGTTGGCCGATGGCATAATTGGCGGCGTGGGTGCTGTAGTTGGTTTTCTGCCTCTCGTCATGATTATGTATTTCCTGATTGCACTGCTGGAGGATTGCGGCTACATGTCCCGCGTCTCCGTGGTTCTGGATCCTATCTTTAAAAAGGTGGGCCTATCCGGCAAGTCTGTGATTCCCTTCGTCATTGGCACCGGCTGTGCCATCCCAGGCGTTATGGCCAGCCGTACCATCCGCAACGAGCGTGAACGTCGGGCTACTGCTATGCTTACCCCGTTCATGCCCTGTGGTGCCAAGATCCCTGTGATCGCTCTGTTTGCCGGCGCCTTCTTTGATGATGCGGGCTGGGTGAGTTTCACCATGTACTTTACCGGTATCATTCTCATCTTTCTGGGTGCTCTGCTGGTTAATAAGATCGCCGGTTACAAAAACCGGAAGTCTTTCTTCATTATCGAGCTGCCTGAATACAAAGTTCCTTCTCTCGGGTTTGCTTTCAAGGCCATGTGTGCCCGGGGCTGGGCCTACATTGTAAAGGCTGCCACCATCATTTTGTTGTGCAACACTGCTGTGCAGATTATGCAGACATTCAACTGGAGCTTCCAGGTGGCCGAGACCGCCGATAGCTCTATCCTGGCTTCCATCGCCGGTCCATTTGCCTATCTGCTGATACCCATTGTGGGCGTTCTCAGCTGGCAGCTGGCTGCCGCCGCCGTCACTGGCTTCATTGCTAAGGAGAATGTGGTGGGCACCCTGGCTGTATGCTTTGTGGGTCTGGAAAACTTTATTGACACCGATGCGCTGGAAATGATGGAAGGCGCCGGCGCTGAGGTAGCGGGTGTTATCGCCATCACCAAGGTTGCTGCTTTGGCCTACCTGATGTTCAATCTCTATACGCCTCCCTGCTTTGCTGCTATCGGCGCTATGAATTCTGAGATGAAGAGCGCCAAGTGGGTGTGGGCCGGTATTGGCCTCCAGCTGGGCACCGGCTATACGGTAGGCTTCCTAGTCTATCAGATTGGCACCCTGATCACCACTGGCACTTTCGGCGTTGGCTTTGTTCCTGGTCTTATTGCTGTGGTTTTGTTCGCTGCCGTTCTGGTTTGGCTGTGTCGGAAGGCAGATAAGGATCTGAAGCAAGAGTATGCGCTGAATGGAGTGAGCGCTTGATGATCGACTATATCCTAGTTGGTATTCTTGTTGTAATCATTGCAGCTGCCGCTTTGTATGTCTATAAGGCCAAAAAAAGCGGTAAGAAATGTATCGGCTGCCCGGATGGATGCTCCTGCAGTTCCAAAAAGGTGGATCAAGATCACTGTTGCTGTAATACACGTAACAAATGAAAGATGCGGGGGGCTTCTTTTAGGGAGGCTCCCGCTGATTTTTTTCTCTTTCCCCATGAAACTTCCGTATTGATAAATAAAGTGAGTGCTCGCCGGAGTAGGTCGACGAGTATTCCGCCATCGCCTTTGGGTGCCTCCCTGTGGGGCAGAGAGCATTCGCTTTCTGCCTCGGCGTGGTATCGCAGGATAAGGAAAATCGCTATGTGGATCATGGATAGACAGGTCGTGAAACCATGTTGAAAGAATATATACTGCACGCCGATGCTCACTCAGCTTGCTGGAGCAGTAGCGTGCCGGGAGTCCAGAGCTGTCGCTTCCAAGCATGCTCGGAGGCCACTGAAACACTCCAAGAAATTCCGGTACAGGGTGAGCAGCTTCATTTTGAAGCATTCTTTTGTCTTTCGGGGAGGCTTGTAGTCGAACTGCTTCACGGTTCTCTGAAAACAGTGGAAGCGCCGGGGATATTTCTTATCTCTGATTGTTCCCAACTCATTTCGTGTCGGTGCAGCAAGAATCTAAGTGGGATTCTGGTGGCAGTAGACGCCTTGTCCGCGAAAGAAAGTCTACAGGATATCTGTCAAGCTCTGGAGCTAAAATTGGATACTACAGGCGTTAAAAATATTATGGAAGCGCAATGCGGCTGCATGACGCTCTTTGGAACTCCTTGGACGCAGGCTTTTTTTGAAACCATGCGCGATCTTCCTGACGATGCCCAAAACCGGTATTGTGTTTTTAAGTCGGTGGAACTGCTGTATCTGCTTTGTTCAAAAGCTTCTTTGTCATACGGCTGTGATTTGGCTTCGCCTCCCTCTGTGGCTCCCGTTATGTTGGAGGTCAAGACCTATTTAGAGGAACATCTGTCGGAGAAGCTTACCATTCCTTTTCTTTGTAAACAGTTCTCATTTTCCGCAACATTTTTAAAAAAGCACTTTCGCAGTACCTATGGTGTGCCGATTCACACATATTTAATTCAACAGCGCCTCCAGCGTGCACGGAATCTGATCTGTACCACTGGGATGCCCATTCAGCAGATCGCTCAAACTGTGGGGTATGAGGGTATGAGCCAGTTCAATGCTGCGTTTAAGCGGCACTATGGGATGTCGCCCGGCCAGTACAGAAAAATGTCGGAAACCGCAACTTTGCGTCCGTTTTAACAGCGACAAGCTCCTTCGTTTTCTGCTATAATAATCAAACATTCCAAAGTTGCAAAAGGAGTGACAGCGTTGAAGCAGCATCGATTTTGGGCTTGGGGTGCTGTGATCTGTATGATCATGGTTATGGTCACCGGCTACAAACGGAAATAAGGGAAAGGAAGTATAACGATGAGTGTTTACACAAAGCTGGCTTGCTTTGCAGGCGGTGCGCTGTTTGGCTCTTTTGGTGTCAAGCTGTTGTCCAGCAAAGATGCCAAAAAGGCCTATGTACATGCTACGGCCGCTGGTCTTCGCATGAAAGATACGATTATGGGAACCGTGACTACGGTACAGGAGAATGCCGCGGACATCTTGGCCTCTGCCAAGGAGCTGAATGAGGATCGGATGGCAAAAGAAGCGGAGGAAGTAGCCGCTGCTAATCTGGAAAGCGAAGAAGCCTGATATCCGCAGAGGGAGCCGCTAGCGGCTCCCTCTTTTCGTGAAGGAGGAACTTATGAACGCAATCATATTGCACGAAAGCCGGGGGCGTATCCGACTCAAGATTCGGCAGAAGCAGATGACGCTCGCTCAGGCGGATTTGCTGGAGGCATGGCTTCAGCAAAAGTCCTGGTGTCGGCAGGTCACAGTCCACGAGCGCACCTGCGCTGTGATTCTGTACTACGAGGGTGACCGCCAAATCGTGCTTGATGCCATCCGGCGGTTTTCCTGGCAGGAGGCAGAGCAAACCACATCGCTGCCCGCTCACAGTAGCCGGGCACTAAATCGAGAATTTGAGGAGAAGCTGGTGGGCAAGGTTTTTTGCAAAGCTGCTTGCACTCTGTTTCTCCCATCACCTCTTCGGGTTGCCCGTATCCTCTGGCACATGATTCCTTTTGTGCGGCGTGGACTGCATTGCTTGCTGCGCCGCCGTATCAAAGTGGAGTTGCTGGACGCTCTGTCTATTTCCATTTCTGCATGCAGAAGGGACTTCGGCACCGCTGGAATGGTTATGTTTCTGCTGGAAGTAGGCGAGCTGCTGGAGGAATGGACAAGGAAAAAATCTGTGGCGGATCTGGCGGCGTGTATGTCGCTGAATGTGGATCGAGTCTGGCTGCGCACGGCCCAGAGCGAGGTGTTGGTTCCCGTATCCCAGATCCAGCCGGGAGATGCTGTAATCGTCCGCGCCGGCGGCATCATCCCTATGGACGGCCTGGTGCTGGAGGGCGAGGTGACTGTCAATCAGGCGTCCCTCACCGGAGAATCTATCCCGGTGCCCAAGCGCCCCGGCGGCGCTGTTTATGCCGGCACTGTGGTGGAAGAAGGCGAATGCGTGCTGGAGGTAAAGCAGGCTTCCGGCCAGAGCCGCTATGACCAGATAGTGCACATGATCGAGCAATCGGAGCAGATGAAGTCGGAAGCCGAAAGCAAGGCTGCAAATCTGGCGGATAAGCTTGTACCCTATACCTTTGCCGGGAGCCTACTGAGTTTTGTTCTCACCCGCAATGTTGCGAGAGCTCTTTCTGTGCTGATGGTGGATTTCTCATGCGCACTGAAGCTGGCTATGCCTCTGGCTGTCCTTTCCGCCATGCGTGAGGCGGGACGGGCTCACATTACCGTCAAGGGTGGCAAATTCCTGGAGGCTGTGGCGGCCGCCGACACCATCGTCTTTGACAAGACCGGTACGCTGACTCATGCCTGTCCGCGGGTGGCGCAGGTGGTTCCATTCGGAGGGAAAGACGAAAAGGAAATGCTGCGGCTGGCCGCTTGCTTGGAGGAGCACTTTCCTCATTCTATGGCAAACGCTGTGGTGGAAGAGGCAAAGCGCCGAGGTCTGACACATGAAGAGTACCATTCTAAAGTAGAGTATCTGGTGGCCCATGGCATTGCCAGTACGGTGGATGGGGAGCGGGTTCTCATTGGTAGCGCCCATTTCGTATTTGAAGATGAGAACTGTGTCATTCCTGAGGGTGATCAGGTGCGGTTTGATATGCTGCCGCCAGAGTATTCTCACCTGTATCTAGCTGTGGGTGGACAGCTGGCAGCCGTAATTTGCATCTCCGATCCCCTTCGGGAGGAGGCAAAGGCAGTCCTTGCCTCACTCCGAACGCTTGGCATTACCAATACCGTTATGCTGACTGGGGACAGCCACCGTACTGCTGTGGCCATTGCTGCACAGGTGGGGGTAGAGGAGTTTCGCTCGGAAGTACTTCCGGCGGACAAGGCAGATTTTGTGGCTGCGCTCCGACGGAAGGGACACATCGTCCTGATGGTGGGTGATGGCATCAACGATTCTCCAGCGCTGTCTGAGGCTGATGCTGGCATTGCCATCAGCGACGGTGCTGCCATTGCCAGGGAGATTGCGGACATCACCATTGCTGCAGACAGCCTTTGGGAACTGGTGCAGTTGCGCCGAATCGCTATGGCGCTGATGGCACGTATTCACTCCAATTATCGCTTTGTGATTGGTTTCAACGGTGCGTTGATCGGTCTGGGTATGGCCGGAGTTATTTCTCCTGCTGCCTCAGCTACACTACATAATCTTTCCACGCTGGGTGTTAGCCTACGGAGTATGCAGTCACTTCAATCGTCAAAGCAAAACCAGAAATCTGAAAGTGAGTTCAAGGTATTGCCAAGAAACTAAAAGTAGAGGAGAAATTATACATGTGATAGGCGGTTTTCCTAACTGTATCGTGGATTCGATACAAAGTGCTTCATTAATAATAAAATAGAACCAGAAAAGAATCCTGAGACGGGAAAACAAAGCGGAATCAATGTGTTTCTAGGCTGCGGTCAAACAGGTTTCTCCAAATTTTCAAACGAAAATGACATAATTAAAAACAAAGGGATAGGTTTTCTCACACTCGAGATTACCTATCCCTTTTCTTTTGAAAAGAAAGCTTATATTTGTCTTTTTGTTTATTGTTTGAACTTTTTGGTTCATTTCTTAACAGCATGCAAGCATTTATGTGCAAATCAAGAAATAATTAGAACTGTTTTACGAATTGCCATACAGTGTTGTCTGAGTAAGAACTTGTAGGATGGAGATAAATCACAGAGAAACATTGATGGCTGCAATGGCACCATCAGATACAGCGGTGGCTACCTGACGCACCTGTTTGACTCGAATATCTCCGGCAGCATAAACACCGGGAATAGAGGTCTCCATCTTTTCATTTGTCACAATGTAGCCGTCCTGCAGATCGAGCTGTGTGTACATCTGTGTATTGGGCGCAACGCCTGCATATACAAAGATACCACAGCCAGGATCATCAATCGTTTCGATGGTACCGTTCTGTTCGCTGGATATTTCCAGCCGTTCTACCTGGTCCTGACCATATACACCGTGAAGACGCGAACCAAGACGCAAGGTAATATTGCCAGCCGCAGCCACTTTTTGACTAAATTCCGGAATACAGCCAAGCTGATTCTCGAAATGGATGATGGTCAGTTTGTTTGCAAAGGAGGCCAGATAAAGTGCCTCTTTGACTGCGCCGTCAGCTCCGCCTACTACATATATGTTCTTCCCGGTATAGGAAGCTCCGTCACGGGGCGCATTCAGACCCATACCTTTGCCGGCAAGCTCGACTTCGCCGGGAATTCCCAGCTTTCGAGGACTACCGCCGTTTGCCAGAATCACGCGGCGGGCGTGATATGCTCCTTTACTGGTGTGGATAGTTTTTACATCGTTGGTCAGTTCTACATTGGTAACTGTGTCATAAACGATTTCCACACCAGCGTTTAGTGCCTGCTCTTTCATGCGGGCCGCAAAGGTAGCACCGGTCTCATTGACTTGAAGGGCAGTATAATGGGTGACTGTAGAGACTTTACCGATGATGCCGCCCACCTGTGCCTGTTCCAGAACCAGGGTCTTTTTGCCGCGGCTAATCGCATAGATGCCGGCGCTGATACCTGCCGGACCTGCGCCGATGATGATAATATCGTACATAATAGAACCCTCCCTTAAATAATACAGTTTGATCGTTATAATGTTGGTTAACAGTAGGTTTCTGGAGCCGCATGGTGAGACTGGCACCAAAGCAAAAAAGGAACGGTCGGAATATGGATGTGAAAGAATGGATACCGACAATCCTTCAGCTCCTGCTAGTAGTTTTTTCTTCTGCAATGATTATAAATCAAATTAATAATAAAATGAAGAATTATAATTCAACTATAAAAATGTGTAATGGTAAATGCATATACTGTATCTGCCATGGATTCTGTCACATAGCAGACCACAGTAAACGCATTTTGTGTTCTGTGTGCTTTCAAAGCGAAACTTATCACTACGTTTAAATTTTTAATTCTACTTATAAGATGGATAGTTTTATATTTGCCGCTAATGCGTGAAAGAGAGAGCTTATGCAAAAGATTTCTTCGTATACGAAATCATGTGGTTATCTGTTAACAGAATTTTTGATAAATGCAGAAATCAAACTGATAAGTTGTTCTATGTTTTTGTTGCCAAAAAATACCTCGCTGCCGTTTATCACAAGGCAGGGAACACTCATTACCTGATAGCGCTGCTGCAGATCAGGAAAGTGATTGAGATCATAAACCTGTGCGGTAATATATGGATTTTCAGCGGCGATATGTTGTGCCGCTGTTACAAGATCAGGACACATCGTACAGGAAAGCGACACCAGAATTTGGAGATCAATGGGATGGTCAATAGCGTGCACGGCAGCGCGTATTTTTTCCTCTAATGGCTGTCCTGGCCCGGCTGCATTGTATAACCCCAAAATGAACGAGGTGAATTCATGCCCGCCTGGAATGCCATGGAAAGCAAGTCCGGTCCAGTTGCAGTCTTCGCGATATACTCGAACACAAGGAAGATATTCGGCGTCTTCCGGCGAGCCATATTGGACGCTCAGACAATCGGTCGATGCAGCAAGTGCTTCCATATACTGCTGGAGCTCATCCGATAATGGGGAATGATCCAAACACAAACGCAGTATCAACGGTGAGGACATGCGCTCAAAAATGGTATGTAATTGGGCAAGCATATCTGCGGAGAAGGGGGCGCTAGACTGCGTTGCACTATCAGGTGACGACACTGCAACACGACTGGTTGGCAGTTGCGGGTGTAAACCTGTTTTGCGCTGCATCTCAGCAGCCAGTCGTTCTAATTCAGTTGCGGCGAGCGCACCATCACCTACGGCGGTGACCACCTGTCGCAATGGTTTAGCACAGACATCGCCTGCCGCATACAGTCCATCGACAGAAGTTTTTTGTGCGTGGTCCGTTACCACATATCCTTGTTCATCGCATTGTGCGATATTTTTTATCAGCTCAGTGGCAGGCTGATATCCAGCAAAAACGAATACACCGAGAAAATCACCGTCTTTTGCCTCCACTTCAGTTATTTTGCCTGTTTGGGTGTTTCGATAACGCAGACAACGTAAGGCACTGTCTCCGGATACAGACTCAATCTGTGTATGAGGAAGAATCGTGATTTTATCGTGGCATCGCGCAGCATCGGCAGTAGCAGCTGCACAGGAAAAATCTGCACCGCGCATCAGGATTGTCACGTGGCTGGCATATTTGGTTAGAAATACGCTTTCCTCAGCAGCTGCAAAGCCACCACCCACAACAAAAACTTCTTTACCCGTGAAAAATTCCCCATCACAGGTAGCGCAGTAGGCTACACCGCGCCCGCGAAATGCATCCTCACCGGCAAATCCAATCTGACGTGGATGTGCACCGGTAGCAAGCAGTATACCAAAACACTGAAGTGGGCCGCGGCTGGTCTGTACGGTCTTAAGATCACCGGAAAGATTCAATTTGGTTACCTCGGCCAACAAAAATTCAGCACCAAAGTGTTCGGCCTGCTGACGCATCACCTCGGTCAAGGCCATGCCGCTGGTTTCCTTCATGCCAGGATAATTGACCACCTGTTCGGTAATTGTGATCTGACCACCAAAGTGATCTTTTTCAACAACAACCACTCGATATCGAGCACGTGCTAGATAGAGTGCGGCGGTTAGACCGGCAGGGCCGCCTCCGATAACAACGACATCATACAGGTTTTTCATAACATCGCTCATTTCGCCATCGATTGCAGGAACCACAGTGTTTTATTGTAGTCGGAAAGCTGATTTTCCATGACAGAAACGATGTCATACCAGCCGCCTTCATCGGCATCTGCGCGAATTTGTTCCGCCTGATCTTTCAGATTTTGCAGGTCTTTCACCACTGAAGTAAGTACTGCGGAAGATCGGTAGTCGGCTGACTCCAGTTCCTCAATGGTGGACACGCTCAGATATGATTTAAGAGAAGCCAACGGATACACATTGTGCATTTTAAGCAGCTCCGCTATGGCATCCATCACATCTGCAAAACCATCGTACAGTGTTTCCAAATACTCATGTACTTGCTTGAAATCAGGTCCGACGATGTTCCAGTGCAAGTTGTGCAGCTTAATATATTCGACTGCACAATCAGATAGATATTGGTTCAAGCTTGCAGCAAGTTTTTGGTTCATGAAAATACTCCTCCTATTTTTGAATTTCGTTATAGTTTGCCAACCAGATCCAGACTGGGCTTGAGCGTCTCTGCACCAGGCTGCCACTTGGCAGGGCAGACTTCATCGCCATGTTCAGCTACAAATTGACTAGCCTGAACACGGCGCAGCAACTCATCAGCGTTACGGCCAACATTGCCAGCGATCACTTCGTAGGCAACAATTTTGCCTTCTGGATTCACGATGAAGCTACCTCGTTCGGACAAACCGTCAGCAGGAATATAAACTTCAAAATCACGTGCCAGCGCATGCGTAGGGTCAGCCAGCATCGGATAGCGGATTTTACGGATGCGCTCGGAAGTGTCATGCCATGCTTTATGGACAAAATGCGTATCACAGGATACAGCATAAATCTCACAGTTGCACTCCTGAAAACGGTCGTACAGGTTAGCCAAATCTTCAAGTTCTGTGGGACATACAAACGTGAAATCGGCTGGATAGAAGAAAAAGACACTCCATTTGCCAAGCACGTCCGCACGTGTGACCGTGTGGAAGCTATCGTTTTGATAGCACTGAACAGAAAAATCGGCAATTTCTTTTTGAATCAATGACATATAAATCACTCCTTTTCGACTTTAGTTAGCAATTGCTAACTGATGCTATTATAGTTACGCAAATAATGGATGTCAAGAAAAATGAGACAAAAATGATATAGAATGCTAAAGATTGTCTAAAACATTCTATACGGTCTGATTCCGGCTGAATAAATGAGATGGAAAGTTGACAGGTGTAGAAACGCATTGTATAATTAAGCCTGCTTATACATCTATAGGTATGGAGGGCGCAGCAATGAAACAATGCATGGATGCAGAAAACCTGCACCGAAGATTGAAAAAGATCATAGGACAGGTACAGGCCATTGATCGTATGATCGATGAGGATATCCCTTGTGAGGATATTCTTGCGCAGATTAATGCAGCGAAATCTGCACTGCATGGCTGCGGAAAAGTGGTACTGGAAGGTCATATCAAGCATTGTGTCCGCGATGGAATTGAGCATGGAGATGCGGACAAGACGATCGAAAGCTTCACCAAAGCAGTTGAGCGGTTTTCCAATATGGGGTAAATCCTTGCACAGATTAAGCAGCCGGCTCGGCTGCTTTTTTTGTTGACAGCATATACCTGTATGGGTATAATAAACATATACCCCTTATGGTATAGAAAAGAGGATTGCAATGAAAAATAAATTAGAGCAGTTGGAAGAACTGTTGGGATGGGGTGGCATCCGCAAAGATATGGTTTTGCTCATCCTATCCGGTTTGGCTGTGCTTGCCAGCCTGATCGGCTGGAGTCCGTTTCCGTTTGACATGGCCTGGATTGCGATTATCCTATGCGGTATTCCGATTATTCTGGAAGCTGTGATTGGTCTGGTGACTGCATTTGATATCAAAGCCGATGTGCTGGTTTCGCTCGCGCTGATCGCTTCGCTTTGCATTGGGGAGATTTTTGCAGCAGGTGAGGTTGCGTTTATTATGCAGCTCGGTGCACTGCTGGAAGAAATGACAGTTGCAAAAGCGCGTGCAGGCATTGAAAAACTGGTACATTTGACACCGCAGACTGCGCGTGTTCTGGCAAAAGGTACTGAAAAGGTGATTCCCGCTGAACAGGTACAGGTCGATGATCTGCTCCGCGTTCTGCCAGGCGAGAGTGTGCCGGTGGATGGTGTGATTGTATCCGGACAGACCTCAATCAATCAGGCGGTCATGACTGGCGAGTCGCTGCCGGTGGATAAAACCGTTGGTGATGATGTATCGAGCGGTACGGTTAACCAGTTCGGCGCTTTCGAGATGCGTGCTACCAGAGTTGGCGAGGATAGCTCCATTCAGCGTATGATTCGATTGGTGCAGTCCGCGGATGCGGGTAAGGCGAAGATCGTGGGCATTGCCGATCGTTGGGCGACTTGGATTGTGGTCATTGCATTGACGGCTGCCGCCCTGACCTGGTTGATTTCAGGACAGATCATCCGTGCAGTGACCATTCTGGTTGTGTTCTGTCCTTGTGCTCTGGTTCTTGCAACACCAACAGCGATCATGGCTGCAATCGGCAACGCGACCCGGCACGGTTTTCTTGTTCGTGAAGGAGATGCGCTTGAACGGTTGTCGAAAACCTGCATTATTGCATTTGATAAAACTGGTACGCTGACACATGGCACGCCGGAGGTCATAGCTGTTAAAAATGCATCCGGTGGGGAGGAGGATACGGAGCTTTTCCGCTTGGCTGCGTCCGCAGAGCTGATGTCCGAACATCCATTGGGAAAAGCGATCGTGCGATGCTATAAGCAGACTGTGGCGGAGGAACTGGCTGCAGTTTCGGATTTTCGGATGATCCCAGGGCGCGGCGTATGCGCCAGCATCGAAGGCAAAATCGTGCTTGCCGGCAATTTAGCGCTCTTATCTGAACAAGGTGTAGCGCTGCCGGAATCGGATGCAGCAGAAACCTATCTTGCTCAGGGATGTACCGTGACGTATGTCGCTGTTGACGCTGCGTTCGCTGGTCTGATCGTTCTGTCTGATACGCTGCGCGCAGAAAGCGCAGACATGATTCATGCTCTGGCCGAATTGCATGTTGAGCCGGTATTGTTGACGGGTGATCATGAAAATGCCGCACAGGCGATTGCTGCGCAGCTGCAAATCGGACAGGTGAGGGCGAGCTGCCTGCCGGAGGATAAATTGCAGGCGATTGAGACATATCAGCGTGCCGGAAAGCAGGTGTGCATGATCGGCGACGGCATCAACGATGCGCCTGCACTGAAAAAGGCGGCGGTTGGGATTGCGATGGGTGGTGTCGGCAGTGATATTGCTGTGGATGCTGCGGATATCGCGCTGGTCGATGATGAGGTCAGGGAGCTACCGCATCTTGTTGCGTTATCAAAGCGAATGATGACAACCATCAAATGCAATATGAGCTTTTCCATGGCGCTGAACTTTTTGGCGATTGTTCTTGCCATCAGTGGCATGCTGGGGCCGGTCGTTGGTGCACTGGTACATAACGCAGGATCGATTCTTGTGATTACCAATTCTGCATTTTTGTTGAAATGGAAGAAAAAATAGTTTGTTTCAAGGGAAAAGAGATATATTTCGTGATAACTGTATAAGGAGTTTTCAAAACCGGCTGGTATGAATCAGCCGGTTTTTAGTTGTTTGATTCACATGTTTTGGCGCCTTGCGAAGAAGCACATAATATAGTATACTGTGGTTAGCCTTAGCTAACTATGTAATATGAGGTGTATGCATGGATATCAAACAACTGGAATTTTTTGTGGTGGCTTGTGAAAAAGGCAGTCTGTCACAGGCAGCGGCATGCATGTATACGTCGCAGCCAAATGTAAGCAAGACCATCCGCATGTTGGAACATGAATTGGGACGACCACTGCTGGTACGAAGCGGAAAAGGGGTTCGTCCGACTGCATATGGCGAGCGCGTTCTGGAATATGCCAATCTAATATTAAAAACGGCAGCCACGATTTCTGGGCTGACGCTTCCGGATGCACATAACAGCTTGAGATTATCCACCTATCCCAGCAATATGATTTCCCGCCTGTTGGTGGACTTTTACAAGACATGGGGCACCAAATTCCGCATCGAATATCATGAGGGAAGTGTTGAAGAAATCACCGATCATGTGCATCAAGGGGTATCTGAGATTGGAATTGTCTATGTTGCGCTTAAGCAGGTGCAAACATTTCAGCATATTCTGTCACATAAGAATCTGGTATTTGCCCCGCAGGATGTCAAAAAAATTTGTGTTTATGTCGGAACGAATCACCCGCTTTATCATATGGACAGTATTGATTTTGAAGATTTGTCAAATCTAAAATTTGTGCGTGGTGTGCGGGATTTTTTCTCCATGGAGCATCATCTGGAAAGAGTCAGTATGGGTGTGATCGATAACGAAAAGCTAAATCATGTTGCATATAGCAACAGTGATCATCTCACGATCGACCTTTTGCTGCATTCGGATGTATGCAGTCTGGGACTGGACTTTATGCATGAACCGTATGCACAGTATACCATTAAGCCGCTTTCCATTAACGGCTGTGAACCGTTTTTGCAGTTGGGCTATGTATTCAATCCAGAGCGTACGCTGTCAACACAGGCAAAATGGATTGTTGAGCATTTTTCCAAAATGCTGTAAGTCGAAAAGTATGCTATAACGATTTGTTATGGAACTCTATGAAAATTTTCTCTCTGGTAAGCTTTTGCTAACTGATATATAATGTACCCCGTTGGCAAAACAACTTATTTTATTGGAGGGAAATATGAAAAAACGATTGGTGGCCGCTTTGATGAGCGGCGCGATGCTGCTCAGCGTGCTGGGTGGCTGTGGACAAAATGATGCAAATACAGTAGATGCGCAGACAGAAGAAAAGACTGAACTGATATTTGTCAACTATCGTGATATCCGCGACCTGAATCCGCATCTCTATGCGGGCGAGATGTATGCACAGAGCATGCTCTATGATACTCTGGTCAGCATAACGGATGACGGATATGAGGGGTGTTTGGCGGAAAGCTGGGAGATCAGTGAGGACGGAAAGATTTACACCTTCCATATTCGGGATGGTGTATACTTCTCGGATGGTACATTGTGTGATGCTAACGCAATTTTAGCCAATTTCAACGCCATTATTGAAAACAAGGAACGTCATACGTGGTTGGAGATGATGAACCTGCTGGTCGGCGTTTCTGCGCCGGATGATTCGACTTTTGTCATTGAGTTGAGTGAGGCGTATTATCCGATGCTGACGGAGTTAGGCTGTATTCGGCCGTTTGCCATGATTTCGCCTGCATGTATGATCGACGGCAGCACTAAGGACGGTGTAAACGGTTATATCGGCACCGGCCCCTATGTGCTGACCGACTTTGTCACCGACGAATATGCAATCTTTGAGCGCAATGAAAACTACTGGGGCGAAGCGCCTGCGATTGAGAAAATCACGGTAAAAGTTATTCCGGATAATCAGACGCGCATTATGGCGCTGGAGTCAGGAGAAATTGACCTGATCTTTGGCAAGAACATGCTGGATGCAGACGCCATCAGCCAGTACATGGACAGTGACAAATTCACCGTCAGTCTGTCTGATCCGACATCTACGCGCCATATCGTACTCAATACCACACATGAGATCTTGGGTGATTTGGCGGTGCGCCAAGCTTTGCAGCACGCAACTGACCGGCAAGCGATTTCGGACGGTGTGTTTTATGGCCTTGAGCAGCCTGCAGATACGCTGTATGCAGAATCCGTGCCTTATTGCGATGTGGGTCTGGAACCGTATGAATATGATGCGGATCTGGCAGCGTCCATTCTGGATGAGGCTGGCTGGACGATGGGTGGCGACGGCATCCGCGAAAAGAACGGCACAAAGCTCGAGCTTGACCTCCTGTACAACAGCGATAGTGTAACCGAAAAGACCATCGCGGAATATTTGCAGAGCGAATACCTTAAACTGGGCATTTCGCTCAATATTCATGGTGAAGAAGAACAGTCTTATCGTGACAATATGAAGGCTGGTAATTTTGAAATGGTATTTAACATTTGCTGGGGTATGCCGTATGATCCACAGTCTTCGCTGGCGGCAATGCGTGCGCCGGTGTATGGTGATTATGCCGCGCAACAAGGCCTGGAGGACAAAGCAGAAATCGATCAGGCGATCACGAATATTCTGACTTCGACTGATGAGAACGAGCGGCAGGAACTATATACTTTTGTTCTGACTCGATTGCATGAGGATGCGGTATATATCCCGCTTACTTATGAGTGCAATAAAGCGTTATATACGTCTGATTTGCAGGGGGTGCATTTTGGTACCGATCAGTATGACGTACCGTTCGCTGATATGTATTTCTAAACAATTCAGTCGATTGCTTCCACGGGCCGCTTCAAAAAGAAGCGGCCCGCGTGGCGACAGGTGGTATTTGGAAAAGGAGCTTGCATGAAACGATATGTGGTAAGGCGGATACTGATGGCGGTGCCGCTGCTGCTGGCCATCTCTTTTATTTGTTTTCTGTTCATCAATCTGATTCCGTCTAATCCAGCGGAGGTGGCGCTGCGTGTACAGCAGATGCCGGTGATTACCGAGGAAGCCATTGCTGAGATGGAAGCGATGCTGGGACTGAACAAACCGTTCCTGATCCGGTATGTGGACTGGTTAGTTGGATGCCTGCACGGCGATTTTGGAATCAGCTATGTCAATCCGGCGCGTACGGTAGCGAGCGAGCTCATGCGTTCGCTGCCGGCGACCTTGCAGATGGCCGGTGCATCGTTTGTCATTGTTGTAGTGCTGAGTATCCCGATCGGATTTCTCTGCGCTGTATATAAGGACGGATGGTTTGATAAGATCATGCGCGGTGTAGTTTTTATTACGACCGCGATGCCTGCTTATTGGGTGGGACTACTGCTGATGTGGGGCGTGGGTGTCAAGCTGGGATGGCTGCCAACAAACGGCAGTGGCACATGGAAACATTTGCTCCTGCCAGCATTCACCGTAGCACTCAGCTATATTTCTACCTATATTCGTCTGATTCGAAACAATATGCTGGAAAACATGAAGCAGGACTATGTGCTATATGCCAATGTGCGCGGTCTGCCGCAAAAAGCGATTTTGGTCAAGCACATTTTGAAAAACTCGATGCACACCTGCATTGTGGCGATGGGCATGAGCATTCCACAACTGATTTCTGGTACAATCGTGGTGGAAAACGTGTTTTCATGGCCGGGGCTGGGAACGCTTTGCATCAGCTCGATTTTCAACCGTGATTATCCGGTCATTCAGACCTATGTACTGCTGATCGGTGTACTGTTTGTTGTATTCAATCTGCTGTTTGACATTTTGCAGACTGTATCCGATCCACGACTGAGAAAGGAGGATTAACTCTTGCTGAAAAGGCTGTTACATAATCGCATTGCAGTTGGGACAATCGGGGTCGTTTTACTGGTTGCACTGATCGGCATTTTTGCACCCGTTGTGGCGCCGAACGATCCGTATGAGACCAATATTTTGAACAAATTTGCGGAATATAGCTTGGAGTATCCACTTGGGACAGATCAGCTCGGCCGCTGCGTGCTCTCGCGCATGATCTATGGCATCCGTCCGACTTTGGGACTTGCGCTGCTGACCATGCTAGGCACTATTGGCTTGGGCGCTCTGCTGGGCATCATGGCGGGGTACTTCCGAGGCGCAGTCGAGGAAGTAATCATGCGCGTGGTGGACGTAATGCTGTCTTTCCCCAGCCAGATCATGGTGTTTGCGGTGGTAGCTCTGCTGGGCGTGAGCGTGCAAAACGTGATTATTGCAAACGTGTTTATCAAATGGGCGTGGTACGCGCGTATGATCCGCACGGGTGTTATGCAGTACCGCGACTGTAACTTTGTGCGCTTCTCACGCTGCGTGGGCATGCCCGAGCGATTTGTTCTGTTCCGCCATCTGCTGCCTTCGATCACATCCGATCTGGCGGTGCTGGCATCGCTTGACGTTGGCTGGGCAATCATCAACATTTCTACGCTGTCTTTCCTGAGTCTAGGTGTGCAGGCGCCCACGCCTGAGTGGGGCGCGATGCTCAACGAAGCCAAGGAAGTGCTGACCAGCAACCCCACACAGATGATTGCCCCGGGCATTGCCATTGTGGTGCTGGTATGCTGTTTTAATCTGATGGGAGACGTGCTGCGTGATGTATTGGATCCGAAGGAGGTAGAAGCATGAAGCCGGTATTGGAATTGCAGGATTTGCGAGTAACACTGCATCAGCGCAAACAACAAACGCCGCTGGTGCGCGGAGTGTCATTTTCGGTTGCGCCCGGGGAGTGTCTCGGGATTCTGGGAGAATCGGGAAGCGGTAAGAGCATGTCGATTAAAGCTGCAATGGGATTGCTCGACAAGAACTTTCACGTTTCGGGCAGCGTGCGCTTTCAGGGCGAGGAACTGCTCGGCAAAAGCGCGGAAGAGCTGCGCTGTTTGCGCGGCGGTAAGGTGGGCATCGTGCTGCAAAATCCGATGACCTGCTTTGACCCGCTTTACCGTGTGGGTGCGCAGATTGCCGAAACCTTTGCAGCACACACCGACTGGAGTGCGGACGAGATACGGTTGCGCTCACTCGCGCTGCTGGAAAAAATGCGCATCCGGAATGCAGAGGAGGTTCTTGAAAAATATCCGCATCAGCTGTCCGGCGGCATGTTGCAGCGCATTATGATAGGCATTGCAACCGCGATGACACCCGAACTGCTCATCGCGGATGAGCCGACCACGGCCATTGACGCGATTACACAGTTTGAAATCCTCGATGAGCTTGTGCGTATCAAGAAGAGTCATCATGTTGCAATGCTGTTTATTTCACACGACTTGAACGCAATTTCGCGCGTAGCGGATCATATTGTGGTGCTCAATCAAGGGTGCGTTGCGGACCGGGGCGATTTTGCCCATATTTTGCACCATGCGGAAGACCCATACACACGTTTGCTAGTGGAAAAGCGCGCGGCGGTGATGCGGTGTTACCGTGCGGCACTGGAGCGGAAAGGAGAGCGCGCATGCTGAAGCTGGATCATGTCTGTGTCAGCTTTCGAAGTGAACGACAGGATAAGATCTTCGGTCATACCAGACAGCAGGTATTATTTGATGTATCGCTTGAGGTTCGAAAGGGGACTTGTCTGGGTATTCTGGGCGAGTCCGGCAGTGGAAAAAGTACGATGGGACGCGTGATGTGTGGCCTGCTCAAGCCGGACAGCGGTGAGGCGGTACTGGATGGTATGCCGGTATATGCTTCGCGGGCGGGACGACGCAATTTGCAGAACAAGCTCAGCGTGGTTTTTCAGGATTATACCACTTCGGCAAATCCGCGTTTTCGTGTGCGCGACATCATCGGGGAAGGCCTGACCGTGCGCGAGCGGCGTGAGTGCGTGAGGCTGGATCGCAGGAAAGAAATCAGCAATCTGCTCGAGCTGGTGGGGTTGCCTGCCGCGTTTGCCGATCGTTTTCCGCATGAGCTGTCCGGTGGGCAGCTGCAGCGCGTGTGCATCGCGCGCGCGGTAGCATGCAAACCGGAGGTCATTTTGTTTGATGAAGCGATTTCTTCGCTGGATGCGCATACGCAGGTGCAGGTGATGGATCTGTTGCGTGATCTTAAAGATAAGCTGGGCCTGACATACGTGTTCATTACACATGACCTGACTGCAATCACTTACCTGTGCGACGACGTGCTGTTTCTTTATCGGGGGCGCGTGACCGAATATCTGCCAGTGTCATGTATCGGTGATGCAACCGACAGCTATGCGCGGCGGTTGCTGGAGTCCATTGTGGTATTCGAGGATGAGGAGGCGGCCGGATGAAGCTTTGTGGCATTGATATACAGCCGGGCGAAAAAAAACGGATGGTTCTGCCGGCGGAAGGCATTCCGCCGCTGGAGGTTATACTGTTTTGCGGTGCGCATCCCGGCAAAACGCTGGTTGTGACAGCGGGCGTGCATGGCTGCGAGTATGTCGGTGTGGAAGCACTGCGGCGGCTTTCAGAAGTGCTGCAACCCGATTTGATGCACGGAAACGTCATTTTGCTTCCACTGGTCAATCCGGAAGGATTTTACGCCGGCGCAAAGAGAATTGTTCCGTCCGACGGCATCAATTTAAATCGTGCTTTCCCGGGAGATCCTGAAGGCAGTGCATCCGCGCGTATCGCCGCGGCGATCGAGCGACTGGTCTATCCGCATGCTGATCTGCTGGTCGATCTGCACGGCGGCGACTGCAATGAGCAGTTGTGTCCGCTAGTGTTTTGTCCGGTGGCAGGAGAGACTTGGGTGAACGAGCGCGCAGCAGAGGCGGCGCGCGTGCTGGATGTACCGTATCGCGTGCGCTCAACTGCGAAAAACGGCTTGTACAGCTGGGCGGTACAGTGCGGCATTCCCGCACTGCTGGTTGAGCGCGGCGGGCAGGGACAATGGTCAGAAGAAGAAGTTTCCGCCTGCATGCGGGATGTGCGGGCACTGCTCACGCATCTGCACATTCTGAGCGGAAATGGCCCGGTGCAAAAGCAAACCGAAATTGCGCAAGCAATCTATGAAGAAGCGCCGTTTGACGGCTTCTGGTATCCGCGGACGGCAGCGGGCGCACATGTTTTGCAAGGCGAATTGCTCGGCAGGCTGCAAGCTACGGACGGCAGTGTGTATGAAGTGCGTGCATCCTTTGCAGGGGTGACACTGTATTACACCACAGCGCTTGGTGTGCATGCGGGTGATGCGCTGGTCGCATACGGCAGTGCGTAGACAGTTTTGGCGTCTGGCGGCACCCGCGGCGGCAGAAGGACTGCTGCTGATGTTGCTGACAGCAACCGATTTGCTCATGGTATCTGCGCTTGGCACAACGACGGTTGCAGCAGTCAGCATTTTTTCGCAGCCGCGCATGGTGATTCTGTGCGTGACACGGTCGTTTTCTGTGGCGCTTAGCGCCTATGTCGCGAGACAGCGAGGGGAGCAGCCGGATGCGCCTTTGACAGCCTGCGCGCGGCAGTCGCTTGTTCTTGGCACGATGGCTGCAATGCTATTGCTTATCGTGACATGGGTTGGTGCAGTACCGCTTTTGCGGCTGGCGGGCACACAGGAATCTTATCTGCCGTTGGCTTTGGAGTACGCCCGTCCGGCGCTGGTCAGTCTGTTTCTTTCCGGTCCAGCGATTGTGCTGCACGGCATCCTGGCCGGATTGGGGGATACGCGCAGTGTGCTTTGGGCCAATGTGCTGGGCAATCTAGTGAATGTGTGCTGCAACGCTGTGCTGATCTATGGGGCGGGGCCAATCCCGTCGTTTGGCGTACGCGGGGCTGGGGTCAGCACAGCAATCGGTACGTCTGTGACGCTTTTGTATACGCTGCGGCTGTTTATGCGGCCTTCACATCCGGCGGCGCTGCGTGGAAAGGGATGCTGGCTGCCACAGCGCACCTACATGCGTGCGCTTGCGCCGCTGACAGCCGGTGTTTTCACCGAGCAGGCAGTCGAGAGGTTTGGCATGTTTGCCTTTTCGCGTCTGGTAGCCGGACTGGGATCGGGTATGCTCAGTGTACACAATATCTGCGGTGGACTGTGCGATATATATTATTGTTTTTCGCAGGGACTGGGCAAGGCAAGTTTGGTGCAGGCGGGAAACGATCTCGGAACAAGCCGCGGAAGCAATCTGCATCGGATTGTGAAAATTTCCCGTCGCGCTGCGTTATCGACCGGCGCACTGGCAGCGGTTTTATACGCCGCCTTTCGGTTCCCGCTGCTGCGCTTATATCACTTGCAGGGCAGCGAAGGTTTGCTTGGCGGGGAGATCATGCTGTTTGTTGCAGTGGTCAGCATACCGGAGGCGCTAGCGATGGTGAACGCGGGCGTGTTGCGCGGGGTTGGGAAGACCGGCTTTGTGGCTGTGTATTCTTTATTTAGCATTGCTGTTGTGCGCCCAATTCTGACATGGATGCTTGTCTATCCGCTGGGGCTGGGGCTGCACGGCGCTTGGATTGCGCTGGTGTTTGATCAGATAACACGCGCGCTGTGCGCAATGACAGGTGCGCACTGTGCAGCAAAAAGATTGCAGTTTTCCCAAGGTTAGACAATACTTGAAAATAAAAATTGTTAAAGCAGTCGACCGGGCTTGCTGTCTGTGAATAGCAGGCAGCAAGTCCTTTGCTTTTTGTTAATACGGTGTTTGTTGTAGCAGTGTGAGTGAGCAGTCAGTTTCGATTAGAATTAGAAGTGTCTATAGACTTGAATTCTTTCGAATATAGCAACTTGCTTTTAAGAAAACTGGAACTTTTACATGACAGCTTTGTCCGATCGATTTCTTTGTAATCTATGCTGTGCTTAATCACTTTTTCACGCAACATATAACTGATCAGGGAGTTGTGTGTAAATTCAGAATCATAAATTTGAGAAAAAGCCTTGATTCTTATTAACTGGTTCTATGTGTCGTCCTACTACTATTTTTGGCGACAGGGATGATGCCAAACCACAATATCCGCCTCTTGACAATTCCGGCCTGTTGGCGTACTATAACAGTGTTATATAGCACTGTTATATGGAGGGCGAGCATGGAAGAAAAATCTACCGACACACTGGAAAAAATCCAGCGGGCTGCTATGGAGGAATTCTCGGAGAAAGGCTTCCTAGGAGCTTCCCTACGGCAGATTGTGAAGCGGGCCGGCGTCACTACTGGCGCTTTTTACGGATACTTTTCCAGCAAGGAGGCGCTTTTTGCCTCTATTGTGGAGCCTCACGCCGCCGCGCTGATGGGCCGGTTTATGGAGGCGCAGACCTCCTTTGCCGAGATGCCAGAACAGGAGCAGCCGGAACACATGGGGCTGGAGTCCAGCCAATGCGTCCATTGGATGGTGGACTACATCTGCGACCACCGGGAGCCGGTGAAGCTGCTGCTGTGCAAGGCAGAGGGCACCAGCTACGAGCATTTCGTTCACAACATGGTGGAGGTCGAAGTGGAATACACCCTCCAATACCTGGAGGTTCTGCACCATCTGGGGTATGAATGCCCCCAGCTGGATGCACAGCTGTGTCACATCATTGCCAGCGGGATGTTCAACGGCATCTTCGAGATCGTCATTCACGATATGCCCAAGGAGCAGGCTATGCGCTATGTGGATCAGTTGCGGGATTTCTACACTGCCGGATGGCTGAAGCTGATCGGCCAGTCATAAGCCGCACCATTTTCCAGTAAGATCGGGGCTGTGCCCCTTTCTTTTTATACTGTCGGTTAGCAATAACTAACCTTAAAAGGAGGAATATTTGTGAAGCAAAAGAAGCAAAACGCTCTGACCGTCCTGCTGGGATATGCGGGCAGCCACAGGCGGCTCACTTTCCTGGGGCTGGGGCTGTCAGCGATATCCATGGTGTGCAGTATGATCCCGTACCTCTGCATCTGGCTGGCGGCCCGGGATCTGATCGCCGTGGCGACGGACTGGACGCAGGCCCAGAGCGTGACGCGCTATGGCTGGATCGCCTTTGCTTTCGCGGTGGGCGGCATCCTCATCTACTTCCTGGGTCTGATGTGCACCCATCTGGCGGCGTTCCGCACGGCGTCCAACATCCGCAAACAGGGCATGGCACATGTGATGCAGGCGCCGTTGGGCTATTTTGACGCCAATGCCTCCGGTTTGATCCGTAGCCGGCTGGATGCAGCGGCCGCCGATACAGAAACCCTGCTGGCCCACAATCTGGCGGATATCGTGGGTACGATCACCTTGTTTCTTGCCATGCTGGTGCTGATGTTTGTATTTGACTGGCGTATGGGCGCGGCCTGCCTGCTGGCGGCGGTGATCTCCATCCTTGCTATGTTCAGCATGATGGGCGGCAAGAACGCCGGGCTGATGGCGG